>Ga0194111_10004697_pt1 | contig 15781 bp, 19 predicted proteins | sample TA2KigC300mmetaG_FD_146194 | JGI IMG/M metagenome (GOLD analysis project Ga0194111, IMG submission 146194) | Freshwater microbial communities from Lake Tanganyika, Tanzania - TA2015033 Kigoma Deep Cast 300m | ecosystem: Environmental > Aquatic > Freshwater > Lake | place: Tanzania: Lake... | reverse complement strand
TTCCCGCTGGTCCCCCTCCGATAATGATCACATCATAGGTTCTCGCTTGTCTCTCCTCCATCGAACTCTCCTTTTTGATAGTTTAATACTTTATAGTCGGATAGACTCTTCCTTGTCAATGTCAAGACTTTTTGAATACTGGCGAACAATTTCAGACCGTCCCCCACTGCACTTGCTTGCCCACCTTGACAAGGAAGATTTGAGGAAGATAGATTATGAAGAAATAATTTGAATGACAGGAGGAATAAATGGAAAGGACATTATCAATTGTCAAACCAGATGGAGTCAGCAAGAACCTGATCGGAGAGGTGATCAAGCGCTTTGAAGGACGCGGTCTGAAGGTGATCGGGCTGAAGATGATCTCAATGGATAAGAAAGAGGCAGAAGGATTTTACGCAGTCCACCGGGGTAAACCCTTCTTCGAGAGCCTGACCGTCTTCATGTCTTCCGGGCCCTGTGTGGTCATGGTCCTCGAAGGGGATGGGGCCATCTCAAAAACCAGGGAATTGATGGGAGCGACCGATCCTAAAAAGGCAGAGGCAGGCACGATCAGACAGCAATTTGCCTCCAATATCGAACGAAATATCGTTCATGGTTCAGACGCGTCTGAAACCGCCGCCTTTGAAATTAATTATTTCTTCAATTCATTGGAGATCTTTCCATCTTGAGCCCCCCTCACCCTCCCCTCTCCCCAGAGGGGAGAGGATAAAGGTGAGGGGAAAATTTTTATTGTTCGAGGTTGACACTCCTTCATGAATTGCTTGGGAAAAATTGATCTTAAAAACTTGAGCCCTTCCGAATTAGAGAGTTTCATCACATCTTTCGGGAAAGAACGATATCGTTCCATTCAACTCATGAGATGGCTCTATAAAATAGGGGTCCATCGTTTCGATGAGATGACCAACCTTTCGAAAACGTTTCGACAAGAACTGAGCCATGTTTCCTTTGTTTCCTTCCTTTCTCCTCTTCAGATTGAAAAGAGCAACGATGGGACGCAGAAATTTCTCTTTGGACTTGAAGATGGGAACAGGGTCGAAAGCGTGCTCATCCCTGAAAAAAAACGTCTCACCCTCTGCCTCTCCACTCAGGCTGGATGTGCCATGGGATGTCGGTTCTGCCTTACCGGAAAAAAAGGACTTAAAAGGAATCTCACTACTGGTGAGATTGTCAACCAGATTCTTGCTGTGAGAGAAACCTTGCCGGATCAAACTTCCATCACCAATATCGTTCTGATGGGAATGGGAGAACCTCTGGCCAATTATGGGAATACATTAAAGGCGATTGAATTGATGACTCATCCTGAGTCCTTTAAATTTTCATCCCGGAGGGTAACCCTTTCTACGGTTGGCCTTCTGTCCGAATTGAAACAATTGGCACAGGAAAAGATTCGATTCCGCCTCGCCGTTTCTCTCAATGCTTCGACCGAAGAAACCCGAAGCCGTCTCATGCCGATCAACCTCCGTCACCCGCTTAAGAAACTGCTTGAACTTTGCCGGAAATATCCCCTTCCGCCCAGAGCCCGCATCACTTTCGAATATGTCCTGCTCGAAGGAGAAAATGATTCTCCCGAGGATGCAAAAAGACTTCTAAAATTGTTGAAGGGGATTCCCTCTAAAATCAATCTCATCCCTCTCAACGAAGCCCCGGGGATTCCCTATAAAAAGCCATCCGAAGAGAGAGTCAGGCAGTTTCAGGAGATTCTAATGGAGGGTGGTCTGACTGCGATCATCCGCGCCAGCAAGGGGGCCGACATCTCCGCAGCCTGCGGCCAGCTCCAGGCAAAGAAGTCTGACGGGCAGAATAAATGACCTACTCTTCAAAGATGAAAGGCGTTCCCATCTTTTTTAAGGAAAAATTATTAAAAATGTGATGCCCATCGAAATCCAATACCCTCATGTCATTTGTTTTCTGTAGGTCCTCGATGATGTCCGCATAGCTGTAACCATAGAGATCCTTACATTGATCGATGGGGACTTCGAAAGCGATAAATTTTTTTAGCCCCTTCGATTTCAACTTATTCACGAAATTCGGATCATCCATCGATGGGTAAGAAGATAAGATTAAGATGGGGCCTGTCCCGGTAAATACAATCACTGCTTTCATAAAACTCTCCTGAAGTGAACCCCATTAGAAGAACTTTCACCCTTCTAACGCGAAGGCTCACACCCCGATAGAAGTTAAGCTTCCCACGGGGCAATCAGCGGGGCTTTCTAACGGGGCGAAGGTAGCCCTTAAATGAAAAATTGGCCCTTCCGCATCGAGACTCATTTTTGTGTTAATTTTTGAATTTCGTGACGCAAGGCTATGGTGGTAGCGGCAAGCCTTGAACTGATAAGGCCACTCAAGTTCTTCATGACCACATAGCCAATATTTCTTTCTCTCTCGAGAAGTTCCAAGAACTCTTTTCCGTTGATCGTGACCACCTCTGATTTTCTTTCACATCGGGCGGATGCGGTTAACCTGTGGGGAGGCACCAGAGCGGACCAGCCAAAAATCTCCCCATTACCCACGGTATAGACCGTAGTTACTATTTCGTTGTCATAAATCTTAAATTCAATCTGGATATCGACTTTACCTGTCTTCAAGAGATAGACATCTTTTGCAAAACCACCGATAGTGAAAATGACCGCCCTATCTTCGTAGGTACGTTCATGACAAAGTTTTGCTATTTTAGCCAGTTCTGCTTCGTTCAGTTCACTAAATAGTCCAAAACCCTTTAGGCTTTCAGCTGAGATCATCTTTGTTTACCTCCTTTCCAACATATTGAAAGTAATAACGTGCGATACTATCCATAGGCTTATCTTGCTTCTAAAACTTCCCCGGTTTCGAAAAGGTGTTCATCTCGCTCGAAATCGTCTAACTGTGTAGCCCGGATTGATTCCCATCCTTCTCGAAGATCGGGCGGAGAAACTTCAGCTATTTTTTGCGATAATTCCTCACCGATGATCATTTTGGTAAGAGAGATCACTGCCCGAGCCGCTTCATCCGCTTGCTGTAAATCTTTCAGGTTTGCCATCTTCAGCACGGCCTCAAGAAATTCTTTTCTTGTCTTCATAACATCACCCCCCTCTCGGGATAATCCCTGTTTTCGATGGTCGTCGGAGTCACCTCTTTATCTGCCAACCATGACATTTGAAGAGTTGCCCCCTAATTACAAATTACGATTTATATTTATACATTGCCAGAGTAGTGCAGCACTACCTTGATTTGGTTATCTACCGAATGAATCCCTTTGATTCCCATTAAAATCTTCTCTGCCTTTATTTTGTTCGATTGTTCTGAAACAACCCCGCTCAATTGAATTTTACCGGGCTCCGAAATGGAAACCGAAGGTGAAATTGAGGATAACCCAGCCTCCATGAGAGCCGCCTCGGCTCTCCTCATAAGGCTCATCATCTCCAGGGATTTGATCGCATCAATGGAGCGAGCCTTAATCTCTTCGGAACGAGCCGTATGCAAAACGATATCGGAGGCTAACTCTACGGTCAGGTGATCCATGTTAAGCACAAGATCATAAAGATCGAGGTCCTCCCAGTCCACTTTAAATGCAAACTTGACAAACGCATCCCTCTCATGGTCACTTTTATGAATCGCTCGTATAGCCGCCTCCCTGTCAATACCTCCAGCCACAAGGTTTCGAATCCGGTTTTCAAGAGAGGCCGTTACCCGGATATGCAGTGCGCATTTGAATTCCCTCAAAAGAATGTAACTCCCCCTCCCAAGGAATACAGCATTTCCCTTGCTCGCCAGTTCATAAATGACCGAGTTGAGGCGATCCAGATGGATCTCCGGCTTATTTGAAAAGAGTCTCTGAAATAATGGAGGCGGCTTTTCATCGATCTCCTTGATATCCTTTAGAAAACCCGTCTCCTGAGCGGCATTCTGGATGGCCTCTGTGTCATAGAAATGATACCCCAATTGCTCCGCAACCCTCCTGGCAACCTCTGTCCCCTTTGAACCCATCTTTTCCGAAAAAGTGATGAAATACATATAACATCCACCCCCTCTCTGTTATTGCCCCACTCTTTCACCCTTACACATGGGAACAAACAAAAAAACCGTGAGCATGATTCTCCCACGGCCAAAATATAAAAGGCCGTGACGATTTGTCCATCTACTCACGGCCTTCGCTGATGATTACTTTTTTTGGTGATCAGGCGGAGACAGTGGGTAGACCTAATGCCCAATAGAACCAGTAAAAGCCATTTCCACTGTTGAAATTAGAATAAGAACCTGATCCACTCAAATCTTTACAACCTATTTTAATGCTACACCTTTTACCTTTTTTGTCAAGAAAAAAATTATTTTCCAGATAATGCGTCAGTTATGGGTTAATAATAACGGTAGGCGCAGGCTTTAGCCTGCGAATATCCCAACCTGAAGGTTGCGGCTACCACCCATAACTGAGGGGTTACTTTTCCAGGCATATTCCTCTTGGTTCTGCCTCTTCAAATATATACGCCGTCATTCCTTGAATGCCCGTACCGTCAAGACTGGTGTATCGCCAGCATGCAGCACCTTGTCTGTGACGCTGCCAAAAACCCACCGGCCAATGCCCGAGTGTCCGTGAGTCGACATGGCGATAAGGTCGATTCTATTCGCTTCTGCATATTCAAGAATCTGATCTGGCGCAATGCCCTCCTTTGCCGTGCTTGAGGTGATTAGCCCCTTCTCATGGAATGCCTTTCCCTGATTATCAAGATAAGCCATGGCAGATTTCCTCAATTTCTGCTTTTCTTCCTCGAACTGGGTCGGGGAAACGGAGCGATACTCATAGGCTCCTCCTCTCCATGTGGGTGTCATGAAAGCCTGAAACAGGACTATCTCTGCACCCAATACCTTTGCCAGCGCTTCCGCGTAGGGAATGGCCTCCTCACCCAGCTTAGAACCATCCAATGGCACCAGAATCCTCTTCACCAAGCTCCTCTGCCGAAGGGCTTCCTTGTCGGCTTGGGCCCTGATGAGTAGTACTGGCTTGCCTGAAGCTCGAAGCACCTTGGCAGCGATGTTTCCCAGAAGCCACGGACCCCGACTTGAACGGCCACGGCTCGCCATCGTTATGAGGCTGACATTGTTTTCATCAGCGTACCGTAGTATTTCACTGGCGGGTGTGCCGAGAAGAACCTCGCTCTTCACCTTGGCCTCTTTCTTGGCTCCCCAGTCCTTGAGCTGGCGTTGTACCTGTTCTACTATGCGCTCCAGGTAAGAGCGGTAAAGATGATCCGTCTCGACAGCGGCCTGCTCGGAGACGCTCGCCAGAATAATCTCCGCCCCGATTTTGGCGGCAATCTCTTCAGCATACGGCAGAGCAATCTCCGCTGCGCTGGATCCATCCAATGGAACTAATATTCTTTCGTACATATTGTTTACCCCCTTTCTTCGGCTCATTATGCAGTGAATTCCTTCAGACATTTCAGGGAAATAATTATGACATGTAATAAAGACATCTTAACCCGACAATGAGAAACCAGACTCCAAATAGGATGAGAAAAAGCCCACAACACCCTACTATCCTTTGATACAATTTATCACTTAGGACTTTCCTTCCGGCGTTGGCCCCATAGGACACCAGACTGAGGCCGAGGATATCGTCCGAACAGATGTGGCCACAAATGATTTTTCACGAACCTTCATAGTTCACCCCCTTGGCTTTAGGAAGTTCTTAGTTAGTTGAGAAAGGATTGCCTTCTTCATCCATCTTGTCTTTTCTCTATAAATACCTTCTAAGATTGATTCTTGTTGATCCGTGAGCGGGTTCTCCTGTTTGAAATACCTCTCTATTGATTCGACAAATTGCCTTTCCAGCCTTGTTAATTCATATCGGCCCAATCCTGATAAAATGCATTTAAGTCTTTCCTTATCCATGGTTATCCTCAGGTGTTTCTTTCAAAGCTCTTTTCTTTTCTGATAAACCCAAAGCACCCATACTTTGGGAATACTCTCTTATTTGGGTTTTGAATAAATCGAACGAAAATGATTTAGAACTAAGGTTCGACAAGAGGCAACAGTATCCTGAAGCTTGTCTGACCTTCTTTAGCTTCTGCCCATATTTTCCCCCTCATGCCCTTAACCAATTGGGTGCAGATGTTAAGCCCCCTCCCTCTGCCTTTCCCGCGAATGAATTGATATTTTTCTTCTTCCGAAATCTGACCCGTATTATTGATCTCGACCACGGCCCAGGGGGGCTTACAATAGGAGCTGATAGAAAGTTTTCCTCCCTCTTCAGGAATGGCATTGGAAGCATTTTTAAGTAGGTTATCGATCACTCTTTCAATATGCAGGGGAAAACATCGAACCCATAAAGGAGACTCCATCTCTTGTTCAAGCAATTGAATGTTCCTTCTATTTAGCTCTCTCAGGGTCTCTTTGTTGATTAGAAACCGCCTCTTCAATACCTCCGTGAGATCAATGCTCGACTCTTCACTCTTCTTACGAAAGGACAGGGCCATTTCTTGAAGTCGGGAAGTCTCTTTCAGGAGAATATCCAGTGCCTGTTCTAATTTCTCATCCTTAAGGTGGGTTCTTTCTTTGAGAATCCTCTGGATTCTTTTTGCAAAGCCTGCTACTGCAATGGCGGGGTTCCTAAAATCATGAAGGATCTCATCCATCTTCTCAAGCTTCACCCCTTTTGTTAATTCCTTGGCAAAGAAGGTTAAGAGGTCAATCTCCTCTTCTGTAAATCGCTGATGATTGGCTTGAGCGTCGAAAACGAGGAAGTATTTGACGTTTTCATCCATTCTCAAAGGAATATAGAGGACGGAATGGATCTCTTGAGTTTCTAAGAAATGCTTGATGTCTGGAGGAAGGAGCTGGGTACCCTTCGGATTGGTGATAAGGATATAATGGGGGTAGATCTTCTCATTTTCGAAACTGCCGAAAGGCCCTGTCTGTTCCACAATAACCTTTGCATAAAGTTCTTCTTTCACGGAACGGATATCTCCGATCCCATGTCCGGCTTCCGGATACCCCGCCTCCAGGATAATGTGATCTCGGTCCTCCGTAACTGAGAAGAGGGAACACCTCTGGACCTTCATGGTGTCCGCCAATTCCGGGGTGACCGAGTTGAAAAGGTCCTTCACCTTGATTCCTTCACCTCTGGCTAATTTCTCGTAGATATATTCTGAAACTTTGTCCTTCGTCGTATTTATTTTATGGAGATAATTAATTCTCTTCAAAGCAATGACATAGCCTATTGGTTTTGAGACCATCTCCGCAATCTCGATCTCCAGTGGTGTAAACACCTTGTCTTCGTCTTTATAATAGATCTGGAAGACTCCCTCTATGTCCACATCCTTGGAGAAGCGGTAAAGGTGAATAGGTGCGGCCAGCATTGAACGAATTCCAAGTTTTTCAACCCTCTCCTTCTTCTTATATTTCTCTTCCTTTAAGATATTTGATACCAGGTAACTTCGTCGGGTTTTGACCACCTCGCCTGCGATCGTATCTTCGAAAGGGATGACCTCCTCACGACTTTCGTCAAAGCCCGGGTAAGACCCGTAAGAGACCATCCCCTTCTTTTCAGAATCATAGATCCGGATGGTTGCAGCCTCCGCACCAAGGTATTCCATGATGGTTCTCGCCACGAGCTGCAGAATCTCGCTCTCCGTGAGGGTGAAATCGATCTCAAGGATCTTTTCGACCTGGGTTATCAATTGCTTGAGATACCGGTAACCAACTTCATCCTTGATCAGACCGATTACTCCATTCACCTCTTCAAGGGAAAGATGAAGCCCTTTCTCCGACAAACGAGACTTAATAGATTCAAGATGGTCCTGATGAATTACCAGCGTATCCATAAATTTTCTTCTTAGAAAATCTACTCTTCCGATGGGGTTACAGACTCCCCTACCATCCATTCATGGCCCAATGCAGCACGCCATTCTAACATATCGCGCCTGAATGTTTCGTAATCTTTCTGAACAGCCTCGTATAGCCTGGCATTTTCCAAAGCAATGGCGCCAAGGTTGGCTACTGCCCCGACGAAATATATATCATCCAGAGTGAAATACCGCCGTTCCCCCGAATAGACTCGGATAACGCCGATGAAGTCTTCTCTAAGCGTCATTGGAACGGAAAGAATGGATGCAATCCCCTCTTTCTTGGCTTGCTCACGATACTGGATCCGGTGATCCTCGGTTGCATCGAGAATCGCTATTGGTTTGCCCTCCAATGCTTCGGAAATGCTTTTATCGGCTGATACCGGACCTTTTCTTACGTACCAGTCACTAAGCCCATGGGCCGCCGTATGAAGTAGCGCTTTCCTATCCGGTGAAAGTAGCATCAGGGAGCAACCTTTTGCTCCCATAGCCTTGGTCACACCCTCGACTACTGACCGGAGTATGGATTCAGGAGCACGGGCCGAATTCAATGTGGCGGCCAACTCGTACATACTTGTAAAGTAATTTTCCTTGCCTCTTTCCATAATTTCACCCCCTCGGTTTAAATTTTTCTAAAAGCTCCTTGATCTTCTCTTTCAACTCATTCCGGTCGGTCGATTTGACCACATAGGCATCGGCTGCCCAGCTCATGAAATCTTCCTGATACCCTGGATGAGACGTATGTAAAATTATAGGAATTCGTTTTTCATCCCTCATAATTCGACCAAGGGTTTCCATCCCATCCATCTCGGGCATGACAATATCAAGAATAATAAGATCGGGTCTTTCTTTCCTTAATTTCTGAAGTCCCTCTTTTCCATTCTTGGCTGTGAAGACCTCGTATCCCTCCTCTTCAAGCTCTTCCTGATAGAGAAGTCTCAATGTCTCCTCATCCTCAACCAACAAGATTTTCTTCTTCAAAGGATTATCCTTAACCAGGCCTAACTTTGACCGAGTGGATTTTCCGGAAAGATCCCTTCCGGCCATCACTCAACCTCTTTTAAATGCCCAGCGTATGTTTCCGTTCCCAAGGTTAATAAGTTCCACAAACTCCCTGGCCAGGAGAGAGTGGAGTCTGCTTAAAACCTCCTGTTTACTCACTGCCTCTAAAGTACCGGCCTCACCAATCTCGAACCACAACTCCAAAAGGTTCAAATGTTCATAAAGTGAAAGGATCTGTAAAATAGATCGATCAATCGTATCCAAACGTTCAAGCCGCTCCATTTGAGTATCCCTCTAATTGGTTTTATGATCAAAGTGCTGATCGCACCTTAACGTTCAAGTAGACATTTTCAAAGCTATCGTAATCAGATTCGCAAAGGTAGACATGAGTCTCTTTTCTCCTTCCTTGAGGGCTTCTCTATTGTCGAGAGAAGGGTTACAAAGGTTCAAAACGCCTGATATTTTACCGTCCGCAAACAATGGGAGGACGATCATAGAATGTATCCCTGCTGTTTTAGCTTCCTCCTTGTTAATAAAAGAGTGGGGTTTCTGGACATCCGGAATGAAAATAATTTTCCCCTCCCTGAATGCCTCGCCGTCTATTATCTTCTCAGCATTAAGGAGGTAGGTTCCAGTTGACCGCAAACCCGCATGGCACCGCCGTTCTAACATCCCGGTATCTTCATTATATAAAAAGAGCTCAACTGCCTTGCCATGAAAGTGATTCTTCATCACCTCAAGTATTTTCTTCATAAGGGCTTCCCAGGGGAAATTTGAGTTGAGCAGGTATGCCATTTCCATAAGAGGTGAAGCATTTTTATAATCGATTCTCTCTTTTGAAACCTGCATCTCGAAATAGGGTATGAGTTTTTCTATCTCGAGTTTTGAATGGCACATCGGGCATACAGGAGAGACGATGCGCTCTAAAATCTCATTGAGTGTTTGCTTGTCCTTCTGTTTCATCTTTAAGAACGTAATCCCACAGAAGTTTTTTTCTCGGTCGGACTTCGACCAGACAACCCGACCATACCCGCCCACAGAGGTCTTTTCGTGGGAGAACTTGGCCATCACAAAAGTATCTCTCTGCAGGTTTTTAGAAATTTCGACCAGTAACCCATTGGTCCCTATATTTTGTGTTCGACCGATAATGATTTGGCCGGAGTCGGCCATTAGATGAATGGGGAAAGAGAAAGGAAAACGGAGGTAAGACCGTCTTTCTGTATCTTGGAAAAAGTTACCCATACTCCCCCAAAAAAGTTGTTTTCCGCAAGTCGATAAAAAAATTGGTTCCTTTAAGCTTTCCTCTTATATCTGTTTCTCGGAGGGTTAGCTTGCTCTCCAGGACGTGTTTTGGAAAACCATCGCCTACATTTTTAATACGGCGACATTTAACTGACCGAGATGACGAAGTTTTGTGTGCCAAAAGGGTTGGGAATCGGTTCTGCGCCGGGATTATCTTCAACCCAGGTATTGTCAGCAAAATATTTATATTCGTAGCGCCCAGGAGGCAACTTGATCTCGGTTTTCCAGATCCCTTCCTTTTCCTTCTTCATGGGCAGGGAATTGGTGCTCCAGTAGTTAAATTCCCCCGTAAGGTAAACATCCTTTGCCCCCGGAGCTTGAAAAGTAAATTTCACATTTTTCTCGGGTTTTTGGGATGTCTTATTCTCCTTTTTCCCCTCGCTTTTCAGACCTTTCTTCTCTTTCTTGCTCATACGAGATTCCTCCTTCAAGGTCGATGTAAAAATTCGAATAACTTATAACAGAATCATCCATCCAAAGAATGAGTAAAACTACTCATTTTTTAGATAAAAATAACAAGATGACTCAATTCAATTATCCAAAATGTAGGAAAAATGGAGCCCCACGGGCAGAGTCCGTGCCTGTATGCCGAAGTGCGTTATAGAACCCAGGCGTGGTCTTCTGCGCAGGCGGATAAAAGAATAGTTGAGGAGGTAAAAAATTAAATGAGCGCTTGACTGGGGGACACCCTTCATATAAAGTGTAACTACTGAATACATCCTTTCAATTGTTACCGCAACGGCATGAAATCAAAACCCTATGGGAGGAATATGCCATCAGAAAATTGGAGAGCCCACTATGATCACAGAAGATTATATCTGGCTCGAAAATGAATATGGTGCCCGCAACTATTACCCTTTGGATGTAATCCTGACGCGGGGGAAAGGCATCTGGGTATGGGATGTCGATGGAAAGAAATATCTGGACTGCCTTTCCGCTTATTCTGCAGTGAATCAAGGACATTGCCATCCCAAAATCGTTAAAGCCCTGGTGGAGCAGTCAGAGCGTTTGACCCTGGTTTCCCGAGCCTTCCGGAACGACCAGCTCGGGCCCTTTTATAAGGAGCTTTGTGAGATGACCGATTCCCACATGGTCCTTCCCATGAACAGCGGCGCCGAGGCGGTCGAATCGGCCATCAAGGCGGTCCGGAAATGGGGATATAAGATAAAGGGGGTACCAGAAAATAAGGCTGAGATCATTGTCTGCGAGAATAACTTTCATGGGCGAACCATAACCATTGTGGGATTCAGCACGGAACCGCAGTACAGGGATGGCTATGGCCCCTTCACTCCGGGTTTCAAGATCATCCCATTCGGCGATGCGGAGGCCTTGGAGCAGGCCATCACGCCTTATACGGTGGCCTTTTTAGTGGAACCAATCCAGGGCGAAGCAGGAGTGATCGTGCCTCCTCCTGGCTACCTCAGGGCGGCAAGGAATATTTGTAACCAAAAGAATGTGGTCCTCATCCTGGATGAGATTCAGACAGGTTTAGGCCGGACAGGAAAATTCCTGGCTGAGGAACACGATGGCATCCAGTCGGATCTCACCCTCATCGGGAAATCCCTCTCTGGAGGACTCTTGGCCATCTCCGCTGTTCTCTCCAACAAGGAGGTGTTGGGAGTCTTTCATCCCGGAGATCACGGTAGTACTTTTGGGGGAAATCCTCTGGCCTGTGCCGTTGCCCGTGTCGCCCTGAAGGTGCTTAAAGAGGAAAAGATGGTAGAAAATGCCGCGGCAATGGGAAGCTATTTTCTGGGAAGACTTTCAGAAATCAAGAGTCCACATATCCGCGAGATTCGGGGGAAGGGCCTCATGATCGGTATGGAGCTCCACCCCGAGGCAGGAGGGGCCAGGCGTTTTTGTGAAAGCCTTAAGGAGAGAGGGATACTCTGCAAAGAGACTCACGAAAATGTCATTCGCTTCTCCCCGCCGCTGATCATTAAGCAGGAGGAGATTGACTGGGCCCTTGAACGAATTGAAGATTTAATGACCCAAACCTGAGGGGTCCGTTCTCTTTGAATTAAATTAAATGCTCCTCCTATATCCAACAAAGGTGAAGATATCACTCATGACATTCTCATAATCCTTACGGATCGTTTCATACATCTTGGCATTTTCGATGGCAATGGCTCCCATTTCGGCCAAAGCCTCAGCGAAATTGATCTCATCGTCTGAAAGGATATGGGGTTCTCCAGCATAGAGCCGTAATACTCCAATCACACGCCCCTTGATAGGGAGGGGGACCGAGACAATACCATATATCCCTTCTTCGATGGCCTCCTTCTGGTATTGAACCCTTGGATCTTCTGCGACATTGTATATGCGAACCGTTTTTCCCTCCATTGCCTCTGCAATGCTCCGGTCCGCATCGACAGGGCCTTTGCGGATATATTTTTCGCTAAGCCCTTGATAAGACACTAACTCTAAAGTCCGTCTGTTTGGATCCAATAGACGGATTGAACAGCCTTTCAAATCCAAAACCCTGGTTACTTCGCCAACCAACATTTTCAGCACTTCTCTCAAGTCTAAAGTGGAATTTACGGCTTTGACGACCTCTCTGAAAGAATCAAAATATGACTTTTTACGAACCTTCATAGTACACCTCCTATGTATGGCTTACTGGAAATAGTGCCGGAACACCCTGCGGTGACTGTCCAACGAATATCCTGATGGGGGACTTTCCAAAAGCCCCCTCCCTCGCATATCCATGGCAATGACCTCGACCACAATATGGGGGAAAATATAATATCTATTCCCCTTTTTTCATCTTCTCCTTCGTTTCTTGAGAAGCGGAAAAGAGATCAAAGAGAGATTTGTAGGGAGTCAACAAGTCAGTCATCGTTTTCTGGGTCGCATCGGAAAGATCCATGCTCAGATCAAGCCAGTTCCTGAACTGTTCGTCAAAGGTAGCCTTATAGGCTAAGTAGTTTTCTATCGTCTGTTGTAAATATTTTTCGAAAAAATCCTTGAGAACGGTTTCCCCATACTGGATGATGAGATGAAGAAGAGAAACGGGTAAGAGTCCATTTTTCATTCTCGCCTCCTCCAAAATGATCTGATGGAGGATAAAGGCGGTAACATCTTCCTCAGTCTTGGCATCGATGACCTCGACCCTCCGACCGAACTTAATCAAATCGGCTACTTGTTGAAGGGTCACATAAGTGCTCTTTTCTGTATCGTATAAGCGCCTATTGGGATATTTCTTGAGAAGAACTTTTTCGGCCATATGATCCTCCTTAACATTTATTAAAATATAGATGATTTTAAGATATAATGCAACAAAATTTTGTATTTAAATTCTATGATATCAATTCTTCGATAAAATTTATTAATGATTATAAATAGTTAAATAATTTCATTTCCTTAAAAAATTTATATTGCATTGCATCATTTTTTTCTTGACAAATGAAAATTAGGCATTATAATAATTTATATCCTTGATCAAGGGAAATCAAAAATAGGAGGTTAAATATGATGGAGCAGAGCAAAATTGCAAAACAGATGGTCGATTTCTATAAGACCACCTATGACAACACTTTTAATGCAATGACCATGCTTCAGGACCAGACTGAAAGGATGGTCAGCATGTTTTTGGAGCAGGCCACATGGCTTCCCGAGCAGGGGAAGAAGGCTCTCGATGAGTGGGTTCAAACCTTTAAAAAGGGCCGCGAGGAATTTAAGAAGGCTGTTGACGAAAGCTTTAAGAAAGTGGAGGATTTCTTTACTTCTGAGAAAGCCAAAACTGAATAAGCCTCAAAGAGTGGGGAGCATAGGATGGATGCCCCCCACTCTTTCTTGACAAGCTTGGATACCTTCCACAACTCGACTTTTCTTGTTTTCCCATGAGAACATACTTCACATGGAATGAGCTATTTTCTTTTTAGAGAGAAACCAATGATAAATCTGTTTGATTCAAGTAAAAGCTTATTTAGTTTCGTGGAAAGGTTATCCGAAGTCAATTTAAAAATAATGGGCGCAACAATTGAGCAGATGAAGGCTGTCCAAACTTACTGGAATGGTGTTTTCAGATATGTGAATGAATTTATGGAACCCTACTGGACCGCTCAAAGCTCCTTCACCAATCTGGAAAAGGATAAACTGGTAAACATGTTATCCTGGGAGACCTTAAGAGACTATCTTGAACTACTCCGGTTCAACCTTCGGATCGCCGAAAGGGGGCTGGTTAGCAGTCTGTCTGCCATGAATGATTACCATACGAAGGAGCTAAATAAGGCCTTTGCCGCTTGGCTCAATACGATATTCGACCGCGACGGAGAACAGATCGATCAGTATATGTCCAGACATGCAAAAATAATCGAAACGGTCGTTCTCACCTACCCAAAGGCCATCTTGGATATCAAACCAGAATTTGGCTTTCACTTTGAAAACGGAGGGTATCTGAAAGCTGAAGAAACAGAGCGTTTCTACCTCTATCAGGTGCTTCCCAGCTATAAGAATGTAGAGGTGAGAGAAAAGGGTAAACCTATCATTATCCTCCCTCCCTATGTCCTTGGCCCCAATATTTTAGCTTTTTTGCCGGGAGAGGACAAAAGTTATGTCCACTGCTTTGCAAATCAGGGAGTTCCCACTTATATCCGAATTCTTAAAGATATTGACACAACTCCAGCAGTCCAAGTCATGACCGGGGAGGATGATGCCCTGGATACCCGTTACTTCTGTCAGCAATTGATGGACAGACACAAAAGACCGGTCACCCTCCACGGATACTGCCAGGGCGGATTTATCTCTATGGCTGATCTCCTTTCTGGCGAATTGGATGGATTAGTGGATACCCTCATTACATGTGTCGCACCCATGGATGGCACCCGAAGCAAATCGTTAATAGAATATTTGGAACATCTACCCCCACGGTTTAGAGACCTGGGATATGCCTTGAAGACTCTGCCAAACGGGAATCAAGCGGTTGACGGTAAGATCATGAGCTGGGTCTATAAGCTAAAGAGTATGGAGAAGGAGGCCCCTATTTTATCGTTTTATCGGGACCTCATGATGTTTCAGGGTCCATCTGATGAGGAGATAAAAATCAGTAAGACGGCAGCCGCTCTGAATCACTGGTTGATCTACGACCGTAAGGACCTACCTGCGGCCATTATCAAAATGAGTTTTGATTCCTATACGAATCCTGTAGCCAACGATGGAACATTGCCCGTAACCCTTTTTAACCGAAAACTGAATTTCAAACGCTTGAAGGAGAAGGGTATAAAATTCCTTATCTGCTATGCGGAAAAGGACGACCTGGTGAACAAGGAAGCGGCTCTTGCCCCATTAGATTTCATCGGTGCTGAGGTCTGCGCCTTTCCCAAAGGCCATGGAGGCATTGCCACTTCATGGTCCGATCCCAATTCGGAGTTCGCCCTTCACACATGTTTTCCCAATAATTGTCGAGGGCCTGTTCGTTATCAATTGGACATAGAAGCAGAAGAATAGGGTCATCTCATGGACAAACATTTTTTGGAATTCTGGGGAAATTTCTTGATCAACGTCGCCAGAGGGCAAAAACAGATGGAGGATATGGCCAAATGGATCAATCAGGGCTTCAAAGGTTTTGAGGACCTATCCGCCATGTTTCAAAAATTTTATGGCCTCAATCACTTGAAAGCAGATACCCCGGACTACACAAATGCGTGGGAGAAAGCAGC
>Ga0194111_10004686_pt1 | contig 15800 bp, 14 predicted proteins | sample TA2KigC300mmetaG_FD_146194 | JGI IMG/M metagenome (GOLD analysis project Ga0194111, IMG submission 146194) | Freshwater microbial communities from Lake Tanganyika, Tanzania - TA2015033 Kigoma Deep Cast 300m | ecosystem: Environmental > Aquatic > Freshwater > Lake | place: Tanzania: Lake... | reverse complement strand
CGCCGCGAAGAGAACCGAGAGCGAGAGGAGAAAGAGGAACATTCCGAGACGCCGGTCGCTCCTCGCCCGGGCGCCCGCCCCGCCCGCGCCGATCGTTTCGGAAGGGGGGCGGTTCACGGCCGCACCGCGGGAGCGTAGCCCGGAATCAGCTCGTGCTGGTAGTGCGCGGTGTCGAGAAGTGCGAGCCCAACGAAGAGAACGACGAAGAGGAGCGATCCGACAAGCGCGATCGCGTGAAAGGGCTGATCGTAGCGGAGGTGCATGAAGTAGAGGCCGACGAGAGTCGCCTTCACGAACGCGATGCCGAGCGCGATCCAGAGGTTGAGCGATCCGAGTTCGACGCGGACCGCCCCGACGGTCGCGAGGCTGAGAAGAACGAGCGCGAACCAGACGGCAAGGAGGACGCGGAGCGGAACGATGTGCCCCAATGATTCCGCCTCCCGGCTTTCGTGCTCTCTCTCGCTTCGGATTTCGCTCATTGTGCTTCTCCTGCACGTCTTCCGTTCGCTCTCTAGTGAATCAAGTAGAGAAGCGGGAAGAGAAAGATCCAAATCAGGTCGACGAGGTGCCAATACAATCCCGCCCGATCGACCGGCTCGAAGTTCGAAGGACCGTACGCGCCGCCGCGCGCCCGAACGAACACCCACCCGATCACCAAGAGCCCCGCGATCACGTGAAGACCGTGGAGGCCGGTCATCGCGAAGTAGACGCCGAAGAAGAGATGGACGTTGCGCGGCTCCTTCGCGCTCGCGTGCGCCGCGCGTTCCTCGTCGGTGGAGGAGGCGAGCCCGGGCGGACCGATCGCCGCCGGCGGGATGTTCGTCCGATCCCCGGGCGGCGTCTCCCGGGGGATCTCCGGCGCGGAAGAATGTTCCTGCGCCGTCTCCGGGTGATGCGGCCGGTACTGCTCTCCCCACAGGAGCCCGTGCTTCCACTTGTGCTCGTACTCGACGATCTTCACGCCGAGGAACGCGCCTCCGCCGAGAAGAGTGAGCGCGAGAAGAAGCGTAAGGAGACGCCTGTTGCCGAGCTGTGCGGAGCGGACCGCCCAAGCCATCGTGAGGCTGCTCGTGATGAGGATGAGCGTGTTGAGCGCGCCGAGCCGGGCATCGAGAAAGCGATGCGCGTAAACGAAAACCTCGGGATGGTTCCCTCGATAGACCGCGTAGGCCGCGAAGAGACCGCCGAAGAGAAGAACCTCCGTGGCGAGGAAGATCCACATTCCCAGCTTGCCGGACTCGTAGGCCTGGCGCGGCGTCGCGAAATGATGCGGGATCTCGCGCGCGGCGCTCTGTTCGGACCGTCTCAACTCATGCCCCCTCGCGCGCGGTTCTCGGCACATAGCCCCCGATCGACTCGTCGTAGACAAGATGCTCGAGATCGTACGGGTCGCCCGCCTCGGGGGGTTCGGCAAAGTTGTCGTGGGGAGGCGGGGACGCGCACATCCACTCAAGCGTCGCGCTCCCCCACGGATTCGCCGGAGCCTTCCGCCCGCGGAAGAGGGAGTGAATCAGGTTCCCCGCGAGCACGACGAAGGCGACCGCGAGCACGTACGCGCCGATCGTCGAGAGGACGTGGTAAGGCTGGAAGCGGTCCAGGTAGTTGTAGTACCTGCGCGGCATGCCTTGGCTCCCCATGACGAACTGGGAGAAGAACGTCAGGTTGAACCCGACGAAGACGAGGAACGCCGCGAGCCTCCCCGCCTTTTCGCTGTACATTCTCCCGAACATCTTCGGCCACCAATAGTGCATCGCCCCGAGGAACGCGATCAGAACGCCCCCCATCATCGTGTAGTGGAAGTGGGCGACGACGAAATAGGTGTCGTGGAGATGCACGTCGGTCGCGAGAGCCCCGAGGAAGAGGCCCGTGAGACCGCCGATTCCGAAAAGGAGCAAAAAGCTCAGCGCATAAAGCATCGGGGTGTCGAGCCGGATCGATCCCTTGTACATCGTCGCGAGCCAGTTGAACACCTTGATCGCCGAGGGGATCGCCACGCTGAAGGTGAGCGCGCTGAAGATCATGTTGCCGAGATCGGATTGTCCGCTCGTGAACATGTGGTGTCCCCAGACGAGAAAGCTCAGGACCGCGATCGCGACGCTCGAGTAGGCGATCGCCTTGTAGCCGAAGATGTGCTTGCGGCTGAAGACGGAGATCAGCTCGCTCATCACCCCCATCGCCGGGAGAATCATGATGTAGACGGCGGGGTGCGAGTAGAACCAGAAGAAGTGCTGATAGAGGACGGGATCGCCGCCGAGCGCCGGGTCGAAGATCCCGATGCCGAGAAGACGCTCGACGATGAGAAGAAGAAGCGTGATCCCGAGAACGGGCGTGGCGAGGACTTGGATGATCGCCGTCGAGTAGAGCGCCCACAGAAAGAGAGGAAGACGATTCCACGACATTCCGGGGGGGCGCATGCGGTGGATCGTCACGATGAAGTTGATGCCGGTGAAGATCGAGCTGAAGCCGAGAATGAACGCGCCGAGCGTCATCGAGACGACGCTCGTGTGGGTCGTCGTGCTGTACGGGGTGTAGAAGGTCCAGCCGGTGTCGACCGCCCCGAGGAGGATCGACACGACCGAGAAGATCGCGCCGACGACATAGAGATGGTAGCTGAGGAGGTTGAGGCGCGGGAAGGCGACGTCCTTCGCTCCGAGCATCACGGGAAGGACGAAGTTGCCGAACGCCGCGGGGATCCCCGGAATGATGAAGAGGAAGATCATCACCGCGCCGTGCAGGGTGAAGACCTGGTTGTACGTGTCGGCGTCCATGATCGTCCGGCCCGGGGTGAGAAGCTCGGTCCGGATGAGCATGGCGAAAAAACCGCCGAGAATGAGGAAGAAGAAGATCGAGGCGAGGTACATCACGCCGATCCGCTTGTGGTCGAGCGTGAAAAACCACGACCGGAATCCGCGCCCGTGGGAAAGGTAGTTATCCGCGACGGCGGTGGAACCGTTCATGAGAACCTCTTACTCCTTGAGTGTTTTCAGGTACTCGATCATCGCCGTGATCTCCTGGTCCTTCAGGCGGCCCTTGTATGTCGGCATGACCGGTTCGTAACCGGCCACGATCTCGCTCTGCGGGTCGAGTATCGCGCGACGGATGTAGTTCTCTTCGACCGTGTACCTTCGCCCGTCCTTGAAAACGCCCTCGCGCCCGTAGATTCCGAGGAAGGTCGGGCCGATGTTCGACTTCCCATCGATCGAGTGGCACTGCTTGCATCCGCGGGTCGTCATGAGCTTGGCGCCGGCGTCCGCGGGGGCCATCCGCTCGAGGAAGTTCGAGGCGTCCTGGAGCCATTTCTCGAACTCGCCGGGAGGATGCACGATCACGCGCGCGATCATGTCGGAGTGGCTCGTGCCGCAGTACTCGGCGCAGAAGACGTCGTATTCGCCCGGCTCGGTCGCTTCAAACCAGAGGTTGGTGTATCGGCCCGGCACGGCGTCTTTCTTCACGCGGAAGGCGGGGACGAAGAAGCTGTGAATCACGTCCTCGGACGTGAGGACGAGCCGGACCGGCACGTCGAGCGGCACGTGGAGGTTGTCGTCGACATGTCCGTTCGGGTAGGTGAAGAGCCACTTCCATTTCTGTCCGACGACGTTCACCTCGTACGTGTTCGCCGGAGGAGTCGCGAGGTTCATGTAGCCCGTGAAGCCGAGGTAGAAGATGATGAAGACGAGGATGAGAGGAATGACGGTCCACATGAGCTCGAGACCGGTGTGATGCGTGGCGGTCTTCTCCGCCTCCACGCCCCGCCCCCGGTGGTAGCGGATGATGAAGAAGAGCATGAGCGCGACGATGAGCAGAAAGAAAAAGATGCTCACGTAAAGGATAAAGTCGAAGACGCGGTCGACCGCGGGCGCCGCCGTCGAGGCGGGCGCGGGCATCCAGAACGAGCCCTCTCCGAATCGGATCAGAGATATGGGCATCTTCCCCATCGCTCCTTCTTCCGCTCCTCAGGCCCTCGGCCTTCGCCCGGCGTCGCGCCGCCAGAGCGCGGCGAGCGTGATCCCGAGGACGACCACCGCGAGCGCGCCTCCCGCCCGCATGATGTTCAGGGCCGCGGGGGCATATCGCCCGCGAGCCGCGTCGTAGTGATAACAATAGAGGAGAATCCGATCGAGAGGGGATCCGATCTTCCCTTCGGAAGCCTCGAGGAGGGAGAGCCGGAGGGTCTGCGGATCGAAGAGGACCCCGTAGAGGTAGCGCGAGAGCCGCCCGTCCGGCGTGCAGACGATGATCACCGCCGCGTGGATGTACTCGCCGCGCTCCTCGTCGTACGCGTATCGAAATCCAGCCGCGTCCGTGAGCGCCCGGATCTCTTCTTCTTCGCCGACGAGGAAGTGCCAGCCTTTGGCGGCCCCCGCTCGTCCGTACTCCTCGATCGTGTTCTCTTTCTTGAGGCGCGCGAGGGTCGACGTCTCGCTCGGATCGATGCTGACCGTGACGATTTCGAACTCTTTACCCGGCGTCCAATCGATACTCTTCAGCGCTTCGAGGATCCCGTTGAGGACGAGACCGCAGAGCATCGGGCATGTGTAGTACCCGAGGTTGAGGAGAACCGGCCGTTCGCCGAAGAAATCGCCGAGCCGCGCCGCCTCGCCGCTTTCGTCGGTGAAGAGAAGATCGAGCGGGAGTTTCTCGTTCGGGCGCTCCATGATCCCCACGTTCTCGAGGTCTTTCGGGAGCGGTTCGGCGCGTCCCCCGGAATCGACGGCTGCGCCCGTCGTTTCGGAGAACCCCGGGACCGCCGGAACGAGAGACAGCACGATGAGAAGCGCGACGATCCGCATCACGGTCGATCACCTCCTTCCTCGCCGCGTCGCTTCCCGCTCTCCTCGCCGCGGGAAGAGGCCGCCGCCTCGCGCGCGACGAGCTCCATCGCACGCTCGATCGGAATCGAAACGACTCCCGATTCGCGGTCGATCCAACGATAGCTATTCAGCGCCTCGAGCTGCTCCGCTCGGACTCTCGAAAGCTCCTCGGGCGCCTCGGAGTATGTCTTCCTCTCGACTTCCGCCCTTTCCGCTCGATAGAAGAGAGCCTGGAGCCAAACGATCGCCGCGAAGACGAGCACCGCGCCGACGACACCGACGACCGCGATCCGATAGGCGCTCGGATCTTCGGAGAGGTTCACTCGCTTCTCGTCATGCGTTTTCAAAGGCGATCGACTCCTGTAGCCTGGGGTCCTTTTCCGGAACGAGCGAGCGGGTCCGGAAGCACCGTCCCGCCGCCGCCACCGAGAGCCCGGCCATTCCGAGAAACACGGTGAAGTAGAGCGGATGTGGTGGAAGCGCCGGACCCCCCGAGTCGGGAACGGCGAGATAGTAGTGATCGATCGCGTGCATCGCGAGAAGCCAGAGGGCGGCCTGCACGAGCATCGTCTTCCGTCTCTTCGGAACGCGCGAGAGGAGCGCGAGGAACGGGACGAAGAAGTGTCCGATGACGAGCGCGAGGCTCACCCAAGCCCACGTTCCCGACTGCCGCTTGAGATACCACCCGGTCTCCTCCGGGATGTCCGCGTACCAGATCAGCATGTATTGCGAGAAGGCGATGTAGGCCCAGAAGACGGTGAACGCGAAGAGGAGCTTGCCGAGATCGTGATAGTGCTCGGCCGTGATCATGCGTTGCATGCGGCCCGCTCGCTGCGTGACGCAAGCGGCGACGACGAGGAGAGCGAAGAAGCCGAGAACGCCCCCCGCGAAGAAGTAGATCCCGTAGATCGTGCTGTACCAGTGCGGATCGCGGGACATGAGGAGGTCGAATGCGGCGAACGTCGTCGTGAAGGCGAAGAGGACCATCGCGGGAGCGCTTGCGCGTTCCATGCGGAGCGTGAGACCGACGTCTCCGCTCCGGTCCTGCTCGACCGAGCGGTTCAGGAACCAGCGGGCCGTGAGGCACCAGACCGCGAAATAGACCGCCCATCGAACCCAGAAGAACGGGACGTTGAGATAGGCCGACTTCGCGCGGACGAACGGGTCGTGCGCCGCGACCTCTGCGTCGGCCCACGGATAGAGCGAGCGAAGGCCGAAGAGGAAGAGCGGAACGGAGAGGATCGCGAGAAGCCCCATGTTCGCAGCGATTCCCTCGGCGAGGCGCCGGAGGACCACGCTCCACCCGGAGCGGGTGAGATGCTGGAGAAGAACGAAGAAGAGCGCGCCGAGGGAAAGGCTGAGGAAATAGGCGAACCCGACGAGGTAGGCGCGCCAGAAGTGCGGCCCCGCTCCCTCGACGAAAAGCCCGGCAAGCGCGCTCCCCGCGAGAAGGAGCGCGCCGATTCCCCCCGCGATGCGGATGGAAGCGCCGGCCAGCGTCTCGAGAAACATCCGGTCTCGAAAGATGCTACTTGGAAGCTTCATGTCCGTTCTTTCTCATCGGATCTTCGGCAGGATGTCCGCGGGAACATCCTCCGGCGAAGCGCTTCGGCTCCTCTGGAGCGCGCGCAAGTAGGCCACGATCGCCCAGCGATCCTCGGGAGGGATCTGGCCCGAGTAGCCCGGCATGCTCCGAATCCCGTGCGAGATCGTATGATAGAGGTGCCCCGCGGGCCGCTCCCGGATGAGATCCGTGTGGAACGACGGGGGCGGCGTCCACGTTCCTTCCTCGAAGCTCTCGGCGCGCACGGAGACGATCCCCGCGCCGCCGCCGTCCAGGCCGTGGCAGGGGGAACAGTAGATGTCGTACCGCTCGCGGCCGCGCTTCAAGAGGGTCTCCGTCACCGGGAGGGGAATCGAGCGCGTCCACTCCTCTCCCTCTTTCCCGTGGGCGAACGGGTCGTCGTCGTCGAGGCGGCCGCGCGCCACCGTCCCCGGAACCTCGGGACGCATCGCGCGCCCGTCCGCGAAGAGAGGGTTCGCCTGCTGCGCCTTGAACTTCGGCTGCTGATCCATGTCCTGGATGATCTGGCGACGGGGCTCGCTCTTCCGCGCCGCTCGATTCTTCGTCGCCACGGCGAACGGAATGAGAGAGAGGGAGACGAGAAGCGCCGCGATCGCGAGAAATCCTCTCGGCATCTCTACTCCTCCACCTCTTCCACCGCCGCGCCGCGGAGCGATTCGAGAAGCGCCCGGGTCGCGCGCGGGTCGAACTTCGGATCGCGCGCCTCGATGGAGATGAAGAACCGGTCGTTCGTCGCCCGGAGGAAGCGGCGGCTCTTGAAGAGTGAATGATACCAGAGCGGAAGATTGTTGAACGCGAGCATCCCGACGAAGGCGGCCGCCGCCGCGAAAAGGACCATCACCTCGAAGAGAACCGGAATGTTCGCTGGGAGGGCGAAGAAGGGTTTTCCGCTAAGGATGAGCGAGTAGTCGACCGTGTTCGTCCACCACTGGAGTCCGAGCCCGGCGAAGACGCCGAAGACGCCGGCCGCGAAAACGAGATAGGAAAGCTTCGTGTGCCGAATCCCCATCGCGTCGTCGAGGCCGTGCACCGGGAACGGCGTGTGCGCGTCCCACTTGGTGTAGCCGGCGTCGCGCACCTTCTCCGCTCCCTCGATGAGCGCATCCACGTCCGCGAACTCCGCGAGAAGCCCGAAGAGCGGCGCGCCGTCCGCGGTCGTCCACTTGCCGTTCATCGATTCGTCTCCGGGCCGCCGAACTGCCGTTCGTGTTGGCGCGGGATGTCCCCGTGGTAATCGCCCTGCCCGTGGTGCACGTCCCGGTCGAGCTTCGCCTCGGGCATCACGCTCTTCACCTCGGCGATCGCGACGATCGGCAAGAACCTCAGGAAGAGCAGGAAGAGCGTGAAGAAGAGCCCGAAGCTCCCGAGAAGCGTGCAGAGATCGACCCAGGTCGGCGTGAAGTGCCCCCAGCTCGAAGGAAGGAAATCGCGGCTTAAGGACGTCACGATGATCACGTAGCGCTCGAACCACATCCCGATGTTCACACCGATCGCGACGAGGAGAATCGCGGGGATCGAGCGCCGGAACCGTTTGAACCAGAAGAGCTGCGGCAGGATCACGTTGCAGGAGACCATCGTCCAGAACGCCCACGCGTACGGGCCCAGCGCGCGGTTCATGAATGTGAACCGCTCGAGGCTGTTCCCGCTGTACCACGCGATGAAGATCTCGATGAGGTAGGCGTAGCCGACCATCGAGCCGGTCGCCAACACGATCTTCGTCATGTTCTCAAGGTGCCGCATCGTGATGAGGTTCTTGAGCCCGAACCACTCGCGCGACGGAACGATGAGAAGAAGGACCATGGCGAACCCGCCGAAGATCGCGCCCGCGACGAAGTAGGGGGGGAAGATCGTTGTGTGCCAACCCGGAACTTGCGACACGGCGAAGTCGAAGCTCACCACCGAGTGGACGCTGAGGACGAGAGGCGTCGCGAGCGCGGCGAGGAGAAGATACGCGCGTTCGTAGCGGTGCCACTGGCGGTTCGAACCCCTCCAGCCGAGGCTGAACAACCCGTAGAAGAAGCGGCGAATGCGCGTGCGGGCGCGGTCGCGGAGCGTCGCGAGATCGGGGATCATCCCCATGTACCAGAAGAGGAGCGAGACGATCATGTAGGTGCTCACCGCGAAAACATCCCAGAGAAGCGGGCTCCTGAAGTTCGGCCACATGCTCAGGTTGTTCGGGATCGGGAACATCCAGTACTCGACCCACGCGCGCCCGACGTGGATCGCGGGAAAGAGACCGGCGCATAGGACCGCGAAGATCGTCATCGCTTCCGCGAAGCGGTTGATGCTCGTCCGCCACTTCTGCCGAAAGAGAAAGAGGATCGCCGAGATCAGCGTTCCCGCGTGTCCGATCCCCACCCAGAAGACGAAGTTGGTGATGTCGAATCCCCAGCCGACCGGCACGTTGATTCCCCAAACGCCGGTTCCCTCGATGAGGAGATATCCGATCATCGCGAAGAGGAGCCCGGCGAGCATCGCGGAGATGCCGAACGCGACGTACCACGCGCGCGGAGGGCGCGGCTTCTCGACGATCGCGCAGACCGTCTCGGTGACCGAGGCGAGGGTCTCTCCTCCCGCGACGAGAGGCTCGCCGCGGATCCGCTCATCGAGAGCGGGGACCGCTTCAGCCGTGGATCGGCTCATGCCCTTCCTTCTCTCTCTTCGCGAGGCGCTCGTTCCGGTTCCGGACGCGAGCGAGATACGCGGTCCTCGGCCGAACGTTCAGCTCGGCGAGCATGCCGTACGCGCGCGCCTCGCCGTGCAGCTTCGCGACGCGGCTCTCCGGATCGTTCAGATCGCCGAAGACGATCGCGCGCGCCGGACAGCTCGCGGCGCACGCCGGCACGATCTCCCCGTCCCGAAGAGGGCGGTTCTCGTTCTTGGCGACGATTCGCGCCGCCTCGATTCTCTGCACGCAGAAGGTGCACTTCTCCATGACGCCCCGGCTCCGAACGGTGACCTCCGGGTTCATCGCCATCTTCTCGACCGGCTCCAGATTCTTTCGATAGTTGAAGAAATTGAAGCGCCGTACTTTGTACGGACAGTTGTTCGAGCAGTAACGCGTCCCGATGCAGCGGTTGTACACCATCGCGTTGAGCCCCTCGCTTGTGTGTACCGTGGCCGCGACCGGGCAAACCTGCTCGCAAGGGGCGTTCTCGCAGTGAACGCACGCGACCGGCTGGTGGACGATCTCCGGGGAGTCCGGATCGCCCCGGAAGGATCGGTCGATTCGGATCCAGTGCATCTCGCGCTGGTTTCTCACTTGCTTCTTTCCGACGACCGGAATGTTGTTCTCCGCTTGGCACGCGACGACGCATGCGTTGCAGCCGGTGCAGGCGTCGAGATCGATCGCCATCCCCCATCGATGCCCGTCGTACGAATGGGGAGGGAAGAGGGAGACGAGCGGCGGATGATGAACCTCCTCGGCGTGCATCGCCTTTGCGGGATTCCGGAGGTACTCGTCCGCCTCGACCTCGCGGACGAGAGAGCCGACCCGCCGTTCCCGCTCGCGCGTCGCGCGCGGGTCGATCAGATGATGCTCCTCGGTCGCGGCGAGCGGATACCGGCGGCCGGTCCTCTCGATCGCGGCGCCGAAGGCGAAGTAGGGCGCGCCGCTCGCGCGAAGCGGATAGACATCGAACCCGTCGCCATTTCCGACGCGTCCCGCGCGCGTTCGTCCGTATCCGAGAGGAAGCGCGATCGTTCCCGCCGCGACTCCCGGAAGCACGTACGCCGCGATCTCGATCGCGCGGCCGTTGATGGAGAGACGAACGACATCCTCCGTTTCGACGCCGAGCGCCCTCGCCGTCGAGGGACCGACGAGCGCGGCGTTGTCCCACGTGAGCTTCGTCATCGGGTCCGGCGTCTCTTGAAGCCACGCGTTGTTCGCGAAGCGCCCGTCGTGGACGCTCGCGTCGCGAAGGAAGACGGCCTCGAGACCGTTCTCCCCGGCGTGATCCTTGATGTGCGAAATTTGCTCGAGAGAATCGGCGGTCGGACCCGCCTGGAACGAAACATCGACCTTCGGGCGCGCACTCCCTCCGAGCACGCCGTCGTGAAGAAGGCGCCGCCACGACTTCTCGAAGTCGGCCTCGCCGGAAACGAAAGCCCCGAACGCTTCGCGAGCGAGATCGTGGCCGCTTGCAGCGGCTCTTCCATCGAGAAAGACCGCGAGAAGCTCCGCGTCGGTCCTTCCTCCGTAGAGCGGCTCGATGAGGGGCTGCCGCGCGAGAAGGGTCCCGTCGTGCGCCCGTGAGAGGTCCCACGATTCGAGAAAGTGCGCGCGGGGGATCTGCCACTCCGCGAGGAGGGAGGTCTCGTTTCGATGGGACGAGAGATGAACCGCGTGCGGGACGCGGGCGAGGAGATCGGCGAAGCCGAGATCGGCCGGAGCGTCGTACGCCGGGTTTCCGCCGAGAACGACGAGCGTTTCCACGCGCCCCGCTTCGAGTTCCTTCGCGAGCGAACGGATCGCATCGAAATGATTCGGGCGCTCCGGGTCCGGATCGGCGGTGTAGGCGACGGTTCTCCCGATGTTCCCGAGAAGATCGTTCATGAGGTGCGCCGCCGCGTGCGCGGCGGGCGGCTGGCGATATCCGGCGGCGATCGCCGATCGACCGCGGTTCGCGGCGAGATCCTCGGCGAGCGCCTTCGCGAACGCGCGCGCCGGGGGATCGGACGCCTCGCGCGCGCGAAGGATCTCGCGAAGTCGATCCGGCGCCTCGAGTTCGTGCGCGAAGACGAGCTCGTGGAGGACCGCGAGCGCGAAGGGAGCGATCGCCCGGGGCGGAAGGGAGAGCCGATGGTCCGCCTTCGCTCCGGTCGTGCAGGGGACGCTCTCCACGACATAGAGCCGGTTCGTCCGGCCTTCCTCGATGCGGCGCGCGGCGGCGAGCTCGCGCGCGTGGAGGAGCGCGGCCGGGTCGTCGTCGAGGAGGTCGGCGTCGAGCGAGAAGACGATCGCGGCGGAGGCGAGATCGAGATGCGCGCGGAGCGGCTTGCCGAAGGCGATCCTCAAGCCTTCGCGCGCATGGTCCATCGAGAGAGGGTCGTACTCGAACCAGAGCGCCTCGGGGAGCTCCGCGGCGAGGCGGCGGCGGAGACGCGCCACGCATTCGGAGCCGGTCGGTTCGGAGAGAAACGCGAGGCGCGCGCCCCGCGTCGCGCGAAGATCGCGAACGAGGTCTTCCGTCCACGCGAGAAAATCGCCCCACACAACGGAACGTTCGCTTCTCCCCTCGCGCCATATCGGCGTTCGGGTCCGGTCCGGATCGTAGAGGTCGAGCACGCTCGCCTGATCGATCGCGCTCGAAGCGCCGCGTCCGATCGGATCGTTTTCGTTTCCGTCGATCTTGATCGGCCGGCCGTCGACGCTCGTCGCGAGAAGGCCGCGCGCGCATCCTCGAAGCTCGCCCGAGGTCGCGAAACGGAGCGCCTCGCCGGGAACCCAACCCTCGGGTCGATGCGCGTAGGGGACGATCTTCTCTTTCGGCCACCGGCATCCGGAGAAGCCGGCGAGGGCGACCGATGCGCCCATGAGCTGGAGGAAGCGACGCCTTGTGAACGCTCCCGGCGCGTCGACCGCTCCCTCGGCGAACTCGCGCTCGAGCTTCAGGCGAAAGGCGGGCGTGCCGGCGAGCTCGCCGAGACTCCGCCAGTATCCTCCTCGTTCGTTCATCGATGGCATGTCGTGCAGTCCGTCGAGGGGTTCACGTGGTTCTCGTCGCGAAGGCGCTTTCCAAGAACGAACGGGTCTTCGTTCGGAACCCAATCCATCTTGGTCGCGAGCTCCGGCGGGCGGAGATGCGCCTCGGGCGCGCGGTGACAGTCGAGGCACCATCCCATCGTGAGCGGCTTCTCTTGGCGAACGGTCTCCATCTTGTCGACGCGCCCGTGGCAGGAGATGCAGCCGACGCCGCGCCGCACGTGCGCGCTGTGATCGAAGTAGACGAAATCGGGGAGGTCGTGCACGCGCACCCACTCGATCGGCATTCCGGTCGCGTGGCTCTCGCGCACCGGGAGGATCTTCGCGCTCGCCGCGCGGATGTTCGCGTGGCAGTTCATGCATGTCTCCGTCGGGGGGATCGCCGCGTGCGAGGCGCTCTCGACGGTCGTGTGACAGTAGCGGCAGTCGATCCCGAGCCGGCCCGCGTGGAGCGCGTGGCTGAAGGCGACGGGTTGGTCCGGTTCGTATCCGACGCGCGTCGCCTCCGCGGAGTTTCCGTAGTAGACGAGCATGACGATGTAGAGAGGAACCGCGGCGAGCGCGATCCCGATCACCGGCCGGAAGAAGTTGATGCTCTTTGGAAAGACCGGTCGAACGGAGGCCGGTTCTTTGTCCATCGGGTCCGCACCCTCGCCGGAAGCCGCGCGGACTCCGCGGCGGGCCGAAGGCATAATTCATTTTCTTTCAATGAGTTGCGGCGGCCCCTAAGCCAGCCGAGGCCGGTCGTGCGATTCCAAGCTCGATCTTCCGTAACCCCCAGTAACTTATGAACCCTTCGAGAGAGTTTCAAGAACTATGTGCGGGACTCCCGGCGGCGGCGCGATGTCGGCGGATCGCCCGTGGCCATCGCGTGCTCGTGCGGACGAAGCGAGACGATGGGACCGCTGTCCACCGACCGTCTCCCGCTCTTGACGTTGGGCGCGATTCCGTGAAACGATGAAGCCTTGTCGGAGGGAGGAACCCATGCGCCTTACGATCATCGACGGCCACAACTTCATTCTTACGGTGGAGAGTCTCGCCGAGCGGCTTGCCTTCGAGGGGAAGCGCGCGTCGCGCGAGGAAGCGGAGGACCTCGTTCTGCAATGGGCGCGGCGCTCCGATGAGATGAGCGCCTCGATCATCTACGACGGCGGGAAGTTCCCCGAGGGGCATCCGGGGAATCGGGACGAGGGACCGCTCCGCGTGCGTTTCTCGGATCCGCCGGCCGAGGCGGACGACATCATCGCCTACGAAGCGAAAGAGGCGGCGGAGCGCGGCGACGAGGTGACCGTCGTCACGGCCGACAAAGAGCTCGCGAAGAAGGCGAAGAAGGCGGGAGCGGGAATCGTCTCGACCGAGGATTTCTATTTCGAGATCACCCGAAAGCCTCTTCATCCCGAGAAGGAAGAACATTTCACGGATGAACAGATCGCCGAGTTGGAAACCGCGATGCTGACGCGCGTGGACGAGGAAGAGCCGGAATCCTTCGACGAGCCGGAGACCGAGTCGGACGAAGAGGAGGAGCGCTCCCTTCCGGTGGTGAAAGAAAGACGCGCGCCCCTTCTTGCGCCGGAGGCGCAGGCCGTGCACCCCCGTCCGAACCGCGAAGCGCGCCGCGCCCGCTATCAGGAGAAGATGCAGCGCCGCGCCGCCCGCGGCCCCGCCAAACCCCCGAAGTCGAAGAAGAAGAAGCGGGGGTTTTGAGCAGACCGGAGAGCCCCGGGGTTCTCTCTATGAATCACCGGGCGAGAAGACCAAGAAGGCAATGAAGCCGGCACGCGAAGTCGCCGATCGAGCGCCGATCCATCCCGATCCGATCTCGCCAGCTATTGTCCTCTCCGTGAAGCGCCATGTTTCGGCTCAGGATATCACACGAGTCGATGAAGGCGGTGTGGGCGATCGAACGCGCCGCGTCGATCTCCCTCCGTCGCTCCGGATCGGCGAGCTGCCAGTCGGTTCGGAGCCGGGCGTACCGCACGGCCGTCGCGAAGAGATCCTCCCGTAGATCGACAAGCCAGCTCTTTATGATCGCCGTATAAACCGTGCGTGTCTCATCCATGTTTTCCCCCTCGGCCCCGCACCCCAAAGCGTCATGAGGGCGGCGGCGCGGCCTCGATCGCCCGAAACCGCGCCGCCGAACCCGATCGGCTTCTGTCTAGCTGCCGTAGGGCGGCCGAACGTAGTGATTGTACGAGTGGTACGTCCGCCCGACAACGATCTCCGAATGCCGAGAGAACCTATTGCGGTTCAAGCTCTCCATCCCGCACGGCCTTCTCGATTCCCCTCTCTCTTCTCGCTCCTCTCCACTCACTCCTTCCCCAAAGCAAACCCGCGCGCGGCCTTTCCGGTTTGGATCGGAAGTCATCATTCCGAGAGATACCTGACCTGGATAGATTGGGTCCTCTCCGCGTGTCGAGTGGATCTTCATTCGAAGATGGAGGAAACTCACGCTGCGCACCACCCCACACCGTTCCGAGATCTTGTCCGATACTTCCACGTCCAGACGTTGCTGGGAGTTCTGCGAGCGCGGGGGCGCCGGGTAGCAGCCCATCCCCGCGGGCCTGCCGAATGCCCGCGGGAGGGTTGAGTCGGGCAGTCCGTATAAGAAAACCCTTGACGGTTTGATCAGACCAGCCCATAATGCCCAGCTAAAGCTTGGGAGCTCTCAAGGAACGCGCTCCGTAATGTGCTCTGAGAAACATGTCCTCGATTGCTTGTGAGCGTGGAATCGGTTCCCTCGGCGGCTCGCGGATGACCTTTCGCCCTGACGAGAGAGAGGACAAGTGAGTCCCGTTAGAAAGCCCGGACGTTCATCTCCCCATCCTTTCCCGGAAATCAAGACGGATAGGCTCGAGACCCTTGTTTGCCCAATTCATGTGGTGACGCCGATCTTCGGCGGAGGAACGGAGCCCGGGAAGTCCGATGACCTGGACCCGATCCGCGTACCGACGATTCGCGGTCACCTTCGCTTCTGGTGGCGGGCGACAATGGGTTCGGCGTTCGCGACCGTGGACGAGATGCGTCAAGCCGAGTTCGAGATTTGGGGCGGGACACAATGGGAGGATTTCACAGCCACCGGTGATCCCTCGAAACCGAGCCGGAAGAGCCGGCCGTCCGCCGTGGAGGTCACGGTCCAGGATGTTGCCCCGGGAGATCCCGAGGACCCGCCGCCGCTTTCCGATGTCCGGAGCTATGCTCTCTTCCCTGCCCGCACCGTGCAGGGCTGCAAGCTCAGGATGGGCGTGAGCTTCTCGATCCACCTCCGGTTTCCCCAAGACGATAAGGTGAGCGGAATCGCTATCGAAGACCACGTTCGTCGCGCGCTGCGTGCTTGGGTGGTTTTCGGTGGGTATGGTGCCCGATCGAGGCGTGGCGCGGGGGCGCTCTCCTTTGAGAGAGTGCCGGATGGAGAAGACGGGTTCTGGATACCTCAAGATCCAAGCGCTCTCTCTGCGTGGTTCAAGGGCTCCGGTTCACTTGGTCCTTTCCCCCGTCTCAAGGGATCGCTCTTCCTGATCGCATCGGCGTCCCGAGCGGCGTCCTCCGATCCGAAAGCCGCGTGGATCGAAGCGCTTGGATGGCTTGCGGAATTCAGGCAGGCAGCAGCTCGGCCGGGAGGTGGGAAGAGGGGGGTAACCCTGTGGCCCGAGCCGGACAAGATGCGAAAACTCCGCACGCCCATCGCCCCCCATAAGGCCTG
>Ga0194111_10004684_pt1 | contig 15803 bp, 21 predicted proteins | sample TA2KigC300mmetaG_FD_146194 | JGI IMG/M metagenome (GOLD analysis project Ga0194111, IMG submission 146194) | Freshwater microbial communities from Lake Tanganyika, Tanzania - TA2015033 Kigoma Deep Cast 300m | ecosystem: Environmental > Aquatic > Freshwater > Lake | place: Tanzania: Lake... | reverse complement strand
TAATTTTTTTAATTCGTCGCCGAGCTCGGATTTATCGGTGGATGTGCCGATATTGGCGTTTATCTTGGTGCGCAGGCCCAGGCCTATGCCGCAGGGCGATTTTATCTTATGCCTTTTGTTCAGGGGAATGACGGCCTTACCTTGTTTGATATATCCGGAGATTACCTTAGGCGGGATATTTTCCAGGGAAGCGATATACTTTGCCTGGGGCGTGATAATATTATTTTTAGCGTATTCTAATTGCGTCATTAATTCAGGGCCTCGCGTAAGTCCTTAATTGCCGCAGGGATATTTCTGCTTTTGCAGACCGCGCCGCAGACGGCAATCCTTTTGGCGCCCGCGGATAATACCCGGCTCATATTTTCTTTATTTATCCCGCCGATAGCGAAAAAGGGCGCGCGGATTTTATTTTTTATCGCCTTTATTTTATCCAGGCCGATGCTTCTTAGCTCGGGCTTGGTGGGAGTCCTAAAGACAGGGCCGATACTGATATAATCCGCTCCGGCCTTTTGCGCCGCAACGGCCTGCTTTAGGTTATGGCAGGAAATACCGATGATTTTATCCTTGCCTAATATAGCCCTGGCTGTTTTGACGGATAAATCCGTTTGGCCCAAATGCACGCCGTCGGCATCCACGGCTTTGGCGATATCTAGGTAGTCGTTAATAATCAACAGGGTTTTTGCCTTCAAAAATAATTTCCGCAATGCCGCGGCCTCTTGCAGGATAACCGCTTTTTGCGGGCCTTTGTCTCTAAGCTGGATGATATCAGCGCCTTTACCCTTTATTTTTCCGGCGATATCAAGCAGGGGGCGCAGGCCGCAAACATTTTTATCTATGATAATATAAAGACGAGACTTTGCCAGCAGCCTTTTTTTCAATTTCATAGAGGTTATACCTTATCTTTTTTAGCCTAAGAGCAATGTTCTTGTTAATCAGCTTGGCGAATTCTTCCAGGACCCGGGCTGATTCCTTTGCCCGCTGGATATTGGCAAAGAAAATATCCTGGCAGTTTTTTCTTTCCAACTCGTTGAGCCGGATATTCTTGCCGACGTCTTTGCGGCTATCTCTTTCTGCAAGCAGCGCTACCTTAGCGGGAAGTTTTTTGGCGGCCAAATCAACGCCGTGCCTTATTTTTTTAAAGCCGGCGGTTAATTCAGGGCTTTCAATAACGAACCTGGTAATTTCTTCGCAGACCCTTAAGCCTTCCTTGAGCCGGTTGAGGTTCGCGTCAATAATTCTATTTACCCCGTTCGAAAACCTTTTCCTAACGGGGTTTATTTTGGGATATCCTGGCAATTTTATGGATTAAGTTAGTCGTAGAGCGGCCTTTGACTAATTTCACGGTTAAGACCTTACCCTTATTACCTAAAATAAAGGCGCTGCCTACGATATTATTTTTTTGCCAATCCGCGCCCTTAATCAATATATCCGGCTTTAGGGCTTTTATGACTTTTATCGGCGTAGTTTCGTTAAAGATTACCGCGTAATCCACGCTTTCCAGGGCGGCAATTATACTGGAGCGGTCTTTTTGGCTGGTAATTGGCCGGTTTTTGCCTTTGATTTTTTTTATGGAAGCGTCGGAGTTTATGGCCACTATCAGCGCGTCGCCTTTTTCCCTGGCGTCTTCCAGGTATTTTACATGGCCATAATGCAATAAGTCAAAGCAGCCGTTAGTAAAAACGATCTTCTTGCCTTGTTTTTTCAGGCCGGCGGTTATTCTCTTCAGCGCGTTTAGGCTTTTTATTTTTTCCGTTAACAAAGGGCCTCCTCCACGAGTTCGCAGATGATATGGCCGATGGTAATATGCGCTTCCTGAATCCGGGCGGTAACCGGAGAGGGCACTAACAGGGACACGTCGGCAAGCTTGGCCAATTCTCCCCCGTCTCCGCCGCTGAGCGCCACTGTTTTTAACCCCATCTTTTTGGCTTGTTTGATGCCGGCAGCGACATTCTTGGCCTTTCCGCTGGTGGAGATTCCGATAATAATATCGTTTTTCTGGCCTAATGCCTCTATCTGTTTGGCAAAAACTATATCATAGCCGTAGTCATTAGCAAGGGACGTCAATACTGAAGTATTAGTGGTCAGCGAAATCGCCGCCAGGCTGGTCCGGTCTTTTTTGAACCTGCCGACAAATTCCGCGGCAATATGCTGGCAGTCGCTGGCTGAGCCGCCGTTACCGAAGAGGAGTATTTTTCCATTTTTCCTCAGGCATTCAATGATGAGGTTGGCTATTTCTACAATCCTGCCGGTACCGCTGCGCATAATTTCTTCCTTGACCTGGATGCTTTCCAATAATATGTCCTTAATCCTGTCTCTCATAATTGTATCCTTTCTTCTTAGCACGGATATACACGGATTTTTTACGCCTGCCTGCCTGCCGGCAGGCAGGGATTTACACGGACAAAACTTTATCTGTGTGTATCCGTTCTTTTATCCGTGGCATATCCGTGTTAGCCGAAGAATACCTTGGCGATCCCGTAGAAGTCCATATCCACTGTCTTTAACGCGGCCACCGCTTGTTCTATCGGCACATCAATAATTTTATTTCCTGCCAGGGCTACCATCCTGGCGAATTTTTTCTCTTTTACCAGCTCTACCGCTTTTACCCCGAACCGGGTGCCCAGGATCCGGTCAAAGGCGCTGGGCGTGCCCCCTCTTTGAATGTGGCCCAGGACGCTGACCCTGGTTTCATAACCGGTTCTTTTTTCTATCTCCTGGCCTAATCTTTCGCCAATGCCGCCCAGGCGGACATGGCCGAATTCGTCTAATTTCTCTTCCTGGGTGACCATGGTCCCTTCTTTAAATTTGGCGCCCTCTGCCACCACCACGATACTGAAGGTTTTGCCGCGCCCGTGCCTTCTTTTGATGAGCGCGCAGACCTCTTCAATATCAACAGGCAGCTCGGGGATTAAAATTATATCTGCCCCGCCGGCAATCCCCGCCTCTATGGCAATCCATCCGGCATGCCTGCCCATTACTTCCACCACGATAATCCTGTGATGGCTTTCGGCGGTAGTATGCAGTTTATCAATGCACTCCGTCGCCGTATTTAGCGCGGTATCAAAACCAAAGGTGTAATCCGTGCAGGAAAGGTCATTATCTATTGTCTTGGGCACTCCTACGATATTGGGGATGCCGTCTTTGGTTAATTTTGCCGCCACGCCCAGCGTGTCTTCTCCGCCCACGGCAATCAGCGCGTCCAGCCCCAAATTTTTATAATTTTCCTTTACGCTTTGCAACCCGCCTTCTTTTTTATAGGGGTTGGTGCGGCTGGTGCCTAATATTGTTCCGCCCTTGGGCAATATGCCCGAGACGGCAGTCAGGTCCAGGGCCATAGTGTCCTTTTCAATCAGGCCCTTCCAGCCGTTCTTAATACCGATAACTTCGTATCCTTCGTTAATGCTTTTTCTGACTACCGCCCTGATTACCGGATTTAAACCCGGGCAATCCCCGCCGCCGGTAAGTATCCCTATTTTTGTCATTGTTTTTATTCCTCCCGCATAATATATGTTATACTTTTGTTAATTGCGAACATCGGATTATCGGAATATCAGAGCGAGAGCAGCAGATTATTAGAATCAGAAACGGAGAAATTACGCGTTCTTTCTGATAATCTGGTTCTCTGATAATCTCGTTCTGGTAATCTGATATTCTGATACTCGTTTTTAACATAACTGATTTATGCTATACCCTGCCGTAACCGCCGAATGGTATCGTGGGTTGTTCTTTTTCCAATTCCCTTCTTTTTCTTTCCTTTTCTTCCAGAGAGATAATCTTGGCCACGTGAATCTTAATCATAATCTGTTCTTCTATGCCCAGCACTTCCTGTATTTTAGCGCGGGTTATTTCCTGCAGGCGGGAAGTTAATTCGGGAATATTCGCGTCCGCCTTCAAGACGACCCTTAAGTCAACAATAATGCCTTTTTTACTGGCGATGACATCCGGCCTTAATTCCTTGATTTCGGGGATTATTCCGGCCAGCCTGCGGATTAAATCCTCTACCGCGGACAGGGCGATAGTAACCTGCCCCGAGGATGTGGTAAAGGCGATGGTCCTTTCGCGCTGGAATTTGCCTAAAATCAGCTGGGCAAAGGAAAAGGTGATTAAAATCAATAAAAGGCCGGAAAGCCCGATGATAATCCTGGAATGGGGGCTGTATTCCATATATAAAAGCAGATTGTTTATGTCCTGGGACGGCAATATGTTCAGGGAAAATATTATTAAGGTCAGGCCGATTAAAACCAGCACTACTGTGTAAAATAATATCCCCAGAACGGTAAATGTCCTCATTGCCTACCCCCTTTCAATACTCTGCACGTTTATATTGATATCTTTGATGGATAAATTAGTCATTTTTTCCAGGGCGCTGCGCACGTTTTCCTGGACCCGGTTGGCGATGTCGGGAATATTGAAACCGTATTTGATGACAAGCGGAATTTCAATCTTGACGTCTTCGTTTTTATCAATAGTTATTTTAATCGCTGAAAGGGATTTTTTGCCGGCTAATTCCAGGAGCCCGCTTTTGAAATCCCTGCCTATGCGCTTTACCCCGTCTATTTCGCAGGAGGCGATAGACGAAATAGAGGCAATCACATTCTTATGGATTCTAATCCTCCCCAAATCCGTGCGCGATTCCTCGTTATGCATTACTCCTCCGCCTTTAATCGCTAAATCGCAAAATTAATTCTTAATCTACTTCTTACACCGCAAAATCGCAAAAGTTTTTTGCTCTCTAGATTTACTCCTCCGCCTTTAATCGCTAAATCGCAAAATTAATTCTTAATCTACTTCTTACACCGCAAAATCGCAAAAGTTTTTTGCTCTCTAGATTTACTCCTCCGCCTTTAATCGCTAAATCGCAAAATTAATTCTTAATCTACTTCTTACACCGCAAAATCGCAAAAGTTTTTTGCTCTCTAGATTTACTCCTCCGCCTTTGGTTCTTCTTTGAGCATTTCCTGGACAAAGTGGGTGGATATTTCGCCCTTTAAGAAAGAAGAATTTTCTAATAGCTGCAGGTGAAAAGGTATGGTGGTTTTAACGGGGGCGATATGAAATTCGCTTAATGCCCGGTGCATAATCCTGACGGCCTCCTGGCGGTTGCGGCCGTAAGTGATTAACTTGGCCACCAGGGAATCATAATGGGGCGAGATTTCGTATCCGGTATAGACATGCGTATCCAGGCGCACGCCCGGCCCGCCGGGCAGGTTGAGGCTTTCAATTTTTCCCGGGCAGGGCATAAAATTATTTTCAAAATCTTCGGCGTTGATGCGGCATTCTATGGCCGAGCCCCTTATCTGTATGCTATCCTGCTGGAGGTTCAATTTTTCTCCGGCGGCAATGCGGATTTGCGCTTTAATCAAATCTATGCCGGTTACTAATTCGGTTACCGGGTGCTCAACCTGAATGCGGGTATTCATCTCCATAAAGTAAAAGTTATTGCGCTGGTCAAGCAGGAATTCAATTGTCCCGGCGCTGGCATAATTTACCTGTTTTGCGCCTTTTACCGCCAGCTCTCCCAGGCGCTTGCGCATTTTGCTGTCCACTACCGGAGAGGGCGACTCCTCCAGCAGTTTTTGATGCCTTCTTTGGATGGTGCAGTCTCTCTCTCCTAAATAAAGGATGTGGCCGTATTTATCCGCCAGGATTTGTATCTCAATATGGCGGGGTTTTTCAATATATCTTTCAATATAGACGCTGGAGTTTCCGAAGCTGGCCTCTGCCTCTGCCTGGGCAGTCATTAAACTGGCAATCAGGCGGATATCGTTATGGCAGATGCGCATCCCTTTTCCGCCGCCGCCCGCGGCCGCTTTGATGATTACCGGATAGCCTATTTTTCTGGCGGTTTTAATCGCCTCTTCCTTATTTTTGATGATGGCGGCTGAGCCCGGCACAATAGGCAGGCCCGCTTTTTGCATGGTAAAGCGCGCGGCCATCTTATCGCCCATCATTTTCATATTTTCCGGGGTCGGCCCGATAAAGGTGATTTTGCAGGATTCGCAGATTTCCGCGAAGTGCGAATTTTCCGCCAGGAACCCGTATCCGGGGTGTATTGCTTCTACGTCGGTGATTTCCGCGGCGCTGATAATAGCGGGGATATTGAGGTAGCTGTTGGCGGGGCTGGCCTGGCCGATACAGATAGCTTCATCCGCGAAACGCACATGCAGAGAATCCCGGTCTGCCTGGGAATATACCGCCACGGTGCGGATGCCCATTTCTTTGCAGGCGCGGATAACTCTTAAGGCTATTTCGCCACGGTTGGCTATTAGTATTTTGGAGAACATTTTTAGAGGGGCTCGATAAGGAACATGGGTTGCCCAAATTCTACGGGTTCGGCATTATCAACGAGGATTTCTAAAATTTTACCCTTTATTTCCGACTTAATTTCATTCATTAATTTCATGGCTTCAATGACGCAGATGATCTGGCCCGGCTCAATTTCCTGGCCGACTTCCACAAAAGGCGGGGCCTCCGGAGCCGGCGCGCGGTAGAACGCCCCTACCATCGGCGCCTTTATCTCCACGGTTTTTTCCGCGGCACTATAGGTATCCTCCGCGGATTCTTTTGCCTGGTGCTGGGGCATTTTTTCTCTTTCAATTACCACCGGCCCGCTGAACGCTTCCTGGCCGGCGCCGGTCTTTTTTAAACGGATGCGCATGCCGTCCTTTTCTATTTCTAATTCCATCAGGCCGTTGTCATTCATCAGGTTAATCATTTCTTTAATTTCTTTTAAGTTCATTTCTGTCCTCTTTGAGTTTACCCGACCCTCTCTATGTATTCGCCGGTGCGGGTATCTACCTTGATGATATCCTGTGGATTGATAAATAGCGGCACCTGGATGGTCGCGCCCGTCTCTATTTGCGCCGGTTTATTGCCGCCTTTGGCGGTGTCTCCTTTTATCCCCGGCTCGGTATGCGTAATTTTAAATTCAATGAAGTTGGGCAGGTCAATATTCAGGATTTCATTTTTATAAAAATGGGCGAGGACTTCTATGTTGTCTTTTAAGAATTTTTTTTGGTTTTCAATGCGCTCGTCCGGGATAGCTACTTCCTCATAGTTGTCCTGGTCCATAAAGTGATACATCCCCCCGGAGGAGTAAAGATATTGGAGTTTTCTTTCGTCAACAAAGGCCGCCTCTATTTTCTCGTCGCCCCTGAAGGTCTTTTCCTGGATAGCGCCGTTTTTTAAGTTTTTTATCTTTGCCCGGACAAAGGCGGCGCCCTTACCCGGCTTGACATGATGGGTGTCTATAACCAGCTGCACCTGGCCGTCAACTAAAATGGTTAATCCTACCTTAACATCGTTTATGGAGAGCGCCACTTAATACCTCGCAGTCTTTACGCGTTACTAATACCATGTCTTCCAGCCTGATTCCAAACTTGCCGGGTAAATAAATTGCCGGCTCAACCGTAAATACCATTCCCGCCTTCAGCGGATTATTCTGCCGGCTGGATATCCGCGGCCTCTCGTGGACCTCTAAGCCTATGCCGTGGCCCAGGCTATGACTAAAAAACCCGCCGTAGCCTTTTTTAGCAATATACTGGCGGGCAGCCGCATCAATTTTATTGGCCCAAATCCCTGGCCTGATTACTTTTACTGCTGATTCTTGCGCCCGGGAAACGATATTAAAAATTCTTCGCGCAAGAACACTTATTTTACCCAAAAAGAAAACCCTTGTCAAGTCGGATTTGTACCCCAGATAGTCGCTGCCGATGTCTACCAGCACTAGCTCGTTATTTTTAATTTTTCTCTGGCCGGTGCGGTGATGCGGGAAGCTGGAGTTGGGGCCGGAGGCGACAATTATTTCAAAGGCAGAGCTGTTCGCGCCATTATAGCGGATAAAGCGCTCTAATTCCGCGGCTATCTCTATCTCTTTTTTGCCCGGCGCGATACGGCCGCGGATAAATTCCAGGGCCTTTATCGTAATCCGGGTCGCCTTTCTGATTTTTTCCAGCTCTTCCCTGTCTTTTATCTGCCTGAAATCTTCTATCAGGCCGCGGGTGGGGACCAAGGTTGTGGCGTTATCCAGGTTTTCGCTTATTTTTTTGTATTGGCCAAAGGTAAGGCTGTCTTCTTCAAATCCCGCGCGCCTGGCCTTGAGATTCTTGCAGGCGGCAGCGATTATTTTAAAGGCAGGGCCGCTGGTTTTTTTTAAAAGAATACCCGTATTTTTCAGGCCCGATTTAGCTGCCGCGGTATACCTGGCGTCGGTAAAGCAGATATTTTGTTTTTTAGAGATTAAAAGATAGGCGTCGCGGCTGATAAACTCGGTAAGATAACTGATATTGGCCGGTTCGGTTACAATCAGGCAGTCAAGGTTTTTCCTCTTAAGTTTGATAAGAACATTTTCTAGGCGTGAATTCACCCCGCTTTTCCTTGTATAATATGTGTTATATCTCTCGTTAATTGCGAACATCAGATTATCGGAATATCAGAGCGAGAGCATCAGATTATTAGAATACCAGAATACGCCGCGCCTTAAATCAAGTCTGCCAGGGCCTCCAGGCCCAGGGTGTAGCTTTTTGGCCCGAAGCCCAGGATTGTCCCTTTTGCCACCGGGCTGATGAGCGATTTTTGCCGGAATTCCTCGCGGGAATAAATATTAGAGAGGTGCACCTCCACGGTCAAAATACCGGAGGCCAAAATCGCGTCTCTAATGGCGACGCTGGTATGGGTGTAGGCTGCCGGGTTTATCAGCAGGCCGTCAAATTTTCCCCTTGCCTTCTGAATCAGCCCGACGATTTCGCCTTCAACATTAGACTGCTTTATGGCCAGGGTTAAATTTCTTTTTTTCGCTGTTTTTTTGAGCGCGTTATTTATTTCTTTAAGGGTTACCCTGCCGTAAATCTGCGGTTCTCTTTGGCCCAGCAGGTTTAAATTAGGCCCGTGGATTACCAGAATTTTCTTCATTTCGCCCTCATTTGATTCAAGACCCGGTCTTGCCACGGTTGGCAAGACCGGGTCTTTGATTTTTGTTAATTTTCCGCCTCTTCAATGAGCATTACCGGGGTGCCGTCACGGATAGGATATTTTTTTCCGCAACCCTTACAGACAACTTTATTCCCTTTTAGCTCTACATCCGCCTTGCAGGCCGGGCAGGCCAGGATATCTATCAGCTCTTTATCCATTGCTTTTTGCCTCATTGACCTTATTCACAAACGCCAACCTTAATTCATAAAGCACGTTTTCCAGGAGGGTTGTTTCGTCGGAATTTAAATTGCCTTTGGTTTTTTCCTTGAGCATTCCCAGGGTATCAATAATAAACTTTGCCTGGGGCAGGTCCTCTTCTTTCTCATTCGTGACGGGATTGGGCGCCTGGCCTAGGAATATTGATGCCTGCAGCGCCAGGGTGGTGATAAAAAAACTAAAATCCGGCTCAGGAGGCAGGAATTTGCCTTCTTTCTTTAGCGCCTCTTTTTCTTTTTCCGCCGCCTCTTTCCAACTTTCGTCAATATTTTTATTTATTTCGTCCATAGACTATTATGCCGGCATAGCCGACTACCGAGCGCATATCCTGGGTAATCTCGCCGCTGGTTTGGTATTTTATCAGCTTGGCGTTTTTGGCGCCCAGTAGCCTGGCAGCTGACAACATTGCTATGGCCGGGGCATAGCCGCACATTGATATATCCAGGCGCCGGATTGTTTCCATAAGTTTATCTCCGTTTAACTCCAATATCGCCTTGATGGCCTCGGCGTCTTTTGTCTGGGCTTGTTCCTGCGGCTCGTAATGCGTCATATCTGAACTGGCCACGATTAATGTGGAATCCTGCAGATTGGTTTCCAGGATGATTCTGGCTATACCTTTGCCGATTTCCTTGAGCGCGTTGACATCATTGGACAGGAGCGCTATCGGCACAATTTCAAAATCAGCCCGGAAATATTGCAGAATCGGCAATTCTACCTCTAAAGAATGTTCGTCCGCCTGCGCCTCTTCGTCATCTTCTAAATATTTGGAGCTTTTCAATATTTTTTCGGCCAATGGCTGGTCTATTTTAACCTGGCCTAAGGGAGTTTGCCATGCCCCGTCGGTCATAATGCTAAAAGGCGCTCCGTTACCGGTATGATTCGGCCCTAACAGGATAATTTTATTTTTGATATTCACGCAATTAACTGTCTGCGCGGCCACAGCGCCCGAATACATATAGCCGGCGTGAGGAAGCATGCAGGCAATGGCGTTTATTTTCTCTGTTTCCCCGGCAGGGATAAAGTCCTTTATTTGATTTTTCAGGGCCTCCGGAGAAGAAGAATAAAATTGTCCCGCCACCACGGGCGGCCTTACTTTATATTTTTCCATTAAATATTCTTTCCAGGAAATCTTTGCTCTTTTTTAAATCCCCGGCCTCAGCCGGGGAATGCGCCTCAATTATTTTAATAGTATCTTTTTTTAGGTAAGATGTGAGGTATTTAAAGTCAACGCTTCGACTACGTTCAGCGTTGATGGTAAGCGCCCCTCGACTACGCTCGGGACAGCCCTGAGCGAACAAAGTGAGTCGAATGGGCGTAGTCGAACCATCCACGCTGAGCCTGTCGGACGGCGCCAGATGGTCCTTGCACTCGCAGACATCATGCAGATGGACGCCCAGCATAAATTTCCCGAATAATTCCAGGTATTGGTTGTGGCTGGCAAAGCCCAGGGTTTCCATTACCTGCGCGTGGCCGGTATCGTGCCAGTAAAATACGCGCGAACCCTTGAATCTATTTAAAATTATGCCGATTTCTTCCAGAGAGGGTATCTCGCGGTAATAAAAACGATTCTCCACGCCTAAAGATACGCCTCTCCTTTTGGCATAATCTTCTAATTCTTCCAGGCTTTTTAGGGAATTCCGCAAGAAAGGCGCGATTTTATCCCGCCTTTCCTTAATCATCCTGTTTTTTAGCGCGGAAAATTCTTTTGAACTGCCCAGTCCCCGCCGGTAAAGGGAGATTAACTTTTTGGTCCTATCCTGGAACTGGGCCCTGCCGGCATGCAAAACCACTGCCTGCGCGTCTAAATCCAGCGCGGTATCTATGGTATTTTTTGTCTGTTTTACCGCCCTTCTTCTTTCGTCCTGGTCGCGGGAGGCCATAGAATAATAATCCGGAAGGGCTTTTTGGCGTTTTACGCCCCTGGGTATGGGGCAAAAATTATGCAGGCTTTTTACCTTTATCTCTCCCCGCCGGGTAAGTTTGCGGATATCTTTTACTATGGCGGCAGTAAGGTTAAAACTCAATTCTATTTCTTTAAAACCTATGCCCTTTATTTCTGAGATTAATTTTTTGCCGTCAGTATAACGGAACGCGTTCCACGCGGTTGATAACGCCAGGCCCATTTTTATCTTCTTGACCTGGCCTTTTTTCTTCTGCGTTCGCTGGGCTTTTCGTAATGCTTGCGGTCCCGGACTTCCCTGAGGATGCCTTCCTGTTCAATCTTCTTTTTAAAACGGCGCAGCGCCGCCTCAAAAGATTCGTCTTTTCTGATTTCCACTTGTGGCATTTTTATCATCTCCTTTAAATGAGCCCACAACTTAGCGAACAGTGGTGAAGCTAAGTTGTTTGGGCGAATTTATCCCGAAGTACCTTGGCCATAATGATGGCCAAGTACGCACTTTGTGTGCAGCCTGCGCAGTAAATTTTGCAAGAAATTTACAAGCGTCTAGGCGAGGGATGACTAATGATATCACTGATTTTGGCGAATGTCAATTTAAATGAGCGCATAACTTACGTCGCGCTTGCCGCAGAAAGCGGCATACCGAGCCTTCCGATGAGCTCGGGTATTGCCGCAGAAAGCGGCATACCGAGCCTTCCGATGAGCTCGGGTATTGCCGCAGAAAGCGGCATACCGAGCCTTCCGATGAGCTCGGGTATTGCCGCAGAAAGCGGCATACCGGCTGTTCCGATACAGCCTGGTGCCCGTTCCGTAAGTCGTGGCCTCACTTATTCTATCTCAAAAGAGATGATGACGTTAAAGGAAAGCTGTGGGTAGTCTAATTCCTTGGGGAAATTGGGAAAGGGCGAGGCGTCTTTTACGCTCTCTAAGGCTATCCGCCTTAGGTAAGGGCTGGGCGAGGATTTTTCTTCGGAAAGGCGGGTTTCTCTTAACAAGCCATCGTCGGAGATGATGAATGAGAGATAGGCCTCTCCTTCTTCGCTGCGGCTGTAATTTTGATAGGCGCAGCGCTTAATCTTCTCGCGCACTAACTGGTAATAGTTCATATAGGAAGGGTTGTTAATTTTTTCCGAGGCTATCGGGGGAAGAGTTATTTTCTTTTTTATGGCAATGATATCGGGTTTGGCGAAATCGGGCTTGATCACCGCGGGCTTAGGCGGGATATTGCCGGCCAGTTTCTTAAAAAAATCCTGGTTATCCACGAAAGGCGGCGGCGTTCTTTTTTCCGCCGTAACATTGGGCGCCAGTTTCAAAAACGGTTCCCTCTTGGGCGCGGGCGTCGCGGCTTTAATCGGCTCTAATTTTTTCTCGGGCTCTTTTATTATATAACTTAGCTCTATCTTATTCTCTTTTTTCTGGTTAGGGGCAAGATTTAAAACCCCATTTTGGAATAAAATAACGCCGTGGGTGATTGCGGAAACCAGCAGTGTAATTTGGAATACTTTCTCGGAATACATATCAAGGATAAGATAGCATAATAAATTTTAGTTTGCAAGGAGAGAATCTAAAAATAGGCCTTTAAACCGCCGTAAAACGCCCTGCCCGGCATCGGGTAGTCCTTCTCTTCCTGGTACATTTTGTCAAAAAGGTTGCTGATTTCAAAATCCATTTGTATATTATTATTTATCCGATAGATAAAATTCATGTTCACTACGCCGTAATGCTTCAGGCGCGCGGTATTGTCCGCGTTGGCAAAGCGCTTGGTTTTATATATCGCGCTTAGGCCCATATCAAATTTAGGGATGGGCGAATAGGTGAATCTTAGTTTATACATATGCCTTGGCCGGTAGATTAACCATTTTTTTGTCTGCGTGTCCTTGGCTTCAAGATAGGTATAGTTGAAATTAGTTTTAAGGTTTTCCTTCCATTGGAATTCCGTGTCAAATTCCGCGCCTTTTATGGCCGCGGAGCTTAAATTTTGCGACCTCCACCACCAGCTGTTGTCAACCGTCCACTCAATTAAGTCCCGGAACTTTGTCTGGAATAAGGTAACATCGCCTTTAAACTTATTAGAGAGATACCCGCTTAGGCCGGCCTCGTAAGATACGGCTTTTTCCGGGCCTAAATTTGGGTTGCCTTCCACCCCGCCCCAGATACCCCAGTCTTCTTTGGGCCAATAGAGGTCGTTAAAGGTAGGCGCGCGAAATGACTTGGCGGCCAGGGCATGAAGCTTAAAAGTATTGAATAGCCAGAATTCAGAGCTTACGCTGGGGCTGATTCTATCGCCAAAATTGGAATAGTCATCCCAACGCGCCCCAAACTTCAGGGAGCCGCGTTTAAAAAAGTCGGTTTCCGATTCAAAATAAACCCCTTTTGAGTTGTAGGTATGCTTGCCGCTGCCTGAGCTATTTAGCCGGTTATCCTGGAGGCTGGTCCCGACCGCAGTGCGGAAAATACGCAAAAAAGTCTGCGAAACCTGCGCGTCCAGGCCATAGACTTTGGTTTGGTTTGTGCTTTTACTAATCGGGTCAAACTGCTCCACAAATTCCAGCCGGTCAAAATTATGGAATAACTTTAGTAATGTATCCTGGCCTTCCAGCAGTTTTCCGCTGTAAGTAAGGTCGGCATATTTTTTTAAGGCAAACTGTTTATCGTCAAGGTCCGGGGCAGAGGCTGTTCCCGGCGTGCCCGTTTTGGAGTTATAAAAACCCGTGGCCGCCGTAAGGCGATTATCCGGATTAAATTGATAGCCGAATTTTGTATTTACGTTATTGCTTAAATAGTCGGAGTTGTCCCTGTGGCCATGCGAACCGAGATAGTCGTAAGATACCAGGTAATCAAAGTCTTTAATTTTATATCCGTTGCTAAAAGCAGTATGTTTTGTGCTGAAGGAGCCAAATTTGTTATAAAGCTGGGTGCGCATTTTTTCCGTGCCGGCCTTGGTGATGATATTGATTACTCCTCCGATTGCGTTTGCCCCGTAAATGCTGCTGGCCGGGCCGCGCAATACCTCTATCCTTTCAATATTAGAAAGCGGGATTTGGTTGAAATCCGTTTCGCCGTCGCGGGGCGTATTTACCGGCCGGCCATCAATTAAGGTAAGCACCTGTGAGGATGAGGAGCCCCGGGTATGGACCGAGCGCGTGGAGCCGCTGGAGCCGTATTCCAATATATCCACCGACGGCAATAAATCCAGGACTTCGGTAATCTCGTCTGTGGCGGCAGAATTTAAATCTTTATCGGTAATGATGCTGATATTCTGGGTGGAATATTTGTATAGCTGTTCCACCTTGGAGGCGGTGACCACGATTTTTTCTAAATCCAAGTCTTCGGCTAAAACTATTCTTATTGACGCCAACACCAGCAAGGCTAAGGCGCCGCCGAGCTTGCAGATTGTTTTCATCTATATTCCTTAATATCCAGGAACCAGTGTTTCCAGAAACCCTCTTTTAAGACCGGTTCGCTTTTTAATATTTCAATTTTTCTTTTAAAGAGCGGGCCGTCCACTACCAGCGTATGGTATTCGCCGTTTTCTCCGCAGGGGCAGATCCCCTTTTTTTTCAGTTCTTCCACCAGGTTTTTATCCACATAGCGGCCAAGAAATTTCCTGCCCATAATATCCGCCTTGCAGCTGACGATGATAGATTTAAATCCGGCCCTGATGAGCTCATCTACGATATTTTCCGGTGGGTTATTCCACAGAGGTTCCAGGGCGTCAATTTTCAGGTCGGCGCAGACGCGTTCAACCCAGCTATTGTGTTCCAGGAGATAAATGTCGCCAAAGACCATAGCCTTGATATTTTCGCCCTTGAGTTCGTTGACCGCGGCCTTAAATTCCTCCTCGTATTTCTGCATATCCGGGCTGACTTCTTTTTGCACCAGCCCAATCCCGATTAAATCCGCTTGCAGCCGCATTAAACGCGATTCTATGCCATGGAAACAGCCGCGTTTTGATTCCCGCGAGATAAAATTGAGCAGGTATTTTACCTCGTATCCCTGTTGGATGGCCTTATAACAGGCCAGGCAGCTGTCTTTACCGCCGCTCCACGAAGATATAGCGCTTAACTTATTCATCCCCCATCCTTTAGCACCGTTTGCAAATCCAAAGCAGTACCGCGCTACCCGATTAAGTTTGAAAACGGTGCTAATATAATAATACTGAGTAGTTCGGTTAATTCTACGGTCGCGCCTAATGTGTCGCCGGTTATCCCGCCGATTTTTTCCTGTGTAAATTTTACGCCTGAATAAACGCAGCCGGCTATAATTAACAGCGTAATTAACCCTTCAATCCGCCATATTGCGGCTGCCAGGGCGGCAGTTATCAACAAGGATAGCAGGAATATCTTTAAATTCATTCCCTGGATAAAGGCCTTGGCCTTGCCCTCTTCGCGGGCATACCCCGATAGAAACATCGCCCAGACCGTGGACCAGCGGCTGAATACGCACATAAGGAGCAGCGCGGTTATTTTTAAAGAGCCGCCTAATGAATAAAGCAGGCCGATCTTCAGTAGTATAACGCTGATGAGGGATAATGCCCCCATTGTCCCGATACGGGGTTCGCGCATAATCGCCAGGGCCTCGTCTTTTGATTTCCCGCTGCAAAAGGCATCAACAGTATCAGCCAGGCCGTCCAGGTGCATTCCGCCGGTCAACGCTATCAAAGAGACCACCAGGATTATGTTTGTGGCCAAGCGCGGGAAACCCAAGAGCAATAGAA
>Ga0194111_10004675_pt1 | contig 15824 bp, 8 predicted proteins | sample TA2KigC300mmetaG_FD_146194 | JGI IMG/M metagenome (GOLD analysis project Ga0194111, IMG submission 146194) | Freshwater microbial communities from Lake Tanganyika, Tanzania - TA2015033 Kigoma Deep Cast 300m | ecosystem: Environmental > Aquatic > Freshwater > Lake | place: Tanzania: Lake... | reverse complement strand
GCCTGCTGCGGTGCGCGGCTTGGCTCGGGGATCGGGAAGCCCTGCGGATGGTGTTGCACACCTGCGATCGGATGGCAGCGGGCGGGCTGTACGACCAGTTGGGGGGCGGCTTTGCGCGGTACTCGGTGGATGGGGAGTGGTTGGTGCCGCATTTCGAGAAGATGCTGTATGACAACGCGCAGTTGGTGCCGTTGTATCTCGAGGCCTACCTCGTGAGCGGCGAGGAGCGGCATGCGACGGTGGCGCGCGAGGTCATCCGCTACGTCTTGCGGGATTTGACCCATCCGGCCGGCGGCTTCTACTCCGCCGAAGACGCCGACAGCGAAGGCAAGGAAGGCAAGTTCTACTGCTGGACGCGGGCCGAAATGGCGGCGCTGCTCGAGGCGGACGAGTTCAAGGTTGCCGCCCGTTACTTTGGGGTGACCGAAGGGGGTAACTTCAGCGACCACAGCGATCCGGACCCGTTGCCCGGCCAAAACGTGCTCAGCGTCGTCAACCCCAGCCTGGCGCCAGCCGAGGAATCGTTGCTGGCCAGCGCCAAGAAGAAGTTGTTCGCCGCGCGCTCGAGTCGCGTGCGGCCGCACCTGGACGACAAGGTGCTCGCCTCGTGGAACGGCCTGATGTTGGGCGCCCTGGCGCGTGCCGCCGCGGTGTTGGGCGAGCCAGACTACCGCCAGGCCGCCGAGCGGAATCTGGCGTTCCTCCAGGCGCACCTGTGGGACGCAGCGTCCAAGACCCTCTATCACCGCTGGCGCGACGGCGAGCGCGATCGGGTGCAGTTGCTCGATGCGTACGCCTTCCTGCTCGCGGGTGTCCTCGAACTCTACCAGGCCACGCTCGAACCGGCCCATCTCGAGTTCGCGTTGGACCTGGCCGCGGCGATGCTCGAGCGCTTCTACGACACCGCGCAGGGTGGCTTTTGGCAGAGCGGAGCGGGCGCCTCAGAGTTGATTCTACGCATCAAAGAAGACTACGACGGGGCCGAACCCTCCGGCAACTCAGTGGCTGCGCTGGCGTTGTTGAAGCTCGGTGCCCTCACCGGCCGCACCGAGTTCCACCAGGCCGCCGAGCGGACCTTGCGGTTCTTTAGCCAACGGCTGCGGCGGTTGCCACAGGCGATGCCGCACATGTTGCAGGCGCTCGACTTCTGGCTCGGTGAACCCGCTCGGGTGGCGATTGCCGGACCGCTCGACCACGCCGACACCCAGACGCTGTTGCGCGCCGCGCATAGCGTGTACCGGCCGAACCAAGTGGTCCTGGGCACAGCGGGGCCGGTGGAACCGTTCGCGCGAACGCTGACACCCCAGGACGGCCGGCCCACAGCTTATGTCTGTACCGGCACGTCCTGCCAGCCGCCTACGCAAGCAGGCGAGATGCTCCGGCGGATGTTGCGTTCGGCCCGCCCGTAGCCCGCGGCGCCCGCTCCCGGCGTAGCCTCGATAACCCCGGCGCACCCGCGGGCGCGACCTCGAGTCCCACAAGCCCCAGTCCGCGGCGTGCGATTGGGCATTCGGCGAGCAGGCGCGCTCGGCGATGCTCCGTTCCGCTACCGATCGGCAGGCACGGGTGACTGGCGAAGGCACTCGACCGGCGGTGGGAAGGTGGATAGACTGCGCCACCATGAACGAGGATCCAGCGGTACCGCCCGCGTTGAACGTGGGTGGGCACGGGGCTGCGACCGGGCGGCCGGTGTTGGTGCGGCACGAAGCGGAGGCGCCGCAAGAACGCAGCACCTGCGGTTGGCGCTATCGGCTGATCAGTCGGGAAGATGCGGGCACGGGGGTGGCGGCCTGGGCGCACGCGGTGGACATCGATGGCGCGCGGCGGCATTTCCATCGGCGCAGCGCCGAGGTGTATTACGTCCTCGAGGGCGAGGGCACGGTGAACCTGGACGGGACCGAGCACCCCGTTCGGAAGGGGACGCTCGTCCACATCCCGCCGGGAGTGGTTCACGGAGCGACGGGTCGGATGCGCGTGTTGGTGGTGGGGATTCCAGACATTGCGGAGGACGATCTGTTTTTCGCTCCGGACCCGAATCTTTAGCGAGGTGGAGCGCGGACGGTCACCTCGGCCTGGCGGGCTGACGACCCGCGCCCCGCAAGGCGACGGCCGGGTTTCGTGTAACCCAGCAGGCGGCAAGCACCTCGCTCAGGATTCGGGCTCGGCGAAGGCGCGCGAGGCGGTCTACGAATCAGAGCTTGGGATAGACGACAACTTGCGGGTAGGTTGGGCTAGGCTTTCGTGGCCGCGAGTTCGTCTTCGAACTGGACGATCTCCTCGATTTGGGTGAGGAACCAGGGGTCGATCTTGGTGAGGCCGTGGATCTCCCGGACGCTCATGCCGGCGCGGAGGGCGTGGCGGATGAAGAAGATGCGGTCGGCGTTGGGCACGGTGAGCTTGCGTGAGATGACCTCGCGCGGCAGTCGGTCGCGGTCGCCATAGACCTCGGTGCCCACGCGCCAGGGCTTACCGTCCCCGCCCAACCCGCTGCGGCCGATCTCGAGCGAGCGCAGGCACTTCTGCAGGCTTTCCTTGAAGGTGCGCCCGATGGCCATCGCTTCGCCCACGGATTTCATCTGGGTGTTGAGGGTGGGGTCGGCTTGGGGGAACTTCTCGAAGGCGAAGCGCGGCACTTTGACGACCACGTAATCGATGGTGGGCTCGAAGCTGGCGGGGGTTTCGCGGGTGATGTCGTTGCGGATTTCGTCCAGGAGATAGCCGACGGCGAGTTTGGCGGCGATCTTGGCGATGGGAAAGCCGGTGGCCTTCGAGGCCAAGGCGGAGCTGCGGCTCACGCGCGGGTTCATCTCGATGATCACCATCCGGCCCGTGGCGGGGTCGACGGCGAACTGGATGTTCGAGCCGCCGGTCTCGACGCCGACGGCGCGGATCACGGCGAAACTGGCGTCGCGCATGATCTGGTACTCTTTGTCGGTGAGGGTCTGGATGGGGGCGACGGTGATGGAATCGCCCGTGTGCACCCCCATGGGGTCGAAGTTCTCGATCGAACAGATGATGACGCAGTTGTCGGCCTTGTCCCGCATCACCTCCATCTCGAACTCCTTCCAGCCCAAAAGCGATTCCTCGATCAGGATCTCCGAGACCGGCGAAAGGTCCAGGCCGCGCTTGGCCAACTCCTCGAATTCCTCGCGGTTATAGGCGATGCCACCGCCGGTGCCGCCCAAGGTGAAGGCGGGTCGGATGATGAGGGGAAAACGGCCAATTCGTTCGGCGATGGCGCGCGACTCCTCGAGGGTATGGGCGACGCCGCTGATGGGCACATCCAGCCCGATCGAGAGCATCAGTTCCTTGAAGACCAAGCGGTCCTCGCCGCGTTCGATGGCGGCGGCGTTGGCCCCGATCATCTCGACGCCGTGCCGTTCGAGGACGCCCGAGCGGCCGAGGGCCATGGCAGTGTTCAGGGCGGTCTGCCCGCCCAGGGTGGGGAGCAGGACCAATTTGTGCGGGCGGTCGGCCCCGTTGGGTTCGTTGGCCGGCACGCCCAGGCGCCGCAGTTCGGCCAACTCCCGCACGATGATCTTCTCGACACACTCGGGCGTGATGGGTTCGAGGTAGGTGCGGTCGGCGAACTCCGGGTCGGTCATGATGGTGGCCGGGTTCGAGTTGACCAGGATGACGCGGAAGCCCTCCTCTTTGAGCGCCTTGCAGGCCTGGGTGCCGGAGTAGTCGAACTCGCAGGCTTGCCCGATGATGATCGGGCCCGCGCCGATGATGAGGACCGAATGGATGTCCGTGCGCTTGGGCATAGCTCGAAACGCCCCGCATCAGACACGGAACGGGCGGGCGGTGCCAACACTTTTATTTTTCGTTTCGGGCGCCGATTGGCCTTGCTTCTTGGGCGGAACCGGCTACCGTCCGCCCGACCTAGATCGCTAGTCCCTCGAGGCATGGTGAATCTTCAGTTGAACGCGTGTCAGTGAGGATTTGAAACCCGATCGTCGGGAACAGGCCGGGAACCAGCAATCCAGCTAGGCCAGTCGGTTAGCACATGAGTACTAAGTTGTTTGTCGGGAACCTCTCGTTCAATACCACGGAGAACGATCTCCAGGACGCGTTCTCCGCCCACGGTGTCGTTGCGGAAGTGAACCTCATGATGGATCGCATGAGCGGCCGCTCACGCGGCTTCGCGTTCGTCACTATGAGCACCTCCGAGGAGGCCCAGAAGGCCATCCAGGCTATGCATGGCGCCTCCCTCCATGACCGGACTCTCACGGTCAACATCGCCCGGCCCAAAGAAGAGCGCCCCGGCGGGGGCGGCGGCGGCCATCGGGGCGGTCGCCGGGAGTTCGGCGGCGGTCGCGGTCGCTATTAAATAGCCTGCCTAGAACAGCCCCGGCTGGTTCCCCTGCGCCGCCTTGAGCCCGAGTTTCTGGTAGCTCAGGGCGGTGGCGACGCGCCCCTGGGCGGTGCGCTTGAGATACCCTTCCATGATGAGGTAGGGCTCGTAGACTTCTTCGAGTGTGTCCGGCTCCTCGCCCACCGCCACGGCGAGCGAGTTGACCCCTACCGGTCCGCCGCCGAACTTGGCGACGATCGTCTCGAGGATGCGCTTGTCCATCTCATCGAGCCCGTTCTGGTCGATCTCGAGGATGGCCAGGGCGCGGTCGGCGATCTCGGCGCTGATCCGTCCGTCGCCGCGCACTTGCGCATAGTCGCGAACGCGCCGGAGCAGGTTGTTGGCGATGCGCGGGGTGCCGCGGCTCCGGCGCGCCACCTCGAGCGCCCCCGTGGGGTTGACCTCGACAGCCAGCAACCTGGCTGAGCGCAGCACGATCTGCTGCAGGTCTTCCGCCCCGTAGTAGTCGAGCCGCTCGCGGATGCCGAAGCGGGTGAGCAACGGGGCGGTCAAGAGGCCGCTGCGGGTGGTCGCCCCGATCAGGGTGAAGCGCGGAAGGCTTAAGCGCACGCTGCGCGCGTTGGGGCCCTGATCGATGATGATGTCCAGCTTGAAATCCTCCATCGCCGGGTAGAGGTACTCCTCGATGGTCTTCTGCAGGCGATGAATCTCATCGATGAACAACACATCGCCCTCCTCGAGGTTGGTCAGCAGCCCAGCCAGATCGCCCGCCTTTTCGATCGTCGGCCCGCTGGTGCTCCGCAGGTTGGCCCCCATTGCCTTGGCCAAGATGTTCGCCAGGGTCGTCTTGCCCAAACCCGGCGGTCCGCTCAGCAAGATGTGGTCGAGCGGCTCCTTCCGCTGCCGGGCGGCCTCGACGGCGATCTCGAGGCGCTCCTTGACCTTGGGCTGGCCGACGAACTCCGCAAAGAGCGCCGGCCGCAGCGTCAGTTCCAGCGCCACGTCCGGCTGGCTTAGGGTCCCGGATAACAAACGTTCCGCCATCGCGCGCGAGCATGGGTAAAGCTCCCCGCAGCGACAAGGCCAAACCGCGCCGATCGCGGGTGCCCAGAATCCTTAGCGAGGCGGAGCGCGGACGGTCACGTCCGCCAAGCGAATCTGACGATCCGCGCCCCACAGGGAGCCTGCCGGGTTTCACCCGCGATGGCAGCCCTCAGGCGCCTCGCTAAGGATCCGGGCGGGTGCGCGTGCGCGGTCTCAGTCGGGCGGGGGTATGGTCCCGGTCACCCGCGGGGCGGGTGACCGTAGACCTTCATCACCGCTTCGGTCCGAGTGCGCACGTGCAGCTTCTCGTAGGTGTTGTGGATGTGGGTGCGGACCGTTTCGACGCTGATGCCGAGTTGGCTGGCGATCTCCTTGTACAAATAGCCTTTGCCGAGGAGCGCGACGATCTCGCGCTCGCGCGGTGAGAGAGCGGCCACCGAGGCCCCCGTCTCGGTCGGCTGGCGGAAGGCCTCGATCACGCGCCGGGCGATCTGCGTGGACATGGGTGAGCCGCCCTGGTGCAGTTCGGCGATGGCCTCGAGCAAGCGCTCGGGCGGGGTCTGCTTGAGCAGGTAGCCCGACGCGCCGGCGGCCAGGGACGCGAAGATCCGGTCGTGATCCTCGAGGACGGTCAGCATCATGATCTGGAGGTTGGGCTGGCGCCGTTTCAGTTCGCGGATGCAGTCGATGCCGCTCAGGCCCGGCAAATGAATGTCCATCAGCACCACGTCGACCGCCACGGAGGGCAGGCGTTCGAGGGCGGCCTCGGCCGTGGGGAAGTCCGCGACGCAAGTGCAGCGTTGCGAGCTGTCGATCAACGCGCGCAGGCCGGCACGGACCTGCGAGTCGTCCTCGACCAACGCAACTCGGATCAAAGCGACTTCAGCACCCATGATGGGCGGTCAGCATGCGCCGCGACCTCGTCTGGGCGCAATCCCACAAACGTGTGATCGGCGCGGCCCGAATCCTTAGCGAGGTGCTTGAGGGCTGCCATCGCGGGTGAGACCCGGCAGGCTCCCTGTGGGGCGCGGGTCGTCAGACCCGCTTGGCGGACGTGACCGTCCGCGCTCCGCCTCGCTAAGGATTCGGGGCGCAGTTGTGGGTTCCGCCATGGCCTCGGCGCAGGGCGGCCCGGCCGTCAGCGGGCTCGCGGCAGCGGCACATGGACCTCGAGGACCGTTCCAGCGCCCGGCGCCGAGCGCAGGTGGGACTGGCCCCCCAACGCGGCGATGCGTTTCTCGATATTCCCCAAACCGTTGCCTGCCGGGCGGCGCGCGGAGGGCTCGAACCCGCGGCCGTCGTCGCCGATGCGCAGCATGAGATTCGACCCGACCACCTCGAGTTGCACGGTCACGGTGCGGGCGGCGGCGTGCTTGATGACGTTGTGGAGGGCTTCCTTGAGGACCAGCAACAAGTTGCGGCGGAAGGTGGCGGAGACGCGGAGCTCGGGGACCTGCCCGGCGAATTCGAGGCGTGCTTGGAACGGAGCGTTTTCGATCTGTGAGGCGGCGTGTTCTCGGAGGTAAGCCACCAGATTGTCCAGGGTGTCATGGTGCGGGTTGGTGGCCCAGACCAGGTCGCTGATGCGCGCGGTGACATCGCGGGCGCTATCCGAGATTCGCTGCAGGCTCGAGCGCGTTTGGCCGGCGTCGTCGGCCCGGCCCTTGGCCACCTCGCTCAGGATCGAGATTTGCGTCAGGGCAGCCCCGAGTTCGTCGTGGAGATCGGCTGCGATTCGCGTGCGCTCGTCCATCAGGGCTTGCCGATGCTTGAGTTCCTGCAGGCGGCGTTGTCCGGCCAACCGGCGCCAGTGCCAGCCGGCGCCCACGGCCGCCAGGCCTATGGCGAGAGCGACGTAGAAGGGGGTGGTCTGCCAGAAGTATGGCTGGATCACGAAGCTCAGTGCCGCCGCCTGCTCATTCCAGACGCCGTGAGCATTGGCCGCTTGGACGCGGAACTGATACGCGCCGGGCCGCAGGTTCGTGTAGAACGCCAGCCGCAAGTCGGTCTCAGGCGACCAGTCCGCATCGTACCCGTCTAAGCGGTGACGGAACTTCACTCGGTCGGCCGCCACCAGACTGATGGCGGTGTAGTGGGCTTCGAGTCGTTCACCGGATCCCGGCGGCAGGCGGAGCGTGGTCGCACCCCGATCGGCTTGCCGCGACGGCTCAGGAGAGCGCACTGCTCGAGTCGGCCGCAAGTTCGCGGTTTCGGCACGAGCCGCTACGGGCGGAGCCGGGACGCGGGGAATCGTGCCGGCGGGGTTGGGCAGGGGGACGTCGCGGTGATTGACCCGGAGCCGCTCGATCAGCGCTGGCAACGGCTGGGTGTCGAGGCGCACCCGCTGCGGGTCGAACGTGGCCAGGCCATTGCGCGTCGCCACCCAGATGTGCCCGTCAGGCGTTTTCGCCATCGTGGGGTAGTGGAGACTGGAACACTCGGGCGTCAGTAACCCATGACGCGGCCCCAGGGTGAGACTCTGCACCCGACTCGAACGTCCGGCAAAGAACGCCTCGACATCCTGCTGGGCGAGGCGATGGATGCCGCGCTTGCCGCTGAGCCAGAAGTTGCCCAAGTCGTCCTCGATGAGGTCGAGCAGAACGTCCTGCGGCAGTCCGTCCTTGACGGTGAGGTTCTGAAACTCCCCTTCCCAGCGCCGGGTCAACCGGCCTTCACCCACGATCCAGAGCGCTCCCGCACGATCCAGATAGACCGGCACCGAGTAATTGGCCGGGAGCCCGTCCCACTGGGTGAACGTCTCGACGCGCCCGCGGGCGAGATGCACCAGCCCATGCGCCAGCGAGCCCATCCACATCGATCCCTCGCGATCCTCGACCAAGCCGAGCGGGAACAGCTTCGGCAGTTCCTCGCCCACGCGGTAACGGCCGAAGGCCGGTTCGCTACTCGCAGAGTCTGGCGCCCAGTTCCCGTCCGGGGTGTGCGCGAGCCGGTCGGGTTTCACCCAGGTGAGGCCGCGCTCGCAGACGACCCACAACGTCCCGTCGGTGGCGAACCGCAGGGTGTTCGGATCCTGCCAATCGAGGCCCAGGCCGACGATGTCTCTAGGCGGGTCGTAACGGTCTCTTCGCAGTTGGGCTTGCCCGGCGCCTTGCCCCCCAAACCAAGCCCGTCCTTGCTGGTCGCTGGCCACAGACCTGAGTTTTGCTTTGCCCTCGAGTGTCCATGCGCCCTGCCCATAGTGACTCAGACCGCCTCCGGTCGCTGCCCAGAGGGCTCCGTTGGGCGCGGTGCAGACCGAGCGCACGTCGTTGCCGCTGAGGCCATCCTGGGTGGTGAACACTCGGACCAGTCGTTCCTGTACAAAGTGCAGCCCATCTTCCTCGGTGCCGCACCACACGCCGCCTTCTTGGTTGGCGCACAGGCAGGAGATCTCTGGCCCGGCCAAGAAATCCGGGATTTCGATCTTCTCGAGGACGTCACCCTGGAGTCGGGCCAACCGGAAGGAGACGCCCCACCAGTTCTCCGCCGCCGAGGGCCCGCTCCAACGCGCCGCCTTGGGGAGGAGGTTTCGGTCATCCCAAAGCCACTGAAAGACCGGCGCGTCGCCGCCCAGCGCCACTTCTGCCCACCCGTGGGGGGCGGCGCCGCCGCTGGTCCACACGCGCACCCTGGGTTGGCCCGGCAGGGCGTGCCCGCCGGCACACCGCACCGTCGGCGGAGTGCCGTCTACCTGGGCCACGACGGTTGGCACGGCCGCGCGTCCGTCCCAGAAGTACGCTTGTTGAGGTTGTTCCCCCGCCAGCCACACGCCGTTCGTCGCCACGACCAACCGGCGAATGTGCCCGGGCACCACGACCTCGGCGCTCGAGGTTCCCGTGTCCGGACGGTATCTCCGCAGCCACAGCGGTCCTCGAGGGACGAAGGCGTTGAACCCGGCCACCCACAACGAGCCATCGCCCGCCGGCTCGGCTTGGAGGATGAACCGCTGCGGCAGTCCCTGGGTGAAGGCCGTGAACTCCAAGCCGCGGATGCGGAGCAACCCGCCGAAGATGCCGGCCCAGATGGTGCCGTCGGCCTCTTCGGCTAGGCTCCAGACGGTTTGGCCGATCGCTTCGAGTGCCGGCGTGTTCTCGGCCGTGTAGGCACGGAACTGCCGGCCATCGAAACGCGCCAAGCCCTCCTCGGTGCCCACCCACAGGTAGCCGTTTTGCGCCTGCAAGACCGCCTTCACGATGTTGCCAGGCAGGCCGTCCTCGGTGGTGAACCGCCGATGCGTCCAGGTCTGAGGGGGCGGCACCGCGACGTTAGTCGAGACTTCGACCGGCACGTTCTGCGCCGTTGCTCGCAACCGGGCGTCGGTGTTTCGCACGGGTCGGTTCGGCACACCGGCGGCGTGGAACGCCTGGATCTCGCCCTCGGTCAGCACCCGATCGAACGCGCACAGATCGCGCAATTGCACCTTGAAGTCGTCACCCTGTCCGCGCATCGAGCTGCCGACGTTGAGCCAACGACTCTGTACCGGCCAAAGATTCGGCCGTCGACCGTCGAGTGTGCGGGCGCCGTTTACCCAAACCAGACTGGTGCGGTCCGCTCTCTGGGCGATGGCCACATGCTGCCACGTCCCCAGGGTCAGCGTGGTCCACTCGGTCCGGTCCGTTTCCTGGAAATGGTGGGGGCCGACAAAGAACCGTTGCCCATCTTCGTAGGATTGAAAGAGCCATTCTCCCTCACTGGATTCCTGTCCGAGCAACCGGCAGTACAGGGTGGACTCGAGCCGGACCCAGAACGACAAGGTGAACACCGCGTCGGTAATGGCCGGCTGCAATTGCACCCAGGCCGTGCTTTGGCTGAGCGCCGTCTCGTCGTCGGCGCCTGTGGCCATGGGGGGCAAGAGGCCCATGACGACGCCTTCCTGGCCCGTGACCTCGTCTCGCGCATCGAGCAGATTCGGCCACCAACGGATCAGGCCCTCGGTCACCGGCAGATCGACAACGGGGTCGACGGCTTGCGGCGGGACCAGCGGCGTTTGCCCGCCGCCGCTCCAGCCCAGCATCAAGACCGCCAGCGCCACTGTTCGCATCGCGCGCGCCTGTCCGAAGGTCACGTTCGCAGGCTAGACCGGTCCGCTGCGGGCGGCAAGGCGGATGGGTACGACCCGAGGTGGGTCCCAGGGGCGGACGATCATCCCCGGTTACACCGGCCGGGCAGCCACTGTCTGCTTGGCCCGCGCACCCCGCGAGACGACGCCAAACATCGAGCCGGCAGCGTGCGCTGTCCCCAGCGCATCTGTCCGCGCTGCCGGACTCACACCAACTCCTCGACCGGTACGGCGCGGCAGTTGTCTTCGATGGGGAAGTCGTGCGTGGCGCGGCAGACCACACTGGCGCCCTTGACTTTCTGCCGGCCAATCGCCTCACGCACGAAACGCAGATTCGCCAGGTCTGTGGAGTCGGGCAGTTCCGTCCATTTGGCCTCCAGCAACTCGAGGAAGCCGCCGCTTTCGGCCACAAAGTCCACCTCGCGCGTGCGATCACGCCAGAAGAACAGGCTGCGTGCGCGTCCCGCTACACGCTCACGGTGGCGCAGTTGCGCCAGGACGAAGGTCTCCCACACCGCCCCGGCGCAAGGCGCGCCTATCAGCGAGTTAGCGTCCCGGATATTCAGCAGCGAACACAGCAGGCCTGTGTCGTTGAGGTAAAGCTTGGGGCTCTTGGCGATGGACTTGGTCCGGTTGGAGAACCACGGTTCCAGCAAGGCTACCTGGCCGGAAGCTTCCAGGATCGAGAGCCACTGATTGGCGGTCGAGGGCGCGATGCCCACGTCCCGTGCCAGGTCTGCCTTGTTGAGCAGGTTGGCCGAGCGCAGGGCGCAGGCGCGCAGGAAGCGCTCGAAGTCGCGCAGGCTCCCCACGTTGGCCAGAGTCCGCACGTCGCGCTGCAGATAGGTGGCCAGATAGGAGTTCTGGAAGGAGACGACGTCCAGGTCCGGCGTGGCGTGCAGTTCGGGCATCCCGCCGCGCACCATAAAGTCCAAACACCGCGTCTCGGGACGGGCTGCACGGGCTTCAGCGAAAGCCAGTGGTTCAAGATCCAGAATGGCTGCGCGACCCGCCAACGACTCACCCACGCCTTTCATCAGCGTGAACTTCTGTGAGCCGGTAATGAGGAACTGTCCGGCACGCTTCCGCTGGGCATCCACCACGACCTTCAAGTGCCGGAACAGTGAGGGCGCGTACTGGACTTCTTCCAGGATGGACGGGGGTGGATGTCGCTGCAGGAACAGGGCCGGTTCCTTCTGCGCCTGTTCGGCCTCGCTCGGCAGATCCAGGGAGACGAACCCGTAATCTGGGAAAAGCCGGCGCAGGGTGGAGGTCTTGCCGGTTTGTCGGGCACCCGTCAGAACGACCACCGGGCGGGTGGCGGCCAGTTTTCGCAACTCGGGCTCAATGGAGCGGGGTATCCACATCGGCGAAAAATGCGATCCAACCGCATATTTTGCAGGCCAGACGTGCCGCCCGAGTTCCAATCGGCGGGTCGACGTCCTCATGGCGCGCGAACCACGCGAAACGACGCCAAACCTCGAGCCGGCAGCGCGCGCTGTCCCCAGCGCATCTGTCCGCGATGACGGTCTGCTGAGACCGGTCCCAAGGGAGGCTCGCCTGCGCTGGCCGCAGCCTTCGTCAGCAGGGCTTGGCGTTCGACCTGGAACTGGTCCGAGCACATCCTGTGGAGGCATCCCCGCCACGCGAAACGTGACGAAGTAGGAGCGGCCTTGGGCGCGCGCGTGGGGCAGGTATCCCCGGCCGCCCTGCTGCTCCCCCGAAAAAATACAACGTTTGTGGGAGTAGACAGATCCATGCCGTTGGTTAGTAATCCTCGCATGTATCAAATCGTCCGTTCTCGCCGGTCGTTGGCCAGGTGCATCCTGGCCCCGGCGGAGCGACCTGTCGCCGATGCGTAACCCCTGCCGCGCGAAGCCAGAATCGCTCCCGGACAACCACCCGTCCAACCTCCAACACGAACCCTCCGTGAACCCCATGCGAAGTCATACCCTAGCCAATAACCAACGGGCCGGCGCTGCTGTAGCCGTCCGCCTCAACTCGAGTCCTTGGCGCCCTCGAGCGCCTCTGCTGCTCGCGCTATTGCTGTCCCTACCGGTGCTGGGGCAGAGCCGGTACGTCATCGTGTCCGAGCGATTGGCCGAAGTGGAACAGGCGGCGCAGGGCCGCGGCGGGGCCGTGCAACATCGGCTCAAGTACCTGAAGGGTGCGGTGGTGGATCTGCCGGACCAGGCTGCCGCTGCCGCCCTGCGGGCGCGGTTTGGCGCTAGGGCGATCATCGAGCCGGACATCGTCTACTCGATCGACTTCCAGCCCGCGGCGCCGCCGCCCGGCAAAGGCAAGCCCGGCAGCGGAAATCCGCCTCCCCCCCCGGCTCAACCGCCCCAGACGCTGCCCTGGGGTATCGCTGCTGTGCAAGCCCCGGCTGGCTGGCCGTTTTACTCGGGCGCAGGCGTCATCGTCGGCGTTGTGGACACGGGCATCCAACCGGACCACCCGGACCTGGCTGCGAACATCGTGGGTGGGGAGAACTTCATTGTTACGGGCAAGGTGCGGGGAAAGGCGGTCGTGGATCCGACGAAATGGGGGGACGATAACGGCCACGGCACGCATGTGGCCGGGACGATTGCGGCGCTGGACAACGGCATTGGCGTCGTCGGTGTGGCGCCCCAGGCCGGCTTGTTTGCTGCCAAAGTCCTCAACAGCTCCGGCTCAGGTTACGTCTCTGCCGTCGCGGATGGCATCCTGTCGTGCGTGGCGAACGGGGCGCAGGTGATCAGCCTGAGTCTAGGCGGCGGCGACGCCGAGGTGCTACGTCTGGCCGTGCAGTCGGCCGCCAGCCAGGGGGCCATTCTGGTGGCGGCCGCGGGCAACGGCGGCTGCGCCTGCGCCCTGTACCCCTCGTCCTACCCCGAAGTGCTGCGGATCTCAGCGGTCAACTCCAACCTCCAGTTGGCCTCGTTCAGCAGTTACGGCGACATCGACTACACCGCGCCGGGCGTGGGTGTGCTCTCGACGGTGATTGGCAGCAGCTACGCCGCTTACAACGGCACCAGCATGGCCACGCCGCACGTCTCGGGCGTCGTGGCCCTGATGCTCTCCGCTGGCATCGACACGCTCTACGCGGTGGACATCGGACTGCCTTTCGAGCAACAGGGCAACGGACTCGTCAGCGCGGTGCCGGTGGCGCCCTGACCGTAAGCCGCGACTCCTTGAGGCAAACACCCTGTGATTGCCCGATGCATCTTGCCCATAGCCCGAACCTCTCCTCGCTGAGCCTTATTGCCCATGAACACGATACGGAAGGATTTAGGATTTAGGATTTCGGATTTAGGATTTGGAAGGGTGAGGAACCCACTTTTCGGGTTTCGGCGAGCGGGGGCTGGCGCCGTTTTTCTGATCCTTGGCGCCGCCGGCCTGCTCGTCAGCGCGCCGCTCGAGGCGGCTGCGTCGCCGGAGGCCAAGCCGCAGGCTTTCTCGACGACGGGATCGCTGTCCGCCGGCGAGTGGCACTACTTTCAGGTCGACATCCCCGCCGGCTCACCCGGGTGGCGGCTGGTCCTGAACGTCACCAGCGGCAGTGCCGCGCGGCTGTACCTTCGTCAGGGCGATCTGCCGACAACCTCAGCCTATGCGCGTGCGACGCCTGGCAGCGGCAACGATACGTTGGTGCTGACCGAGACCGAGGCGCTCCCTGGCACGTGGTATCTGGGGGTCCAGCAACCGGCGGGCAGCGGCAGTTACGCGCTGTACAGCGAAGTGGGTTATCTCACCGCGCTGGCGTGGGACCCGGGTTTGGCGGCGGACGGGACGGCGGTGTTCACGAGCACGAGCCCGACCGGTGGAGACTACTTCTTCACGATCACCGCCCAGAATCCGAACGTCGGGATTTGGCGCACCGCTTTGCACGTCTTGACGGGGGAGGCTCATGTGTATCTGCGGCCGGATGGCTTTGCCAGCAGCCCAGCGGCTTATCCCTACGGTTCCGCCCGAAGCGGTTCGGACGGCCTGGTGCTTAACACGAGCCAATTCACTCCGGGCCAGGTGTGGTACGTGCTAGTGCGCGCCACTCCCGGCGCGCAATGGAAGCTGCTGAGCGGCGACGCCTTCGTCCACGACTTGGGTCCGCTGGCCGCCGACGGCTCGAGCGGGGCGAGTGTCACGATCAGGCCGGATGGGATCGCCTATTTCCGGACGACGGTGCCGGCCAGCACGCTGGCGTGGCGGCTGTGGCTGCAGGGAGGCTCGAGTCCGATCTACGTCCGCCGGTCCGCCGCGCCCCACCCGGCCTCGCAGGGTTCTTGGGACCTCCGCCAGAACGGGGCCATGCTGGTCGTGCCGCCGTACCTGAACGCCGGGACGTTCAACGGTTCCTATTTTGTCGGCGTGCCCGGCGACCCCGGCACTCGAGTCGACCTCGATTCCCGCCAGCATAGCGTCGTGGACATTCCCTTCGATGCCCTCCATCAGGTGTCTGCGACGGCCGCCGACTTTCCGTACGTGACCTATCGCACCCAGGTGCCCGTCCAGCAGATCGCTTGGCAGGTCAGCCTGACGCCTTCGAGCGGCAACCCGAACCTGGCCATCCGCCGCGATCTCGTGCCCAACGAGTTCAGGAACGACGCCTTCTCCGATGTGCCCGGCACCGTGGGCGACAGCGTCACGCTCGTTCCCGCTACGGGCACCGCGGGGATCACGGATGGGACTTATTACGTCACGGTCTATGGCGCTACCCCCTTCGCCGCGTCACTGACCCAGGGCCAGCCGGTCGTCACCGACGAACCGTTCAGGTTCACCGCGCTCAACGACGCTTCCCAGCGCGCCGGCTGGCGTTACTACCGTGTTGGCATCACGGGCGGCATCCAGGATCAGCTCGGCTCGCTCGGCTGGCAACTGCTGCTGACCGGTGCGCCTCCCGGAACCGAGATTGCCCTGCGGCGGAACGCTCTCCCCGGCCGATGGCGGTTTCGCGATTCGGATGCCGGCCTGGCCTGGGGCGAAGCGGGCCACGTGGACCACTCGAGCACCAGCGGCCTCCTGCAACGACCCGGCCATCAAGCGGACATCTGGTACATCGGTGTTTATCAGCCAGTCGCCGCTTTGGGCGAATTCACGCTGAGTGGGGCCGACCTGCAAGGTGAGCCGGCAGCCTTTGACGGCGCCAGTTTCACCGTCGCGAGCCAACCCCCAGGCCAATGGCGGTATTACCGGGTGGACGTTCCTGCGGACAGTCAGGTGTTGGGCTGGGATTTGCGGCTCTCCGGGGTGACGGCGGGCTACCCGCAGATGGTGGTGCGGCGGGATGCGCTGCCGGGGAGCGTGTACTCGACGATCTACGGGTTCGGCACCACCTGGCCCAGTGGCAGCCAGTGGGCCGGGGACTTGGATTGGAGCGGTTACTCGATGGAGGCCGACGGGCGGCAGGCTGGGAGCGTGCTGACG
>Ga0194111_10004666_pt1 | contig 15843 bp, 18 predicted proteins | sample TA2KigC300mmetaG_FD_146194 | JGI IMG/M metagenome (GOLD analysis project Ga0194111, IMG submission 146194) | Freshwater microbial communities from Lake Tanganyika, Tanzania - TA2015033 Kigoma Deep Cast 300m | ecosystem: Environmental > Aquatic > Freshwater > Lake | place: Tanzania: Lake... | reverse complement strand
AGTCAAAATTTTCAAAAACTTTACAAACCTGACAGTATGCTCCCTGAAACAGTTCTGAACATCATCCAAGCTTTTCCCTTCCAGCTTCCTGTAAATCACTTGGCTTTTACTAACCTGTCCAGTGCTCTTACAGCTTTCGTTAACAAAAGCCATGCTTAACGCTGCAGTTATCAACGTGCTTGTGATACCATTTGCTGTCACACGATTCTTACGCTGCTCTTCAACAACCAAACTTTTAGTAAAACAGTTTATCAACTCTTTTTTGCTTACCATTTTACGATAATATATTATCGTAAAATATTTAAATACTATCATACCCTACAAAATAACACAATGAAAGCCAAAATAATATTCTACTCACAAAAAGAACTAAACCAAAAACAAAAAACAAAGCTCAAAAAAGAACTATCCGGACACAACGACGCCTCACACGGCGGAAAATACAAATACTACAGAAAAGGCCTACTAGACACCATAACATACGCCAAACCAGCCAATGGGACACTAATCATACAAGAAAAAGACCATCAAAAAGTAATCAAACTCCTAAAAAAACACAATACAGAAATAAAAACATACAACATACAAATCAACAAAACAGAATTAAAAAAGTAAAAGGTCATCTACTGTTGAGTATCGAAAGGTTTATATATAAGTTAGTGTCTACTATACATTAAGGTTAGTGTAATAAAAACACTAATCCTTTAGGAGATCAAAAATGAGACAATACAAGCCCACCGAAAAACCAAAACAATACTACTTACCAAAAAAATGGGTAGAATACTTAACAAACCAGCCCGAAACAGGAATGGGATACCAAATAGCAGACATATACCTCAAAGGAAAAACACTAGAAAGCGTCATAATCCTCGGATGCTCAACATTCAACCACAAAAACAAAAAACTAAACCTCAGCAAGATAGAAAAAATAGTTGTAAAAGAAAGAGAAGGATATGAAACAAAAAAATTTGAAACCGTTAGTGTAAAAAACACACCAACAAAGAAGACTGGAAAATACTACCTCATAGAAGAATATACAGAATACAGCGACAACCCATGCTCAGCAGGAACAAGCTGGAAATCCTACGAAGTACAAAGCTTCAACACACAAGAACAACCCCTAGAAACACTACTCAAAGGATCAAAACATGGGGGCAAACTAATACCAGCCAAAGGCCTAGAGCTAAAATTACAACTAACAGAAGAAGAACAATTACCCTACAACAAAAAACTAAGAGACGAACTCGCAGAAGACGCAAAAAGAAGGGAAGAAGCGTACAGAAAAACAGGAGACATAATCGACGAAAAAGAAATCGAAAAATATAGGGCGGACCATGGAGTAATCAGTTAAAGGAGGCCAAAAAACCATGAGAAAAAAACCAATATTAGAAGACTTAATCAAAATAAACCCAAAAAGAAACCCATTATTCACAGCAATAGAAGAACTAAAACAAGAATACGAAATAAAACAATTCTACAAAGAATACATCAGCTACATAAAAAAAGAAGGCAACACAAAAGAAGTAAGAAAAAACGCAGAAAATATAGCCAATAGCAACATAGGATACGCCCTAGGATATTACAGCAGTAAAACATCCAAAAGATGGAACAAACTCCTAGAAAACGTAAAACACCCAATCTTCGGTAAAGACAATTACCAGGAGGACGAATAAAATATGAGAATAAAAACCGACATGTTCAGGCTAATCGTAACAGAAACATGCAATGCAAAGTGCAAATACTGCCTGGCGTCAATAACACCAAAGCCGGGACAGAACCAAAGCCTGAAAGCGGTAGAAAAAGCAGCAAAAAAAGCAAAACTAAACGGCGCAAAAGAAGCATCAATATCCGGAGGAGAACCATTACTAGACAAGAACATAATACCCAAGATAAAAATAGTAAAAAAATATTTTGACAGGATAAACCTACAAACAAACGGCACCTTGCTTAATAATCCAAAAGGGTTAAAAACAGCAGGAATAACCCACGTCATAATCAACCTACCGTCTTACGAAGAAAAAGTCTACGAAGAACTAACAGGCCTAAAAAAATACAAACAAGTAATAAACAACATAAGAAAAGCAGTAAAAGAAGGACTTAACATAAGAATAAACACTGTATTAGTAAAAAATTATACAAGCGATGGTGCTCACTGCCTCAAAATGATAGAATTCTCAAAAACACTCGGAGTAAAAGAACTCACATTCACACAATTAGTACCGGCCAACAAATTCGCAAAAAACCATAGGACAGACATAAACCTTACAAGAGACATGTTCAAAAGGCTAACACAAAAAGAAAACCAGAAATACCACAGCGCAGACATATACAACTTCCTAGACATGACAATAGCATTATCATCCTGCCCGTTAAAAGAAAACGAACAAGCCTTGCAGAACGGCTGGGCCAAAGAATATGTATTAACAGAAGACAGCAAACTCGTAACCGATTATTTCCACCAAGAAAAAAGCACAATGGAGGTGTTAATATGAAATACAATAAAACGATCAAAAAAATCGAGAAATTCATACAAGAAAGAACCAAAGGACTAGAAGGAGGAGTCATAGGCCTAAGCGGAGGCATAGACTCAGCAGTCGTAGCATACTTATCAACAAAAGCATTAGGAAAAGAAAAAGTCCATGGTATACTAATGCCTTACGGCAAACAAAGCACAGAAGACGGCGAACTAGTAGCAAAAAGCCTAGGAATAAAATATGACATAATCAACATAAAACCAGTAGTAGACACCTTTGAACTAAACTCAAAATTCTTCGCAAAAGACTTACCTAAAGGAAACCTGATGGCAAGAGTAAGAATGTGCCTATTATACGGTGCTGCGAACGAAAAAAACATGCTAGTACTAGGAACAACCAACAAAAGCGAAAACGAGATAGGATACTTAACAAAATATGGGGACGGAGGAGTAGACATAGAACCAATAATACACTTATACAAGACACAAGTATGGGGGATGGCAGAAGAACTCAAAATACCAAGAAAACTTATAGAAAAAAAGCCAAGTGCAGAACTCTGGCAAGGACAGACGGATGAAAACGAACTAGGATTCACATACAAGATGCTGGACAACTACCTAAAAGGAAAAAAGAAATGTATAAGCAAAGAAACAATTGAAAGAATAGAAAAGTTAAGAAAAGATTCGTGGCACAAGAAAAAAATGCCAAGCAACCTTGAGGAGGGAATATGAAAACAGGATTATACATCGGAAGATTCCAACCATTGCACAAAGCACACTACAAAATAATCAATAAACTATCCAAAAAAGTAGACTATCTAATAATAGGAGTAGGAAGTTCAGAAAAACACCACACGATAGACAACCCATTCACATTAAAAGAAAGAGCAGACATGTTAAACGACTCATTAAAGATAAAAAACTACACCATAAAACCAATACCAGACCTAGACGATTACCAAAGATGGGCCAAACACGTCAAAAAAACAGTAGGAGAATTTGACATAATATACACTGGTAACAAACTAGTCAAAGAACTATTAAAAAAAGAGGGAATAGAAGTCAAACTCTTAAAACCATTATCCTACATAAGCGCGACACAGATAAGAGACATGATAGCAAAAAACCAAAACTGGAGAAAATACGTCCCTAAAGAAACAGCTAAAATAATCAAGAAAATAGACGGAGAAGAAAGGATAAAAAACCTAACAAAGACATACAAGAATCCCACACCAACGGTAGATATAATAATCGAATACGAAAACGGGATAATCCTTATAGAAAGAAAACACGAACCACTAGGCTGGGCCATACCAGGAGGACACGTAGACTACGGAGAAAGTTTAGAAGAAGCCGCGGTAAGAGAAGCCAAAGAAGAAACATCACTCGAAGTAAGACTCCTGGAACAATTCCACACCTACTCAGACCCTAACAGAGACCCAAGATCGCATAAGATAAGCACAGTATACATCGCAAAAGCCAAAGGAAAACCAAAAGCGTCCAGCGATGCAAAAAACATCAAAGTATTCACAAAAGACAACCTGCCAGAACTAGTCTGCGACCATAAAAAAATATTAGAGGATTATTTCAAACATAAGGGGGCTAAAAAATGAAAAACGAAACTCAAAAACTTATAGATGAGATTAACAAGCTAAAAAAAGAAAAAAACGCAGTAATCCTAGTACATAATTACCAAAGGCCAGAAATCTACAAAGTAGCAGACTATATCGGAGACTCTTACGGCCTAAGCGTAGAAGCAACAAAAACAAATGCTAAGATGATAATATTCTGCGGAGTACACTTCATGGCAGAAACTGCTTATATCCTAAACCCTAACAAGAAGGTCATACTACCAGCTACTGACGCAGGATGCCCGATGGCAGACATGGTGACAGCAGAGCAGCTAAAAGAATTCAAGAAAAAATACCCAGACGCAGCAGTCGTTAGTTATATGAACACTACAGCAGAAACTAAAGCAGAATCAGATGTCATATGCACTTCAAGCAACGCGGTAAAAGTAGTAAAGTCTTTGCCGCAGAAGAGGGTAATATTCGTGCCTGACAAGAACTTAGGAAGTTACGTGGCACAGTATACAGACAAAGAAATAATACCATGGCAAGGCTTCTGCTACGTACACAACAAATTCTCTCATGAAGAACTAGCTAAGGCGAAAAAATTAAAGAAAAAAGCGAAAGTCATTGCCCATCCTGAATGCCCTAAAGAGTTTAGAGCATTAGCAGATCATGTATGCAGCACTTCAGGAATGGTAGACTACGCCAAAAACTCAAAAGCCAAAGAGTTCATAATCGGCACAGAAGTAGGCATGATAGAAATGCTAAAAATAGAATGCCCTAAGAAAAAATTCTACGCAGCGCCGCCAGGAAGCACATGCGTCAACATGAAAAAAAACAACCTAGAACTAGTGTTGAAAGCATTGAAAGAAGAAGGACCAGTAATAACAGTACCAGAAGAAATAAGAGTAAAAGCCAAAAAAGCTCTTGACAAGATGCTGGAGGTAGGAAAATGAGAAACAGAGAGGAAATGATAAAAAAAGCTTACAGCTTAAGCTTTCCAAAAGATAATACTTACGCTCAGAAAATTCTTAACGAAAAGCTTGAAGAAGACTTAGGATATGATGGTGACCTACCTTATGGAGCAGTTGTAGGTGACATAACAGCAGAATCTGTGCTGAAACACAACAAGCCAGTATATGGGATAATAAAAGCCAAAGAAGACGGGATACTTGCAGGGCTTGAAGAGGTTACAGAATTTTATTCAAAAAACAATGTTCAAGTTAAGACTTTAAAGAAAGACGGCCAAGCGCTGAAGAAAGGAGATATAATAGCGGAGATTTACGCAAACGAGAAAGAATTCTTGAAAGTAGAACGTACAGGCTTAAACATAATGCAAAGAATGTCTGGCGTAGCAACAGCTACAAAAAAATTTGCAGACGTGACAGAGCCATACGGAGTGAAAATAGTAGGCACAAGAAAGACATTACTAAACTATCTTGATAAAAAAGCGATAGAACTAGGTAATGGATTAGCCCATAGGGTAGGGCTTTACGATGCGATACTAATCAAAGACAACCATCTCGAAGCGATAAGGGAAGAAGGCATAGAAAACGCTATAGAAACAGCAATAGAAAGGGCATATGCTATTGCGGACAGATACAAACCTAACTTCATAGAAATAGAAGTATCAACCCTAGAGGATGTTATCAAGGCAGCAAAGAAATTCCAAGAGATAATATACAAGAAAGCAAACGAATTCTTCGAAGACCCAAAATTGGAGCCTAAAGCTAAATATGAATACATACACACTATGCCCAACATAATAATGCTCGACAACATGAAACCAACAGAGATAAAGAAAACGATCAATGCTTTGAAAAAAGAAGGGCTCTACGATTACATACTCTTAGAAGCCTCAGGAAATATCAACGAAAAAAACATCAAAAGCTACGCAAAATCAGGTGTAGACGCGATATCAATAGGGGCATTAACACACTCTGTAAGAGCTTTAGACATAAGCCAGAAGATAGTGCGGAGGGAAAAATGAAAAAAACAGACTTCATCGTAATCGGATCAGGAATAGCTGGATTAAATTTTGCATTAGAAGCCTCGAAATACGGAAAAGTAACATTACTCACTAAGAAAGAAATGATGGAGTCAAATACTAACTACGCACAAGGCGGGATAGCAGCAGTACTCGATAGCCATGATAGTTACGAATCACATATTGAAGATACTTTGAAAGCAGGATGTTATCACAACGACGTAGAAGCTGTAAAGTTCTTAGTAGAAGAAGGTCCTAAGATGATAAAAAAACTTCTTGATTTAGGAACGCCTTTTGAACAAAAAAGCGGAGTCTTAAAACTTACACGTGAAGGGGGGCATAGCTGCAGAAGAGTAGCCTATTCAGGAGACGCTACAGGCCACGCGATAGAAAAAACATTAGTAGAACAAGTCAGGTCTAACAAGAACATAAGCATTCTTGAACAAACAATAGCTGCAGAATTAATAGTCAAAGACGAAAAATGCTACGGGGTACAATATTTACAAGACAAGAAAGTCAAAGAAATATATTCAAAAGCAGTAATACTGGCCACTGGCGGAGCAGGACAGCTTTTCAAAAAAACCACCAACCCAGACATAGCAACCGGTGATGGAATGGCGATGGCTTACCGCGCAGGAGCCGAGCTAGAAGACCTAGAGTTTGTACAATTCCACCCTACAGCATTGAACAAAGCAGGAGCGCCACCATTCTTAGTATCAGAAGCTGTCAGAGGAGAAGGGGGACAGTTAAAGAACAGCAAAGGCGAAAGGTTCATGGACAAATACCACGAGATGAAAGAACTAGCGCCGAGAGACATAGTCGCAAGGGCAATAGCCAAAGAGGCAGAGAACGGAGAGGTAGTGCTAGACATAAGCCATGAGGATCCTGAATTCATCAAGACAAGATTCCCAACAATATACAATAAACTCTTAGAGTACGGCATAGACATGACTAAACAACCAATACCAGTATTGCCAGCAGCGCATTACATGTGCGGAGGAGTGAAAGTAAACCTAAAAGGAGAAACAAACATCAAAAACTTATACGCCTTCGGAGAAGTCTCCAGGACAGGAGTACACGGAGCTAATAGACTAGCGAGCAATTCATTATTAGAATCAATCGTATTCAGTAATCAAGTGTTAGAGGTTATAAAAAAATTAGAAGACAAGGTAGGGAAAGTAAAGGTTCCAAAACCAGCTTACGTAGAATTCGACGCAAGTGAATCTAAGAAAGAAATACAAGAAATCATGTGGAAATACGCAGGACTGATAAGGAATGAGAAAGGCTTAAAAACCGCGATAGGAGAACTAACCAGAATAAGAAAAAGCTTACCAGAAGGAGTCAACCAAGGCTTGATAGAAGCCAAAAACATGATTGACACTGGAATGGCAGTTGCCAAAGCAGCCTTGAAAAGGAAAAAAAGCCTCGGATGCCACTTCCGAGAAGACGAGGAGAAATGAAAATACCTAATGTATTCATTCCTGAAACAGAATTTGATAAAAAAATTGAGAGTTTTATTAAAAAAAATAAAAAGACTAATGGAATCGAGGCTCTGCTCAAAGGATACGAAAAACTCATATTAGAATACGGCACAGAAGAATTCCAACGTGGAGTAGAACCTTACGAACCGGTTCTTAAACTTGTAAAAAGCATGAGTTATACTAAAGATGACATATCAAGGTTCTGCAATGAAGAAACTTTAGAATATAAAAAAAGTGTTCTCAGCTATTATAACATAAAAAAGTCTGGACCATTACTCGTACCTGAGAACGTATGCGAAGGCATGTACATCTCTGCGTTAGTAAATAACATAATCAAAAAAGACGAAACTATCAGGATAAAGGCAGAGACTGCATTCAACCTCGTAATACCCAATCATAGGTCACCATGGATACATAATATAGGTTATAAGCACTCAAAAGGTAAGCTCATCATAGAAAATAACGTAGGGGACTGTCTTGGTATGAGAATGACTGGGGGCCAGATAATAGCTGAAGGCCATGTAGGATTTCATTTAGGGATTTACATGAGCGGAGGAAAAATATTTATAAAAAAATACTCAGGAATCTCAACACAAATTGATAAAGGCATGATATTCGGCGGTGAAATATGGGAAGGAAAAAGGAGATTATACTATAAAAAAAGATGAAATACAAAAAAATACTCATTGTGTACAAAACACCAGTGCTAGAATTATATAAACAAAAGAACAAAGAGTTAGAAAAGATGATAACAGAAGAAGGATTAGACGTTAAAGACCTAGAAGCAGAACTAGCAGAGGACAAAGAAGCCAGAAAAGTCGTAGAAGAAACGTTAAAAAAATATAATCATACCAAGGTCGATTGGAAATACAGAGGAGAACTCTCAAAAAAACTGATAAAAAAATACGACCTGATAATAACTTTCGGGGGAGACGGCACATTAATAGAAGCCTCCCATTACATAAACAACAAACCAGTCTTTGGAATAAACTCTGACTACAGACCAGAAGCGGATAGCAGCGAAGGATTCTTCCTAGCATCCAACAAGTATGATTTTCCAGAAAAATATAAGCTATTACAGGAAGGAAAACTGAAAACTTACAAGTTCAACAGGCTGCAACTAGAACTTAACGGGAAAAAACTGGAAGAGCTAGTATTGAATGACATGCTAGTAATCCATAAACACCCGGCGGCAACGTCAAGGATGGTGTTAAAGAATGGTGAATTGGAGGAATTCCAGAAAAGCTCAGGGACTATAATAGCAACTGCCGCTAGTAATTGGGCAATAAAAGCAGGAGGAGAAGTCCTGCCGTTAGAAGGCAAAGAATTCCAACACGTCACAAGAGAATTATACATTGGAAGACTAAACCCTAACCCTAAAATGGAGACAGGAGTCACTAAAGAACTTGAAGTAACTTCTAAGATGAGGGAAGGAATGATATACATAGACGGAAAACACATCGAACACCCTTTCGGACTAGGCGCTAAGCTAAAAGTCAGACCAGCAAAACCATTAAAGATAATCGGATTTAACGAAGAGAACAGAGCGAAATATTACACAAAAAATTCAAAAAAATTACTATCAGAAAAAGTATTAGAACTGTATGACAAAGAAAGTTATTGGTAAATATGAAAAAAGTTCTTATAGTGTTACCATGCAACAGCGGCGCATACATAGGCAATTACTGGAGCAAGAACAACTGGAAAGCTGTAGGGAAAAGATTAGAAAATTTAAGAGAACATATTAACTATGCTGCTGTCGACTGCATAAGAGCATTCCATATTGATGGTAAAGGGTTAGTCCATGAAAAAGAAAACAGTATAGTAAAAGGGTATGATGAGCATCCAAGCTGGCACAAATTCGACCCTAAAATTCACGGCACAAAAAAATTAGACCAACTTAAGGATGCGATAAAGTCAAGCTTGGAAGAAATCATTCCTTATGAGCATATATTCGCCTTGCTATCACCCAGAGCATACAAGATCTGCTTCACATTAGCAATTCGAGAAGAACGATTGATGGATAAAACCACCATACTGGACATTGGAGAGTCCCCAGCATACTACAACAAAGGCGTTCTTGACCTGGAAGAAATCGTGAAAGACTACCAGAAAGGTGACAAGATACCAACAGGATTGTTCATGCCTAAAACGCATAAGTCTTATTTCAAAAGCAGATTTGGAAAATATCGTAATGATAAAAGTTTTCCAAAAGAATATAAAATTTGAATATACTAAAAAAATTTATAAACAAGACTTTTATCCTTTTCCTTAATGATACCTAAATGCTACGCTGGAAAACTATTATATGTTAACCTTTGTAACGAACTATTCGCAGACGTACCATTAGATGATAAGTTCTACGAAGAGTTCATCGGTGGAAAAGGGATAGCTACCAAGTTCTTGACAGATTACGTGATGCCTTCAGCGGACCCTTTCTCAGAAATGAACGCTTTGATAATAATGTCAGGCGCATTAAACCCTTATTTTCCAAAATTTACAGTTAGTTCTAAATCACCATTGACTAATACTATATGCACCAGCAGTTGTGGCGGAAGCTTCGGAAGCATTCTAAAGAAGGCTGGTTATGACGGGTTGATAATTCAAGGAATAGCTAAAGACTTAACACTCTTAAGAATAGATAACGAGAAAGTGTTCTTCGAAGATGCGAAAAACTTAGAACTTAACTTAACAAGCGAAGTTGAAAATAAACTTCCTAAAGAGTATTCTAAACTAATAATCGGTCCCGCAGGAGAAAACCTGGTAAGATACGCTTCTATAACTTGTGACCATAGGTTTGCAGGAAGAGGCGGCTTAGGTGCAGTAATGGGCAGTAAGAATTTGAAGGCCGTAATAGTCAAAGGCGACAAAGAATACGATTTCGGCGAAGAATTCAAACAATTAGTCAATAAATTAAACAAAGAATGGGCTAACCATGCGAGAGCCCAGAATCTGAAAAAATACGGGACTGCTAACCTAGTCATGCCAGGAGCGTTATTAGAGTATACTCCGGTAGAGAATTATAAGAAACCGACAAAAGAAGACGTTAAAGGATTTGAGAATGTTAGCGGGGAAGAATTCGCAAAAGACGTAACAGGTAATGCTAGTTGTAAAAAATGCCCTATCAGTTGCGGAAAGAAGATAAAACTAGAAGACAAAGTCGTCAAAAGACCAGAATACGAGTCAATCGCATTCCTAGGACCGAACTTGAAAAATTATGATAAAAAATCTGTTACAAAACTGAACGAACTCTGTGATGACTTAGGACTGGATACTATAAGCACAGGAGCAGTCTTAGGATACGTAATGGAAACAAAATTGTTCCCGATAAGATTCAACGACAATTCTAATTTAGAAAAAGCTGTTGAGAAGATAGCTTACAAAATGGGTTACGGCGAAGAACTAGCAGAAGGAGTCAAAATATTATCAGAAAGCTACGGTAAAGAAAAAGCAATGCACGTAAAAGGCTTAGAAATCGCAGCTTATATCCCTGACGGAAGAACCTTGGCACAGACTTTAGGTTACTTGGTAAATCCTAGAGGCGCATGCCATCTAAGCTCACCAACAGCACTTGATGAGTTAACATTGTTCGCACCTTTAGAACCTTATGATATTAAAGGGAAGCCGGAAATAGTCGCTTTTATGGAAGACTTAGACAACGCAATGGACTCAATGGGACTATGCAGGTTTACTGCTTATGCTTTTATCAAAAAAGGAGTCAAGATGCCTCACAAGATAGAAAGCACGATATTCAGGAACTTCCCAAAAATGGCGTTAAACAGTTCTATTGATTTAAGCGCGTATCATGACTTATTATCAAAAGCTACTGGAAAAAAGTTTGGCAAGAAAGAACTGCTAAAAACCGGTGAAAAAATTGCGAAGATGGAAATAGAATTCAACAAGAAAGCAGGACACAAAATAGAAGAAGAAATCCTACCTGAAGGCTTATTAAAAAACCTGACTAAAGACGGCGATATTGAGAAAGGCAAAGCTATGGTAAAAGAAATGATAGACAAATACTATAAAATAAGAAAATAATAAAAAAATATTAATTCTCTAACTGTTTAACAGCAGCGTCTAATACCCTATAGCATTCTTCTAACTGCGTTTTTAAAACGCCGTCTGACAAGGTAAGCTTATCCTTAATCATAGGCTCTTCATTATCATATACTTTGCTTACTGTTCCTATATACTTGTTGAAAACCTGTTGCGCGGCATGATGGGTCCCGTAAAAAGCGCTGCGATTAGTAAGACCATGATAATACGGCTCACCGAATTTCTCAGTACGAATAAGGGCCACGCCTAACATAGGCATGTAATCCATCAACTCTTTCGGAAAAGAATCCTTCCCGTCAGATATTTTACTTTCACAAGCGTCATGAAACGCATCTCTTGCTTCCTTAAGCTTTGAAACTAAACTCATAGTAGCTCAACCTCCGAAAAGAATAGACTAGAAAAACATTATATAAAACTTTCCTTTAAGGCTTATTTTTAGAATACTTCCCGAAATAGTCTTTTATCCTTTCGACCAGTGCTTTCCTCAACTCTTCTTTTTGAGTGTTTTCTGAATGCTCTTCAAGTATTTCCTTCTGAAGCTTCAAAGCGCGTTTTATATGTGTTTTTTGGTAATTCTTAGCTATTAAAAAGACTGGGAAGTATGCAGCAATAGGAATTATCGACCCTGCAGTTATGAAATAGTCTAAACAATACTTTTCAAACCAATGCCTTTTCCTATGCCTCGGGTGAAGCAGGATTTCTTTCATAGTATGATAAATGACTTTGAAAGACTCGTTAGTAAGCCATTTAGTAGTATAGTCAAGCTCTCCTGCCACGTAAACTTCCCCTTTTTTCAAAGATTGTATGAACTCTTCTTTAGTGTTCGCTTTTTCTGCAACCGTGAAAGTCTTTCCTACCCTGCCTAATGAATGAGAATCGCTTCCAGCAATTATTTTTTTGTTGTAAAGGTCTGCTATAGTCCTGCACAGTAAATTTTCTTGGCTGGTAAGCATGCTGTTTATAACTTCTAAAGTGTCTGCATAACTCACCCATTCTTTTATAAGTTCTGCTGACAAAGGCTGTTTTGAAGCACTGTAAGCTGCATGCGCTAAGAAATAAAAGATGTCTTTCGCTTTCAAATAATCTGTAGTCTCCTTAAGACCTATTTTTTTCAAATCTTTCAAGTCATTATGGATTTTTTCATCCAATCCTAAGACCACTACATGCGCTAAGTGCCCTTTGTCTGAAGCTTTGACCTCTAATTCTTCACCGATTATAATATCCGTGTGTTTATCATTGAGTATTAACGCTCCTTCTATCGTGTCATGATCAGTAATCGCAACATAATCCATCCCTCTCCCTTTAGCAGTCTTATAAATATCCTCTAGTTCATTGTAAGAATCATTAGCGCCTATGAATTTTAACATATGATAAGTTAGTAAGACGTATTCAGAATATTTTGAGTGGACGTGACAGTCTACTTTCGCCATTCATACACCAACTTTTTTATGCTAATATCTTTTTTTGTATCTTGCGGCCGATTTTTTTCACAGGCCAACCAGGCATCTTACGAATGATAATACTTTTTACAGGGTTTAGGACTGGTTTGATGCTCACGTAAACCCCTTGACCGTAACCATTCTTTACAAAGTCTATAGCCTCGTCTATTACTCTTTTGTCTTTTAATGGGTAGTCGGATATTTTATTCACGAGTTGTTTTAAAGCGTCAGCCTCCACACCAAAAGTCAAGGCTAATCCTAATTTTTTATTGTAAATGTTGGTTAAAGATTTCAAGTCTCCTTTCCCTAGATTGTCAGCTTCTTTCCTTAATGATTCAATGTATAAGTTCTTGTCATGCTTAGAAATTACTAAGCCTATCAAGCCGTTTTTCATCTTTATCAAGACGCCGTAATTCTTGTTAGGTACGAATTTTGTTATATACTTTTTTAACACTTCAGGCTTTAAGATTATGTTCTTAGTGTCCGTCAAGAATTTTAACATCTTAGGCTCTGGGTAGAACGCTATTAAGTTCTTGTCGACTACTTTTCTCGTGCAAGCATACATCTGGCAGATGCTTTCCAGGTTAGAAGTTTTCTCGTCGAATACTGGCTGGAATTCTTTGAAAAAATCTACATGCCCTAGTTTTAACAGGCCTACGTCTATTCCTGTCTTTTGTTTCGCGATAGGTTTTACGTACTCGAAAGTTGCCTTGGCATCGTTTAATGGTACTAGTTTTTCCCAGCCGTCAAGTTCTATCTTTACTATGCTTTTGTAGACTCCCCCTTCGCTGCCTTCCGCGTAAGCCTTCAAAACTTTCTTACCATCATGTATCATGGTGAAAAGGTTAGGATTCTCGTTAAGCATTGTTGAGAACTCTTCCAAGAATAGGTAGACTGTTTTAGAGTCTATGTTTAATTTTGTTAATGGTACTGTTACTGTTTCGTAAAGAGGGTATTTCTTGTTAGCTTCTGTTACTTTCTGCCACTGTTCCCTTACTATTCGTCCTAGTTCTACCGTCATTTTTTGAACACCATCCATTGGTTGTCATCATACCATTTGACGACTTCTTCCAACGCGTTTAGTAAGTTTGGGTAGTAGAATTGGTATCCTAAGTCTTTTATCTTCTGATTATCCATAGCATGCCCGTCTAATAGTAGGCTTACGCCTTCCACTTCGAACAAAGGTTTAGTCTTTGTCATCCTTGCGAAGTTTTCGCTCATATGAGCCATAAGTTTTATTGCTAATCCTGGCACTTTGATGTCAAAGAATCCTAGCAATCCTTTGTCTTTTATGACTTCTGCCGCTTTTTCTAAAAGCTTATGATTCTCAGTCGGAAAGTCATCAGCTATGTTGTAAGCTATGTCTGAAGGTTGTATCGCAGGACCATTCTTGATACTTGATAGGAAGTATGCTGATCTTATAACGTCTTCAACATGGACATGAGAACTTACCGAACATTTGAATCCTGGCTTGACGCATAATATTCCTTGCTTCATTAAATGCAATGCTTGTGCGTCCCCGTAAACGCTTCCAGGGCCGTAAACCGCTGCAGGCCTTATAGTTGTGACGTCTAGTCCGTCTTTTCCATGATGCTCAAAAGCTTTCTGTTCAGCTTCCCACTTGCTGATACAATAATTACCTTTAGGGTATGGCTGGAAGTGCTCCCTTACTGGAATGTTTCCGTAAACGTCTCCGTAAATCGCTCCGCTGCTCCAATTAACAATTTTTTTTACACCATTATTTCTTGCTACTTCACAAATGTTATCCGTACCTTCAACATTGACTTTGTACAATAATTCTTTACTTGCGAAGAAATTGAATATCGCTGCCGTATGGAATATTATATCTGCCCCTTTGATGACTTGTTCCAAACTTTTCTTATCATTAATGTTTGAGTGTTTGTAGCTTACATGACGCCATTTTTCCTTCTCATACAAGCTCATGTCCGGACTTCTAATATCGGTTACTATTACTTCCATCCCAGTAGTGCTTAAGTGTTTCACCAAATGGCTCCCGATGAATCCTGCACCACCAGTTACCAAGTACTTAACCATTCTTTATCATCTCCTTATAACATTCCAAAGCTGAGTTGAAAGCTATCTCTCCGCCGTTACCATGAGCCTTAACACTATCACCAACAACATACAAGCCTTCTCTGATTTTAGTTTCTAGTCTTTTGTGATAATTCTGTTTTGTAGTAAGCTCTACACCATCAACTATTAGCAAGTTCATTGTTCTCTTGTGTTCTATCTTGTCATGAATTCCTGGGAACATCTCTTCAACAAGCCCTTCCATGCTATTCTTCTGGGTTTCTTGTGATACGTAATAATCCCTAGGGCTGAAGAATGTCAGCAAAGATTTTCCTTCAGGAGCTACGCTCTTGTCGATGTTTGAAGTGAACATAGCAACGCCTTTAACCTTCTGAGTCAATATTACCCTGTCTTCCTTGTACTCGTCAGTGTTTAACGCATAATCAATAGAAACTCCTGATGTCGGACAAGGCTCGTAATCTATTCCAGTTATTTTTTTTATTTCTGTAGGGGTGGCTAATACTACGTTTTGCGAGTATAACTTTTCACTTCCTAACATTATACCAATGACTTTGTCTTGTTCTTTTACGAGTCCTGTGACATCTGCACCAGTTAATATTCTGTTGTGCTTGCCCATTATCTTATCAGTTAACTTGTTGATTATTGTTTCGAAACCGCGTATGTGGAAAGTTTAGAGGAGGGCTTTAAGTTCTAGGAATGGGTTTTTGTTTTGTTGTTTCCATGTTGTTAAGAGGGTCATTATTGTTTCGTTGGCTGTTGTTCCTTTCTCGTTTCTTAGTGTGCC
>Ga0194111_10004657_pt1 | contig 15853 bp, 8 predicted proteins | sample TA2KigC300mmetaG_FD_146194 | JGI IMG/M metagenome (GOLD analysis project Ga0194111, IMG submission 146194) | Freshwater microbial communities from Lake Tanganyika, Tanzania - TA2015033 Kigoma Deep Cast 300m | ecosystem: Environmental > Aquatic > Freshwater > Lake | place: Tanzania: Lake... | reverse complement strand
CAATCTCGTTCGAGCGCTGCAGGCGGCGCGACTGCCGTTGGATGTCGTGTCGAGCAAGACGCATCCGCTGACTCAGGATTCGCTCGACAAGTACCGGGCGGTGATTATCGAAAACGTTCCCGCCGCGGACTTCGGGCGGTTGAAGATGGAGCGGCTGGCTCAGTGGGTCGAAGACCTTGGCGGCGGACTGTTAGTGACAGGAGGCGAACGCAGCTTCGGGGTCGGCGGCTATTTCAAGAGTCCGCTTGACGATGTCCTGCCGGTCTCGATGGAACTGCGAGAAGAGCATCGCAGGAACCGCGTCGCGATCGCAGTCGCGCTCGACCGGTCCGGCAGCATGTCGATGCCGGTGCGCGGCGGCAAACAAAAGATGGACTTGGCCAATCTCGGCACGGCGGAGTGCATCAAGATGCTGTCGGCGTCGGACAAGGTGGCGGTGTTTGCGGTCGACAGTGCTCCACATGTCATTCAAGCGTTGCGCAACGTCGATGATCCGGAAGCGATCATCTCAAATGTGCTCCGCATTCAAAGCATGGGGGGCGGCATTTACGTTTACGAGGCATTGGTCGCGGCCGGCAAAGAACTGATGAAGGCGGGCGAGTATTCGACGCGGCACATCATTTTGTTTTCGGACGCTCAGGACAGCGAAGAGCCGGGGGACTACAAAACGCTGGTCAAAAAGTATTCCGATGCCGGAATCACCGTCAGTGTGATTGGGCTCGGCACCGATCGCGACGTGCATGCGGATCTGCTGAAGGACATCGCGAAGCTTGGCGGCGGCAACATCATGTTCTCGGAAGACCCCGAAGAACTGCCGCGACTGTTCACGCAGGACACGATGAGCATCGCTCGGAACACATTCATCAAGCACGATCCGGAGCTTCATCCGGCCGACGGTATCCCCGGCAAGCTGCTGCCTGATGCGCGGCTGATGGGGGAACTCGGTCGCGGTCTGTTTCCGCCGACGATGGGCTACAACCTCAGCTACTTGAAGCCGGAGGCGACCGGGGCCGTGGTCTCGACCGACGAATATAACGCCCCGTGGCTGGCGTTCTGGTATCGCGGACTCGGACGAGTTGCCGCGCTGTCGCTGGAAGTCGATGGGCCGCACTCCGGGCCCTTCGCCTCGTGGGACAGCTACGCGGACTTTCTCGTGACGCAGACTCGCTGGTTACTCAACAGCGCGTCGCCGGACGACGTCTTCATGGCGATGCAGCAAGAGGGACAAGAGGCGGTCGTCAACATTGAGCTTGATCCCGATCGGGGTGACAGGCATCGCTCGGACACGCCGACGTTGTTTGTCATCCCTCCGGGCGACGAACGGACGCAACCGACGACACCGGATTTCGTGTGGACTGGTCCGAACTCGTTGCAGGCTCGGTTCCGTTTGGAACAAACCGGGACATATCGCACGCTGGTCCGCGCGGCGGGGAAGAACTCGCGCGAGTTCATGCGTGGGCCGACAGTGACGCTGCCGTACTCGCCGGAATTCACGCCGCGACAGGGCTTGCCTTCCGGCCGAGAGTTGTTGTCGGACATCGCGAAGCTTTCGAATGGTCGCGAGCGAACCGACATCCTTTCCGTGCTCGACGATCCGCCGCGTAGTGTGCAGACTCGCTCGCTTCTGCCGCTGCTGTTTTTGCTCAGCCTGATTGTGCTGATGCTGGAGATCGCCGGGCGTCGGCTGTCGTGGTGGGAAACATTCCCGTGGTGGCGTCCTGCGGCAGTTGCCGCTGAATGGACCTCCGACATTCCGCGCGCGGTCGAAACGAAGCCGTCATGGTGGCAGAGTCTACGTCCCAAGCCAGTCCGTCGCCGAGTCGTGGTCACACCGGCGACTACGGCGGCCTCAGCGGTCCCGAAGAGCACGGTGCCGCCGAAAGTGACGACGACCCCGAAGACAACCGTCTCTGCGGCCGACCTGTTCGAGCAGGCGAAGCGACGGGCATCGAATCGATTGAAGTGAAACCAGAATTCACATCGCCTCAGATTTCGATTTATGGCATAGTCCGTGTCCCGTTTTCCGTAGCCAGGCGTCCACGATTAATTGCCATGCTCGGTTTGCATAACAAATCTCGACGTCACGCTTCGCCATTGGCGGCTTGCTTGATGCTCGTGTTGTTCGCTGTCATGCCTCAGTCGCTGACGGCACAGCCGTCCAAGGTGACAAAGGCGGAGCGTGCGCTCGCGAACTTGCAGGCTCAACATCGGGAGGCTCACAAGCTCTTCGCCGACGATTTAGAGCGAGTGGCTCAAACTTGTGAAACGCATGAACTGAAGGAGATCGCGGCGAGAGTCCGACGACTGGCCGCTCCGGTCGATCCCGATGTGTTGCGGTTTGAACCGCTCCCCCGACAAATGCAGCCGCAGATTCCGGCTCCAGCGGCGGGAGAGTTCTCGTGGCAGGTAGAACTGCGGACGTTTCGGAAAGCCTACTCGATCGAATTAGACAAGCTCGCCTCCCAGGCGGTGAAAGCGGGACTCCCCAGCTACGCCTTCCAACTGATTCGCGAAGTCGCGTTCCACGATTCGGATCACGTCCGCGCTCGGCGTCTGTTGGGATACGAGCGGTACAAGGACGAATGGGTCTCGCCGTTCGAGGCGAAGAAGCTCAGGAATAAAGAGGTCTGGACGGCACAGTGGGGCTGGCTGCCGGAGTCACATGTCGCTCGCTACGAAAACGGGGAGCGGCGTAACGGTGTGCGGTGGGTCACGGCCGAACGTGACGCGCAGCTTCGCAGTGGCTTCAGCAATCCTTGGGAGATCCGCACCGAGCATTATCTGCTCAAGACGAACTTCAGCTTGGAGCACGGCGTTGCACTGGCGTCCTCGTTGGAGGAGTTTCATCGCTTCTTTGAGCAGATTTTTGCTGGCTTCTTCAACGATTCGAAGCGGCTGCAACTGTTGTTCGAAAAACCGGCCACCGCCGCTCGAGACCTGAAGCCTTTTCATATTCACTTCTTTCGTTCACGCGACGAGTACATCGCCAAGCTGCACAAGAAATACGGGCAGCAGATCACGATCACAAACGGCTTGTACGACACGGACGATCTCGTGGTTTACAGCTTCCACAACCCGATGGAACCGGCCGAGCCGACGCTGTACCACGAGGCGACGCACCAATTGCTGGCGGCACATCTCAAGCCCAGCCCTGTGATCGCTCGCGACGAGAACTTCTGGCTGATCGAAGGGATCGCCTGCTACATCGAGTCATTCCGCGTTGCGGATGGGGAAGTCAGTCTCGGCGACCCTCGAAGCTTGCGGTTCGAAGCGGCCCGTTTCCGCAAACTGAAGGATGGCTATTACCTGCCGCTTGCCGAATTTACCGCAATGGGCAAGGAGGCCTTTCAACGGCATCCGCAGATCACGAACAACTACAGCCAAGCGTCTGGGCTTGTGCACTTCTTCATGCACTACGAAGGGGGCCGCTATCGCGATGATCTGATCGAGCATCTGCGGCAGATTTACAAGCAAGCCGAGACGGGCAAGCGTCCGATGGCGCTGGAGGTCCTCACCAGCTCGAACTTCGCTGAATTGGATCAGCAGTATGGCGAGTATGTGCTGAAGTTGTCGCAGTCGTTGAAGGAAGAATTTTCGATCCAAGACGAGTAAAGCAGGCTTTCCAGCCTGACCCGAATTGGCAAATTGTGTCGATGGTTGATCGGGTCAGCCTGGAAAGGCTGACCTACTCGCCGTGACTGACTTTCTTCAAATAGGCCAGCGCTTGTACGGCGTCGCGAGTCGCGTCTTTGCTGTTGTTGCGATCGACTGTGAGCCAGCCGTGATACTCGGCTTCGGTGAGCAGTACGATCAGTTCTGGCCAATCGACATCGCCACGGCCGAGGACGACCTCCTGGCCGGAGCCGTCGATGTCTCGCACACCGTCGCGCGCGGTGACGTGCAGGACGTGTTGGTGCAACTCGCGGTACGCGGAGATGGCGTCTTGACCGCACATCGCAAACACCGCAGGGTCGAAGTTGATGCCGACCAGTCCTTCCGTGATGTTGGAAATCAACTCCTTCAGATCGGTGGCCGAATCGCGTGTCGGAGTGATTGCCAGCGTTGTGCCGACTCGATTGCTGTGCCGAGCGACGTCGCTGAGCACGTTGACCAACAGTTTGTACTCTTCCGAATCCTTGTCGGTCGGGATCGCTCCGACGCGAGCGACAACAATCGGAACCTGCAGTTGGTAGGCGAACTCCAGCGTTTGCTTCAGGCCCGAAATGCGAGCCTCGATTTGTTGGGGGTCGTACAGACTGCGGCGAGTCGGAAAGGCCAGCGAAGAGATCGTCAGCCCCTCGATTTCCAGGTCGTGTCGGAGTTGTCGGCGGCCGCTGTCCGAAAGGTCGGTTGGCCGGAGTTCCTGTCGGGCGTCGAACTGAATCCCGGTTGCCCCCAGTTCGACGGCGGCATGGATGGCCCGGCGGACTGGCTGCGGAAGGCAATGGCAGGCGACGGCTCGGCGCAACGGTTTCATGCGGAATCTCCGGGGTTTTCGGGGCGGATGCGGGTTGCACCCGACCGACACGAGGCGCGTCGGCCGCGCGGACAGCCTTTTTCCCGGTCGGGTGGACTTTGTCAACCGCCGGGTCTGATTTCCGGCACTTCCGGCTCAGAATCTCGATGAAGGGGATTGCAAATTTCCACGCAGGGTTGATTTAATCATTCCCCGTCCGATGACGTCGGGAGCAAGGTGGCTCGCCGCCGTACTATCCGCCAAACCTTGTGGCAGAGACGCCGTGAGGTTGGCTTTGAAAGGTCTCGTCCCGCCAGAGCAATTCGCTCGCTCGTCATGACCTGCCTGTGCGAGTCCGACCGGAACTCGCAGCTTCCCCTCAAAACTTCCCGATGGCTGGAAACTTGCGAACTCGGTTGGGCTGATTGGCCACAGCGAAGTTTCGTCATTTGGGCCGGCGCTGTTCGGGCGAATCCTCCACGACGATTGTTACTCGTTTGAAAGGAGTCAGTCCCTCGAATGGATTCCGCCGCGAGTTGTGCTCGTGGCATATTGACTTTGCAGGGCGTCGCGCAACGTCCGGTAAAACCCGAGAAAGCCTACGGTATTCAGGAAGAACTCCGCCGGCTAATTCCCAGCGCAGACTCAACGCGATCCCAGCAAGCTTTGCCGTCTGCCTGCCGATAGAGTGATCTGCAAACCGGCCCACGATCAGATTTAACGCTTCCTGCCTCACGGCCGGAGACACACAGTCTTGTTTCGAATCTGATCGCGGGACAAAAAGCCTGCCTTCCCGCCTCCCGCCGTCCGTTTTCTCAACAACATGGCCTCATTGACGAGGCCGAGCGTAGGAATCATGGAATTCAGAAAAGTTCAGGCACTTCGTGGTCCGAACGTTTGGGCGAATTTTCCGGTCTTGGAAGTCTGGGTGGACCTGGGCGAGTTCAAAGACAAATCCTCCGAAGAGATCCCCGGCTTTAATGACCGGTTGATAACTTGGCTGCCCACGATGATCGAGCATCGTTGCAGTGTCGGAGAGCGCGGCGGCTTTTTTCAACGTCTGCGCCGCGGCACTTATCTGGCTCATATTCTTGAGCATCTTTCGATCGAATTGCAGACACTGGCCGGACACGTCGTCGGCTTCGGCCGCGCACGCGAGAGCAATGAGGACGGCGTCTACAAGGTTGCGATCGAGTACATCGAAGAAGACGTCTGCCGCGAGACGATCAAGATCGCTCGCGATTTGATCCTCGCCGCCATTCATGGCCAGCCTTTCGACGTGGCGGCTGCCGTCGAAAAGCTCAAGGAACTGGCTCAGGACATCGGTCTCGGTCCCAGCACGAAGGCGATCGTCAACGCCGCGACCGCGCGAGGCATTCCGTATCGACGGCTCAACAAAGGAAGCCTGATTCAATTCGGGTTCGGTGCGAAGCAACGTCGCATCCTCGCGTCCGAGACCGATCGCACAACCGCAATCGCCGAAACGATCGCGCAAGACAAGAATTTGACGCGGGACCTGCTGTCTGGAATCGGTGTCCCAGTTCCCGAGGGCCGACCGGTCGAATCAGCGAACGATGCCTGGGAAGCGGCAGAAGAAATCGGCGTTCCTGTTGTCGTCAAACCCCAAGATGGCAATCAAGGCCGAGGCGTGACAACGAATCTCACGACCAAAGAGCAAGTCGTGCGAGCCTACGAGATTGCCTATGACGAAAGCTCGTCTGTGATTGTCGAGAAGTACATTCCCGGCTGCGATTATCGACTGCTGGTAATCGGTGGCGAGTTGATCGCAGCGGCTCGGCGAGAGCCTGCCAATGTCATTGGCGACGGGCTACACACGATTCAACAATTGATCGACATCGTCAATCAAGACCCGCGGCGCGGCGAGCATCATGGCACAGTGCTCAGCAAGATTCACGTGAATGATGCCGCAGAGGTGGTGCTCAAGGAGCAAGGCTTCGATTCGAACTCTGTTCCGCCGGCTGGACAGCGAGTGTTCATTCGCCGCAACGCGAATCTCAGCACCGGTGGCACGGCGGTCGATGTCACCGACAAAGTTCATCCCGAATGGCGAGCTCGCGCGATCGAGGCGGCTCGCATGGTTGGCTTGGACGTCGCAGGGATCGACGTCGTTGCCATCGACATCGCTCAGCCGTGTGAACCGGGGACCGGCGCGGTGGTGGAAGTCAACGCCGCTCCCGGATTGCGAATGCACCTCGCGCCGAGTTCCGGACAGCCTCGTCCCGTTGGCGAGGCGATCATCGGCACACTCTTCCCCGAAGGGGAAAACGGCCGTATTCCGATCGTCGCGGTCTCGGGCGTGAACGGCAAAACAACGACCACGCGCTTCACGGCTCACATTTTGAAGGGAACCGGCAAGACGGTCGCTCACACCTGTACCGACGGCATCTACATCGACGACCGGCGGATTGACAACGAGGATTGTGCCGGTCCGCAGAGCGCTCGCAACGTGCTGCTCAATCCCGAAGTCGAAATGGCAGTGCTGGAGACCGCTCGCGGTGGAATCCTGCGGGCCGGGTTGGGCTTCGATAAATGCGATGTCGCCGTTGTGACCAACATCGGCGAAGGAGACCATCTGGGTTTGGGAGACATCGAAACGCTCGACAAGTTGGCGCAGGTCAAACGAGTGATCGTTGATGTCGTCCCGCCAACCGGCTACGCGGTGCTCAACGCGACCGATCCCTACACAGTCGAAATGGGTCAGAAGTGCAAAGGCAAGGTGATTTTCTTCGCGATCGACGGTCAGAATTCGGTGGTTCTGGAACATCGAGCGAAAGGCGGGCGAGCGATCTTCATCAAAGAGCATCACGTCGTGTTGGCTGAAGGTCTGCGTGAAGAACCGTTGGTCTCACTCGACCGCATCCCGCTGACACACTCCGGGAAGATTGGTTTTCAAGTCGAGAATTCGCTGTGCGCGATTGCGGCCGCGTGGGGCTTGGGAATCAGTTTAGATGTCATCCGCGACCGCGTTGATTCGTTTGCCGCAAACCTCGAAGCCAGTCCTGGCCGCTTCAATGTTTTGAAGATTCGGGGCGGCACGGTCATTGTTGATTACGGTCACAATAGTTCCGCGCTGTTGGCGTTAATCGACGCTTTGAAGAATTATCCCCACACGCGGCGAACGTGTGTGTACTCAACCGCTGGTGACCGCCGCGATTGTGACATGCACCGTCAAGGTCAGCTCTTAGGTGAAGCGTTTGATCGAGTGATTGTCTACGAGGACCACTATCTCCGAGGGCGTGCTCCGGGTGAAATCATTCGACTTATCCGGCAAGGCATCGAGTCCGTCGAGTCTCGCCGTGCGCAGCAGATTGAGGAAATCTCTGGCGCGGTGAAAGCCGTTGAGCGTGCCCTCTCTACTCAACACCCCGGAGAGTTGATGCTTATTCAGGCCGACACCGTGGACGAGACGGTGGAGTATCTTCGCAGCTACCTGGACAAGCTTGCCGCCGAAGGCAGCGTCGGGGCGGATGGCTCGTCGGTTGAGGAAGTCAACGGTGCCGATTTGCGTGCGGTCCGTTCCGTGGCACGCTAACCAATCGTTTGCCAGGTCGTTGTCTGGACGTCGGCGGTTGGGTGGCTGTAACAATGATTCCGTGAATTGTTGTCGGCCTTTGTGGTTGGATTGTCAGACTCCGTATAGACTGGCTGGTCGATGTGTTTGGTCGATGCCAATACTTGCCGAGCGTTTTGAGAACTCCATGCATATCCGCAGCCGATTTGAGCCGCGCCAGTGTTCACTTGGTTGGATGAGTCTGCTCACCGCGATCCTGGTTTTCTTGCCGGCACATGTCGCGAGAGGCGATGAGAACAAGGATCAAGTTGGCAGGTTGAGTGCACACGTTTCCCTGGGAGGAACTAACGCCTACGTTCCCGGCCGATGGGGATTGTTGCGGATTAACCTGTCGAATCCGACTTCGGAGCCAATGGAAGTTTTGGCAGCGTCGTACTTCGAGGACGAGCCAACTTTGCAATACGGTCGGCGGGTTTGCATTCCGGCCATGTCACGTTTGCAGACGTGGCATCCGATTTTGGTGCCCGCCAAATCTTCCGCAGGGCCGCAGCGATTTGATTTCCGGACCCTGTTCATGGACATGGCACAGCAGCGCGAGGTTCTCATCCGCAGTGAAACCGGTGCTCTGCAGCTCGACGGCATGTTGCGGGCGGATGAAGGCAAACTTGTGGTCGGATTGATCGACCATTTGGGTGAGCCTGAGGCAGTGGATTCATCGGCTCCGATGGATTTAATCCTGAGCTCGCAGTCTTCAGTGATTCGCCACGGAAAGGTGGCGTACTTGGCGGATCGGTTGCTGCCGGCTGGAGAAGAGTGTTTGCAGTCGCTGGATCAACTGGTCATCGCCGACAGTCGTTTCATCGACGATGGGGCGGGGTTGGTGGCGATTCGTCGGTGGCTGTTTGGCGGAGGTCGTTTGTGGGTGATGCTGGATCGGGTCGATCCGTTGGTCTTGGAGCGACTGCTCGGAGACGAGTCGTTGTGTCAAGTCATTGATCGAGTCGGCCTGACAACAGTGCGACTGGAAGTCAAGGCTCCGAATGGCAGCGTTGCGCGAGAGATTCACGAACACGAACAACCGGTCGAGTTCGTGCGAGTGTTGGCATCAGAGGTCGAAGTCGCCTGCAGGATTGATGGCTGGCCGGCGGCATTTTGGAAGTCGTGCGGCGAGGGACGATTGCTGGTCACCACTCTGGCTCCCAAAGGCTGGATGCGGGAACGCACGTCCGATGACTATGTTGCGGGGACGAGAGTAGGTTCGAAAAATCTACAGCCAGCGGGACGCAACGGATCGCTTCCAGAGGTGGCCACTGCAACAGAATCTGAGGAGCCGGTGTGGCAGTCTCCGTTTGTTTCGTTGGGACCGATGCAGGAGATCGCGTCGGAGTTCTTTCGAGCACGATCGGAACCGCGATTAGCCCAGGCAACTCTTGAATCACTGGTTCAAGAGTACGTTGGGTATTCGATTCCTGCACGCTGGCAGGTGATTGGCTTGTTGTTGGGTTTCAGTGCTGTGCTCGGCGCATTGGGGTTCTGGCTTTGGCGGCGAAGTCGATTAGAAGTTTTGGGATTCCTTAGTCCGGCAATGGCTCTTTTGGTGAGCATCATTCTGGTTTGGTTGGGGTGGGTTCAACGTCAGTCGATTCCGGCCGCGGTGGCACGCGTGCAATTTGTGCGTGCTGTCCCGGAAACGGACGACGTCCGAGTCGAAGGTGTCGCGGGTTTGTTTTCTCCCGATGCGGGAATTATGACGGCCGGTTCAAAGGGTGGTGGTTGGCTGATGCCGGACATGACAGGGTTGTCAGGCAAGACGCGACGGATGGTGTGGACTGATTTCGATGAGTGGCAATGGGAGCATTTGCCAAAGACCGCCGGTCTGATGAACGCGACGCTGCTGCAATCAGCGACGCTGCCCGAACGGATAGAGGCTCAAGCGACGTTCGGCCCGGAGGGGCTTTCGGGACGACTGCATGCAGCAGCCGCGCATGAACCAACGGACGCGATTCTGGCGACTCGTGCGGGCCGTATCGGAGTGGACCTTCGCGACGACGGAACTTTTGTGGCCCGCACCAATGCCGTGTTCACGGCTGAGCAGTTTCTAGCAGCAGACCTGTTGAGCGATGAACAACATCGGCGACAGCGAACCCTGATGCAACTCTTGGACGATCCGCAGCGGCGCGATTATCCGGAAGAGCCGCAGTTGCTGTTCTGGTCCAAGCCGTGGGATCTTGGATTACAGTTTGAGCGGAACCGTCAGAGTCTGGGGTCAGCGTTGGTCGCAGTGCCGCTGAAACTCGAGCGACCACCGACGGGAACCGACGTATCGCTCGCGGCGCCGTTGCTGCCTTACCGCGAAGTCATCGGACCTGACGACATCGGATTGACCGGCTTGTGGGACTACCGGCGTCGTGAGTGGCAACAAAGGTCGTCTTCGGCGAACACTTGGTTGAGATTTCAGATTCCCCGCCAGTTGCTGCCAGTCGCAGTGCGGCGCGGGCGGCTGGTGATCCAAGTGACCGGACCAGTTGGTCGATTAGAACTTGCCGGCCAGAGACCAAACGGCAACGAAATTGTTTCGATTCAGACTTGGAAAGATCCCGTGGGAACATTGACCTGGGAACTGACCGATCCCGATTTGTTATCCGTGACCACAGATGGCGGTTTGCTACTGCGAATCTCTGGCGGTGAATCGAAGCCACTCGAACAAGCGACATCGCTACCTGACTCGGACTCCAAGGTCAGTTACTGGCAGATCGAATCACTCGCTCTGGAACTGCACGTCAGGACGACCGAGACAAATTGACGACCGGAAAGGAAGAATGCATGAGTTCTGATAAGCCCGTAGTCGTGATTGAGCATCTGACGAAGCGGTACGGCAACTTCACGGCGCTCGAGGATTTGTCACTGACATTGAAGGCCGGGCAGATTCTTGGCCTGATCGGCCCCAACGGAGCGGGCAAGACAACCGCCATCAAGATTCTGGTGGGGCTGGCTCGTCCCACGAGCGGTACAGCCCGGATCGGCGATGCGGATTGCGTCGCCGATGCGCGGCGCATCAAACATCTGGTGGGCTACATGCCCGATCGCTTCGGTTCATACGACAACATGCGGGTCCGCGAGTATCTCGATTTCTTCGGAGCTGCATTCGGAATCTCGCGTCAAAAAAGGATCGCTCGGATCGACGAGGTCATGGAAACGACCGGTACGACGTACATGCGCGACCGATTTGTCGAAAGCCTGAGTCACGGGATGCAGCAGCGAGTTGGAGTCGCTCGAACGTTGCTGCACGATCCACAGGTTTTGATTCTCGATGAGCCGGCAAATGGGCTTGATCCGCAGGCTCGCATCGAGATGCGTGATTTGTTGATTCGATTGGCAAAGCTTGGCAAAACATTGATAGTCACGAGTCACATTTTGTCAGAGCTTTCTCGCATCTGTGATCACATCGCGATTCTCACGCATGGCAAGCTGCGGGCGTTCGGCACGATCGAGGAGATCGGTCGCATGGTCACGCAACGGCGGATGATCGAGGCTCAATTGAACTCGGCGGAGAAGATCGCCGCCGCCTCGGAAATCATTCGCCGAGCGATTGAAACTGATGCTGAAGTGATTCCGTCGCCCGAGGAATCGTCGATCCGATTTCGGACCGCGTTGTCCGAAGGTCAATTGGGTGATCTCTTAACCGATTTGGTGCGAGGTGGGATCCGAGTCACTCAATTCCGTGAATTGCAGACAGATCTGGAAGAAGCGTTCCTGTCGTTTGCTCGTCCGGTTGAGCCGAGCAATCCCGTTCAATCGGCCTCCACAGTCGCTGCTGCTGGAGGAGTCGCTCATGGTTAATCCACTGGTGCAGCGAGAACTCATTGGGGCTTTGCGGCAGAAACGAATGTTGTTTTTGCAGTGTGGATTGGCGGCGGGATTTGCGCTGCTGGTCATCATTCGTTGGCCGACGGATCCGCGCATGGCGTTGTCGGGAACTCGATCTCAGGAAGTCTTTCGACTGTTCGGTTACGGGCTGCTGTCAGTGTTGTTGTTGCTGTTACCGGTATTCCCGGCGACGAGCATCGTGCGCGAAAGAAATTCGGGGACACTGGCATTGCTGTTGAACACGCCGCTTGGATCGTTGCGGATTGTTCTGGGCAAGCTGTTGGGAGTGCTCGGTCTGGCGGGCCTGATGCTGGTGTTGAGTTTGCCAGCCGCATCGGCGTGTTACGCGCTGGGGGGCATCTCTTTGCGAGAGAATCTGTTGGGGCTGTATTCCTTGTTGGTGCTGGTCGTGTTGCAACTCTCGGCGCTGGGGTTGCTGGTGAGCACTTACACGACGACAACCGACGCGGCCGTCCGTTGGACTTATGGGTTCGTGTTGTTGTCGAGTGTGTTGACTCTCGGTCCGTATCAATTCTTGCAGGGGACGGAATCGTATTTGGCAGAGGTGGGAGATTGGCTGCGGTGTGCGTCTCCATTCGCCTCGTTGATGTCGTTGACCGGAACGGGTGACGTCGGAGCTGTGGGTCTGGTTTCGACCACGGACGTATCGGGACGGTTCGCGTGCATCTCGCTGGTACTGACTGCGATCTATTTTTTGTGGACTGTCAGCCGGCTGAACCACACAATTTTCGATCAGGCCCGAGATGCGGGAGTGATCAGCAATGATCAAGACTTTGGAACTCAATTGATTCGGCGACTTGTGTTTTTGGTCGATCCACAGCGGCGATCGTGGGCGATTGGCCCATTTGTCAATCCGGTGATGGTCAAGGAATTTCGATGTCGACGGTTCGGACGATTGCATTGGCTGCTGAGGTTGATCGCGATTTGTGCCGTGCTGTCGTTAGGACTGACGTATGCCACGGTGACTGGCACCGTCGATTGGGGTGTCGACACGATTGGTGGGATCATGGTGCTGATGCAAGTCGCGCTGTTGGTGCTGATCACTCCGAGCTTGGCCTCGGGTTTGATTAGCACCGAACGAGAAAGCGGAGGATGGCCTCTGTTGCAGATGACGTCGATGTCCGTATCTCGAATTCTGTGGGGCAAGCTGTTGAGCGTGCTGCTGCCGTTGTTGCTGGTGCTGTGCGCGACGTTGCCGGGATACCTTGTGATGGTTTACATCGAACCGGGCTTGAAGTTGCAGGTGCAGCGTGTGGTGATTTGCCTGCTGGCGACGGCGGGCTTTGCCATGTTGCTGAGCGCGGCGATCGGCAGCCTGTTTCGACGAACGGCTCCAGCGACGGCCGCTTCGTATGCGGCGTTGTTGGCGATTTGCGGCGCGCCGCTGCTGGTCTGGTTGGGACGCGATGCGCCCTTCGGTCACGACACGGTCGAAAAGGCGTTGTTGATCAATCCGGTCGCGGCGGCGCTGTCGGTGATCCGATTATCGGGATTTCGAGACTATCAACTGATTCCCGGCAACTGGTGGTTTCTGGGAATCGGATCAGCGACATGTCTGTTGGTTTTGGTCGTTCAGACTCGGCGGATTTCGCGTCCACAGTAGCGTGAGCATTGGGGAGTCTGCGATGCGTGCAATGATTTGTTGGCTAATGGTGTGTTGCCTCTCCGTCGGCAAAGCGCACGGCGAGATTCGCGTTGAATTCGCGATGGATCGTGATCCCGATGTGAGAGCACCGGATCCGATCATGATCTTTCCGGAGAATGTACTGCCGTTGTGGTTGAATGCGCTGGCTCGGCCGGAAGCTGAGATGCAGCGGATGGCGGCGGAAACGATCGCCGAGGTCCACGCTTTGGATCTTCCTGACATCGAAAATGCGAAGCCGGCTCTGACGAAGATTGTGTCTGCCGAAGGGTCGCATTCCGCGGCTCGTTTCGCAGCGGCGCGAGCGCTCATTGTTTTGGACGCAAAGGATGCCGCCTCTGTCTTGTTCGAGGCGTCGCAACGGCAGGGAAGCGACTTGCGGCAGCTAATTGAGCCAGCATTGGCGAAATGGAAATTCGAGCCGGCCCGCAAAGTCTGGCGGAAGCGATTGACGACCCCGGGCACTCGACGGCTTGATCTCATTCTGGCGATTCGCTCACTCCGTGAATCCGATGATAGGGCCTGCGTCGAGTCGCTCTTGGTGATCGCACATGATCCACAGCGTCCGGCGGCGGCTCGATTGGAGGCGGTTCGAGCCGTTGGTGCCTTGAAGGATTCAGGCCTGGAAGAGGAGGCTCGGCGCTTCGGGAACAAGGGGTCGGCCTCGATCTTTGATCGTCTGTGTCAAGTGGCCCTTCTTGACCGGCATCGCAGCGATGCGGCGCAAGCTGCGTTGTTGCAACTCGCGCAAGACTCCGAGCCAAGCGTCGCGGCTGCGGCATTGGTCAGTCTGAATGCGAATGATCCGAGTCTGGTGCTGCCGATCGCCGAACAGGCGATGCGGAATGATGACTCGAACGTCCGCCGACAAGGAGCATTGGCATTTGTGGCTCGACCCACTCCGGAACGAGTCGTCACGCTGGCTCGAATGCTCAATGATCCGCACTCAGGCTTGCGTGCGATGGTGCGCGAGTCTTTGTTTCGTCTGTCGCGGACAGAGGAACTCGACGGAACGATCCGAGAAGCAACCAGTGCCGTGTTGGCCAACGACGATTGGCGCGGTCAGGAGCAAGCAGCCCTGCTGCTGGCGGCACTCGATCACAAGCCGGCTGCGGGTCGATTGGTGGAGTTGCTGGAGGCTCCGCGGGATGAAGTGCTGATTTCTGCGGCTTGGGGATTGCGTAAACTCGCGGTGCCGGAGTCGCTCCCGGCAATTCTCGACAAGGCGCTTCGACAGACTGAATTCCGGAAGAAAGATACGCCGCGCCCGTCGCTCGATATACAGGTTGGGCTGTTGTTCGAAGCACTGGGATTGATGAAGTACGCTCCGGCCGAAGAGTTGCTCAGGCGTTACATCCCGAAAGATATGACAATGGGTCTAATGTCGCGCACGACGGCGATCTGGGCGCTCGGGCATTTGCACGCGGGGCAACCGGATGAAGAATTGGCCAAGTTGCTGTTCGGGCGACTGACGGACCCCTCGCTCTTTCCTCCCGAATTAGAATCCGTGAAAACCATGAGTGTGGTGTCGATGGCTCGGATGAAGACGCGGACTCAGGCGGAACCAACTCAGAAATTTCTCTTCGGCAAGGGGCCGCCAGAGACGATGAATCTGCAGATTCGTTGGGCGCTTCAGGAAATGATGGGCGAGAAATTCCCCGAGTTGAAGCCCGCGATCGTGATGCGATCCGGCTGGTTCTTGGAGCCAATCGAAGTGAAGTCGAGTGAGCAAGAGTGACTGGGAGTCATCGTCGGGTCAAAAAAAGAAGGGTTGAAGCGGCGGGAGCAAGCTCCCAGCAACGCCTCAACCCTCCCAGCCCCAAGGACACTTGGAAAAGACTCGATGAATCAACTCCGGAGCGATTGTGGTCCTCGAAACTTCGTGATGGTGATCAATGTTTTTGAAATCACTACCGAGCCAGTGTGCGTTTCATGGTGTCAATTATTTTCTTGGCAGCCCCTGCCGGGCGAAACAGGCTTGGTGGTGAAGTACTTTGATGCTCAGGGTCTGTTGCGATCGTTGGCTCATCCGTTGTGGATTCAGTGTTGTAGGTGACTCGCGCCGGAGGCAAATTGAATTCCTCCAACGAGGTTTCGCTCTGACTGGCGTATTGTGGCCCTTGTGTGGACGGTCGGTGTGGTGGCGATGGTTTCCAACGACGAGCTTGTGGTTCTTCGAGCTCCGCTGCTGGAGGAACGGGAATCGGGCGGATGTCGGCGGCCGGATCAGGTGAAGTCGTTGGTTCGGGTGGCAGCCGCAATTGTGACTGATCCGGAAGCGCCTGTTTGGGATTATTGTTTGGAACGATCTCGGTTTTTGGGACGTAGGTTTCGA
>Ga0194111_10004656_pt1 | contig 15854 bp, 20 predicted proteins | sample TA2KigC300mmetaG_FD_146194 | JGI IMG/M metagenome (GOLD analysis project Ga0194111, IMG submission 146194) | Freshwater microbial communities from Lake Tanganyika, Tanzania - TA2015033 Kigoma Deep Cast 300m | ecosystem: Environmental > Aquatic > Freshwater > Lake | place: Tanzania: Lake... | reverse complement strand
TGGATTAAGTGCCTCTATTTTTTCAGTGCCGAACATCGTCTTTGATTGTTCCTGCACCTTTTCGGGAGTCCAGCCAAGATCCGTTCTCAGCTTCTTGATCTGTGCCAACTGCTCTTTGGTAATGGCAGTTCCGCCTTTGGGTTGGGATTTCTCTGACATACCCTTGCCCTTCTGTTCTTGCTGTCCCGGTCTCTGTTCTTCCTTGCCTGCACCATAGAGGTGCAGTCCAATACCGAACATTGAGGCACATTTCTTCAGGGCATCACTGGCGGACGCTTTGTAATCATCACCAAGTGAGATGATCTCACCTGTCTTTGAGTTGGTGGTTATGCTGCTGCAACCGAACTGGGTCTTTGAAACCCCTTCCGCTGTTAGTTTTCCCAGAACCATCACCTGTGTGCCATTGTTCTCCTGTGTCAGCACCTCGAAACTCCACTGTCCGTCAAAGCAGTCATTTAATCTCTGAATGACTGCGTGTGCCTCCACATAGTCGATCATCTCACCGAAATTGCCCTTGCGTTGCTTGATCTGTTCCTTATCAAACGGTTTCTCTAAAAGCTCTCTATTCATTTCGTCCTCCTTCGTTCTTGTTTATGCTATGCCAGAAATTGAGTAAATCCCTATATCCCCGGTATAGCTTTTGGTGTTTTGTAAATGTGCTATTTAATGGGCAATGATGGCATGGTATGGCCTTGTATCGACCGGCTTGATGTCCTCATACACCCTAACGACCTGAATAAGTTCGTTGTTTTTTGTCCAAATACTATTGCCCATCACTCAATCCAGAACACTGATATTTGTTCCAGACTGATAACTGAACGCCTTTCTAGGGGATACTCATCCCTGTATGGATGAGACACCACGAATTCAAGGCGTCCAGTTGTCAATCAAGAAAAAGTTGAGAAAGTCCTTGCTCATACTTGGCTTATAGCTGTATAATTATTGTTAAATCTATCAGCCATTCCGTAGCAATGGAACAGAAAGTCGGTTTAACGATAAGTGAGGTGATCGTAAATGGGATACAAAGGCATAGTAAAAGACAATGTGATCGTATTGGAACAGGGCGTGAAACTTCCTGAAGGAACGGAGGTCGAAGTTATAGAACAGGGCTGGTGGATGTCGGAAGAAGCCAGACGAAATGCTACTGATAAGAGGGCTTTCAAAAAATTGCTTGATGAATGTAACAAACTTCGTAAGCAGATGCCAAAGACGACAGACAGCGTGCAAATCATTCGTGAAATGCGGGAAGAGAGAGCAAATCGATAGGAGAATAATGGATGGAATGGTGTATTGATGCTAACGTGTTTGTAAAAGCAGTGATTCAGGAAGACCTTTCAGAAAAGGCGGAAGCTCTGATGTTAGATGCCTTAAACATGGAGATACGCTTAATTGCTCCACATTTTTCCTATGCTGAAACATGCGGCGCTGTTAGGAAAAAGGTATATAGTGGGGAAATTACTGTTAACTTGGGTGATATGGCATTCGGAAAACTCAAACGGTTTCCTATTCAAATGCTATCAACATATTATCTATTGGATCGTGCTTGGGAAATTGCGAAGCAATACAATCTTAGATGGCTTTATGACTCATTTTACGTTGCTCTTGCCGAGGAAAGAAATTGTTTATTCTGGACGGCGGACATGGAACTTTATAACTCAGTAAAAAATGATTTTGTCTTTGTAAAATCGCTTGAAGAATATACCAGTTTGATATAGCGGGAAAAGTCTATTTCGTATTAGATAATGCCATCAAACCTAATGCGATGGCGTCAAACATATTCTGGTGATACCGATCCTTCCATGCCCTGTCCTGCGATAGATAAACCTTCAGATTCGGATATTTTGATACAATCACTTTGCTTATCTCTTTTTTGCTTGCCCTGCCATTACCGGCGATATATTTTCTGACTGTGCTTGTGGCATAGGTCATTACTTTAACCCCTTTTTTATTACCAATAACTCCAATTTCGTTGATAAAGACATGCAACAGCGAAGCTGTTTTATTATTGGCAAAGAACGATCTTTCAACGACCAGAATATCAGGTTTGAAGTCACTGATGAGCCTTGTGATTATGTCTCTGCACTCCTTCAGCTTCTCATTGGGAGATTTATTATTGGGGATCGTCTTGACTCCGTGATAGATTAGTTTCTCTCCCTCCAGAAAGGCAACGCCGATCTCTCTTGTGCCGGGGTCTATGGCAAGTATCTTTTTATGTTTTGTCATGGTTTTTATGATGTGACGATGTTTTTGGTCGTTTATCCTGCTGAGACAGGCATAACGAGCCAAGTGCCACTGCCTCAAACATCCTGATATAATATGGGTTTCTGATGCTCTTTTCCCTGTTCAGTTCATTGAACAGGACAGGATATTTCTCTGCGACTTTTTTAGCCAATGTTTTTTTGTTTATCCGCCCATACCCACAAAAGAACGTTTCTAAATCTTTGATGGAATATCGCCTTATTTTTATCTGCTTTCTATTCGCTGATTCCTTTATCTTCGCTATCAATTGGTTAAGGTTACCAGAGGATCGTGACGGATGTATTAATTTGATTGATAGGACATTTGGCTTATGTTGTCCTATCAGGTCGGACATGAACGTCATAATCTTTGCTAGTTTCGCCTTTGACCATCTGCCCTCCATGTTCTTTATTCCCCAATCCATTAGCTCTGAACCGTAGAAGACGGAATAGCCTATATACCTAGTTCCCGGACTGATGCCTATGATTTTTGTATTCCTTGACATATTTTCTGACTAAATGATTGAATAACGCAGCTCTGCTCTTTCTTATCTGTTCTTCCGGTATCTCTTTGGCTTCACCCAACGCTTTTCTTAAAAGCCATTCGGGGAAGCGTCTCGCGTAAGAGAGATACAGAGCTAACGCTTTACGGTCATTCAGAGCGTCAGCTAGGTCAGAAGCTAAAAGCTCTTCTCTGGTCTTGGGTGTGAATTCTTTTTCATTTAGGGTTTTTTCGATATCGATATTGTTAATATTTCTTGTTAATTCGTTATCGTTAGTGTAGCTTTGGTGCAAATCTGAGTTTCCTGTATTAGACATCTGAGTTTCATTTTGCTCAGGCTTTTTCAAATCTTGGTTGACCTTTGACAACTGGTAAGCGCAATGGTATCGATTACGCCTTTCCACTCTGATCAATCCAATGCCTTCCAGTCGTTTCAATGTCCTACTGACAGTGGCTCGTGAACAGCCCAGTTTCTCAGCGATGTATTTCTGTGAAGGGAAGCATTTTTGCTCATTGTCCGCCATGGCAGCTAACAGGCTGTATATCGTTATACCTGTCCCACCGACCTTTTGGGCATAATCCAGAACGACTGTCTTATTTATCCAGAACCATTCGCCGTCATTGAAGCCCCTTGCTTCCATGTTTTGTTCGTTTGACATGATTTGTCTTTCTATGGATATGGCTTATCCGAGAAAGCTAATTTATTTTTTTTTGAGTGACCTTTTTTCATTTTTTCTAAGATTATCTGCTCTCTCTTTTGAATATCATTTCTCATCTGCCTGATTAGGTCCATATAGAGAGCATCGGACATTGTTCTGTATAGGATAGCCAGTCTGAAAAGGTTTCTAATATTGGGTAGGCAAAGACCTTTCTCCCATCGTGAAATCATACTGGCAGATTTGAGTCCTAGCACCTTTGCAACATCCTTTTGCTGAAGACCTCTGGTCTTTCTATATCGCCTTAAACCGTTTGGGACATTACTAACCTTCATAAAAGATAATCTTTTATCTCAGGGTATCAGAGTGATTAGCTCAAACAAGCGGGAGGAAATTGCTGGAAGAAGCAATTTTTGTTTCCAGGCGAATTGCTGCGATAATACACTCTAACCACTTCAGAAACCCTATTGCTGAAAATAAGCGCAAAAAAAGACCACCTGTAAAGGTGGCTATTCTCTATGTAACCTGAGCTCCTACAATCTATTATCTCTTGTATTAAAAGTCAAGTATCTACTGGATATTTGGAAACAATAGGGGAAAAACCTAAGCTTTCTATTTTCCAAACGAATTTCTGTTGTATTATACGTTAAGTAAATTTATATCAGTTAGAAGAGGGTGAAATTTACAGAGAAAATGAGTATTCATAGGTATTTGAGTGCTATTTTTGTCAGGTTATATCTCAAAAGCACGATGAAATTCCGCCTGTTATTTTTCTGCCCGAAATATTTGCGTTATACCAGTTTCGTGATCTCTTCGATAACCTCGTGCTGACCCGCTACATCGTAAACGCCGTCATAGCTATATAATCCGATATAGAAATTCTTGTTATCCAATATCCGCTTGATCTGCGCCCTATGATACCTTTTTCCTGATGATGTTGTGAACCCAGCTTTGTGAAGGGAATCAGCGATCTCATCCAATGTTATGCTTGGATTATGCTTCTTTATCTTGAAGACATGCTTGACAATTTCAGCCTGATTTGGATCGATTATCAGCTTCTTCGCATTGCGTTCTCTGGTATAACCAATAGGAGCATTTCCACCAGCGTATCCGCCCTTTGATGCCTTAGCCTTGCGTCCACGTCTGAGCCGTTTGGCGATCTCAAGACGCTCATACATATCAAGCAGTTCCATCATACCATTTATTAGCAATGAAGTGGGATCGCTGTCATAAATAGAATAGTTTGGGCGATCAATAGCTTTCACATCAGCACCCATCTTTCTCAGATCACGCTGGATGATGGCTTTGACCATATCAGAGCGCCAGAGCCTGCTGGTCGTGAGTATCACGATATACTTGATATCCTTTGTAATATCTGCAAGCATGTTCTGTAACCCCGGGCGGTCTATGCTCATGTCATCTTCATCAACCTTAGCACCGGAAATTCCAGCATCCTCATATATCTTAATTAGTTCGTATCCATTATCCTGACAGAATTTGGCTATCTCCTCCTTTTGCTATTCCAGTGAATATCCCTCTCGCACCTGACCTGACGTAGACACCCTGACATAACCGAAAACCATTATCCGACCTGTATTTTCATCCATATAAACACTCCTACTATATTTATATCTTATCCACGATTGAGGACATATATCGTGGCATTCAGTATGCCTGCAAAGCTTACCCATAGAATATATGGTATAAGCAAAATACTAGCAGTTATTGATACCTTTGCAGAACTAAATATAGTCAAAAGTATGGCAATCCATAAGACTATGATCACAATGAGACCCGCAATGGGTGATCTGAGTCCAAAGAATGCCACTGACCAGAAAGTGTTTAGAATCAACTGTATAATGAATATAATTAGAGCCATTTTTACATTCGGTTCACCTAATCCAACTTTCCACACAAGAAAAGCAGATATTCCCATTAGTATATATAGCGCAGTCCAAACCGGACCAAATAACCAATTTGGCGGGTTAAAAGACGGCTTTTCCAGGGTTGCATACCATGTCGGGATGGAAGCAGTTGTGAATATTGAACCAATGAAACCAGCAGCAAGGCATACGCCTATACTTATAGCTAATCTTATAATATCTATCGCTCTAATGTGTTCCATCTCACATACCCCCAGATTGTATATTCACCTATGCTTTAGGAAAAATTGGGCAAATCACCAGTTTTCAACCATCAAACCCTCGATACCACTTAGTCGTATAATATCGCTATCACCTGAGACAAGAATCAGGTCATGTTGTATTGCTACTGCCGAAATCCACAGGTCGTTATCCTTGATACCCAGTGATTCCACCTTAAATCCCCTACGTTTACGCTTATCTTTTGGACCGAAACGCTCAATGATTTCATTTTTCAACTTACCGTATACGATAGCTGTCTCATTATCAATCTCATAAATAATCATATCCATCATGAAGTCAAACACTTCTTTGAGATTGTCGTGGACTTGCTCTGACTTATATGCACCAAACATCAATTCTCCGCTTGAAATGACGCAAGCTGATATAGGCGATTCATCTAATGAATTCAGTTTATCATCAAGGAATCCCCAGATCAGGTCTAAACAGTGGGTTGTATCCAATAAATACATGGCTAAAACTCCGCATCAGTTCTGTTATCTTTGATATATTTCAATATCTTCTCATATTCCTCTTTAGTACCTTTCCATTTCCCTGAATGCTTCAGCAAAGACTTAGCTGTTGAGAATTCAGGATCATGTTCTTTTTCCATCCTATCACCAGAGAGGAAATCCCTTAGAGACTCACCGGTTATGCGCCATTCGCCAGCTATTTTTTTGGCTCGAAGCTTACCTTGCCTGATATATTCCCTTATTGTCACTTGTGTTATTCCAAGAGTGTCTGAGATTTCTTTAACGCTATAGATTGTTATATCTTCAACTTGTATAGGCATAATATGCACCTCCTTAGATAAATTCAGTTTACTTGTATTTTACCAAAATAGAGATGTATTGTCAATATGATTAAACACACATTACTTAATATTATTAGTATATTATACTACTATAATAATATTATTGCTTTATACTATTGTCAAAGATTTATTGGGTTTTGGATGCCAAATTTTGTGCTTGCCTGAGCTTATTTTCCATAGTATAATAGATTTTATAGCCATTTTGATCTTTTTATAACTATAAACACATAGTAAATTCACAGCGTATAGCCGTTGCTTCGGTAGAGCGTGTTGATGTATTAGTTAGCTGGAACTTTCGTCAGATTATGAGACTTGATTATATTCGGGGATATAATTCGGTAAATTTAAGATTGGGCTATCCTATACTTGGGATCAGAAGCCCAAGAGAGATTCTATATGAAAAAGAAGTTTGACGCCGTAAAGTTTCAACAAGATGTCCGTAAGGAAATGAGTGAAAAGTATAATTCTAATCGAGAGGAATTTATGCGAGAGCTTAATTTAAGATACGGTGAGTTAAAGACTAAAGCAGCATATAAGAAAAATAGAGTTGTGGCTCAGACGCAAGACGCCCATAGAGGAGTAAATGAAATGTGGCTGCGATCATAATGCCATAACGGATTTATAGTCACGTTAATTTTCCATTTTTGTATTTTGACTTTACACTTTTCCAATAATTCGGTCAATTTTGGCACTTAAAATTGATAATTCGCCGATAAATTTCTGCTTCTATCTCTTATGGGAAATTTAGAAGTAAGAATAAATAATATCTTTTAGACTTTGGAAACCTTGTCATCTCTGGATTTATGGGCTTGAAAGCATCGTATATCAGCATCAGTTCCGTTAGAGTGAATCGCTTTCATAATCAGCCGCTGGAGGAAAAAGAAATGCCAAATACGCAACGTGGATTCAAGTTGCCGCCAGATGTCTCTGTGAGAAAAGAGCGATTGTCCAGCGGTGACTGGGTCTATGTATTCCGGCATACACAGCTAGGTAATCTGGGACGCATTATACTCCAGGGTCGACCCGATGGATGGACCCAAGTAACTTGTGAAGTCGTCGGTGATGCGAATGACCCAATGACTGAAAAACGAGCCGCTATTTTCAAGCCATTAGGCATCGAACTGGCGAACCAACTCGAGAGAGCCACCGGCGGCACTGGTGGCGATGAATCGGTTTTCCCTCCGCCACGTCCGGCAGAACCACTGAAACGAGTCGCCAGCACATTAATGCAATGCGAAAGGTGCGATGCAAACGTGGCATTACTGATTTTCGCTGATGATGCCACCGACCGCGGTGGACTTGAGGATTATGCTCGCCTGATGTATCCGAAAGTCGTGGAGCTGAACGTCCCTACCTGGGTGATCGGCCCGCCGATAGATGGCGAACCGTCCCCTGATTCGCCCTCGGACATCCTGAAAATCTGGCCAGAACGCGAAGCCTTATGTCAATTACGCCCGGATGATTTCAATCCAATCATTGAGGCGTTGGCTACGACACATTGTCGTATACAGGAGTGAAGTACTTTTTTATATTTTTCTTTGCCGGGGACATTAGCATACGGACAAAAATAGCCGTAAGGGACTGAAATATACCTTTTCGGGGGAATATGCAAAAATCCTCAATATAGCACGGTGGATTCTACAACAGTAAGAATCTGATAATGCCAAAAATAACGCCGATATATATGCTAAGTTGATCTTGAAATTTTGTCGCTTATAACATACAATAATTGTATGAACCATGACGAGATCATTTTAGTAATTTATCAAGATAAGACTGGTAGGGAGCCATTCAATGAGTGGCTAGAATCTATAAAGGACACTCGGACGCTAGCGCGAATTGATAACAGGTTAGAGCGCCTACGGATTGGAAACTATGGTGATTGCAAAGCTTTAGGAGAAGGCGTGTTCGAGATAAGATTGCACTTTGGTCCCGGATACCGCATTTATTATGGTCAGTTGGGAAACGAAATAGTGGTTCTTTTAACTGGCGGAGATAAAGGCGACCAAGCGAAGGATATACAGAAAGCCAAGCGATATTGGGAAGATTACAAGAGAAATAGATAGAGCTATGAAACAAAAAAAAAGACAATTTAGAAAATATGAGGATAGTCTTAAAGAAAGGCTTTTGGATCCGGAATATGCCCGAGTTTTCCTTGATGTTGCCCTTGAAGAGTATGAGCAAGATGGAGATACAGAAGCGTTTTTACTGGCACTCAGGGATGTTGCAGAAGCACAAGGCGGAGTGACTAAGCTTGCGGAGCAAACCAAGCTGAATAGGCAGAATCTTTATAAAGCCTTATCTGAGGAAGGCAACCCACGATTAAAAACACTTGGTGCCGTTTTGCATGAATTGGGATTTCGTCTTTCAGTAGAACCTGTAAAAGCTGAACTGGCCAAGTAACATTCTGAATCATTATACCTGAATTGTAGGGCAAAAAATGAGTAAAGTTTTGGAACAGATAGAAAGAGAAGAAATCGCAGCTTTTATTAGTTCTTCTGATCTCCGACGTTTTTCAGTTGAGGAATATCATCGTATAGGTGAGGTTGGGATTCTCGGTGAAGACGAGAGAATAGAGCTTATCAGCGGAAGGATTCGGAAGATGACCCCGATTGGTAGTCGTCATTCTGCTTGTGTGAGTTTCTTAAACCGAAAATTACGTGCTGTTGAGGAGAAGGCAATAGTGCGTATCCAGGACCCAATTATATTGGATGATGAGACAGAACCTCAACCGGATATTGCCATCGCCAAGTTCAAAGCAAACTATTATGAAGACTCACATCCACATGCAGAGGATGTTTTGCTGATTATCGAAGTGGCGGAGACATCTCTGGAAGAGGACAGATATGTGAAGCTACCACGTTATGCCAATGCAATGATTCCGGAAGTTTGGGTTTTTAACCTGGTAGATAACATAGTTGAAATGTATAGTGAGCCTTTAATTTTGGCTAACGGTATACCCGGGTATCACAAACGAAAAGACTCTAGACCGGATGAAGTGATCACTCCGATGGCTTTTCCAGATCTGGAAATTGTAGTTCCAAACTTATCTATAGAATTTCCGGAAAAGAGTTGAGGTTAAGTCTCAACAAGGAAACGACTCTTTTTGGCAAACTAACCACTAATTTGAAAAAAGCTCTGATAGCGTTCTTGAGTTCAATGATATTCTCATAAAACTCATTATGGGTTACTACTCTACGAAACCATTTAAACAATCGCTCTATGGGATTACACTTCAAAGAGGTATAACTTGGAAGATATTCCAACTCAATATTGCCGTCATCTTTTACAAACTGTTTCACAATCTTTGCCTTATGTGGTCTAGCATTATCTATTAGAAAAACAAGCTTGTCTGCCGGGTAACGCTTTCGCATCTGTTTCAGAAACTCCAAGACACACTCTTTATTAGGAGATGATGCAATGTGATAATGAACATTACCACTCAATGGGTTCGCTGCTGAAAACACATATAAACGTCCATGATCATCTGCCATTGGTATCTCTGGACGTGTTCCTTTACGTGCCCAACGACAACAGAGGGTTGACCACATAGTAGCAACGGTCTCATCAAAGTAAAAGAAACGAATTTCTCCGGATAGGGCTCTCTGGGTATGACGAGATATTTTACCTAAAGCTTCCAGTATCTGTTCCTTTGTAGGAACTATGGTTTTGTGCCTGGGTCTGATGACAGCGAATCCCAGTTTATGAACTATATCCCATAGATGACTTAAACTGAATTGTATCTTGAATTTCATCCATAGATGATGTCTTATCAGCCTTAATGTCCAGTTGCTCTGATGATAGCCTTGTTTACGTGGAGAGTTATCGAGCCACGTGGCTATCTGGTCAAGTTGCTCTTGGTTTAGCCGAGAAGGTCTTCCTGTAATAGGTTGATCATATAATCCCAGGAAACCCTTGTTTTCATAGGCATTTAGCCATGTAGTTACTGTATTTTCAGTGCGATATACTATTGAGCATATTTCATTGACGTTATAACCTTGTCTTGATAGCAGAACCATATGAGCCCTTTCTCTCATTCTTGATTCTGAGTGATTACGATACATTTCAAGGAGTGTTTGCTTTTCTGGTTCTGGTAAAGGCTTTATTGCTCGTTTTCTCATTGGTATTACCTCCGAGAAGATAATACTACATAAAACTGACTTTTCAAAGCCTCAATTATTTTCCGAAAATTCTATAGTTGTTTGCAAAGTGTTGTCATCTGGTCCAATACTATCCTTCTTGCCTGGCTGGTTTTAGAGACTTGCTTTAGAGCAAATCTTTTGCCACTTCAGCAAAATATCCGTCATAGGTCGGTTTCAAGCTGGTATCCGAAATGGTTTTTGATAATTCTTTGGTGATCACGTCATCATTCATCAATTCAGGATTTTCCGCTTGTAATTGAGCTATTTGCTTTACAAGTTCGTTTTGTTTGTCTTCCAAATCATTCTTTTCGTCTCCATACATATTTTCTCCTCTCGCATAATCTAATTCTGCAGAACCAAAAGCAAATAAATGCTTAATTAGTTTTATAATGCCTTCTATAATTGCAATTGCAAGGATTGGCACCTGAATTGGACCTAAAGTCATAATCCAGATCAAGAACCATATCGCCGCAGGGGGATTATAATATCCTGAGCCACTAACATATTCTCTTACACCATCTATTTCTGTTAGAAGGTAGATTCCAATTAAAATCTCCGCAATATGCCACACAACAAAAAAACCAGGTAGACTATCATTTTTCCCATCAAGCCAATTAAATAAACGACCAGTAAAAGACATATTTTTCACTCCATAATTAGACGCATGATTATACTATTAGCCATATGCGTTCGGCAAGTATTTAATTGGTATGGGATCAAAGTCAGCTTATCCCAATATTTATCTCTCATCTGTAACGGGTTCGAATTATGACGAGATATTTGCTTCATTATTATACAAAATGGGGAAATTGCGCCTATTTTCAAAATCCGTTTAAGTAACTTTCTATTCCTCCAAAAGTCTGTGTTGCATATCATCCTTCGGCGTTAGCCATACATCTTTTAAAATGGTTTCAGGTTGGCCCAGTTGATAATTGTCTATCGCAGTAAACCAGAACATATAAGAGCCTTTTTTGCTGTCATCTGCTCGCCTTGTGGTTTTAATGAGATTCTCCATTCGCTGTCTGGTTTTAGCGACAGTCAAAACTCTGAAATTTCCAATACCCGAATTGCTCTGTCTGGCTTGTTTCCACCACAGCCAGTAGGCTCGCATCTTATTCAAAAACCGGGCATTGGTCATGGATGACCGGTCAGCCTCCAGAAAAAAATACATTTTGCCGCCAGCGTCTTCTATCTGAAAAAAGCCATCAGGCACAATTGGCAGGCGTTTCTTCTTGCCTTCTTCTACGAAGTAAACCTCCTGCTTTATCTCTGACCCACCGTCATTTAGCCATTGCAGTTTGACTTCAGGATCGTTTTTCAAAGCCAATGTCAGACAGGCTCTGAAATCAGATACCATTAAGGTATGCTGGATATATCTCTCGCTTACCCCTTTGTTCTTTTCTTGCCAGGTTATATTACCACGATCAATGCCGTATGTCTCCGCCAGAAGATCAGCTCCTTTATCTCCTAATCCATAAACCATTTTCTTTGGTCCAAATAAAGGATTGGAAAAGACGATCTGGCTGATTGGTCTGTCCAGATAACCGTGATGATAGAGCTTCTGCAATCGTCTCAGGATGACCTGATCCGAGCCCTCAACTAATGCTTGAACCTGTTCTGAGTTCAGAAACCTATAACGCCAGACTAAGTTGATGATTTCTAAATCTCTCGGTTGTATTTTGACAATTCCGACAGTTTCTGGATTCCTTTGAAAACGGGTTGCTTTTCCCATCTGTGGACTCCATAGTTGAGTAATTTACCTATATAAATTGTCGTATGAAGATAGGGAATACGGTCTTTTTTGTAGAGCTTATATACTTTGAATCAGGCAGGCTTTTATACGTCGGACGCCGATTTCACCCAAGAAGGCAAGTCAAAGACGATGACTGATTGGTTTGTGAAATCGTGCTACCGACCAATTTCTTTTTGGTGAAGCTTTGGCTGAACCCGAAGACCAAATCCCTTTGGGCGAAGTCGCATCCACAACGATACGAACTTACGTGAGTGAGTGGTGGTGCGAAAAAAGGAATTGGTTGGGAGGCAACTCCGACTGCCGAACCGACGTATAAAAGCCTGCCATCTCTATTTCATTATACAAACAAATATGTATAGCCGTTATTGGTCTGTTTCCGATAAATCTATGCCCAATTCTTTAGCGATAAGTTCATTTTCTTTTGCCTCTATTAAAATATCTGTTATGAATTCCTCTCTTATGCCTTTCGTCTGCCGGACTTCATCTAATGCTTTAGCTCGCAATTCTGATCTCTGATCGATTGATAGTTTGTCCTTATAGGTTTTTATCTCTTCCCGATTTTCATTCGCCTTTTTTTCTTCTTTCATCTTCCGGATTTTGCTTTGCTCTGTTTCAAGCCTCTTAGCCTCTTTGACTTTTTCCTGCTCCTTAGCTGCCATTGCTTGTCCTATGGTGTGATTAATTATGGAAAAGTCATATGGTTCTTCCTTTGCGTTTTCAAGAGTCCATTTAACAGCGAAGTGGATATCTTCCAGAGTGAAACCTTCCTCCAGCAATTTTTTGATATTTACCTCTGCTCTCTCTTTTTTTTGTTTCGTTATTTTTTCCTGACCAATGCCTTTATAGAATAAAGTATAGATCTCGCGCGGAGAGAGAGTGTTTTTAAATATATCTTTAGGATCTTTAAAGGGTGGATTTTTTGTGGAGTCCACGTTTTTTGTATACTCCTTATCAAGCTTTTTCAAGGACCCTACATTATTTGTATACTCCTTTTTGTTATTTTCTGGCTTATCAGTTATTGAAACAATCTCTATATTGGAATTGTTTTCGTTGCCAAGGACTTCGTGAGGGAAAAGGATTTTGTATAGTATTCCTTTGTTATTTCTGTTAATTATTTGAATGTGTCCTTTTTCAATAAGTCCATCTATTCCGGAATTAAGAGTGCGCCTATCTTTGATATTACAAGATTTCATAAGGGTTTCAGTGCTTACCCGACAATAGTTTCTGCCCCAACCAACAGATAACCTGTAAAGCCTATTATATATGCTCTGTTCAAGAGGAGTTTGCTGACTATTAAGACGATCGCTAACATCATTGTCAAATTTGGTAAAATTGCTTTTTATATTTACATTTGATAGCACCGGAATCAGGATGTTGGTCTCATTATAAGTTCCAGTTGAGAAATTTGCTCTGGGGGGCAATGACTCTACAAATATTGAGGCCTCATTTATTGTAGACTCCACATTTTTTGTATGCTCATTTTGGATAACAGAGGTGGCATTATTTGTAGACTCCACAAAATTTGTGGACTCCACATTTTTTGTATGCTCAGACTCCACATTTTTTGTATACTCCACATCAGTTGAGTATACATTATTTGTATCCTCTTTTTCTTTTTCAGATACCCCTTTTTCTTCAGAAGTGGATCTTAGAAAATCTTCAACGTCCTTCCATTTGCCACGCTTAAATTTCTGAATAAGCTGATATTCTTCCCGAGATAATAACCCATTACTGTATGCGTTAAGCAAGGCAATCCCGGTAGCTTCCTTATATTCTTCTAATTTTTCTGGTTCCATAGAGACCTATCTCCGTATCCCCGTGATTTTTGACAATCTCTCTGGTAACTACAAAATCCCCGTTTATGATGCAGGTTTCTAAGGATGTAGCGCAAAGCTTAACTACTTGTCTTGGAAATCCTTTAGTATATTCATAGATTAACTCGTAGGTATCATCTTCAAATAACTTCTGTCCGTTCCATCCAGCAACCTTTAATCTAAAATCGATCATCTCGCGCATTTCATTTATATTTAATGGATTAAGTAGATACGACAGACTAATACGATCAACAAAATTTTTTCTACGCCGTACCTTGGGAAGCAACTCTATCTGACCAAATATTATCATTTGCAGAAATTTCTGGTCGGGAGCCTCAAAATTTAATAAAGTGCGAAGTATATCAATGTTGGTTGGAGTTAGAGCTTCTCCTTCGTCTATAATTAAAATTACTGTTTTCCCTTCACCAATATTCTTTTCAAAAGAGAAAGTTTCCAGTAAGGTTCTAGAGGACAAAGTAGAGCGAGCTGTATTCTTGATGTTAAAAGCGTTTAGTATTAATTGGTAAAATTGATATTCGCTTTTGGCTTTGGCTGTCGCCATTTTCGCAACTATATAATTTTCATTCTCTCCATAGCGTCTTTGAAGTATTTCAACCATGGTACTCTTTCCAGTTCCATAGTCTCCATAAATTACATTAAGTCCATTCTTTTTTTCGATCGAAAGATACAAACGTTGGAGAGCGTCATCGTGCCCTGTCGTATGGTAAAAGTAACGTGGGTCTGGACTGATACGAAAGGGGTCCTCTTTGAGATCAACTAATTCATAGATGTTTTGTATGGACATCTGCCCCCTCCTCTAGGATGCCCCTAATATACTCTATAGATTTCCCTTCCTTTCTAAGATAAATAATGCGTTTTAATTTATCTAGATCGGATTCGTCAAATATTCTCTGACGGTTGCCAACAAGAGTTGATTCTCTTATTAGCCCTTCTCTGATGTAGTAGTATAATGTGTGGTAGGATATGCCGGCTTCTATGGCAAGATCGGATATAGAATAAACCAAAAAATCCCTCCTTCGTTAGGGTTTTTACTTTACTCAAATTTATTTGAGTATGATTATAAACCTACGCAAACTCTATGTCAAGAAAATTTTTTGTGTGTCTAAAATCAGCTTTATTTAAGAATGATAGTGCTTGGAAGTATTGGGCGGAGGGATTACAAATTCAAAGTTTCCCGAGTAATATTTTATCTAATAGTTCATTCTTCTATAAAATTACCTCGCTAAAGGATAGCACTTTCTGAAACGGCGAGTCAAACAAAAAATATGGAATAGAATGATCATACTAAATTTAGTCCTTTGAAATGCTATGTTTTTCAGCTCTGATTGTCTCAAAAACCAATACTTTTTGAGGCTCAGTTTTCAGAAACTGTATTCAAATCACTATATACTTTTGATGTGAAATTAAACTAAACAAGGCAAAATAACCTTTTACAAGGTAATTAATAATATTAAACCACTACCTATGGTAGTGGTACAAGAAAAAGGTTCTACCGTGTTAGTAATTAATACAACCTTACGAATATGATATGATGTACCTCACCTAGAAGGTGTGAAACTTCAGAGAGGTACACTTATCATTCGCTTATTTTATTGCATAAAAGATAAAATTGGGATAAACTTCTGTCATTATGACAGAAATAAACATTTATACAGAACGTGTTGACGATATACCCATTCTGTTTGGTTTCCTTAAACAAATGGGTATTCAAGAAACTATTGATAAAATCGTGAATACTCACGGCAACCATCAAGGATTGAGCATCGGATGGTTG
>Ga0194111_10004652_pt1 | contig 15862 bp, 9 predicted proteins | sample TA2KigC300mmetaG_FD_146194 | JGI IMG/M metagenome (GOLD analysis project Ga0194111, IMG submission 146194) | Freshwater microbial communities from Lake Tanganyika, Tanzania - TA2015033 Kigoma Deep Cast 300m | ecosystem: Environmental > Aquatic > Freshwater > Lake | place: Tanzania: Lake... | reverse complement strand
TGCCCGGCTAGCACGTCCTGAAGCTGGGTCAGTTTGTCCGCTAACATGCGAGGGGTCAGCCGGGTGTACAGGCTGTCTTTCTGAGTTCTCGCCAAAGCCCCGATCAGATCCGACTGAAGTAGATCGACAGTGGCTTGGATTGCCTGAATTGGATACTCGCCAGCGAGGATGTAGAACAACGAATGCGCGTTCAATGCGCCTTCCTGCTCCTGGTGAGAGCGGACCGCGTCGTAAACTAGGCGTGCCAGGGTCAGGACCTGCACAGTGTGCTCCGATTCAGCCAGGGTCTCTGCCAGTACGGCTTCGTCCATCGAGCCGCCACCGCGGAAGAGAGCTTCCAAGCGATCCAGGGTGATTACGCCGTCGGCGTGGGCGAGGAGCACTTGACGCAGTTCTTCAGTCCGCAGAAGGCGAACCTCATGCTCTTTCGCCCAAGTCTCCAGATTACCCCCTGAAAAATCAGGCCCGAGGACCATGGTGTAGTCGGCGCTCACCTTGGCCTTGTGCTGGTTTAGTGCTTGGAAGCTGACATCATTCTGTTGGACGCAGCCGCTGGAACGGCTCTTTGTGTCAATTAACACTCTGTATCTTGCCTCACCCATAGGAGCGGTGAGGACCACGTCCGGGTTGCCGGGACCGCTGATCACTTCAGCGTCGAAGCCCAGGAAGGCAAACGCCTCTGCCGTGAGGTTCTCCAGATCTGTCCCGTCCAATCCTTTCACGGCCGCCTTGTCAATACGGTCGGCAATGTCGGTGGCCTTCAACAGCATTGGTTTCTCTGGTTGAGCTGTGATTGTCACCTTGGTCGGTCCCGGCCCGTTGCTCTTCATTGTTGCTGCAGCGAGGTCCTTCGCCACCGCTCGCCCAGCGGGCGTCAGACGGTACTCCCTACCTTCTCGCTCGAGAAACCCGAGGCTGCGTAACCAGCTCAGGCGGAATGACGTCTGATTCCTCGATTTCCACTCAGCACCGATTGCCGACTTGAGTTGAGCATCGACCTCATCCATCGAGAGGTCCTTGTCCTTGAGCAGTGTGAATATCTCGTCGTAACCGGCGATGTTCTGACGTTTGACTTCTAACACCGCTCGCTTGGCGGATTCCGAATCGGCTTCCGCTCGCTCGATCAACTTGCTTCCTTCCGGTGTGAGCCGAACCTGGGCATCCTTGATCTGCCAGAACCCCATGCGGCCAATGTAGCCCAAGTAGATCCCTACGGCTGTTGATCCTTTTGTCTGAGCGTACGTCTCGAAGACGAAGTTCATCACCGCGTCGTGAGCAAGTGTCTTGTCGCCGACATGTCTCAGCAACGTGATCAGGGTCTCGAAATACTGATCGACGCCGCCCGGAAGCGGGTATTCGGACGCGAATTTCTCGGTCATCTCAACACCTCACTCTTGCCGTAATCGGCGATCGCCGCTTCTAGGTCACTCCTCGTCGTACAAATCGTCGAAGAGGTAACCCTGATCTTCCTTGATCTTCGTGCGGTTCTGCTCCAGGCTCATGCGAAGCAGGTTGCCGGCCAAAGTGGCGGCCTTCTGAATTTCCGGTTCGGGGGCCGTCTTGGCGTACCAGTCGAGCACGGCTTCCACGCTGCGGCGGACCATCCAGGTGTCGCGGCCAAGTTCGTCCTCCAAGTTGACGCCGCTGCCGGGCGTGGCTGCGCCGATGAGGAAGTGGGCCTGGTCGATCTCAGACTTCATCTCTTTGCGGGGTCGCTTCCGAGCCTTTTCAAAGCGGTCAGGGATCGGCACCCGTGAGACGACCTTGCCCTGTTCCTCGATCCATCCCCGCTGCTCAAGTTCCCGCTGCACGATGCCGGTCCCGCGCAGGCTCTTGCTCACCTCGTCGCGGCTGAGGGACTGGTGGTGGCCAAACAACTGCAAGAACTGGTAGGCCATCGGCTGGACCACACTGGGCGGCCGTTCTCCGGGCTGTCCGGTGTCCTCGTCGAGTAACTGGTTGATGCCCAGCAGGGCGTCGCGAAGCGACAGGTGTTCGTTTTCCGCCGTGAATACTTCCCCGTAGTGGCGGCTGTAGAATTCCAGTGCTTTGCCGCGGAGGATCACGCGGATGTCGGCGTCGGAAAGCTCATTCGCCTTGTAAGATTCAAGCAGCCGGCGCAACCGTTTCAATTCGGCCTTCACCCACTGCCGCATCTTCGCCCAACTAACCGGCGTGGAATCTTCAAGGCGTTTCCGGCAAACATGAATGATGTCGTATTCGATCTTCTTGGACCCGAAGGCTGCGGTCTCTCCTTTCGATTCATCGCTTGCGATCGGATAAGCTTGCTCCAAAATGAATCCGGCCTCAAAGAGGCTTTCCAAGACAATCACCCATTGACTGTCGTCACTATGATGGAAAGTAAATGCCAAAAGACCGGCGTCCTTGAGCACGCGGGCTGCCTCCGTCCAGCATGCCCCGAGCATTGTCTTATAGAAGTCATTGGCGTCCCCAGCGTGATGGGCTACATTGGTGACCGCTTCCTGACTGTAAGGCGACGCTTTGCCCGCGAATTCGTGTGGATAGCAACGTGACAGGGGCAACCGCAGCCAGGCATAGAAGAAGTTCGCTAGCTCCGAATAAATGAAGTTGTCGCCGAATGGTGGATCAGTGATCACCAAGTCAACGGTCTTCTCCTGATGGCCTGACAAGTCACTTGATGAGCCGCAGTGAATCGTGACCACAGCAGGCTGGACCGGATCGCCGGGCGCGACCTTGATACTCTTCGCAGGCTCGTCGCCGTTAATGAGCAGCGGTTCCCAGGGTTCTCGCGTCCAGGCTATCCCCTCGATGATCTTCTCTGTGCAGGAACGCCAGTTGCCACGTCCCAGCGACGAGAATACGCAGTTCTCCACGACCTGCTGTTTCGCCACGTAGTTGTTGTTGGCAAAGTGAGGTTCCAACTTATCCGCCTGCACGTTCCAGAAGGCGAACATACACTGATTCCGCAGGTACTGTTGGAATGCTCCCAAAGCCTGTTCGCGGACTTCCGCTGAAACATCGCCGCTCCCAGTGATGGAACGTAGCAGATTGGCATGGAGTAAGAGTTGCCGAGGATTAAACATCCGATACCAGTGAGTGTAGCCGTGGTCCGGAATGCTCCAATAGTGCGTCTGCCAGCCGTACGGTATCTCCTCCGTTGGCCAGAAACCCGCCAGGGCACCATGTTTCTCGTGTTCCCACACACGAACAGCGCCGGCTAGGCGGCCAACGTCGTTGCGATCCGGTACTGCAAAGAAGCGTCCATCGTAAATGACTCGGGCGTCTTTGCATTCCGGGCAAAAACACTGCAAGGCGTAGGGCATGGTCGGAGCACTGTGCTTGGCACGGCGCAATGCATCAATGATGCCATCGGGCTGACCGCAGAATTGACACGCGATAGTTGCCTTCTTTGTGAAGGTTCCCTTGCGAGAGTTCACCACTAGGCCATCGGCGAGTCTGATGTAGTGCGGAACCCCATACTGCTTGCGATCGTCGCCGCTCTTATCAGTCTCGTCCTCAGTCTGGCCGGCATCCGTCACGTCGCCATTCTGCTCGGACGGTGCAATTTGGGCGGGCCGGGTTTGGCCCACCAAGCTATCTGAAGCGTCTCCTGACAGCTTTATCCGACCTCGGACCTCGATCAAACCAAGGTTCTTTAATCGTTCCTCATACCATCGCACCGTGGACTCTACCGATGCATCGGCGTAGCCGCCCAGCGAATGGCCGTCCACTGCGCCGGGCGAGCCCTTGAGCCAATCGGGGTGAATCAACAGGTAGCAGTAGACCGGTTTGGTGCTGTTGCGGGGCGGTTCAATCTTCAGGTGTTTCTTGTCGATCGCCTTGGCTGTCTGGGCTTGCAGATGGTTGTTGAGCACGTCGCGGAGGTACTGCCCCGCAAACGCCCCACACTTGGGGCACTGCAGTCCCGGCTCCTGCTCCACCGTTTCGTGCAGTTCGGCTGCCCGAGCCTTCTTGTCTTCCTTCTTGCCTTCGTTGTACTCAAGCAGCCGCTGGGCGAACGGCTGGGAGAGAGCGGTGAACGGCTTTTCGTTGGGCAATACGAGGTGCTCGGCACCCGGTGCCATTCGGGCGTCGCCCAATTCGGCGTCGAAGACGGTCTTGCATTCCTTGCACTTCAATTCAATGTACTTTACCCCCAGCACCTTTTCGGCGATGACCGGGGAGCGGAATACGGGCGTACGGTGACCGCAGCCCGGCTTGCTGCATGGGCCGTGCTTGGCCCAGAACGTATAGATGATCTCCGGGCCTTCGTAGCGGTATTTCTTCCGCTCATCTGGCGGTAGAGTGATCGGGTCGAAATCCGCCGGCATCGGACGATCGTCGGCCTGGTCGCCCGTTTCGGCCAGCTCAAACCATTTGCCCGTATGGCCGCGTGGGCAGTCGGTGACGTAGAACGGCTGGATGACTGGCTTGACTTCGGCCTCGATCTGGTCGAAGAACCGTTTGACCTCTACCGGGTCGGTGCAAGCCAACTCGTTCTTCACGACGAACCATGCCACCGGATTGAGGTCCACGCCAGAAACCTGGAACCCCAACCGGGAGCCTTCGACCAGCGTAGTGCCCCCGCCCATGAAGCAGTCGAGCACCTTGAGATGCTTGAAGTTCTCGGCTGCCTGGTGGTTGGCGTAGTACAAGTCCCAGACGGCCTTGGCGGCTTCGGTTTCGTCGGGAATCGGCTGGCACTGGTCGTCCAGAACGGGCGAGCCATCGGGATTCTCGCGGATCGGTGCTTCCATCGCTGCTGCGATGAGCATGGCGCGAAAGACGCAGCTCCGTCGACGTGCCCACCATTTGCTCATCTGGTAGATCGGCTTGCCGGCGTTTCCCTCCAGCGCAGAAAGGGCGTTGATCGGCACGAGGGGGAAGTCGACTTCCAAGCAGGTCTTCGGCCGCTTGGGATCACTGAAGTCCGGCACCTTGACCTTCACCGGCTTGGCCAGATTCCGCGGCAGGTGGTCGGTGTCACCATTGGACTTCCCATTCGACTTGCGCGGCGTCTTCTCGCCGCCAGGCTCGGCAAAGTCGAACTTCCCCTGGTCGTCCAGTTCGACGCCGGGAAGAAGTGTCTGGTTGGGATCACTCTGCTTCTTGCCCATAATCGTCGGTCTCACTCGTTGGTGGCTGTGCCGGGCGGTGGTAGGGCGTTGATTGCGTTCGAAATGCTGCGAAGCATGGCCTCGATCTGTTTGAGGAGTGCCAGTTGAGCATTCCGAAAGTCTCGCCGTGTCCGTGGGACCGGGACACCAATAAGTCGGAAGTAGTCCTGCGCAAGGTCCACTTGCTTCTTCTCGATGTCCCTGGCCTTGCCGTGTTCCACGTCGTGCCGAAGGTCGTAGTTGCGGAAATGCTTGACGGCCCATACCGGCTCGACTGCCTTTTCCGGAACACGGCCAAGGAACCGGAGATTGTCCTTTCCTGCGCCCTCGTAGACCATGAAGTACAGGGAGTCGATGAACTGCGCGAAAAGATCACGGGAAACCGCGATCAGATTGGGCAACGTCACCAGTGCCCTGATCAACTGGTTCGTCGGCTTGAAGATTTCCTCTTCACCACGTGCAGCGCACTGCTGGTTAATAAGCGGAATCAGCCCGCACACAGCTTGCGCCGTCTTCGTGTAGTCGAAGCTCGGAAGTGCGTCGATCGTGGCGGGATCTTCCAAGGCATCGGGCGACTTGCGCGCGACAAGGACTAACTCCGTACGTTGAACGTGGTAGAGGTTCAAGGTCGGCAACACCGCCAGTTCGGCATCTTCCGATTCCTCCAGAGCATCCAGGTTGAAAACGGCTGGATACTGGAGAATCTCCTCATCCTGTGCTGCGACGTGCTGCTCGGTGCAGGCAATTGAAGATGCCAAAGCTGCCGCGGATTTCCCGCCACGCCCCCAGAGTTCAGAGAGCCTAAGGGTATCGCGGATGTGGTCGGTTCCAGCAAAGGACGGAAGGATGACGACCGCGCGGAGATCAATGTGAAGGGATGCGAAAACGCTGGTGATCTGCGACACCTGACTCTGAATTCGCGCGAACTGCGACGAGACTGCGGTGAGATGCCTCCAAGGGTCACTCTTGGCAAATGCCATGATGTCCGCGATGGACTTCGCGAACGCTTTCTGCTGAGCTTCCACCAACTCAATTGGCTCAAAGAGACCCCTGTTCATGGACTCGATCATCCTGCGGTGGTCTTCGAGCGGTTTCGCAATCGCCTCAAGGGCAGCCCTTCGTGACTTGTCATAATCCAAAAGGACGCGCGCGGCTTCCGAGATTGCGAAGCGTTCTGCTTCGTATCTCTTGCTGATCTCCGCTGCTAGCCGCGCAATCTCGTTCATTCTGCCGGAAACTCCAGGTAGGGGACCGCGGCTTCGAGTAGCGACAAACCGCGGTGGCACAGGTGCGGAAAGCCGCCCTGCACAATCCACTTGCATTGGCCCATCACGACGAGCCAGCCGTCGTTGCGACAAACCAGAGGGGGTAAGTGCGTCCGCGGCCAAGGCTGTCCCGGGTTCTCTAAGGCGCATCGCTTAGCCCCGAAAACGGAACGTAGGAGCTTCACCGTCTCCTCGTCCTTGACCTCGCTGGAGAACTCGCTGCTGGTGGCGTAGCCGTGGTCGCCAGTGATGATGAGTCGGCGGCCCTGACGCAATCGATCAACCAGCGCCCAAAACCCATCGGAGCCAAGCTCGGCCTTGGTCTGGGCGGCGACCGTGGCCGGGCCTTCCTTCTTATCTTCGTGAAGGTGAATCAGCGGTTCATCGGGCCACTTGTGCCAGATGACCAGACGGGGTTTCGTCGGAATGGAACCGACGCAATCGGCAAACGGGGAGTCGAGCAGGTCCGTGTAAACGTCTGGGCCAGAGAAAATGAAGCTCGCGGGGGCTTGGTTGTTGTAGAGCTTCGAGCGGCCGGGTAATCCCAGGGCCACGGCAAAGCGGTCGGTTTCGGTCGGCACTTCCGCGCCCCGAACTTCGATGCGGGTGGGCGAGAGCCCGCGTTTCTGGCCAGCCTGGACAACAAGCGGAAGCTCACGGAGTGACAGGCCGTCCAAGATCAGCACGGCCGTGCCGGCGGTGGGCGTGCTGGTCCAGAACCGTTTCAGCTCATCGACCACGGTCGGGGCACAGCGAGAAAAATCCTCCCAGAGGGTCCAGGCACTCTCGGCAAGCAAGCGGTCGGGGACGATCGTCTCGCGGTGCAGGGCCGCCGCGCCCGGGTTGGTGAGGGCCAAGTCCCGAAGCCGCGAGAAGATCGCCGACCATGTTTCGGCCGGGTCGGCCGATTTGAGGATCAGGCTTACCCAATCGACGGCGGTGGGTATAGGGGTGGTCGTGCTCACTGGATTTGACCTCCCTCGGGCGGCAGCGTGATTTGCAGTTCGGCTTTGATCTTCGGTGGGAGCTTCGTGCAAAGCTCTCGCAGTTCCTTGACGGACAGGTCGTTGATGGTCAACGTGGCCTGCGTGAGTCGCTCGGCGTCCTTGTAACCCCAGTTTTCCAGGTCGCCGAGCAGGTTGATTCCGGTCTTCGCCCCAAGCGACTTGCGAATCACAGGGTTGGCCGGGATTGGCGGCGGCTGCGGGCCGGGAGGCGTCACTCCTGGAGGCAGCGGAACCGGTGGTGTGGGCGGCGGCATGATCCCGCCCGGCCCCGGTGGTATGGGGCCGGGCGGGACTGGCTGTACAGGCGGGACCACCGGCGGTGTCACGGCTACGCCACCGCTGCCGACCTGGCTTGGCAACCCCAGTCGGATTGAGTGCAGGTCATGGCCGGTGCGCCATGCCTTTTGCCGCAACCGATAGAGGGCGTTCTCCTTGGACTCGTTGGCTTCCCGGCAGTACCACGTGCCGCCGACATTCAGCGCGATCTTGTCGCGAGCCGCCACCTCCAAGATGTCCTCATACACCTCGGCCTCGCCGTGGTAGGGGATGGCCTCCTTACCCGGCAACGGTTCGCCTCGCAGGAGCGCCAGAACCTGTTTGACCGTCTCGCCCCGGCCGGCGGCGCCTGTTATGAACGCTTCGAAATCTTCAGGGGCGAAGAAGTTGTCGCGGATGTGCTTTTCGACGGCAGCGGGGATTGCGCCTCCCGTGGCCTGGTGAGCCTCGATGTGGAACGTGCAAGAAGTCGGGGTCTGAAAATCCCAGACGAAAAGGATAGCGTAGCGGTCGAATCGCTCCTTCAGCTTCTTGCTCAAGTCCGGACTGAAACGCCGCTCGTAAAGCATTTTGTACTGCGATTCGGACTTGCCCCAGTCGTGGGCGAGCATCGCACAGCGGGCCGTAATGATCAGATCGCGGTCGTCGTAGATGTTCGGCGTTCCTTCCTTGGGCAAGAGGAAGCGGACCATGTTACGGTTGACCGGCACGTGTTCGACCAGCCACGGTCCGAGCACTGCGGAGGCGTTGGCCGGCGTCACGGGAAGGACAATCAGCACCGGATCGCCGCGTTCCTCCCACTTGGTGGGATGGTCCGTCTGCAAATTGACGTTGGCCCAAGGGGCCTTTTCCCAGTTCGGGTCAAGAACGATTGGGTGGCACGGCTGTTCGCTGGTGGAATCGGGCGACCGGAGTTGGTGGTTGAGCACCGTACGCAGGTATTCCTGGTCCTTGCGGACTGGCAGAAGCCCGGGGGCTGCGGCGCTATCGGGGTCGAAGAACCGGTCGTTGCGTGCCCAGGCCTTGACCTTCGACACTGGGTTCTCCGGGAGCCTGAAGCAATAGCGTTTCTCCGTCGTCCCGACTTCGTGGATGTTGAAGCTATTGTCGAAGATCTCCGCCAGTTCGGCGATAAAGCCGTTGTCGTCAATGGCCGTCTCCCGCGTCACGTCAAGCTGCACTTCCTGCCGTGTTCCGCCAGATTCGTGGCTGGCGGAAAGGGATCGCACCCACAACGAACTGATCACACCCAGGGCATGGGGGGCGGATACTTTGGCGTCCCGCAACGCCTCCAGGTTACGGAGGGCCTTCTCGCGCAGTTTCTCTTGGTCGGCACTCGCGGCAAAAGCATCCAGGATCGATGTCACGCCGCACGAATCGTTGTCGATGGAAAAGTCGGCCGGCGTCACAATCGGGACGTGCGCGCCACGCTCGCGGAAAACCTCCGCGAGAATGCGGATCAGGTCGCGGTTGTCCTGTGCGGCAGCGGTCATGAGAATACTGTCTTCCAGGAGTTTCAGAAGCTCCGGCGAAAACGGCCAAGCCGTGACAACCTCCTGGCGAAGGCGAGCCCTGTCGGCCTCGGTACGGTCGGCGAACATCAACCGATTCCGCTCGCCAGCGTAAGGGCCGACGATACGCTCGATCTCGATGTCGGTGAAGTTATCACGGTTCTGGAAAAGCCGGTGCAGCACGAGGCGTTTGCGGTCTTCGCGGGCAGTCTCGCCCTGGAAGTCGATCATGATCGGCCCGACACGGTGGACTTGGCGGAACGCCTCGGTGGTGCTGTCGCGCACGGAGACAACAAGGGCCAACAGGTCGGGGCGGTCCTTGGCGAGCTCAGAGAGGATCTGGATGAAGTTGAACGCCCACTGCCGGCGTTTCGGCCCGTGGTCGCGTGGGTCATCCTGGAGACCGTCGAACCAAGTCTGAAGCTCATCGAGGATTAGCGTGGTGTGCTGCTCGTTGAACAGGTCCTGCAGTAGGGACTTAGCGGGCACCATCGTGCCAGCCTGCTCAAAACGCCCGCGGTAGTAGGGGCCCTTGGGGTGCCGACTGAAGACCACGTCCCACAGACTGGCGTGTTCCTGATTGGACATCGTCTCCGAGATCGGGAGGAACCCGCGTTGGAGCGACAGCCCTTTCAGACGAGCCGACTGTAACTTGGCGGCCCAACCGTGCGACCAGCCCTCGACGGAGTCGGGGTTCGCAAACGCGTGGTGCAGGCAAGCCATGATGTGGGACTTGCCGCGTCCGCGCTGGCCGATGAACACGACCGGGCGGCCGGACGACGCAGTAGACACGGCCTCCAGTGCCCGTTGCACGTCGGCGGTTGGATACGTAATTTCCAGGAGTTCGGTCGGGTCGTTCCGCTGCGCCCAACCGGAACTCTGCCGGTTGCTAAGCTCGATAGCGGTCGCTCGCATCACCTTGGCGAGGAACTCAGGCCTCAGCGTCAGGGACTGCATCATTTCGGTATCTCGCTTGATTTCTGCTCGGTTTCGTTGGCGGTCGGGGTGTGGAGCTTCAGCGTGGATGCGTGGGAAGCCGGACGCCGGTGGCGTTGTTGACTGCTTGTTCGGTACCGCGAAGCAGTTGGTCGAGATCGCTTACCTTGAACAAACGGTAGTTGTTCACAGGATGCCTGTACTCAGGAATTTTGCCTTGGCGACACCAGTTGCGGAGGGTATTCCGGCACACGCCGAGGTACTCCGCCGCCTCCTGTATCCTGAAGAACTGATCCAACTTAGGCATTCAGCCACCCCCTGCCAGGGATTCGCGAGCCACACGGGACGAGGATGTAGCTAGCTTAACAAGGTCGGCCACTGCCGTGAAGCAGCGCGAGGCACTGACAAAGCGAAAGTTGCTCGGGGCAGAAAGCTGCAATGAGGTGCCGGTCGTGCGTGGAACCTCATCGATGAACCGGGCGAGCCAGCTCTGTGTGAGACGACGCGGCCGGTCATCATGCGCTGTTCCCGGTCGCCAGCGGTGCCGGCGTAGCCGAAGCGACATGCATTCTGAGAACCGGTCGCGGTCTTCCGGTTGTTGCTCTTCCTTGGTCTCCGGCCTTTGCAGCGAATGCTCAGAAAGAGGCCACCCCGTGAGGGGCCGTTTGCCGGTTGGCCGGTGCCGGATGGTGGGAGGCGTTGCCGCCTCCCGGGCATCGCCGGCTAGATCATGTATCCCTTCTTCACGAAATCCAGCACCACGGAGCATTTCCGGGCGTAGCTGAAATTGTCCCACCGTGCTTGATTCTCCGGGCTGAGTGCCTTCCTCACTCCGTCGAATCGGGCCTCGCAGAACGTCGCCATCTGCCAGCCCAACTTCCTGCGTACTGCCTTGTCCGTGGGTTTGCGGGCGGAAGTCTTCTGGGTTTGGGTGGTGTCCAGCTTGGTTTCGTTCGTTGTCATCTTCTGTTCCTCCTGAGAAAGGGTTTTGGGGTTCATTCACTCAAAGCTGATGAACCCGAAAGCCGTTTCGAGAGGAACAGACCCGGCCAAGCGGCCAACGCGAGGTAGCCCCGACGAGCAAACCGCAGTGACAGGCTCCGCCTGGCATCGGTTTGCAGGGGCTGAGCGGGGCAGGCATCTGCCGGAAGACAACGGACGAAACCAAGCTGGACAACACCGCAACCGGAGACCGTCCCCGCGTGTCACGTCAAAGCGTACGCAGGCGGTTGGGCCGGCTGAGGGCTCCGTTGGTGCGAGTCGAGTCCGACCGTGAAGGTCGAAGCGGCAATTGAGGAGAACGCATGGGACAAGTCATCGGCCGTACTTGTACCGTAGTGTTGAGATGAGACGAGGTGGCATGTCGGTTGCGGGCGGATGGACAGAGGCTGCAAGCCTTCCGGTTGCGCACAACGACGCACGCCGACAACACGCCCCCGCCTGCTTCCCCGCCAGCGGCCACGCATGGCGGCGTGTGTCTGCCGTTGGGGTTTGCGGCGGCTTGGAAGCCGCCGCCGGTTGGAGTTCAGTCCTCCTCGGGGAGCAGGATGGTGATGACCGGCTCGCCGGCGTCACCCGGTCCGCAGAGGGCTTTCAGGCGTACCGGCTCGGGAGGGCGTTCATCGTTCTGCACGCCCACGGTGAAGTTGACCTGCTGGCCGCCGCGGCTTCGCACGATGGCGTGCCGCAACAGATTGAGAACATCCCAGAGCCGGCCGGTCTCGTCTTGCCACGAGGCACTTTCGGGCACGGTGACGCACTCGGCCCACACAGCGGCCGTCAAGGCCGTGGGGTATCGAATTCCCGCTTCCCGTGCGGTTTCGGTCACGTCGATCAAGACCCCGTCCTCGATGGCTTGGGCTCGCGTGTACCGGTGGATCACGTCTCCGAAGATGCTGTCGTTATCTTGGTTCGTTGTCATCTTTTTGTTCCTCCTAAGAAACGGTTGTTAGGTTCATTCACCCGAAGTTGATGAACCTGAGAACCGTTTTGCGGGGAACAGACCCGGCAGGATGGCCGACGCGGCAAGCCCCGAAAGGCAAAGCGTCGTTACGTCGATTGCCTCGCTCAGGTGTCGCCGGATTTCTGTACCCGTGATACAGAATCGCTTGGCGGCCAACTTCGTTCCCGCCTCCGCATCGGTCAGCACCCGCGACAGTTAGGCGCTGGGACTGCCCATGAGAGCGTCGGCACACCGGGCCGACGGTCTTCGGGCGCGGAAGCGGCTGGAAAACCCGTCCGACATCAAGTCGATCTCCTCGTTGGCTGCTGATTACCGATCGGCATGTGATTCCCCTTAGCGACTGGGCGATGCGTTGGTAGTTCTCGAGGTGGTATGACGCGGGCGTCAAGCCGGTGAAGCCAATCGGGTCATAACGCCAGATCACCCGCACAGGCCCCACTCGCTGAGCAAGCTCACGACACGTGTCGATCGCGCCCTTCAGTGACGGTGTCAGACGCTGGTTGCCAAGTCACTGCCGCAGACTCCCATTCACGGTTTGTTCCACAATGGATCCGACATCAACCGGGATCTCGGACGTTGGGTCATTCTGCACATCAAGCAACGCTTTGAAAGTTGCCGTTGCCGTTTCCCCGGCTTTCCCGTCTTTACGGCACGGTTTTGAAATGCCCTCTCGTCAGGGTGTTAGAGGCTTCAGGAAACCACATTGTCTCAACAAACACGGCAACCAATGTCCTCGGGTGCCTGAAGTTATGTTCAGGGCCGAAGGTGCCAGTTCCATGACGCGAGCACCGAGCTAACCTCATAGCTCCGCGCGTTCCTCGCTCCGCCACGGATCCCCGTTGCGAATGTCGTTCCAACAGAACCGGATGCCCTGATGGTCGGCCGGGTTGAGTGAGAGTATTCGCTCGAACACAGCGCGTGCATTCTCTGGCTGGTCGAGACGCCAGAGACAAAGCCCATATCCGTGAAGCGCGCGCAGGAATGGTCGATTGTAGATGAAGGCCCAGGGCAACAAATCCGTGAAGCCAGGAGTCAGCGACAACTCGGCAATCCGGATCGCGATATCGTAATGGGTAATGGCATCCTCTGGTCGATGGTGAAAAGCCAGGTTGCCGAGATGCGCATGGGCATCAATGCAACGCAGGTCCGCAGCCAGAGCCTTCATCAGCAGTTTCCGCGCTGATGTCGGGTCTCCCATTTCGGCCGCATCCGCGACAAGACATGTTTCGTTGTCGTCTGGTTCGACGCCAACACCTGCGCCCCACGCGATGCCGGAAAACCGGAAAGCCCGTCGCGGTTTCGAAGCGAATCGAAGCCACATTTCCCCATAAGGATCGGTGGGTTCGAACGGTTCGTGGATCTTGTTGAGATCGTATTCGCCTTGGTCTTCAAGAGGTAGAGGGTCCAGCGCAAGGGCCGGCACATCGGTCCAAACGCGCTCGATACGGCCGACCGAATAGACGGTTCCGCTCCAAGTCCATTGCTTGGTCAACGCGACGTCCACGAGTTGCCCCGGGGCGACACGGTGCGCGACAACGCCTCCGGTGCGCAGAGAAATCACATCTGTTCCATTCAGCTGGCGAAGGCGTATCGACTGTTCCGAGCAACTCAGCGCAATCGCAGTGATGCGTTTGGGGGAGATACCCTGGTCTACGTGTTCTGGGTTTCTTTCGCGAAGGACATGCAGGCGCGCCGTTGAATAGGATTCGCCTGTTTTCGCTTGCCTCGCACGTACACGTTTCTTCAGGTCTTTCTTCGTCGTCATGAACGTCTCCCTATTAAACCGCGTGACCGTGACCCTCGCTCAAAATCGCGCAGTCAAAAGAGACGCACGATACACTTACCGGAGGAGAGGGCTCCCCTTTGCCCCGATCAAAGGTCCTGCGAGGGAGGACCATTGGGGTTGGGCGTCGGATCCGCCAAAACCACAGATTAGCCTAGCGGACGGGAGTGCGGAAATCAACGGTTCCAAGGTCTGCTCGAATCCTGTCCGGGTACAGAAGGGGAATTGAGCTGAGGGTGCCGGTTTCTGTTGCCAGAGCTGCGGGAAGCGTTGTGTATCCCACTTCACATCACACGGTCCCTTGCGCCGGTGCCGGTGCCGATGCATCAAGGATGAGGTTTGGGCCAGCTTTTTCTCAATCGCGACCAGGCGGGCGAGGTTCTTCAAATCCCGATCGTGAATCTTGCGGGCTGCTTCATAAGGTGAAGTGGTCTTCGTGCAAACTAAGGTTCGTGGGTTCTCTGCGCCGACGGTTACCATGCCGAAGCACAGGACGCACGGGAGGGTCAGTCGGAAGGCCGAGCGGTCTGAAAGATCTCGATCCAACCGCCTCACCCCGTCCGAGAACTGTCTGAGAATGGGCTCCATGCCGTTGTTGGCTGCCATGAGCAGGGGAGGTGTTCGCGGGGCATCGACATGCTCGATGGCGCCAGGGACTTGCCCCGCCCGTGTGGGGGTCATTTGGTGCGATAATGCCAGCGGGTTCTGGTTAGCGGCCGCTGTTTTCCAGTAAGGCGAGCGGCAGTTGAAAAGCTACCCGTAGGACGGGCACTCTTGCCCGTCCGGTGTGTGTTCGACGGGCAAGAGTGCCCGTCCTACTGGTAAATCAATTCCTGCCGCTCGCCTAAGAACCGACTTTCCGGATCCGGAAAACATGCAATAATTGGAAACAGATGGTCGATCTTTCCTGGCGGCCATTTTCCAGCTGTGGAAAATGCGTTGTTCTTGGAAATCGTGGCTATTGAGGCCACGCCCGCGAGCCCAAAAGCCATGGTCAGCGAAACCGAAATGCTCGAGCAGTTGCAACAGGGTATCGAATTCCCGCCAGTCGCGCTCCGTCTCGTCCAAGGAGGTTCGCGTGAAGGGGTCGGAGCAATCGACGCGGTCCTCGAAGTCCGCGCCGGCGAACAGAGCTACCAGTTTGCCGCCGAACTGCGCGCACGCAGCACTCCGCGCGCCTTCGAGGAAGCATTGCAGCGGATTGAGCGAATTGCCCAGGGCACTTCTTACTATCCGATGCTCGTCACGCCCTACCTTCGTGAAGCTCAACTCGAAGCGCTTCGGCAGCAGCAGGTAAGCGGCATAGATCTGTCGGGAAACGGTGTGATCACGATCCCTGGCAAGCTGTTTGTTTATCGCACTGGAAAACCGAACAAGTTTCCCGATTCCGCGCCGACCAAATACGCCTATCGTGGAGCCACTTCGCTGGTTGCTCGCGCCTTTCTCTGTCGACAGGCGTTTCACTCCCTAGCCGATATCAAGGACGAAATCCAGGCTCGGGGCGGTAGCGTCGCAATTTCGACCGTTTCGAAGGCCCTCAAGCGGCTCGAGTCGGATATCATTATCGATCGAAGCGGCGATTCCATGCAGCTGAGACAACCGGAAAAGCTGCTGGATCAGCTTTCGGCCAGTTACCGTGAACCGACAGTGAATCAGACCTTCACCTGCTCCACGAAACAGGGCGTTGCGGAACTTGCTGCCGCCGCGCGCGGAAAAGCCCAACTCATGCTCACTGGCAAATCTTCGCTCGACGCGTATGCGGTGATGGGACGAGATGAATGGCCCGTCTTCTATACTCGTAGTATCGATCGCCTCGTTGATGTGTGGGGGAAAGAAGTGGAAGAGACCTCACGATTCGTAGATTGTGAGCTCCGTCAAACCGATGATCCCACCGTATACTTCGATGCTCGGATAAAGGGTGTGGTGCCATATGCTTCGCCCGTCCAGGTGTACTTGGAGTACTGCGCCGGGGACAAACGAGAGCGAGAAGCTGCCGCGCAGGTAAAGGAATTCATTCTGAAG
>Ga0194111_10004644_pt1 | contig 15879 bp, 22 predicted proteins | sample TA2KigC300mmetaG_FD_146194 | JGI IMG/M metagenome (GOLD analysis project Ga0194111, IMG submission 146194) | Freshwater microbial communities from Lake Tanganyika, Tanzania - TA2015033 Kigoma Deep Cast 300m | ecosystem: Environmental > Aquatic > Freshwater > Lake | place: Tanzania: Lake... | reverse complement strand
AGATAACAATAATAAAAAAAAAAATAAAATAAGAGAGATAAGAGGATTATCTAAAAAAATTTACATCCCATACAAAATTCTTACACCCTTCCAGATACTTAAAGCATTTTTTGGGTCTAAAGGGTTTGAAATGCAGCTTTCAGAGATGACAAACGGTTTATTCATCCTAGATGAGATCCATGCTTACGATGCACATGTAACTTCGCTTATTTTGGAAATATTAAAAATTTTGAAGAATAATTACAATGCAGAAATGCTTATAATGTCTGCCACCCTTCCAACATTCATTAAAAATTTATTTAAAGATAATCTGGGTATTTCAACTGAAATAAAAATGAATAGAGAAGAACTTGAGAAATTTACAAGGCACGAAGTAAATGTGATTCAAGGAGACATTATTGGCAATATTGATAGTATAAGAGAGGATTTGGGCGAAGGAAAACGTGTGTTGGTAGTATGCAACACCGTTTTAAGAGCTCAAGAAGTTTTTGAAGAATTATCTAGAGGCATAGATAATAGTGCACTTCTGCATGGTAAATTTATGCTCAGAGATAGGGAAGAAATTGAAAAATATTTAGATAAGCTTGATTTATTAGTTGGAACGCAGGCTATTGAGGTATCATTAGATATAGACTACGATGTATTATATTCAGAGCCTGCACCTATTGACGCTTTGATTCAGCGATTTGGTAGAGTAAACAGAAAAGGATGGGAAGATAATAGAATAGCTCCTGTAAATATTTTTTCTGAAGGCTCTGAGAGGGATAAATATATTTATAACCAGGAAATCGTTGGCAAAACAGTGCAAAGTCTTGAAAATGTGGATATTTTAAGAGAGAATATTATTCAGAATCTTGTAGATGAAATCTACGAAGATGGATATATTGGAAAAGACAAAGAAGATTTTGACAGAGTACAAAGGCATTTTGAATCCTTCAACAGGCAGATAGTTCCTTTCATAAATGATAGAGAAAGTGAATTAGAGTTTTATTCTCTTTTCCAGTCTTATGAAGTAGTTCCGTTCAAATATAAGCTTGATTATCTGGATGAAATTGAAGAAGGCAGATACTATGAGGCAATGAGCTATTTTCTTTCCATTAATATTGGGCAATTTAAAAAGCTTGAAAAGGAAAATAATGTGGAATTCGATAAAAATACATATTTTGTGGATGCGAAATATGATAATAAGTTAGGGTTAACATTGGAAGCAGAAGAAAATCCTTTTATTTGATTCATTTATCTGCTGAATCTTCGATAATCGAATAGACAATATTTAGATGATAGAATGAAATAAAAAAATATTAACTCCCAGCACAGGAGATGTTGACAGAGAATGTAAAACTCTAAAATAAACAGAATTATGGGTTTGATAAATGATCAGACCCAAAACTTAAAAATACAGTGATTCGAACCAACAAACAACTTTCAAACCCAAATCTTCCTTATACTGTATTTCACCCCTCTTTCCTCAAAGAGTTCGGTTATCTCATTACTTTTTTCTGAGTCTATCTCGAAGGTTGCTCTTCCATATCTCTCACAGTGAATTACTGTTATATAAATTCAGAAATCCATGAAAAGTGGTGATTCTGTATACACATAACAGCATTGGGTAGATTTTATAAGGTCCAAAAAGAAGGCTCATACCAGTCCTAAACTATGATAAAATTGAAAGGAAAAAAAACTCCTACTTTAATAGTTCTTTAAACCTGTCTACAGTTAAATCAGCATCTTTAAGTATACTTTTTAATAATTTTGGGTGGATAATTTTACCAGAATGATAAGAAACTGTCACCCGCACACCCTCTTTGTTTTTGTAAATTTTATGGCTCCCACTTTGGCGGACAAGGACAAATCCTACACTTTCTATGACTTTGATGACTTTATCAGCCGTTACTCGTGGAAGTTTTTTGCTCATACTTCTACTTCCAGGGAAGTTAAGCTAATAGATTCAATTTCAGGAATTGTTTCTTTGCTCTCTATCCTGTCTTCCAAATGGAGGCGAATAGCGTCTTTGATATTCTCCATAACTTCCTCATAGCTTTCGCCTTGAGCGTAACAACCCTGAAGCTCAGGACAGAATGCAAAATATCCATCTGCATCCTTTTCTATTACTACCGAGAACTTATACCTTTTCATTATTTTAACCTCATGTTTTAATTCACTGCCATGTCAGTGTATACTCCATCTTGTGTAATGAGTTTTATATATTCTTCTATTTTCAGGATACTTTCCAACATATCTTCAATATAAACTCCCGCATCCTATCTCAAAGGATTGCCACCCGTTTTTTGAGTATGATGTCTCTCAAGAGAGGTTTAATTGTAGTGTATTCCACCAAATCATTTTCTCTCCAAATGTTTCCTTCATCTCAAGTTTAAGTCCCACAAAATCCAGCAGGCTTATATCTTTTTCAATCTCAACCAGAAGGTCTATGTCACTTTCATGTGATACCTTTCTCGAACTACTGAACCAAATAATCCTGCTTTCCTAACCCCATAGCGTTCTAAAATAGGAAGTATTTTCCTTTTTACATCCTCGATTTCATGCTGCACCCTTTTTACATTAAATATCTTTTACAGTTCTATCTATTAAATTTTAGGGAATTATGATTCTAAAAAAGGAAATACGAAAATCTAAAAATACATAATTAAATTGGTTTACCAATACCAAACTACTTAAAGTATTACACATATAAAAATAGTAAGGTGATACTATGGTAAGTGTTACAAAAAAGTATCAGGTAACAATTCCCAAAGAAGTCAGGGAGGATCTTGGAATCAATGCAGGGGACAAAGTAGTCTTTGTAAAGACCAAAGAAGGAAAATGGGTTCTCATGACTGTTGAAGAGTTAACAGATCAAATGGTAGAAGCATCAAAGGACATTGAAGAAACCATTATAGAATCACGGGAAGGTTTCAAAAAGGGAGTCAAAAAGAGTCTCGAATCATTGGGTAAAAGGAATTAACTAAGTAAACTTTTTATCGGTGATTTAATGAAACTGGTTCTTGATACCAATGTATTTAACAGCAAAAAGTTCTGCAAATGGCTTATAAATTCCAGCGAAGAAAAATATCTACCTGCCTTTGCTTATATGGAGTATCTTTACCATAACCTGAAGAAGGGAAATACAGAATCTATGGTGGATGCATTCCTAGAACAGATGAATATATCTGTTGTTCCATTTGGAAGAGATGAAGCAGTAGAAGCTGCCCACAGATCCATTGAAAACTGGGATTTTAGTGAAAACGCTAGAGATTACGCAATAGGAGTCACAGCAATCAAATTAAATGCTAAACTGGTTACAAACAATATTAAGCATTTTAAATGGATGGAAGGTGTAACAACACCTGATGAACTAATTGGAAAATAAAATTAGAAATTTTATGGAGTTAAAAGAAAGATGATAATGTGTAATCATTTTAGAATTCGGGTTCCTTAACAATTAGTAGAAAAACACTTTGTAAAGCTCGATCCTATAATAATTAAGGAGAATTATGATATTTAGTTGATTTTACTCATAAACTTGAGCAATTCTTTATAAAGACATTATCATAGAATAGAAAAAACACATAATTTCATATCAGATAAAACGAACCATTAAGTGATATGATTCGAAACATGTGTATCAATATCAAATTCAACTAATCACCCGTGAAGAAGATGTGATTCATGTTCCACCAACCACCTTTTCTTTTTTATAACCGGAATCAGCATGATTTTATCACCTTTTATCCAGATAACGAGCAATATACCGGGCATAATCATCAAAGTCATCCAGATTGTTCTTCAGTATCTGGGAGATCACAGACGGATCGACCTTAGTGTACATATGCACCAGGATGTTCCTGAGTTTTGCTGCCTCAGAAAATCTTCGGGCAAACTCCTCAGGGATTATCCCCTCTTTTCCAAGCGTAATTATAATGTCCCGATAGTCTTCTGGTTTTTCCAGATTCTCAGAGGAAATGATAACCTCTCCAATATCCAGGGCAGATTCAATAGCCAGTTGAAGATTACGCTCAATAGCAGATTTTAAGAGATAGTTATTTGATAATTTTTCTTCGTCTGTAATTTGTTCCCTTAGAAAATCTACGTATCCCTGCATATTCTTCATTTTCCGGGCAACTTTTTCTTTGGTGTTCATTTGGTCCCTTCAGCCGTTTTCTTAATCAAATTATCAGCCCATCTCCTGTCGTAATATTGGCGGTCCAGGTACCGGGACATGATATAATGTTCCAGGTCCACCTTCAGATCTTCATCCCGGATAAAAAGTGGATAATTCGCCTTGATAATTTCGAAATTAAGTGAAACAGGTGCATCATTCATTATAACCAGATCAAGCCTGTCAGTTCTTAGAATATCCTCCAAGTCAGATATCAAACTGAGTTTAAAATTAAATCTCTCTTTTTCATCAAGTGATTCATCAAGGAAGACGGCCAGGTCCACATCGCTAAGTTTACCCTCCCCTCCTTGGGCTACTGATCCAAAAAGGTAGGCCAGTTCAACCTGATCCTGGTTTTGCAGGAATTCTTTAACTTCATTTTCATACTTCAAAAGAATCACCTTTCACAACAAAGTATATACTCTTGATTATTTATAATTTTAGAGACCGGTTCAAGTCTGAGGCATTATAATAAACCAAGTTCCTCTTTTAATCTAATTTCATCTTCCAGATATTCATCAGGATCATCAAAGACAACCTCCTTGGGATCGAAATGTTCCGGGTCGGATTCTCCTTCAGACCATCCAAAATCTTCAGAATCTTCTGGTGGGCAGGCTCTTTTACCTTTGATGCATACTGGATATTTTACATCAGCTTTTCGGGGAAGGATCTTCTCCAGCAGTATATTATGTTCCCACCAATCGCCGAAGTCATAGACGTAACTTGCTCGTGGGTTTCCTGGTTTTAACCAGTCAGATATATTTGTCTCCCATTCTGGTCTTTCTAACTCTATTTTTCTCCCTGTAAATGGATCCCTGACGTAGAACTCGTGCAGATGTTCACCGCTCCATCCCATGACATTTTGAATGGCCACATGCAGATCATGGAAGTTGTAGGTTTCAGGGACCTGTATCCTGCGCCAGATTGGTGGCCTGGTATCTCTAAGGTCAATCCTGAATTGATAAACCTGTCTAAATTCCTCATTCACAGTCTTTCCTCCTATTAATCTGAAAATTATTTCAATTAGCTCAAACTTTAATCATATTTCCCATTTTTTATTTTGGACAGATCATGCCTTCATTTCCCTTTGAACATAAAGATGTACACAAAATCCAATTTTTCCTCCGGAAGAATGATTATTAAAACCTTCCCAACTTGATAAACCGTCCCTATTTATAACTATCATAGGCTATCTGTATTCTCAGTGGCTTTATCCCACCATTCAAACTCATCAGGAAACTTTCTATAATTTTTTTCAAACCAGTTAGTTAGACTGGAATCATAGTAGCCGCCTTTATTAAACCGTTTTTCAAATTTTTTAAAGCTCATTTTCATTCTAATTGCTAGAATATAATTACGCGCTCCTACATTGTCACCAGGATTTGATTTTAAGAGTTTCCTGAATATATCCAGAGCATCATCTGTTTTTCCAGCTTTCCATAAAGAAATAGCTTTATTCAGAATGGTTCTGATGATATGCCGATTTTCCAGCCATCCCCACTCAAGTAAGTCTGGCCATTCACCTTTCTTATCAGTTATCAGGTTTATTGCCCTCCTATAGGCTTCATCCAGCAATTCCATGGCCTCAGATGGGCGGCCTTCACTCTGTAATATCTGGAAAAGTGTTAAATAGGAGTCAAAAAAATCAGGGTCTTTTTTAATCAGCTTTTCTAATTCCGTTTTTAATTCCACTCTTAATAAGGGAATTCCGCGTTCTTCATGGAGTAGTTTATGGTAATCATCCATCGCTTTATGGTCTCGATCCACGAATTCTCTCTGTTTGGATTGATTGGAGTTTAAATGATCGAATAATGTTGTTTGTTCATGATCATATTCGTTCTCTTGGATCGGAGCATCAGCAAATTTTCTTCTATTCTTCTCCATTAAGGATTGAACCGATTCATTTTGAACCAGTTCCTCAATTGATCTCTTTTTCATTACATCTTCAAGTGTCCCGTCCTCCACCAGTGCCTTGAATGATTCATCTTCCATCATAAGTTCAATGGCAGCTTCAAACATCTTATCCTCGTCATCCATTTGGAAATCCTGCATGTGCTCTTTGGCTTGATCTATTACCTTCAAATCAGTGGTTAAGGTTAATTTAATTCCCAGTCTGGAAGTTACTCCTTCGAGAAAATCGAAAAGTTCTTCTTTTTTAACAATAATTTCGGTTGGTAAGGATTCAGTATTTTCAATATTTTTCTGAAAACTTTCTGTAAAAACAGCAGCCCACTGTTCATGACCTACTACTTCAGTGTTTAAAATTAGGCCTGTATCTTTTTCAGCCCATAAAATTACGTAGGGATAGTAAGGTCTTTCTTCCGGGTCGTCCTGAACAGCCTCATGAAAATAAAAGAAATCAGCTTCCCAGACTCCTTGATGTTCCAGTTTTCTGAGATCTTCTAATGCATCATCATCCACCACTCCCACAGGCACCTCCTCTTCTTCCATATCCATGGGCTCCAACCATTGGTCCCCCCACCTAGAACCATCTTTTTCAGGTACTCTGACTAAAAAATGGTCAAGTAGAGAAGAATCCAGCATTTCCGGGTCCTTCCTAAAACGCTTACAAACATGGATGGCCTGTTGCAGGGCCAGGGTTAAAAATTTTGCCTCTGCACGGTTTAAATACCATGGAAGATGACCAGGTAGGTAACTCCTGAATAATGGCCATGCATTCTGTCCCCTGAATCTCAACCCCAGTTTCCTTATTATTTCATAATCCTGCTCATCTATATAATTCCTGTCTTCAAAGGAAGCCATGAGACATTTTTGATTGAGAAGCTTGACAGGTTCATGGGAAGAAATTTCTTCTCCAGATTGAACTTGTAACAATCCATCCAATCCCTCGCTACCCAAATAAACACCTAAGGCAAAATGTTCACCTGCTCTTCCCGTCACACAACAATAACCAATTTCACCAGTTGCCGGGTTTTGAACACCGAATATATCCGAATCCCACATCCATTCCCAGGGCTTTAATTTCTTAAATTCTATTGCTGCAGAATAAAGATCCTTCCATTCTTCAATAGATGGTGATTTATTTTCCATTTTTAACAATCCCCCTGTTTAAGGGTATTATAAATCAATGGTTAATCAAAAATTACTTTATCCACAACAGTTATATTTCTTTGGGAGACAAGAACGAATGATCATCCCTTTGAAAATACATTTACCTTTAAAATTTATATACTTTGAAAAATATATTTCAAAATGGTGATCTTATGACTTCCACAACAAAAATTTCAAAAGGTTTCCAGACTGTGGTCCCCTCAGAAATAAGAAAAAAGTTTGATGTGGGTCCTGGGGATGTTTTGGAGTGGAAATCCACTAAAAATGGGGCAAAAATTAGATTCCGTAAGAAAGTAACCATTGATGACATATTTGGAATGGTTGATGGACCAGAAACTGATGCTGTGGAACTTAAAAGGAAAGCACAAAGAGGAGAGAAAATTTGATATTTATTGATGCCTCTTTTTTCATTGCAGCCATTAACAAAAATGACCAGTGGCATGAAAAAGCGGGTGAAATCCTTCCAATAATTAAAAAAGAGGAAAAAGTAACTTCAGGATTGATTTTGTCCGAATCTGTAACCCTTATTGGAAGTTTTTATGGTGGTAAAACAGGATTAAAGCTGTTTGATTATATTTTGGATAATCACGAAGTCCGTTATGTAGATAAAGAGCTAAGTTTAAGTGCTATGGAAACATTTCTAAAATTCGATGGAACCTTATCATTTGCAGATTCAGTTTCTGTGGAACTAATGAAAAATTTAGGAATAGAGAGAATAGTTTCTTTTGATTCTGACTTTGATAAAGTCGATGGAATCATGAGAATTCATTGAAAGTTGGGAAAAAAATATTTTAAGAGAATTTTTCTAGAAAATGTTCTAATTAATGCATTAATCAAAACTAATTAAGATGAAAAAACCTTTTTGGGATCGAAATCTTCTCCAAACGCTTATCTCCTTATATCTTTTATAATTCCTAATATATTTTCACGTAATGAATCTAAGGATAGGTTACTCATAAAGTTGAGTAATTAGTTATAAATGAATGCTCATAAAGTTGAGTGAATTATCTTCTTTAATTATTAGTGGAAAAACACTTATTAAACCTCTATCATATAATAATTAAAAAAAGTGAAGTTATAATGGTCGTAGAAGAAATCCACTTAAAAAATGCTCGTGAAAAGGCAGAAACATTATACGAAGCTCTCCAAAAAGATAGATTATCTGTAGTGGGAGATATGGCCTTTAAAGTGGCCGAAGAGGCTATTTTAGCCTTTGGAAGCAGAGAAGATCCCTATGCTACACACAGAAGGAGCCGGACTTTTTACCTTATTAAAACTCACTTCAGCGAGGAACATAGGTCTGTTTAACTATGACGTCATCGATTTTAACAACAGATTAAAACTCACTTCAGCGAGGAACATAGAAAATGTTTTAGTCGGTTGCACAGGATCTATGAGCGGCTGGGCTATGGTGGAGGGAATGGTGAGCTGGTGGAAGAAGCTGTGAGTTGTATGGAGAGAATCGTAAAAAGTGTAGAGAGTGAATTAGATGTTAAAATCTTACCAGAAAAAGTTTCTAGATAGCATCCATCAAAAAACTTTTCATATCGAAGGTTTAGAACTTTTAGTGGCTTATGGAAGCTATGTAAGGGGTGAATTAACTTCCAAATCAGATGCAGACTTTTTTGCCATGTTCCATGACCATGAAAGTCTGAAAAAAGGTGAAGAACTATTATATAATATTTTAACCAAAGAATGTGAGATTGAACTGAAAATTCCTGCATCACTTTATGCAGTTAGTGAAGATGAAGATATTGATAAATCTTTTTTTTATGGTATTCTTACTGAAGGATTTTTAATTACCCCTGCAATCTCTGAATATCTTGTCCGTATTGTTAATCCTGCTCCTAAAGTGCTTTTCACGTATTCTATGGAAGAATTATCTCCTCAAGAGAAAGTGAAGGTGAATCAGATCCTTTATGGTTATTCCCAAAAGAAAAAGGATAAAAGATACACCTATAACGGTATTCTCAAAGATCTCCATGGCAAAAGAGTGCGTTCAGGGATTCTGGTATCTCAAAAATATGAGGAAGAGTTAGAAAGTTTTATGCAAAGCCATAAATTGAATTATCAAAAAAAGGTGGTTTTTGCATAGCAATGGAGAAATTATATGCTCTCTGACTCTGAAAAACAGCTAAGAATCATAGGAACTCAAATCAATTACTATTTCATCTGCAAGACAAAACTCTGGCTTTTCTCTCACCATATCCAGATGGAACAGGAATCTGAACTGGTATCCCTTGGAAAATTACTTCATTCTAAAAGTTATAAAGAAGAAAAAGAGTACACCATTGATAATTTAATAAACATAGATTTTATAAAAAAAGGGGATCACCTCGAACTTCATGAGGTTAAAAAGAGCAAGAAAATGGAGAGGGCTCACGAATACCAGCTTCTATATTACATGTACTATTTAAAACATAAAAAAGGTATCAAAAACATTTCAGGTGTGATAAATTACCCTAAAATAAGAAAAAAATCCACAATAGATATGAATGAATCGAAGGAAGATGAATTAAAAAATATAATTGCAGAAATAAGTTATATACTCGATGGAGATACACCAGAACCTGAAAAAAGAGGGATCTGTCGAAAGTGCGCCTATTATGAGTTTTGCTGGGTTTAAATATGAGGAGAGCAATAATAACTAACAGAATTAAGATCTTACAAAAAATTTAAATATTTAATGTTCTATAAATTGAACACATGTTCGGAAAAATGAACATTCTTTCCAAGCCATCACTCCAGATAATCTGCTTCCTGGGCAGAAGATACCGGGAAGGATACCACACAAGAGAACTGGTAAGAAGGCTTGGGATTGGATTAGGGACTGCAAGCGAATATCTAAGAATGCTGGAGAAAGAGGAGCTGGTTATAAAAGAGGAAAGAGGAAAATTGACCATATACAGTGCAAATATGGAAAATCCTCTCTTAAGGGAGCTCAAAGTAGCTTTCACACTCTTAGAACTTGATGAAATGTTAAAGGATCTCAGGAAATTTTCACAGAAAATAATCCTCTTTGGCAGCTGTGCAGACGGAGAAGACACTGAAGAAAGTGATGTAGACATATTAATCCTCTCTGAGAACAAAAAATTGGTAAATGATGTTATAGATAAACATCAAAGTGAAATTTCCCGTAAGATCTCTTCTATAATTGTTGACGATACAGAATTTAGAACTTTGAGAGATAAGGATAAACCCTTTTATTCTCAAATAAAGAAAGGAATGTTACTCTATGAAATTTCATTTAAAGAAACATAATACCTTTATTAAATCTATTGGGTTTGATAAAAATGGCAAAGGAAAATTATTATCTGATGTCTGATGGAATTTTAAAGAGAAAGGAAAATACGGTTTATTTTATGAATAAGGATGGTAAACGACCTATCCCCATTAACAAGATATATTCTATTTATGCCTATGGTTCATTGACCTTCTCCTCCCAGGTGGTGCGACTTCTAGCAAAAGAAGGGGTTCCCATCCACTTCTTCAACTACTATGGATTCTATGCAGGAAGTTTTTATCCCAGAGAAACCCTTCTATCAGGAGATTTGATAATAAAACAGGCAAAACATTATCTTGACCATGAAAAAAGAATTAAAATAGCCAAAAAATTCGTGGAAGGCTCTGGCAGGAACATGGAAAAGGTCCTGTCATATTACAGCATTGAAAATCAGATAGGAAATATACTAGGGGATCTGGAAACCTGTAGCAGGATAACTGATATCATGAATGTTGAAGGAAGAATGCGTGCAGATTATTACACAAAAATGGATCAGATCCTTCCAGAAGGGTTTAAGATGGAGAAAAGAATGAAAAGACCACCAAAAAACATGGTAAATGCACTTATAAGCTTTGGAAACTCGCTTCTATACTCAACCGTCCTAACAGAACTTTATAACACCCAGCTCAATCCCACCATCTCATATCTACACGAGCCATTTGAGAGAAGATACTCCTTGGCCTTGGATCTGAGCGAAATATTCAAACCAATTCTGGTTGACAGACTCATCTTCTACCTCATAAACAAAAGAATGCTCAAAGAAGATGATTTTGAGCGGGATCTGAATTACTGTCTTCTAAATGATGCAGGAAGGAAAATTTTTATAAAAGAATACAATGATAGGCTCAAAAAGACCATAAAACACAGAGATCTCAACAGGAAAGTATCTTATAGAAGACTTATAAGACTCGAAGCTTACAAGCTCATAAAACATCTTCTGGGAACTAAAAAATACACACCATTCATTATATGGTGGTGATTGAACAGTTTTTTTATTCTAATTCGATTTGTTAAATGGTATGAAAGTGATGATGAAGTTAACATGCCTAATTCATGCTTTTGGAAATATAAAAATATCTTGTGGAAAACCTTCTACAACTCATAAATTTTTTGTATAAACAGATCTGTTGTTGGTAGTGAAGAAATTTTAACTACCAGTAACAACAAAATTTGATGTAGCATATGAACTCGAACACTCAGATGGATTTATGAAAATTATGCAATGATGTGTTCAAGCTTGAAAGGCGTTCTATTGAGATTCACTCAGATGGATTTATGAAAGTTATGCAATCCTGAATGGTATCTGCAGAAAGGATTGAGAGAATTGGATGTAGTCAAGTCTAAAAACGACGTGCCAATCAGATTAACAAAAGAGAGATGGTTTCATATTACAGAAGGACAACCAGAGATGGCAGGCTACTATTTCGAAGTTCTTGAAACATTAGAGGAGCCAGATGTAATATATGAAGGCAAAACAGGAGAATACATAGCAGTGAAAGATATAGAGAATGGGAAATATATCGCAGTAATATACAGAGAAGTTGATGGCGATGGATTTGTGATCACTGCCTTCTTAACAAAACGTAAAAAACAACTTGAAAGGAGGCACGAGATATGGAAGCATTTGAGGTAAAAAGAATATTAAACATGGTACCCGAGTTGCTGGGAATGCCAAGTTCAAGAATCTGGACAGATTACGATAAAGAAGCCGATGTTTTATATATTAACTTCAAAAAACCGAGTCATGCAGACGATTCCAAGCTCATGGATGATGATATAATAATCAGATATGAAGAGGGGGAAATTATAGGGATCACCATACTTAATGCGAGTAAAAGAGAGATATGACCTAGAGAATCGATAAGATACATGAATTCATCCATCCATTGACATTAGAATATGGAAAATTTATATCAGTCAATTCGTCTCTGAAGAAAATCTTAAAGACACTGAATGGCCCTTACATTTTCATATCCAATGAAGGGATAAAGGTATGAAAGAAAAATTATGTTAAAAATTAAGTCGTTGATAAAATGTACTTGATAATCGTCTATGACATCAAGGTTGAACGGGTAAACAAAGTCAAAGGATTCTTGAGAACACACCTTCACTGGATTCAGAATTCTGTCTTTGAAGGAGAAGTTACAAAAAGTGAGCTTGAAAAGATTAAAGCAGGTTTAAATGACATAATAAACAAAAATGAAGATTCTGTGATAATATACACATTCAGAAGTCAAAAAGCATTTAAAAGGAAAGTTTTAGGCATTGAAAAAGCACCTATTGATGGAATACTTTGATTTATTAATTTTAATTCGAATTTAACATTTTTTATTCTAATTTTTAGCTTGAAGATTGATTATAGTTAGGTCGTCTATCTGCAGATTTTGCAGTAATAATTCCGGTTTATAAAATATTATGAGATGTTTAAATAATGTATGGATTGTTTAGGTAAACTTATTTGTTCCAGGGCAACTTTTTAATGCTATAAATAGATAAATCAATTATTTCGCCTATTTTTTCCTTAAAAAAATTGTAGTTAAAGCGGCGCCGATCCTTATAAATAAATTGAAAAACCATAGATGGAAAAAATTAAGTATCTTATGGACAAGATTATAAGATGTATTCGGGAAAATAAGGCAAATTTCCCGCCTGTTAAAATCAGATCAAATTGAGATTGAAATGTGCATCGTTAAGCCAGCTGTGAGCGGATCGTACGCTTGTTGTTAAAATCAGATCAAATTGAGATTGAAATCAGTCATAGTTTTGTATTGTTATATTATTTAGTTTTCGTTAAAATCAGATCAAATTGAGATTGAAATAGCCTCAGTAAAGAAGAATTAAAACAATTGAACTAGTTAAAATCAGATCAAATTGAGATTGAAATAGGATTGATGGTTGGGGCATCCTAGCCGGTTTTACGTTAAAATCAGATCAAATTGAGATTGAAATTGATTTCAGCTTAATGTTAAGTAGATGAGACATAACGTTAAAATCAGATCAAATTGAGATTGAAATAAAACAACACCTCTTAATCGTTTTGTGGTACTAAAAGTTAAAATCAGATCAAATTGAGATTGAAATAAATCAAATTTATGAATTCCTGATGATGCTCCAGGGTTAAAATCAGATCAAATTGAGATTGAAATAGGTGTAAAGTAGTAATACATAAATCATAGTAGGTGGTTAAAATCAGATCAAATTGAGATTGAAATTATTCAAGGAGTCACTATCAACGATGAGTGATCGTTGTTAAAATCAGATCAAATTGAGATTGAAATACCGTCGCATCTCATATCTTTAGTTATTTTACATGTTGTTAAAATCAGATCAAATTGAGATTGAAATATCACTTTCTATCTGTTGTGTACTACCAAAATCGAGTTAAAATCAGATCAAATTGAGATTGAAATTACGCCGTTAAAGCTGCTATATAATCTACTTCATTGTTAAAATCAGATCAAATTGAGATTGAAATATATGTTTTACCGCATTTTTCCCATCCCTGATAAGTGTTAAAATCAGATCAAATTGAGATTGAAATCCCCAAAAGTGATGTCCAGTGAAACTTGATTTCACCGTTAAAATCAGATCAAATTGAGATTGAAATTGATAATGAGCTATAAGTAAATGATTAGTAAGAGGTGTTAAAATCAGATCAAATTGAGATTGAAATAAATTTCAATGAAATCCCGTGCAAATCATTGTTTTCGTTAAAATCAGATCAAATTGAGATTGAAATGAAGAAACGAAAGAGGACGGGCCATGATCGACCCTCGTTAAAATCAGATCAAATTGAGATTGAAATTAGATATCAATCTGATTTATGGGTAAGGGTTCAACTATGTTAAAATCAGATCAAATTGAGATTGAAATAAAGTCTCTATATTTTCCTGTTTTAGCTTTTTTTCCGTTAAAATCAGATCAAATTGAGATTGAAATCCAGGAGGGATCATGCCCAGGCATGACTGCTATAATAGTTAAAATCAGATCAAATTGAGATTGAAATCTTTTTTTTGTTGTAGTCGTGGTATGATGTGTTTTTGTTAAAATCAGATCAAATTGAGATTGAAATGGCGTCAATACATGCACCTGTGGCGCCAACTTTGCAAGTTAAAATCAGATCAAATTGAGATTGAAATGATTATTCGATGAAAGGTGGATGTAAAGGAAGCCGTTGTTAAAATCAGATCAAATTGAGATTGAAATATCGTAAGCTTTTATTGTTATATTATTTAGTTTTCGGTTAAAATCAGATCAAATTGAGATTGAAATACCTCTTTATTTTGTTTTGATGATACATTTAACGTCGTTAAAATCAGATCAAATTGAGATTGAAATTTGTGTTGAAAGGGCTAGTTTTTCAACTGGAAAATGGGTTAAAATCAGATCAAATTGAGATTGAAATAAAACTCATTTGGTAACTGCCAACCACCTGTTCCTGGGTTAAAATCAGATCAAATTGAGATTGAAATTGATGTCACCTTTACCAACTAAGCATTTCCATTTCGGTTAAAATCAGATCAAATTGAGATTGAAATGAAAATTGATCTAGGAAGCTTTGAAGAGTTAGTGAATGTTAAAATCAGATCAAATTGAGATTGAAATTTCTTTTTTGCAAGGTCTGAGGTACGTTCAATACTGTTAAAATCAGATCAAATTGAGATTGAAATATATGCGGTTCCTGCTTTGCTGCTTTGCCGGAGACGTTAAAATCAGATCAAATTGAGATTGAAATATCCTAATAAAACATTTTATAGACATTTACGGTATTGGTTAAAATCAGATCAAATTGAGATTGAAATTATTAGTACGGCCTAATTGACATTTCTTACCCATAAACGTTAAAATCAGATCAAATTGAGATTGAAATATAATTCCCATCGTATTTGGAACAATATCAGTACATGTTAAAATCAGATCAAATTGAGATTGAAATGAATGTAAGGATATAAGAGAATATAATGACCCCGCGTTAAAATCAGATCAAATTGAGATTGAAATGAAATTTTTCGCTATCCTTTCTGGTAGTATGGCTCTTGTTAAAATCAGATCAAATTGAGATTGAAATATATCCCTGAGACGTCCGTTCACGAATCTTTCTATCGTTAAAATCAGATCAAATTGAGATTGAAATTTAAAGATGCGTAGCACAAGTAATCCTGGTGGTGTGGGTTAAAATCAGATCAAATTGAGATTGAAATTATAACATTGTAACATATCAGACAGTTGATATACACGGTTAAAATCAGATCAAATTGAGATTGAAATCAACAATCACACTAGACCGTATAGCTGTCAATGTGACGTTAAAATCAGATCAAATTGAGATTGAAATAGAGAAAAAGAATGCAACTGAAGAGTCAAT
>Ga0194111_10004631_pt1 | contig 15900 bp, 20 predicted proteins | sample TA2KigC300mmetaG_FD_146194 | JGI IMG/M metagenome (GOLD analysis project Ga0194111, IMG submission 146194) | Freshwater microbial communities from Lake Tanganyika, Tanzania - TA2015033 Kigoma Deep Cast 300m | ecosystem: Environmental > Aquatic > Freshwater > Lake | place: Tanzania: Lake... | reverse complement strand
CAGCTAAAGGCTGTTATGGACAGAACCCGGGCTATGGGGGCAGAAAACTACGATTTTTTGAGGTATAAAGTGGGAATGGCTATTGCTGTTGGTGGAGACCGAATTGGAGGTCAGGAACTTGCAATACAGCAAATAATTACATATTATGTTTTAACCGGCGCTATACCCATAAGTGGAGGTTCTTTCGGTGCCAATATTGGGGCAAGTTTCTGGTCAAAAGACACCCTTAATGGAGTAAAAGAAGATGAAGAAGGATTTAGAAGCCTTAGAAAGACCGTTAAAAGGTTTTCAAAGTTTTTAAAGAATTATGAAATAAAAGAATAAATTACAGATACTTCTGATTATTTTTGTTTTATGTAATTAGAAAAGAGTTATAATCATACCCAATCAATACCTAATTCTGCAATCTTTAAATAAATTGATTTATATTTGTATATAATCAATCTATTAGATATTTAAGAAAAAATATTTCAAAAATAGATTTAGATAAGGGATTTAGATAATTTTAAATCATAACTTTATAAACTAACAATTTAAATCAATAGTTACGATTTTCTGGTGATCCAATGGGAACCTTAAAACCGAAAGAAAATAGTTTAGATTATGATAACACCAAAATTGGTGTTAATTTAAATGGAACTTCCAAATTGGTCAGGGGAAGTTTCATGATGATGGTTAGCTACCTAGTATTCCGGGCGGGAGGCTATGTTTATCGTGTTCTAATGAGTAGAATGCTTGGACCGGATGGATACGGTCTTTTAGGTCTTACAATCCCGTTTCAGGGTATATTTCAAATATTGTCTGCCGGAGGATTGCCACCAGCCATTGCAAAATACGTAGCACAACATCATGCCCTTGGCGAAGATGATATGGCCAGACAGGTGGTTTTCACATCATTGAAGCTCATGGTGTTTTTGGGGATCACCTTTAGTCTAGTAATGTTTTTTTCTGCAGATTGGATAGCAAACAGCATCTTCCATAAACCTGGCGCAGCCCTTCCACTCCAAGCTGTTTCACTTATAACTCCTTTCAGTGTTATAGTAGGTGCATTTAGAGGTGCTTTTCAGGGTTTATACAAAATGGAATACATTGTTGCAACCCGTGCAGTTGAACAGATATTTATGATAACCTCGGCTGTTGTTCTTGTGGCCATTGGATTTTATGCTGCAGGAGCTGTTATAGGGACTGGATTTGGATTTATGGCATCTGCAGGATCTGCTGTTATTATATTCAGAAAGTATATGTGGAAGTATTTCCCAGAACCTGATCCTGAAAACAAATTGAGTTTTAGAGAGGAATTAGGACTCGTTAGAAAGCTTTTAGCATTTTCAATTCCAGTTATAATAACCGCACTTTCTGAAATGGCTATATATGATATAAGTACCTTCGTTATAGGCGTATACATGGCTGCAAAGTATGTAGGCTATTATACGGTTGCTGATCCTGTTGCAAGGTTGCCGTTGGTAATTTCATTAGCTGTAGCAACAGCAGTACTTCCAGGTGCATCAGAAGCATCCAGTTTGAAAGATAAAAGGCTTCTTAAAAATTATATAATCCAATCATATCGCTATGTTATTTTAATGGTGCTTCCCATCTGCGTGGGGATAGCAATATTCTCAAACCCAGTTCTAAGTATACTCTTTGGCTCCAATTATGTGTACGGTGCAGATGCTCTAAAAATTCTCGTGATAGGGATGACTTTTTACACACTTTTTATGGTATCTGCCAGCATATCACAAGGAATTGGGCATCCAAGACTCCCCATGATCATTCTAATTGGGGGTACCGTTATAAATCTTGTACTTAACCTTATAATGGTACCTTTGTATGGAATTTTGGGTGCTGCTATTGCAACCACAGCAGCTGCATTTTTAATAATGGTGGCCATAGTCTGGAAAACTTTCAAAATAACTGAGGTGAAACCTCCTTATCTCAGTTTTGCTAAAATAACATTTGCATCAGTTATTATGGCTCTTCCACTGATTTTTATTCCTAAAACAGAAATTGGATTTGTTATGGCTCTCATAATTGCCCCTGTTGTGTATTTATTTGCATTCACATTTCTGGGAGGATTTGAAATGAGAGATGTGAGAATGCTAAGAAGAATCGAGAGAAGATTAGGGCCACTGGCTGGAATTTTTGAAAAATTGGTTAATTTCATTGAGAAAAACACAAAAGAATAGACAATTTTGTCAAGAAACTGGTTAGTTTTTTCTAAAAAAGGGTGTTAACGTGATTTATACTTACGATCAAATCTTCGCACGGATTTAACAATGTAAGGTTCGCATTTATCTAACTCGGTTAAAAGACAGCCCCGGATGGTTTCAGTGTCGATCTTCTCTTTTCCTCCTAACTTTTGGGTGATGTTGGAGTAAACCTCATCTAAGATATCTTTTTTTTCTTCGACGGTGTAACCGGCATCGATGGTTGCCTTCTGCAGTGTTCCTTTGATTTTATCCGGATTAAAATCTTCTATCGTGCCTCTTCTTTTTATTACCTTGATCATGGTGCCTCCCTTTCTTATACTATTTATTCTACCCTGATTTTAGTTTGTATTTCCCTCGTTTAATAAGTTCCCATATAAAAATAAAATTTGTTTATACATAATGATCGTGGGGATTAAATGCCAGATTTAAAAATTTTCTTGGTGGAGCATGATGCTATTGAGGCCATGGATATTAAGCGAACCTTGGAATCATTTCATATGAAGTTTCATACATTGCTTGAAATACAATCAGAATTAAATAAAATTGAAACAATTAAAACTCCGCTTGAGAAAATTAGTTTAAGTTTAACAGATTTAGGGAATATGCAAGACCTTGGTTTTCAAACCTTAAACAATGAAATAACCAGACTTGCCGGCGAAATCAAGATGAATGTAATTCCAATGTTGCCTGAAACGAGCGATACTCAGACACTCATTGAGGAATTAGAGGATTTAAAACAGCCCGAAGGAGAAATCTGGTTCCATCGTGTAGCTGCTATTTCCTCTATTATAGCCTCTTACTTACATTCATTTGAGTTAGCAGATAAGATAAAGTTTTGCTTTTTTATTCAAGAAAGGCATTCGTATGAAGAAGAAGAGTTTTGTAAAGGCTAAAAGAAAGATTTAAATTAATTTAGAGAAAATGTCAACTGTTAAAATACAAGTAATCGCTGAACATTTGGAGAATTTAGTGATCGAATGGAAGATAAATTTAGAAAGTGGTTTAATAGAGTATATATTCTCTATTCATTATTTTAAGTATGAAATGCCCATTATTGGGTGTACCTATCCAAGTTTCATCTATTGATTATGAAACCGATGTTAGGGTATTTAAATGTGTTGTAACAGGTCGTTGGGTAACTGATTATAAAGTTAAATATGAATTTATTGAGTTATTTTCTGGAGATATTTCAGGGGATAGAAAATTAAAAATAGATTTAAGTAGTATGTTATTAGGATTATGTAATGAATTAATTCTACAAATAAAGGTCTCAAACAAAATAAATAAAAATTATGTTCTCTGATTTTAATTATGCTATAATAAATCCTTTTTATGAAACAACCGAGTTCATAGTAACTGTTATAGCACATTTTGCTTATTTTATCAGGAAATTTGATATAGATGCTTCAAAATACAATTTTAAAACAGGCAAAAAGACAGGAAAAGTGATCAATATAATTTCTAAAAGAGATGGTGATTTAATAACAACCAATTTAAAGACTTAACAGAACCCGAATAACAAGTCAATGTCCATTTATCAGCAACAAGACCGCCTCCATTTATAGGACTGTCAAGAGAAGCATTTTGGACCATAATTGTTCTAATAAGGGTATTATTATTTCTTGTCCCTTAATATTTGCAATATTGGAAATTATAAAAATAATAATTACCAGATGAAATTTATATTAAAAATGAAAGAAATCACCCATATTACACCGTTTATTACATCATCATATCTAAAAAAGCCAAAAATTTAATTTATGAAAAAATACTAACTTAGAATGTTAGATAATCAGAAATTTTATATCAATACGAAGAGAACTTAAAAATCAATGCTAATGTAACTTACACATATTACTTAAAACTTTCACTTAAATCTAAGAGATTTTTGAAAAACCTCTAAAATTGAGTGAGGATAAAAGTTATAATTTAGTTATTACTATGAAATATGGCCTTACCATCGTTTATATCATTAAAAGGGCACTGAAACAATTTAATAAAAATCATAAATGATTAAAAATAATAATACAAATCAGCAAATAAAGGTTAATCAAAATTCTCCTAATTAAAAAAACTATCAAAAAATAGACAAATTAGTCAAGAAACTGGTTAAATTTATAGAAAGGTATGCAACATAAAATCAAACAGACAATTGTGGAGATATATTTTGTATTTTAAAAAAACATAGATGTAATTAAACAGAAGATTAGTCTCAGACTTTGATAAAGAAAAAAACTAATAAAAAATTTCAATAACGGTTGTAAAATTAGAAAAATTGTTATAAGTTATAAGTTCTAACAAGTATAAGTTATAAGTTATAACTCAATGGAAATTAAAATGAAGATCATAATAGATAAAAAAAAATGCAGTGGATGTGGAACTTGTAAAATTGAATGTCCAAAAGGAGGTAAGATATGGAGCATAAATCGGAGAAGTGGAAAAGCTAAGCCTTCAAATCTAGAATTTTGCCACCTATGCACCATATGTGCATCTAAATGCCCAGAATATGCTATAAAAATAATCAGAGATGATAATTATGGAAAAAAGGAAGAAAAAAATGGAGAGGAAAACCTCAGAGACTGATATTGAAATTTCACTCAACATAGATGGGGAAGGCCAGTATGATATAAACACTGGAATCGAATTTTTCGACCATATGCTGGAATCATTCAGCAAACACGGATTCCTTGACCTGGAAGTGAAAGCCAAGGGAGACACCACTGTAGATGACCACCACACTATTGAAGACGTAGGTATACTCCTTGGAGAAGTTTTTAAAGAAGTTATTGGGGATAAAAAGGGAATAAAGCGCATGTCACATGCTATAGTTCCCATGGATGATGCTCTGGCAACTGTCGCAGTTGATATAAGTGGTAGAAGTTATTCTGTCCTAAATCTAAAATTTAAAAAACCAAAAGTAGGTGATTTGAGCACAGAGAACGTGGAACACTTCTTTGAATCCTTTGCAAACAGCGCCAAGATAAACATCAATGCAGAGGTTGAAGGAGAGAATGACCACCACAAGATAGAAGCCCTGTTTAAAGCGTTTGCTAAAGCCCTTAAGGATGCTTCTCGTGTTAAACATGATAAGATACCAAGTACTAAAGGCTCACTTTAAATTTAAAGATTATAAGACATTTTAAGCCATGAATAAAGAGATTAAAAACGGCAAAGAAGAATTAAAGAATTTATTAAAAAAAAGCTTGGAAGAATATAGAATTAAGAAAATAAAAATGAAAAATAATGTAATTATTATAAAATATGCAAATTAGACTTAATGGATTTATTAACTTTTCAGAATATAACGTCCCGATCTAAAAGCCATTAATTAATCAATGATAACTAAATCAAATTCCTATAACGCTGTATAACATTTGAAACAGCAGCATTTTTAATTAATTCATGTATAAATTTAATGTCAGATTCCGTCCACTTTAAAAGCTGCTCTAAATCGTGAAAAGTATAATCCTCATCTTTATCTACTTTTTGCTGAATTACTGGCATTTCACCTAAATTAACTGGTTTAATCCCTTTAATAACTGATTCAGCAATTTCATTAATAGAATCACTGAGAAATTGGCCCAAAAGGGATAGAACTGGAAATGAACGCATATCTCTCTCAAGGAGTGCAGCTATACCTGTCACATCTGCCGCCAGTTTTTGATTTGCAGCCAGAATATCTTGATATGATTCTACATCTTCATTAACATCCCTAAAAGAATCTTGAAGCTTTTTTATGGCTGCTTCCAAATTATTATGTTCTAAAATAAGATTTTTAAACTTTTTAACTGTATTAGCATGATTATATTTATTATAGGGCATGAAAACTGACTTTATATAACTACCATTTGCCTTGAGGGTTTTAGCAAGTTGGACAGGTAAATTAACTGTTACTCTGCTTGGCAATATCACATAAGCAAATATGAAAGCAATTATCCCCCCTATAAAAATATCCAACAACCGAGCCACAGCATTTTCAAATACTGTGCCTGTAGGCCATATTAAAACCACAAAAATTGTTAAAGCCATTACAGAAGGACCAATAAAGTTAGGTAAAAACAGTCTAAAGAAAAAGAGCATTAAAAACGCCAACCAGATAAAGACATGATGTGGGAATAAAATGCCCAAAATGATTGCAACAATTATACCTAAAACGTTGAAGAATACCCTTAAAAGCATGTTATCCATTGTACTGGATATATCCGGCTTAATTATTATTAGAACTCCCATGGCCACCCATATAGCATCCCTGTTATGTGTTAAATGGACAAATAGAAGAGCAACTGTCATTGCTAGGCTAAAACGCAGAGCATGGCGAATGTACATATTATTCAGATTAAAATTTGCTTCCAGAGTTTCTCGAAAAGAGGTTTCGGGAGATATTTTTAAGTTTTCAGATTTTTTTGAAGGTAAATCTATTTTTTTAAGAATATTATTTGCCCCCCTTAAAAGAGAAATAAAATTACGTGAAATATCAGTGCCCACATTTAAATCACTTATTTTGCCCAATTTTGCTTTAGTTTCAATTTCTTTAAATTCATGTTCTAAATTAGATAAATCTACAGTATTTCGTGAATGTATAATGTGATCTGCGGTTTTTAAACTTGTCTCATCAACGCTTTTCAGGAATTTAGTTAAAACGTCGCGTAATTCTTCTGATAGATGGGAAAGAATCATCTCAGCATATCCCCTGAAACCTTTAAAATAAAGTCCTGCACGGAATAGCTGGAAGAGTTGGGGTTTAAGGGGAATGTCAGTTAGTGCCCTTTGAGTGGCAATGACATTTCTTAATGGATTTTGAGGAATGAAACCTGCAGAAAGCATTTTTCGGATATCGGTGTTTCTATGCCATATTTTTGGGATTAAAATCAAAGAAGCCACCAGGAAAGCAAAAATACAGTATAATGGCCATTCAAAGATAGTGGACTGATTATTTATTATTATTGTTGCTGAAAAATAAGATGCGAATAATATAAATCCAAAAAATCCATCTGATTCTCCAAATATGTACATAGAAAGTGTAAAAAATGCCCATAGAACCGTGAAAAAGATGAAAATTGGAAGCCCTGACAGTGCTAGATAAGCGCACATATAGGCCAGGGAAATCATAATGGCCCCCAACACGCCCAGTGGAATAATTTTACGAATAGGAAGAGGATTATCTAATATAATTGCAGCCATTAGTGATGTAATCATTATAGCCTTTATACCATTGTCTAATCCTAAAAATTTAGCTAAAATGGCGGCTAAGATCATTACTAAAATTGTTTTAAGTGCAGCTGTCCATTGAAGACCACCTGTAGGCTTTGAAAGTTTTATAAGTCTCCTTATAAGTCCCACTTTTTCCACCTTTAACCCCCTTAACAATGCTTATAAAATAGTTAGAATTCCTACCTACTTTGTCAATTCCCTATAATGAATTTTCCTCCATAAATTACTGTATGATAAGTTTTAGGATAATTAATTAATGATAAGAAACAAAATGAAGAAAAGGAGGTTAAAAATTGAAAGCTTTAGTAGCATGTTATTCATTCACTGGAAACACCCTTAAAGTAGCTCATGAATTGCAAGAACAGTTAGGTGCAGATTTCACCCGAATAGAGCCCGTAAAAGATAAATGGTACCTTTTTAAGGCCATTGATGCATTCAGAGAGAAGAAATGGCCCATTAAACCCTGTATCAGTGACATCACAGATTATGACCTACTGGTGGTTTGCAGTCCAGTATGGTCTGGTAGAACCCCTCCAGGAGTAAACCAGTACATGGATGAGCTTCAGAATGTGGAAGGTAAAAAATTCGCTGTTCTGGTTACCATGGGAGGTAATCCCGGCCAATTAGCCCCAACACAGATAAAAAATAGCTTGACAGATAAAGAAATGGAATTCGTGACTGAAATTGGAATAAAGCAAGAATCTGTTCAAAGTGGCGAATATGTTGCTATGCTGGATGATTTTATCAATGAATTGATTTAAATCATCTATTTATCTTAAAATTATTTTTTAATTATTATCTTTTAATATTAAAATTTTTAAATAAAAATAGATAATTAAAGAGCTACAACCAATAAACGAATTACCAGATTACTAAGAAAAGAAATGGGGAGAATAGGATGGAATTTTTTGAATTAATCAAAAAGAGGTATAGTGTAAGAGCGTATAAACCCGAAATGGTTGGAGATGAAAAATTAGGAGCTGTACTTGAAGCAGCAAGACTTGCACCAACAGCAGTGAATTATCAGCCATTCCATTTGATTGTGATAAAGACAGCGGGGCGTGAAGACGAATTGAAACGTATCTATCATGCTGACTGGTTCTGTGAAGCCCCTTTAGTAATCTGTGTGTGCACATTGCCCAATAAGGCCTGGACCCGCAGAGATGGTAAGAATTTCGCTGATGTTGATGGAACAATCGTCATGGATCACATGATCCTGGCAGCAACAAGTTTAGGGCTTGGAACATGCTGGATCGGTGCTTTCGACGCTGAAGCAGCAAGGGAACTTTTAGAACTACCAGATGATGTTGAACCTCTTGTATTTACACCGCTTGGATATCCTGCAGATGAAGCTGGAGTAAAAAGTCGTAAGGAATTGTCTGAACTTGTTAGATATGAAAGTTGGTAAAATAGCAAAGTAAAAAATAAATAAAATCGTGAATTTTATCTAACTCGATTAATTAAACCGTTCTTATGTGACATTCCATCTCTGCATGCTTGCAGCTTCAAAGAATCTTTCGATTAGGTTTTCTATCATGTATGCACCTGTAATCTTATTTGATAGTAAAAATTATTCTTAAAACTTTAAAAATCTCAAGTAGGTTATAAACAATACATATTATCTATCAGATATATAAATTATTAAAAATTTTAAAAATCATAAGAAGTGAGTCCATGGCAAATTTATTCTGGAAAACTAAAGAAGATACTAAAAGTTTATTATCAAAGCCATTTAAAACAGAAGAAGAATTTGAAAAAATTGTTTTTGATACTCAAGAAATATTAGAAGATATATTCCTAATTAAAAGGCAGATAAGAGGAGGAAACAAGTCTGGTATTCCAGACATAGTGGGTGTTGATTATGACGGAAACATTTGCATAGTTGAAATGAAAAATGTGGATGTTAATTCTTCTATTATTCCTCAGGTCCTTGAATACGCTATTTGGGCTGAAACAAATCCTGATGGGATAAAGAATCTATGGTTAGAATGTGAAGAGAAACCCGATGAATTATCGATTAGTTGGGATGATTTCCAGGTAAGAATTATTATAATTGCTCCAAATATCTTAAAATCCACTTTAGATTTTGTCAATAAAATTAATTATCATGTAGACTTGATTGAAGTAAAGAGATGGGTTGATGAAGAAAATCAATTTTTATTAGTAAATAAGTTGGAAAAAGAAAAACAAGGAAAAATAACTGTCATAAAAGGGTTACAAACATATGATTTAAATTTTTACAAAAAAGAATACAATAAAAATAGTGCAAAAGAATTTATAAGATATGTAAAAGAAGTAGAGTCAATAATTAAAAAAAATAGATGGTCTTTGGACACTAAATATAATAAACATTACGTTTCATTTAAAGCAGGCTTTTTTAATGCCTTTGGAATTAAATGGATAGGTACAAAAACTTTCGCATTTTTCTTCAAGTTAGATGAAGATGAGGTTAAAAATTTGGATGTCAAAACTGAAATAACAAAATATGATGCGCAATGGAAAGAAGCTATTTATTACATTGATCCTAGTAAAACTGTAACAAAAGATTTGAAACCTTTATTTGAAGCTTCTTATAAAAAATTGACTGGTCAGTAAGTTTTTAAATAATTTATTTTTAAAACTTATAATCTAATATTCTAAAAATTTAATTGAATATATTATTCTTTTAAGGTATTAACGGTGAAAAATTTTTATTTTATTTTTTAGATTCATTATTATATTATCTAAAAATAAATAAAAAAGTATAAAACCGATGATAAGATAAAATAGAATAAGAAATATTTGATAAAATGTATTTAATGTGATATAATGCGTATTCTTATAGACACAAACATATTCATCTATAGAGAGAACCACAAAATCCTATCGAATAATTTACAAAAATTATTAAATGTTTTAAATAATTTGGGACATCAAATAATAGTTCATCCACTTTCTAAAATTGAAATAGAAAAAGATAAAGATGAAAAACGAAAGAAAATCGCTTTATCCAAAATTTCTACTTACCTCCTATTAGAAATGGCCCCTTCTCCAGATAAAGATCACAAATTTCTAAATATAGTACAAAAGCCATCTAATAGACACGATTACGTGGACAATAACATTATTTATTCTGCTTATAGGAATGCTGTTAGTTTCCTTATTACAGAAGATAAAGATCTCCATAAAAAAGCTATTAAATTAAACATACAGGATAGAGTGCTTTCAATCGAAGATGCCTTAACTATTTTTGAATATAGTCGCTATCCAACACCCCCACCTTCTATTAAAAAAGAAAAAGTTTATAATCTGGATATAAATGATAAAATCTTTGATTCTCTAAAAGAAGAATATCCTGAATTTGGTGAATGGTTTGAAAAGATTTCTAAGGAAGGTAGAGATTGTTTAGTTCATTATAATAAAGATGGAACCATGGGTGCAGTTCTGATTTATAAAATTGAAAATGAACCTGTTGATGCGGGATCTATTTTACCTGCAAAAGAAAGACTTAAAATTTCAACACTTAAAGTTTCCAGTACAGGAAACAAAATAGGAGAACTTTTTATAAGACTATCAACTGAATATTCAAGTAGAATGGGTCTCAAAGAAATATATTTAACCCATTTTACTAAACCTGATGATTATTTAGTTTATTTGATAGAAGAATATGGTTTCATCAAGGTAGGAAGGAATAATAGAGGGGAAGATGTTTTCATTAAAGAGCTTTCACCTGATAAAGGAGCTATTGTATATTCAGACCCTGTAAAACTTTCTAAGATTTTTTATCCACAGTTTTTTGATGGTAAAACAATAAAGAAGTTTATAGTGCCGATACTTCCTGAATATCATGAAAAGTTATTCATAGACACAGAAAGGCAATCTACTTTAAATGAACATTCAGGAGGATTCATTGTGGAAGGTAACGCCATAAAAAAGGCTTACCTTAGCCATTCGAATATTAAAAAAATCGCGCCAGGAGATCTTCTGTTATTCTATCGGTCAAGAGATTCCCAAGAAATCACAGGTATAGGTGTTGTTGAACAAACAATACCCGATCTAAATGATGTAGACGATATCATGAAATATGTTGGAAAAAGGACTGTTTATTCTCCACAAGAAATTGAAAAAATTGCGGAAAGTACCACACTAGTTATATTATTCATATACAGCTGTTATTTACCTGTTCCTGTGTCCCTGAGAAAATTAAAAGCTTTAAAAATTTTAAAGACAGCTCCTCAATCTATACAAGAATTATCTCATGAAAATTATCTCTTATTGAAGAAAGCGGGTGGTATTGATGAAAGTTTTACTGTCAATTAAGCCAAAGTACGTGGAAGAAATAATAAATGGGAATAAAAAATATGAGTTTCGTAAAACCAGCTTTCGAAGAAAAGATGAGCTAGAAGAGATTTTTATTTATTCCACCTCCCCCGTAAAAAAGATTGTGGGATATTTTAAATTCAAAAAAATCATAGAAGACCATCCGAAAAACTTATGGAAAAATTTCAAGGAATTTTCAGGAATTGATGAATTTGAATTTTTCAACTATTTTAAGGGCAAAGATAATGGATTCGCAATTGAAATCAAAGAACTAAAATTATTTAATAAACCGATTGATCCTGGAGTTCTTATTCCAAATTTCATCCCTCCACAGTCATTCCGCTACATCGAGAAAAATTGGACAGAATTAGATAAAGAAGAAAAGGAAGAAAATCGATTGAATTTATTCATTAATTAATTTTATTTAAAAAAAAGTGTTTATTGTAAAGTATTTCCGCATAATATTGATTTGCCCCCTTTTCATCTAAATACGTTGCCTAAATCCTCTCTTCTGTTCCAGAACAATATCACTATCAGGATTGATGCAGCTATTACAAGCACAGGTAATCCTGAAAAAACATCAGATGATTGTACTGTTATTATTGAGGGTAAACCCCCAAGCCCAGAATCTGTAGAATTATAAATCAAAGCAATGAACATGTTGTTTGCAATATGCACCCCCATAACCGTTTCAATACCATTTTCCCCTATAGCTATTATACCCAGCATCAACCCCAGAATAAAGGTTGAAATCACTATACCACTACTCATAATCAGATTAGTGCCATTAAATAGGTGAATAACAGCAAAAATAGCTGAAGTAGCCATTATAAGTATTATTGGCTTTTTTGATAGCAGCCCAATGCCCTGCATCAGGTATCCACGGAAAAATATCTCTTCAAAGGATGCCTGCATTGGAAATACAAGAAAACTTAGGATTAAGAGGATTCCGAATGTATTTGGACTAAAAGTAATCACGTACCCCCCAGGATTAAGGATCATGTCCAAAAGCGAAAATAATGCAAGAATAGCAAGCCATAACCCTGCCCCTTTTAATATTCTCATCCAATTGACCTTAGATCCCGTGTTTATAAGAGATATGAATCTTTTTTTGTGAATAACACGCATGCAAATGTAAAATATTAAAAATGAAAGTGCATAAACTATACCCAGTAACAAAATGAGGAACATTGGATTTGAAAAAGGATTTGAGATGGCTGATAATATCTGTTCCATTTGGATAGTTGGTTGCACATCACCGGCCATTAAATAAACCAGACTATATATTAATAAAAAAATACCGATAAAAAGTCCAGCTATTATGGGAGCCACTATAAATGACATTATAGATGTTAAAAGGTATCTCCACCAGTTATTTTTACCCTCATATGCATTATCTAAAAATGGTATTCGAGACATAAATTTACTCCATCTTTATTTTTAATATATTATTTTAATTTGCAATTTTTTAAATAAACTTATAGAATATAATCATTTACAAAATATGATTTATACAATAATTATTTCAGAATTAATATAGTATAACCACTAAATTCTTTAAAAGAATAAAAAAATAATAAAAATGGTTTATTTTCATGCTTTTTCTATGTATGCTGCTTTGATAGCGGGTAAATTTTTGTTTGCCAATTCTTGGGATGCTTGAGTTCCTACAGGAAATTCATATACTCCATATACTGTAATTATATCGCCTTCTTTGAATGGTATGGTTGATGAGTAACTGACAAGAATGTAAGGGTCGGGTGAGAGTTCTGGAACTTTAAGTACTATAGTTGTTCTTTTTTTGTCAAATTGTACATATTCTTCCTTTTTTTGTATTTGACCTTTTACTTTAACTTTTTGACCATTAAAAGATTTAAAATCCTTCGATACTTGAGATAGGTTAAGTTCACTGCAAGTTTTTTTATATTCTGAAATATTATCTCCAGTAACAGTAGGTACATAAAAATCGCTCTCCTTGCCTTCAAAGGATAATCCAAAGATTTGAATATAACTTATAAAAGCTACCGCCGCAATAATTAGCAGTGCAACTAGAATTTTCGTTTTCTTCTCCATTGTATCATATATATCTTTTATATCCAGGATGTTGTCTATTTTGATTATTATGTTGCATTTCTTCATCTGTCAAAGTTTTACTGTTATTTGCCTACATAAACAATTTTTTTAAATAAAAAATGTAAAAAGAAGTGATAATCCAGCTTTTTTTCTCGAAAAAAGTTTCTAAACATTTGTCCTGTTCCTCATGGGAAATAAGTTCAGACTTTTTCAATGTATACTGCATTAATGGATGGTACCATAACAGCTGGTTTTTCATTTTCAATTAATGAAAGACGACTGTACTCCCCATAGACCTCTAGTTTGTCCCCTTCTTTGTAGGTTATTTTATCTGAATACCTAACTATGACATAGGGATATTTTGCGAGTTCAGGGACTTTAAGCAGAATGTCTGTGGTGTTATCAGGATTTTCGAGTTTCTTCAATAGTTCACCTTTCACTTTAACTTTCTGTCCAATTAGTGAATTAGGATTTTCTAAAACCTTATATATATTTAGCTCGGTACAAAATGCTTTATATGCTGAAGCATTATCTTCCGAGACTGTAGGTAAATAAAAGTCGCTCTCCTTGCCCTCAAAAGATAATCCAAAGATTTGAATATAACTTATAAAAGCTACTGACGCTATAATTACAAGTGCCACCAAAATTTTCGTTTTAATCTCCATTGTATCACCTATATCCTTTATAGCCAAACTATTTGATTAATTTTATAATTTATAACCCTTCTAACTAATTATTCTGTATTATGCATTGCCAGCGTAATTATTAGGCAATGTCATGTTAGGAGGATACCATATTTTCTTTTTGTACCATCCATACTCCCAGTGAGGATCCCAAATCCAACGAGGTGCTTTAATGTATGCAAAGGTATATCCATATTTCCCATATCCACAATAAACCCAATGCCAATCAAAAACATATCGCCAATGCACAAAGTGCCATCCCTTTACCCATACATATATCATCCCTTTGCCTCTAATGTTTTGCATTTCCTCCGTTGTCAAAGTTCTGTTTTCTGATTGTACACTGGTTGAATTTGCATCTGTCTCGTTGTTCACGGATTCTGATGAGTTTGTATTTTCACTGCTTAGGTTTGTTAAGTTGTTTGTTTGATTTGTAATTCCATTAACTTGTGTTGAATTATTAGGATCACTTATAACAAGCGCATTCCCACTGTAAACTTCAGCGAACTTCTCCTTGCTCATCTCAATGTTCCCTAGAGATGGATCTGCAAGTCTAACACGGTTTTCTGTTATTTCTTTTACTACACTGTAATGAGGTCCACCATCCACTGTTATGAACACTATGTTGTTGGGTTTAAGATCATTTATTGATAACTTCATACCAACTGCTTTTAAACCTTTCGCTTTTGCTGCCTCTGCTAGTCCATACATTGTTGTCCCGTTTTCATCTGTCCCTGCGAGGTTCATGAGTTCCTGTTCAGTTGCGTTTATTCCCATATTATTTAGAACCGTTACAAGGGCTGCAGGTCCGCAGGTGTAGTTAGTGGTCTGCATTACAATTCCAGTACTATTTATTTCTGGAGTAATGTCGACTGTGGAATCAACTGTGGTTTGATCGTCAATGCCTTCCATATTTTCACCGTTCTCAGGAATAGATGATATATCTATTGATGTAGCGATTGAATTTGATGTAGATAATTCGGTTGTAGTATTCAATACATCAATCGTTATTGTGGATATCTTGGTTGTAGGAGTCGATGCCTCAGTATTAGTTGTATCAGTTGATTCAGTTGTACTGGTAGATGTTTCATTATTTGTTGTAATATTTTCTCCCAGTTGTGATTGTTCCGTTAATTCAGATGCAGCCTTTGCTTCAACACCTTTTCCTTTAAGTGACAGATGATCCGTTGTTTGAAATTCAGCAGATGTTGCCACCGCACATGCCGGTGTAACTCCTATAATCAAAGCAACCAGCATGACCATTATTATTACTTTAATATTATCACCCCCTATTTTATTAATAAAATTAGGATTACCTATTTAATAATAACTATTCATAATATTTTAATAAAATTTAAATAATACAACCAGAAATATTTATAATATTAGTTCAATTATAATTGTCCAGATAAGACAATATTATCAGC
>Ga0194111_10004620_pt1 | contig 15915 bp, 28 predicted proteins | sample TA2KigC300mmetaG_FD_146194 | JGI IMG/M metagenome (GOLD analysis project Ga0194111, IMG submission 146194) | Freshwater microbial communities from Lake Tanganyika, Tanzania - TA2015033 Kigoma Deep Cast 300m | ecosystem: Environmental > Aquatic > Freshwater > Lake | place: Tanzania: Lake... | reverse complement strand
GCTATCAGGTCTTCGGCCCCAAGCTGCTATCCACACGCTTCCCCTTCAAGGACGAGGCTCTGGAGAGCCGGTGCCTTACTGCGGAGATGCTGCCTCTCACCCGGGACGAAATCCCCAGAGTGCTGCCGCCGTCTTTCGATGGTGAAGTGAACGACCTGAGGGCCAAGCTTCTGACCTTTCGCCTGGCTAATCTGGCCAGTCTCAAAGGTAAGACCTTCGGCAATGAGCTGCTTGAGCCCAACCTTCAGCCCCGCCTCCAGGAGATCCTCATTCCACTGAAGGCCATGCTCAACGGCGACCAGGTTATGACGGAAGCCCTGGCTGGTTTTGTTCACCGCCTTCAGGAGAGCCTGTATCGCCGGCGCCAGGAAAGCAATGCAGGAAAGGTGCTGGCAGCTATCATCGAGCTTCATGCGGAAGATGCTGAACTTACATCCCAGAACATAGCCGACCGTATCACTCAAAAGGAAGAGGATACCTCGGGCCTGACCGCCGATAAGGTGGGCAGGATCACCAAGAGGCTGGGCTTCGCCAAAGACCGTGTCGGCAAGGAGAGGCAGCGTATCCTCCGCTGGGATGAAGACAGAGCCAAGAGATTGGTGTCCCTTTACGGCATCAAACTGGAGCCTTCCTTATCCCCTCCAGAAGTGTCCAATGTGTCCATAGTGTCCGCCCCAGATACGGAACAGGCGGACACTATAGAACAGGGCACAGTAAAGTGTCCGCCGAAGTGTCCGCCAGATTTTGAAGCTGGCTCACGTGTGACGGCGGACACTATGGACGGAGCGGACACTATTTTAGAGAAAGGGGACCATGACAGGTATATACCAGAGCTGGGCATGTCGGTGGAGCAGGCCATCGATGTCTGGGAAAAAGCGGGGAAGCCTGTGATCCACCTGTATCCCGGGGAGAACTGCTTCGGCCTGGATACCCTGCTCAGTCGCAACGATATCCTGCCGCGACATCTTTTAGCAGTAAGAGACTGGCTATCAGAACAGACGGCAAAGGTGTGAGATGGGCGTTTCTTTAAGTCTGGTAAAAAACATGACCAATAAAGAGAGCTTGCCTTCGGGCATACAGGCATTGAGAGACTTCGAGATAGAAAGCGGCCTGCCGGTGCCCCGGAACAGGTTCGAGAAGCTGGTAGACAAGCTCGATGGGTGCGCTGGCCGAAAGGACAAGACCGCCAGATGCCAGCGCTGCCCCTATCTGGCTGAGTGTATCGCCAGCTTCGATGCCATCTGCGGCAAGGTAGCCATGTATTAACAGTTCTACAGGAGAAACCAGGAAATGAGACAGAATCTAACGCCGAGCCAGAGGCTGTGGATAGAGGTCTTTGGCGTCTACGGATTGCCACGGTTGGATGAGAGAAAGGTGCTGGCTATAGTGGGCAGCCTTCCTAAAAGGCAACAGCAAGCGGTGAAGCTGAGGTACGGCTTTGGCGGTGTACCTCTCAGCTTCGAAAACCTGCGCCGGGTGCTGCCCAGGGCTGACGGCAAGATGGGCGTCTCCAAGGAGCTGGCCAGGCTGGAGGTGAGAAGGGCGATTCACCATCTGAGGCAGCCCAACAACCGCAAAGCGTGGCAGGAGGCGGAGCTGTGAAGCCACATCCCCTCAACAGCCTGTTCGATAAGGTTATAGCAGACTTCCAGGAGGGCCTGGCGCAGTATGCCCAGGAGATACTGCAGAAGTCTATGGAAACAGCCAAGCTAGGGCAGCTGGGCGATAGCACCGGCTTCGACCCATATATGGTGTTGGGATTGAGCCAGGATTGTTCTGATGATGAGGTGAAGAGGAGGTTCAGGGAGCTGGCCAGGATGTTGCATCCGGACACCAGCACCTGTCAGGGCACAGGGTTCCTGTTCATGCTGGTAAATGCAGGCTATGAGCACATCGCCAAGGAGCGGCAGTGGAGATGAAGCCTCAAGATATACAGGTGCTGAAAGAGATAGCCCGCTTCGAGCAAGATACCCCTGAGGCGGAATATCCCCTGGGCTGGTCCTGGCGCCAGGTGAGGATCTGGCCGTCGACATTGAACAGGCTGGTAATAGAAGACCTGATCAGGGTTACCTTCTCCTCCAACTCCTATACCGGCTACCGGCTGACGGAGAATGGCAGGCTGCTGGCTTCGGAGTCCGAGACATTACCGGTGACGAAAGAGCCAAGGACTCTGAAGATTCCCGATGACCTGTTCAGCCCCATTGAAGGCTATGAGGAGGTCAAGGAGTTGATAAGGCGGGTGCTCAGGTCGAAGAAGCCGGTGCACATACTGTTCACCGGGGTTCCCTCCAGCGCCAAGACCATGTTTTTGATCGAGCTATCCAAGATGGGCGCGGTGTACATACTGGGGAGTCAGGCGACCAAGGCCGGCATCGCCGACACACTGTTCGACCTGAAGCCGAAGCTGCTGCTGGTGGATGAGATAGACAGGATCGGCTCAAAGGACATCGCCATACTGCTATCGTTGGCAGAGACGGGCATCGTCAGCCAGACAAAACACGGCCAGAGGCGTGAGCTGAAGCTGCAAACCAAGATATTCGCTGCCTCCAACAGCATGGATATGCCGGCGGAACTCATATCCAGGTTTCTGGTGCTGCGCTTCGCCGCCTATGCACAGGCTGAGTTTGCCAAGGTGACCACCAGCATACTGGTGAAACGGGAGGGAGTCGAGCCTGAGCTTGCCCAGTACATCGCCAACAGGGTGTGGCAGATGCAGTCGTCTTTTCCCGACCCCAGGCAAGCGGTAAGGCTAGCACGGCTGGCTAGTACCAGAGAGGAGGTCGACAGCCTCATCGGGGTGCTGAACCGCTTCGGCCAGGGGTGGTCATGACCAATTGACAGCGGGAATACAGGGGCTATCATAGATGTCGGGGTGACCCCTTCCCTGTCCACTGAGCGCTCAGCGCTGAGTTTCAAGCTAGCGCTCAGATTAGCGCTGGAGGGAACTAACATGGTCAAATGTGAGATCTGCGGCAAGGAACTTAAGGATACGCAAGGCTTATCGGGTCACATGCGTCTGGAGCACGCCGAGGTGAAGGATGTGGCTCCAACCACCAAGGAGATTATCTCGGTCAAGCCTCAGCCCATTGAGAACCTGATCAGAAATCTGAACCTGCCCGAGGTGGCCAACGGTACCAGGGAGGTGTTCGACGCCGGCGTGGAATACGGCATGAAATCGATACTTATCGGCGTCAGGATCGCCCAGGAGCTGTCCAAGATGGGCATTGAGCAGGCCTCGCCCATCATCAGGATGGCTCAGGAGATGAGGCAGGCTGAGGGACAGGCGGCGCAGGCGGCAGCTCAGGAGGCGGCCAGGGAGACGGCGTCTCAGGTGGCGGCCTATTTCGACCAGAAGAAGCCCGACATCGCCTCCACGCCGTCGCCTATGGAAGGTGTGTTTGCCAGGGTCTTAGAAGGCACCTTAAGCAACCTGATGAGCAAGCTGTTTCCCGGAGGCACAGGAGAGACGCCGCTGGGGTTCACCATAGAGAAAAAGCATAAGGGGGTTTAGCATGGTTTTTAGTGTTAACCAGGAAGCATTGGAAAAAGCCAAACAGGTCGGTGACCACTACACCATGGAGGTGACCAGAAGTCGCCAGGACGGCACCATAGAGCTCAAGCTGATACCCAAAGATGACTGGGCTAAGAGCCAGCTGCCGGAGTTCATAGATGGCCTTACCAATCAGCTGTGCTCCCAGTTCCACCTCTACTTCGGCCTGCAGGGTAAGATCGTAGATGCCGATTAGCTGGCTGGAGCTATCGAGGATCCTGATATTGGCCGCAGCCGCCAGGGCTTTCTATGAGTCCAGGCGGCCAGAGGCAGGGCTATCGTCCAATCTTGGGGGTGGTCATGACAAATTGACAGCGAATTTAGAGGGTGGTAACGTAAAACCAGAGCCTGAAGAGCTGCCGCCACAGCTCAGCAAGTGGGCTAAGAAGTCGGCTCAGAACTACGCCCTGGCTCAGGCGAGGAAATGGCGCAACTGGGAGCAGGCGATGTTTGAGCCCAAGCCCTAGGCTCGGAAGTTAATAATCTAGAAGGCTGGTAGGTTTGCCGGATGGGTTTCGGTCTACCAGCCTTTCCTTTTCGGCGAACCTCCAGTCAAAAGGGGTAGCAACCTGGTCGGAAGAGGTCTGGCTACCCCTTTCCTCTTTCGGCCGGGTTGCACCCCAAAAGCAAACAAGGAGGTGTGCAAGTATGGCCAAATATGCAAGCTGGGCTGATCTGGAGCGGGAAGCCCCGGAGAAGTACCAGAGGAAAGCGACCCCTGATGCCTATCGCAACGGCCTGCAGCGCATAGCCCCTCCGGGAGCCAACGTCAGGGACTCCAGGATCAGAGGCTACCAGGCAGGCATCCAGGGCAAAGGCCCCGTCTGGCTACGCGAGTTTCGTGAAGCCATGTTCGGCGGATGAACTCTGCTCTCGGTGGCATAGCCCAAATGGCAGTGGCATTGGTGACAGTAGCCGGTGTGGCGGCGCTGAGCAATGACCTCTCCCATATCGTGTACTACTCAGCAGACCCTCTGCAATCAGAAAAGAGAGCGGAGCTTGAGAAAAAGTACGGACGGTGGGCGGTTAAATCAGCCATAGCCATCTGTCCCTTGGGAAACATCGAGTGCATCGAGAGAGAAGCCAAAAGACTTTCGGAAGCAAGACTAACAAGGAGGTAACAATGCTACAAGCGCAGCAAGTATTTTCCCCGGTTTCCCCTCAGCAGGTCTACAGCCCGTCACAGGTGTACAGTCCTGCGACAACCTATACCCAGCAGCTCAACATCGGCGATATGCTGAACTCCATCCTGCCGCTGATGATGATGGCTATGGTGTTCGCCATGATTATCCCGATGTTCAAGGGCATGACCAAGGGGATGGGGGCATAGCACAGAATGAATCAATGAGGAGGTAACGTATGCTAGCACCACAGCAATTCGGCCCGCAGCAGGTCACCACCTACTACCGGCCTACCCAGCTCGACATCAGCGAGATCATGAACATGGTGTTGCCCATCATGATGCTGGGCATGGTCTTCGCCATGATCACGCCCATGTTCAAGGGCATGACCAAGGACGTAGCCTAAAGGAGGCAGCATGGAAACAAGAGTAATGACAAGGAACGACGGCAAGGGAATATTCAGCCCTCAGGGGGTATCTCCCCAGCAGCTGCCGGGTGCTGTCCAGGGCGCCCCGGTAATCGTCTGGGACCACAGGAACAACCAGTATGGCATCCTCAACCAGGGCTTTCTGGCTGAGCTCTGCCTTCTGGCGGAAAAAGCCTATATCGTTGACCGGCTCGATGATAGAGACGGCGTCAAGGTCACCGTCAAAAACGGAGCTGCAGTCAGCGACGTGGCCAAGGGCACCATCGAGGTTCCGGCAGGCGAGGTATGGTACATCAACCGGCTTTCGGTCATCTGCCCTGCAGCCGGCGCCGACGGCTCGGCCAAGTTCAACATCGAGGTCAGCGCCTTCCCCAAAGAGGACTCAGCCAACAAGGATTATCTCTCGGCTGATGTCACCGCCATGGGGGCTACCACCAACTACGACCTGACCTCGGCCGGCCAGTTGGGCGAGGATCTCCGGCTGGTAGGCGGCGACAAGCTGGTGCTGAGACTCACGGTAACTGTAGCCTTCACCGCGGACAAAGACTTCTATCTCAATGTCTACGGGCGAGGCGGCAAGCGACTGGTGTAGGCCACAGGCGATATATGGTCACGGACAGGCTGCAGCTCTGTCCCTGACCGCAGGCCTCTTTGGCCGAAAGGAGCTAGAGCGTGTTTGATGCCGTCCTGCCGCCGGGATATAAGGCTGTCTCCGTAGGATCGGTCACCGGCTTTGATGAGCTTGGGGCATTCCAACCTATGGAGGAGGGTCAAGAGGAAGGCAGCCGCATGCTGGCTCAGCTTGTCTTCGAGCATCGGCCGGCTGACTTCGATTATCTGGCAAATGAGCTGAACCGCAGATGCCTGGAGACGGGGATATCCCTCTGGCCAGAGCGCCGTGATTTCGCCTTTGCCGATACCGCCCAGCCTGTCCTCTACATCTGCTGGCAGAAAGGGATGGTCTGGTGGGGCTGGATACTGGGGCTTCTGGCGTCCCTGGTGCTGCCGCCGCTGGTCATGGCCGGCCTGTGGCTGATACTGCCGGAATCGGTGAAGGAGATGATCGAAGCAGTAACGTATATCGGCATTATGGGGGTAGCCATGTACCTGATTTCCAAAATGACCAGGGGGATGGCCACTTCCGGGGAGGCGAGGTGAACCAGCAATATCAGCCTCAGCAATACACCGCCCAGTTTCTGCAGGAGGTGATCCCGTTGGTGATGACCCTGGCCGTGGCTGCCATCGTGGTATCCAACGCAATCAAGGCGGTTAAGGAGGCCATAAAGGGACGTGACACCGCTGGAACTACGAGGTGATTAACGTGGAAGCTTCACTGATTGCCGCCATGGCCCCTATCGCCAACACCATTATTGGCAGGTTGAGCTCGGGGCAGAAGCTGAAAGGACAGGAGCAGATATTCATCCTGCTCTACTCCATAGCCGAGGACAGCCGAGAGTCCAAACAGGAGATGCAGAAGCTGCGAGAGGACTTTGGCAGGTTCAACGACATGCTGCACTCACTTAACGAGCTGGTAAACGAGGTGAGGGCAGAGACCTCTTTTCTCAGGGGCAAATTAAACTCACGGAGGAGCTAATAACATGAACAACAAAACTATTGAGGACATCAGAGGGCTGGTCAGGCCGGTCCTGACCGCAGTCTTCGGCGTCGCCTTTATCATCGGCGTCTTCGCCCTTCTTATCGAGCCCATATGGCTGGCCTATTTAACCGTGGGCATCTTCATCTTCTGGTTCGGCGACAGGGCATTCAAAAACCTGGGCTTCATGCTCAAGGGACAGTATCCGGCGGCCACGCCGCCCGATACAGATGCCACCGATATTCAGCCGCCTGCTGGCACCCAGCCGGTTGTTACACAGACAGCACCGGCCGAGGAGACAAAGCCGGCAGAGCTGGTGCCGGAACTGGATTTGGCTGCCTTCCACCATGCGGTGCTCAAAGACGTTGGGCCCAGGTATACCGAGGTCAACCCCTGCACCATCTTCTATGAGGCCAGAGACAAAGGGGCGGTGACCAAAGCCAGCCATATCAGCCAGGCAATCGACTACTGGCACTATCTTGTCGGTCTGGCAGGGGAAGCATTTCAATACATCTGGGGCTACAGCCTGGATGAGGCCATAGAGCATGCTGCTGAGCCCGGCTGCCCCACCTGCGACACCTGTGTTGCGGGCACCGATATCGACAGCAAGGCCAGACGTGCCGGCATGTCTTACTACGCGGTTCTGCTGGACTTAAGGCGCACCTTAGAGAAGCAGCAGGACCTCTACCAGCTTGCCCAGAGCGGCATCGACTGGAAACCTAAGCTGGCTCTACAGCAGCAGACGCTGTATTCCCTGGGAGCGCTAGCCGGGGAGATCCTGCGAACAGGCAGATAATGGACTGTTATGAGTACTACAGGATGTTTTTCTTCCTGCTCTTCTGGATCAGCTTCAGCATGGGGCTGGGCATACTTATCGGCTGGTCTATCTGGAAGAGAAAGTGAGGCATAGATGGCCAACACCTTCATTCTGGACATCATAACAGCAGTAGGCGGCGAGCCCAGGGACTACGCCTCGGCCGGAGAGGCGGTGGTGGTCTCGGTGCGGCTGAAGAACACGGGCAGCCAGGGCATGTACATCTGCGCCACCGCCACCTGGGATTCGACGCAGCTCAGCTTCGACCCGGTCTATGCCTGGGCGGAGGCGCTGCAGACCATCTACTTCCGGGCTAACGCCACCATGCCCAACAAGGACGTGAAGGTCACTGCCTATGGCTGGTGGTGGAACGGCTCCCAGTGGATCAACGACAGCGGGAAGGAGAAGGACCTGCTGCTGGCGGCGGCAGCGCCCCAGTTCTCCGATTTCCGCGTAACGCAATATCAGAAGGTCTAATGAGGTGATGCTATGAACATACAGACTTTACAGGTGCTGCCTGCCCAGTATCCGGGCTATGCCCTCTACTACCCCTTAAGCAGCGTCATCGAGGTCAGAAATGGCGACAAGGTGAGGATAACCGTAGGCTACTCCTATCGCGGGCCGGCTAAAACGCTGAATCTCTACGGCGCTATCGGCGTCCAGGCGGTGTGGTTTGATGAGAAGGTCAATGCCTCAAGGCAGATATCGCTGCCCGAGTCTACAAGCTGGATCACCAGGTCGGACTACGTCGATATCACTATAGATACCACCAAGATCTCAGCCGGCAGCGGCTATGACATCTACGCCAAGATCATGGAGGGCAGCAGCGACCGGGTGATCTCGCCGGTGGTCTATGACGTCATCACGGTATTGAGCGCCGCAGCCGAGTTTCAAAACTTCCAGATATCTACCTGGTCCAAGGTGTAGCCATGCTGCAGGTGATCTCGCTTGGGTCTCCACAGGTGGTGGAGCTGGCCAGCGGCGACACCTTAAGAGTTGTGATCGCCTTCGGCTACCGTGGGCCGGCTCAGAGGTTGACGCTGTACGCTGCCATCGGCAACCTGGGGTTCTTCGGCTTCGATGAGATAATCTCGGTGCAGAGTCCCCTGGACCTGCCTGCGTCGCTGGAGAGCTTTACCGCTTGTAATGAAAGCATAGATATCCCTATCACTGGGGCCATCGCGCCGGGCATGGGCTACGACCTGATGTCCAAGATAAGCGAATATCAGTCTCAGACCGAGGTCAGGGTGGCCGACGTCATCAACATAGTCGGTGCACCCTCTCCCTGGTCAGGGATAACCTCTGTGATGGTGATGGCGATGATGATGGCCATGATGGGACAGTTTATGCCTATGGGGCAGGATTAGATGGCGAAGACGTATCTGGAACGGACGGAGTTGGAGCAGATGGAGCAGCAGGCCACCTGCGTCAGAGATATGCTGCTGATACGGCTGCTTTCCAGACTGGGCTGCCGCATCTCCGAGGCATTGGCCATCAGGGTGGAGGACATCGACTTCAACCAGAGGACGATCACCATCCAGCACCTGAAGGAGCGCCTCAGGCTCTCTTGCCCCGACTGCTCCAGCAGGCTGGGCAGAATGCACAAGTTCTGCCCCAAGTGCGGCCGGGAGGTAGATGAGCCTATGGCCAAGATGCAGGAGGTACACCGCAGAAGAATACTGCCTGTGGATGGCCAGACCCTGGAGATGCTCAGGGATTTTATTAAAAGAGATGGCACTAAGGGGCTTATCTTCGGCATCAACCGCCACCGGGCCTGGCAGATAATCCGCGCTTGCGCCAGAAAGGCGGGGCTGCCGCACCTGATCAACCCCGAGACGGGCGCGATCAAGGGGGTCAGCCCCCACCGCCTGAGGGATGCCTTCGCCGTCAATGCGGTCAGGGTCGATGACTCAGGTGACGGATTGAGGCTACTGCAGGAGCACCTGGGACACCAGAGCATCGCCACCACCATGAGGTACCGCAAGGTATCCGGCGAGGAGCATAAGGAGTGGTATGGCAGGCTCTTCCGAGGCTAAAGGCGATGTCTTCTGGGACCTGCCCCCATGGATATCCTATATCGCCGGCACCGACCTGGGCTTCTCCCTGTACGTAGCCAACCCCACTGCCACGGCCAAGGAGTACGCCCTGATGTCCAATCTGTCCCAGGGCAGCACGTTGCTCAGCCAGGAGTCGATAAAGGTCTTCGGCTATGCCTGGTTCCGGGTGGAGCCCGGCGACTGGGTACGGCTCCATGGCTCGCTACGTTTGGAGGATACCAATTGTCTTCTAACTGTGCTGCTGGTGGAGAAGGAGACCGAAGCAGTGGTGGACTCGGTGTCGACCTACCTCAGGGCGCCGACCACCGCCGCACTGCCTCCCGCCTGGCCGGGCTCAGGCACCACGGTGGTGACCAGCGACTTGATGGGGCTGATCTATCCTCTGATGATGCTGGGGCTGATAGGAGCGATGATAGTCCCGGCGGATAATGATTCCGAGGAAAAGAAACGGCTGGAGGAGAGGAGACGCTGATGCCCGGGGAGTTCTACATCGAGGCCAAGCGGGAAAGGCTGGACCTGTCGGCTATCCTGGCGGCTATCGAAGCTCTGGGAACCAAGCTTGATCGTTTGCGCGGCGAGGCTCCTGGAAGCGGTTCGGTAACAGGCGACTGGCAGTCGGGGATAGCCACCAGCGGGGAAACCGGCGCTGACCTGATAACTCTCGGGGATGATGACATCAAATACAAGCTTCACTCGCTAGTGATTAACATCAGCGCCCTGACCGCAGGGGCGATCATAGCCGTCAAGCTGTTTATGAAAGCAAATGGCACGGAGAGAAAGGTCTATCATCAGTCGTTTACCCAGGGAACTGACCCCGATGGACTGTGGATAGTCAACGGCACCGTAGGCCTCCATGAAGCCTTAAGGGTGGAGCTTGAGAGCGACAATGCTGCCGACAACGGCAAGACGGTTGATTATGACTACATGCTGGAGGAGATGTGATGAGCCTGTTAGTTAGTTGGTCTGTTCTCTCATTGATAAAAACGAAGACAGATAACCTGCCGGCTGATCCTGCTAGCCAGCAATTGACAGCCAGCGCAGCCCAAGCAACGGGCATTATGGATCAGACTGATAAGCTGGCGGGAGAGACTCCTATAACCGGCACCACAGCTCAAAACTGGCAAACTGCGGAAACCGATGTCGTCTCCATCGGTGCCAGCAACACCAAGTACAAGGTACACGACCTCTCTTTGAATATCGCAAACATGGTTGGCACGGCTATCACGGTAAGGCTATACAAGAAAGTGAATGGCGTGGAGAGAAAGGTCTACGAGCAGGTATTCAATGCCGCAACTGACCCTCCGGGGCTACCCATCATTAACGGCACCTGGGGCATTCACGATGTGCTGAGGGTAACCCTACAGAGCAACAATCCAGCCGACAACGGCAAGACGGTTGATTATGACTACATGCTGGAGGAGATGTGATGAGCCTGTTGATCAAAGGTGGAATTGCCAAGCTTTCTCAGCTGGAGATAGATACTAACAAAGACTGGGGCTACTATCTTATCAAGAACCTCGGTGCCGCTGTGGAGGGTGGCGATGCCTTAAGGAAAGCCCAGGCTATTTTGCAGTCGGCGATGACCACAAAAGGGGATGTCCTCTTCCGAGATACCTCTGAGGCTAATCGCCTTCCCCCCGATGCCGGCAAGGGATATAGCTTCTTGAGAAGCAGGGGCCCGGGGCTGGCGCCGGTATGGCAGGATATCGAGAGCCTTATCCAGTATATGACGGCCAGCCTCAATAGGGCGGCAACCTTCGACCTGGCTGTGCCGCTGCCTGAGATAAGTGTGTTACAGTTGGCCAACGCTATAGGTGGTGTATCGTCTTCACCCAATTTGGGCATACCAGCGCCAAGCATAAGTGGAGAAATGAGAGGGGCCAGCGTAAGCGCAGTAGGCGGCGCTGTTTCCCATAACCATGACGTTGGCGATACCGATGAGACGGCGCAAGCCAACAGCCCCGATGCCAGCGATATGACGCTGCTGCCTGCCGATGGAGCTATCAGCGACTACTACGCCTTGGGTTATGTCAGCAAGTTTGACGCGGTATGCCTGAATGTCGGAACCGCTGGGGCCAACTACACACTGGCCTACGAATACTCCAAAGGCGCCGGGGCTTGGGGTACTCTTACCCTGCTTCATAATAGCACCAATGAGTGGAAAGGCACGGGCAAGGGATGGCTTACTTTTTCTCGACCTGCTGATTGGACCGCCGATACGCTGGCGGGCCTGACCCTGTATTGGATCAGGGCCAGGGCAACCAGTATTGGTGCCTTTACACAGCCAAAAGGCACCCAGGCATGGATATTGGACTATTCATAGGAGGTAACTTATGGAGCAACCTAGTATAGAGGCAAAATACCGGAAATTGAGCAGGCTAGCCCAGGCACTGCACATCCCTGTTCCCGAAGCCTTCTGGGAGCTTGAGGTTAGGGACAGACATGGCAGGGTCATCCACTGCCATAAACAGAGGGCTCATAGCTGGGTGAGGAATGCCTACAATCTCATGGTGTGTCAGGCCTGTGCAGTGGCGGCGGACAATGCAGTAGGGCTAGCTATAGTCGATACTGCCGGTGTCACCAAATCGGATACCATAACGCAGCCGACATCGGGCTGGTCCAGCACCGGCTCGGGAAACCAGAGCGTCTACGTGAACTCCGGATACGGGTTTTATGCCGGGGCGGGTGTTGATACCTTCGGCATTATCGTAGGCAGCGGCAGCGGCGCAGAGAACTTCAATGCCAATGCCCTGGGGACGAAAATAACCAATGGAGTGGGCGCGGGTCAACTATCTTACGCTGCGGTCAATGCCCCTTCGATAACCACCTTGGGCACCACCAAAAAGGTCGAGTGGGTCAGGTTCTTCAACAACAACAGCGGCGGCGCGGTAACCGTAAACGAGGTGGCCATATACACTTACGGCACCTGCGGCAACGCCTCGGTTTACTACATGCCCTGCCGAGACCTGATAGCCGGAGGCATTTCAGTGCCGAACACGGGCCAATTGAGGGTGATCTATACCATTCAACTGACCTACCCGGCCTAGGAGAATGAGGGCAATGACGCAATATGCCGTGACGGACATCGACTGTTGGCCGAGAGATCTCGATCCTGAACCGAGCGCAGAAACGGTGTCGGGACTAGAAGCCAAGCTAAAAGTCAGCTTTCCCGCCCTCATCATAGGAGCACGATGTGTGAAGACCAAGAGGATACGCCTGATTTCCGATAATGGCCCAGGAGATACAACATGCGCTATGCCATAGTTTCCAAAGGGCCAAGTCTGTCCCAAACAGAAGCTGAGGCTGCTAAGGTTGGAGCCAAAGACATAAGAGTGGCCAAGCTGCTGGGCCAGATCTTCTGCGAGCTTGACGAAAAACAGGCTGAGCAGCTATCCCGGATGCCGGGGGTGGTGCTCAAGCAGGTCAAGGACTACAAGAGCGACCAGATGGTGGCGGTAGCGCCGGCAGCGGAGACGGTGGAGAGGCTGTGGGACGTGTTCTTCCTGCTGCGCTCTTATTTCACGCCGCCGTTGACCGGCGCCGGCCTCACCGTGGCAGTGCTGGATAGCGGCATCCACAAATCACATGAATCGCTACAGGACAAGGTGGTCTATGAGGGGAACTTCACCGGCTCGCCCACCTGTGACGATATCTTCGGGCACGGTACCCAGGTGGCCTTTGTGGCTGCCGGCGGAGTCCACGCGCCCAGGCAGAGGACGGGCGTCTCCCCGGGGGCAAAGGTATTGAACATCAAGGTCATCGATGACGAAGGCAACGGCACCGATGAGAGCATCATCCTGGGCATCGATAAGGCCTGTGAGCTGGTAGAGACAGCGCGGAGGAGCAATCTCCTGCCGACAGATGCCATGTATCCCAACGTCATCAACTTCAGCCTCGGCGGCGAGGACGACGGCGACAGCGACAACCCATTGAGAGCAGCTTGCCGCCAGGCCAGCAGAGACTACGGGCTGGACGTGGTCGCTGCCGCCGGCAACGCCGGCCCAAAGATGACCACCATCATGCTACCAGCCTGCGATCCTGAGACCATCGCTGTGGGCGCCATCGAGACCACCGGAGACCTGGCTGTCTGGGAGAAGTCATCCCGAGGCCCGACTGTACAGGGAGATACCAAGCCTGACTTTGTGCTCTGGGGCACCAATATGGAGATGGCCAGCCATAAGGCGGATGATGGGTACCTGTTCAAGTCGGGGACAAGCTTTGCCACCCCGATACTCTCCGGGCTCACCGGGCTCATCTGGGAGAGCGGCCGGCGAGCTTACGGCGAGAGTTGGCCCTTCCGCTGGGTGTCGGCCAGGGAGTTCGCTCCCTACTTCTGCCTCAAGCCGCAGACGGCGCCGGTGAAGAAAGACAACAGCTATGGCTTCGGGCTCCCCGCCATGGGAACGATGATAGGCTCTCTAACTGGCATAGGAACATCCGGGACAACTGAGATGGCTAACGGCATGCTGAGCATTGGGCTGCTGGGCATGGTGATGAACATGTTCCGAGGCATGATTTAGCAACAGGTTGGGTTAGAAAAAGATGTCCGGTCAAGCTGTGGTGATAATAAAGGGAAAGCAGTGGCAGGTCAGCCTGGCCACAAGCTACCCGGAGCTCATCCAGGGGCTCAGCAGCATCCCTCAGATGCCTTCAGGAACGGGCATGCTGTTCGATTTGGGCCACGACACCATGTTTACCGTGACCACGGAGCAGATGCTGTTTCCCATAGATATCGCCTTTATCTCGGATAACCTCTCGGTTACCGAGACTTATCGCAGTATTATGCCCGGCTACATCGTGACCTCGGATGTGCCAGCCAGGTATTTCTTAGAAGCCAACGCTGGAGAGCTCGATGGTGTGGAGACTGGTGACGGTGTTGCGGTGCAACTGCTGTCTCCAGCGCACATGCCGAGCCAATCGGATGAAATCGCCAGCTTCGGCGCAATGCTCATGGCACTGCTGGCAGGAGTGGCTATCGTCATTGCTTCGACAAAGGGAATGATGGGAGACGCCCATCCGCTGCCTGAAACCGTTGTGGGACAGGTAACATGTGAGCCGGTATTGCCCGAGCACTACGAGCTCCTGAGGTATTTTGATAAGCCTGTCCCTGACTACAGCTTCTCGCTGGAGCCCGAAGCTAAAGAGCGCAGGATCGACGAGGTGCTGAGGCAGCTCAAGGCCGGCGTCGAGGATATCCAGGATAGCCACAGCTTCAGGGAGTTCCTGCTCACCATGTCCAAGTTCCACGACTACAGCATCGGCAATCTCATTCTCATCGCCTTGCAGAGGAAAGACGCCACCAGGGTGGCCGGCTTCAACACCTGGAAGGACCTGGGCAGATGGGTCAAGAAGGGCGAGCGTGGTATCGCCATACTGGCGCCCTGCTTTCCACCGAAAGCACAGAAGACGCAAACGCCGGAGACCGATGAAGAGAAGGAAAATGGAGAGAAAGAGAAGGGACAGATTTTGGACGTCAGGCCTATCTATTTCAAGGTGGTCTATGTGTTCGACGTCAGCCAGACCGAGGGTAAAGAGCTGCCGCAGTTCGAGGTGCCGTCGCTAACCGGTGAGGCCAATGAAGAGCTGCTTGCTAACGCGATGTCCCTGGCCAGATCGCAGGGGCTCGATGTCGCCTTTGAACCCAGGCCTCAACAAGATCCCTCAATCAAGGGGGTGTATTTCGGCAAAAGCATCTGGGTAAAGCCCGATGAATCACGGGCGCAGCAGCTCAAAACCCTGCTTCATGAGGTGGCGCATTACTACAGCGAGGGCGTATTCCGCATTTCCAGAAGGGACGCCGAGACCATCGCCGAGAGCGTGGCCTTCACCGTGGGCGCCCGCTTTGGATTCGACACCGGCACACGGTCGTTTCCTTATGTGGCATTATGGTCGCAGGATAAAAAGGTGCTGGAGCAAAATCTGGCCAGTATCCGTAAGATAGCTACCATCATGATCGAGGCGCTGGAAGGCAAACAGGCGAGCCAGTTGAGTATGGTGAAATAGCATGGTGATGCCGCTAAGACCGGGCAGGGGTGGCTATATCAGGCCGTTCGGCTGCGGCTGGTTTATCCGCGAGTTTCTGCTGGGCCACGGTCCTGAAGGCGCTGCAGTGATAGACTCTGAAATCGGCGCTTGCCAGGAGGATATCTTCTTTCACTACAAAAAAGCCATCCACCGGGCTTATGCCGAGGACGCCGTCGCCTGGGAAAACGAGGAAAGAATTAGAAAAGGCAAGCCTATCTATACTGAAGAGGAATATAACGAGCGCTTCGAGTACTTCTTCAGCCGAATACCGTACAAGCTGGTGAAGTGCCGCTATCACAGCTTTCAGAGGTACTTCCACTGGCTGAAG
>Ga0194111_10004619_pt1 | contig 15916 bp, 12 predicted proteins | sample TA2KigC300mmetaG_FD_146194 | JGI IMG/M metagenome (GOLD analysis project Ga0194111, IMG submission 146194) | Freshwater microbial communities from Lake Tanganyika, Tanzania - TA2015033 Kigoma Deep Cast 300m | ecosystem: Environmental > Aquatic > Freshwater > Lake | place: Tanzania: Lake... | reverse complement strand
AAAAGGTGAGAAGAAATTGCCAATCATCCGCATGTCTTGGAAAAATCAATTTTTTCATCGCCACCTCCTTGGGTGACGATTATAATAGCTTAACCATATTTTGCAAGCGCTTAAGTTAGCGCTTATGCCCATCAAGGGGGAGGGAGCCTGAGATGAAGGCTCTTCCATGTCCGGAGGCCTTTTTGATATGCCCCTCCTCTTCTCTCAGGGATGAAACATCAAGGCTGGAAGGCAATCTCCTGGTCAGTGATGCCTTGTCAGCAAATATCGTGCCGGACAGCCCTGGGTCGCCCTTTATCTCTAAAAAGATCTCTTCTGCGTTTTCTCCTTGGGGAAAAGGCTGCGGATGGCCTCCGCCAGGGTCTCCACGCCCATCAGGGTGAGGCCCTCGAAGTCGCCCAGGCGCTCCTTCTGGCGGCGGGCCAGGAGGGCTTTGGTAAAGCCCAGCTTGCGGCCCTCCTTGAGGCGCACCTCGGGCTGGCTCACGGCCCGGATCTCGCCGGTCAAGCCCACCTCCCCGAAGATCAGGGTGTCGCCGGGGACGGGGCGGTCGAGGTAGGAGGAGGCCACGGCCAGGGCCACGCCCAGGTCGGCCGCGGGTTCGGTGAGGCGCACGCCCCCGGCCACGTTGACAAAGAGGTCCTGGCCGCCCAGGCCGAAGCCCACCCGCTTTTCCAGCACCGCCACCAACAGCGACACCCGCCCCGGATCCACCCCCATGGCCTGGCGCCGGGGCAGGGCCAGCGAGGTGGGCGACGCCAGGGCCTGCACCTCCACCAGGATGGGCCGGGAGCCCTCCAGACTGGGCACCACCGCGGAGCCGGGCACGTCGAGAGAGCGCTCCGCCATGAACAGGGCCGAGGGGTTGGCCACCTCCACCATCCCCGCCTCCTGCATCTCAAAGACCCCCAGCTCCTGGGTGGGGCCGAAGCGGTTCTTCACCGTGCGCAGCAGGCGAAAGGCGTGGGAGCGGTCGCCTTCGAGGTACAACACCGTGTCCACCAGGTGCTCCAGCACCTTGGGCCCGGCTATCAAACCTTCCTTGGTGACATGGCCGATGATGAGGGTGGCCATGTTGAGCAGCTTGGCCTGCTGCACCAGCCGGAAGGCCGTCTCCCGCACCTGGGCCAGGGACCCGGGCGCGGCGGGCAGCGCCGCGGTGTACAGGGTCTGGATGGAGTCCAGGGCCAGGAAAGCGGGGCGCGCGGTCTCCACCATCTTGATGATGTTTTCGAGGCAGGTCTCGGTGGCCACCAGAAGGCCCGGGGCGGACAGCCCCAGCCGGTCGGCCCGCAGCTTAAGCTGGCCCTCGGACTCCTCGCCGGAGATGTAGAGCCCCACCTGGTCGGGCTGGCAGAGGCGGTCCAGGGCCTGGAGCACCAGGGTGGACTTGCCGATGCCCGGGTCGCCCCCCACCAGCACCACGGAGCCCTGCACCAGGCTCCCTCCCAGGGCCCGGTCGAACTCGCCCATGCCTGTGGGCCGGCGGATCTCCGGCGGCACGATGAGGCTCACCAGGGGCTGGGGCGCGCTCCTGAGCGGCGGGGCTGGGGCCTGCACCGGGGGGCCAGCCGGCAGATATTCCTCGGCCAGGGAATTCCAGGCGCTGCACTGGGGGCACCGCCCCAGCCACTTGCCCACCTGGTGCCCGCAACTCTGACAGGTAAAAACGGTCTTGCCGCTCCGGCTGGTCATGGAGGGTCCCCATGGTGTGGTTGTCGGAGGCGAGGGAGGGGAACGGAAAACCGGCCCTCTGCCTCAAGTTACCGGCTTCGAGTTTACTGCAAATGAACGTCCTTGCCAATGATGATATGGATAGGTGACAATGTGGTGGGAAGGCACGAGACCCACGGCCTCCTTCCCCTGGCTCGCCTTTACGTCCCATGGCTGCGAAAAATCTTCTGGAAAATCTCACCGCAGGCGCGGCCCGGTTGGCCGGGCACCCGGGTTTGCAAGTCCTCCTGGCCCTGGCCCACGATCGCCGCGTCCAGGTCTATCTGGTGGGGGGCACGGTGCGGGACCTGGCCCTGGGCCGGGCCTCTCCCGACCTGGACCTGGCCGTCCCGGCCCACACCCTGGAGCTGGCCCGGGAACTGGCCCGGGTCCTGGGGGGCGCCTTTGTGCTCCTGGACGAAGGGGAGCGCACCGCCCGGGTGGTGGCCGGGGAGCAGATCCTGGACCTGACCGAGTTCCGGGCCCCCACCCTGACCGGTGACTTGCAGGGCCGGGATTTCACCATCAACGCCCTGGCCCTGGACCTGGCCGAGGTGGTGGCCGGCGCCCCCCTCACGGTGCATGACCCCACGGGCGCCCTCCAGGATTTGGCCGCAGGCGTGATCCGCATGGTGGCCCCGGAAAACCTGGCCCAGGACCCCCTGCGCCTGCTCCGGGCCTACCGCTTCGCCGCCACCCTGGGTTTTGCCGTCACCCCGGAGACCACCGCGGCCGTCCGGCGCTTTGCCGGCGAATTTCCCCGGGTGGCCGGCGAGCGGGTGCATCATGAACTTTTTCTCCTGCTGGCCGCACCCGGGGCCGCCTCCGTACTGGCCGCCATGGACGAGGCCGGGCTGCTCTGCCGGGTCTTTCCGGAACTGCCGGACCTGAAGGGGGTGGAACAGAAGGGCTTTCACCATCTGGACGTCTTTCACCATTCTCTGGAGACGGTGCAGCAGCTGGAGGCGGTCCTGGCCGAGCCGGGGCGGTTCTTCCCGGATTCCGCCGCCGAGATCGCCGCCTACGCCGCCGCCCCGCCCCGCCCCGCCCTCCTCAAGCTGGCGGCCCTGTACCACGACGCGGGCAAACCTCTGGTGCGGGAGGAGCGCCCCCACCCCGAGCGCTACACTTTTTATCAGCACGAACGGGTGGGGGGCGAGATCTTCGCCGGGCTGGCCCAGCGGCTCCGCCTCAGTCAGGCCGAAGCCAAGGTGGTGGGACGCCTCATCGCCTGGCACATGCGCCCCTTTCTGCTGCTGCCCCTCTTTCGCCGGGGGGAGCTCACGGTGCGGGCCCTGGGCCGCCTGGTCAAGGCCGCCGGGGCCGATCTGGCCGGGGGCTTCGCCTTGGCCATGGCCGACAGCCTGGCCGGGCAGGGCCCCTTAAAGCCGCCTGATTCCGAAACCGCGCTGGCTGACCTGGCTGCCCAGGCCTTCCGCTTCCGGGCCGAGCGCCTGGACCCCCTGGCGCAGGCCCCCCGCCTCCTCACCGGCCACGACCTGACCCGGGTCTTCGGCCTCACCCCGGGCCCCCGCTTTAAAGAACTCCTCACCGCGGTGGAGGAAGCCCAGTGGGAGGGGCGGGTGACCCGCCGCGAGGAAGCCCTGGACCTGGTGCGCCGCCTGTTGGAAACTACCTGAAGCTTGGACGCCGCAACGGTTAGACAACCCGCCCTCAAGGTGTAGGTCTCGGCGCGTTATCTTGTGAAAATTGGTACACTATGGATAGCATTCATTTATTTAAAATTGTTCAGTTACCGGAACGAGCGTCGGATTTTTTCCAGGGCACTATTTTTCCCCCCTGCAAAAATCCCTGAAAAGGGGAGAACGGGAGAGTTCGCCCCCAATCCGAGGGGGCCTGACCACCGGCCGAAGCCCTGCGGAAAACCCTAGAGTTCACAACGAAAACCCATATCTCCTTGATCAGGGCCGCTTCCAGAAAATTCCCGTGGGATGCAGCCTGGCGGCCTTTCCGGCTTTTTTTCGGCCAGGTGGAGTGTAACTCTCAATCTCCTTCATTGGCGTTGACCGTGACGGCGGTCGCGGCTACACTTCGGCCACCAATGAGCAGGGGTTCTATGAAGGTTATCTGGTCCGCCACCAAAGCCATCCTCAAGACCCGCATCTCCGAGACCGGCTTTCTCCTCTGGATTGAGCCCCTGGCGGCCGAGACCGGGCCCCAGGGTGAGCTCATGCTGGTGGCCCCCAACGCCTTTGCCCAACGCTGGGTGAAGACGCACTATCTGCCGCTCATTCAGCATGCCTTGGGGGAGTTGGGGCAGCCGCCGGTGGTGAAGCTGGCGGCGGCCCAGGCCGCCAAGCACCTCCCGGCCGCGGCGACGCCGGCGCAGCCCGCGCTGCCCCTGGCGCCCCGGACCCGCACAGGCGGCCGGGCTTTAATGAGGGGCTTCACCTTTGAGCGCTTCGTGGAGGGCCCGTCCAACCGCCTGGCCTTCCACGCCTCCGCCGCCCTGGCCCGCAACGACACCTTCTTAAACGGCATTCTCTTCCTGGCCGCGGCGCCCGGGCTGGGCAAGAGCCACCTCTCCCAGGCCGTGGGCAATTTCCTGGCGGACACCGCCCCCCGCTCTCCGGTGCTGTACGTAACCGCCGAGGACTTCACCAACGACATGGTGCGGTCTCTGAAATCCGGCCAGATGCCCGCCTTCAAGGAACGCTACCGGGGGGAATGCGACATCCTGCTGATGGAAGAGGTGCAGTTCCTGAGCGGCAAGGAAAAGATTCAGGCCGAACTCTGCTACACCCTGGACACCCTGCTCAGCAAACGGAAGCGTTGCGTCTTCACCAGCCACTATCTGCCCGGGGAGATCGCCCATCTCTCCCGGGAGCTGCGCTCCCGCCTCACCGGGGGGCTCATCACCCCCATCGCCCCCCCCGATCTACCCACCCGCAGGCAGATCCTGGCCCGGAGGGCCGAAGAGCGCGGCGTCAGCGCCGGGCCCCGGGTGCTGGAGTACGTGGCGGAGAACCTCACCGGGGACGTGCGTCTCCTGGAGAGCGCCCTGGACTGTCTGGCGGCCCGGGCCACCCTCCTGGGGGAGCCCCCCAATCTGTCTCTGGCCCAGGAGGTGCTCCAGGACCTCAAGGCCGTGGAGCCCCGCCTCAGCGTCAGCCAGATTCAGAAGCTCATCGGGGATTTTTTTCAGGTAAGCGTCACGGACCTGTTGGGAAAATCGCGGCAGCGCAAGCTGGTCCGGGCCCGGCAGGCGGCTCTCTATTTCGCCCGGCTGTACACGCACAAGACTATGGTGGAGTTGGGGAGGCTCTTCCACCGCAGCCACGCCTCGGTGGTGCACGCCCTGCAGACCCTGGAGCGGGACCGCCAGACGCACCCCCGGGTGGCCCGGGAACTCAGGTTGTTGGAAGAGAAGATGGCCGGCTTGCAGGTCAGGCAGGCGGAGCGAGGGACATCCACTCCTCGCAGCGATGCTTGATGACCTTGCCCTCGATGATGAAGACGATGTCCTCGGCGATGTTGGTGGCCAAATCGGCGATGCGCTCCAGATTGCGGACGATGATGATGAAGTGATGCAGCCGGGTCACCCAGCGGGACTCGGCGATCATGGTGTCCAAGATCTTTTGGGTGAATTCGTCGTCCAGGATGTCCACTTCCACGTCCCGCTGGCACACCTGCACGGCCAGGCGGGGGTCCTGCTGCACGAAGGCGTCGATGCTGGTGCGGACCATCCCCAGGGCCAGGTCGGCCAGAAACTGGAGGTCGATGGGCAGGTCCAGCGGCGGGCGGCTGTTCAGTTCCAAAGCCCGCTCGGCGATATTCACCGCCTGATCGCCGATGCGCTCCAGTTCCGTGACGATGCGGATGGCCGCCACCGTGAGCCTCAGGTCGGTGGCCAGGGGCTGCCGCAACGCCAGTAGTTTGAAGGCCTGATCTTCAATATCCAGTTCCAGACGATTGATGTTGGCGTCGTCGGTAATGACCTCCCGGGCCAACTCGGAGTTGCGGGTGGTCACCGACGCCACGCTTTTGCGCACCGCAGTTTCCGCCATCTCGGCCATGCGCAAGAGGTTCTGCTTCAGGATGTCCAATTCCTGAATGAATTGCCGGGGAAGGGTGCCGGGAGTCGCCATATATTGCTCTCAGTTAGGTTTATCTTGATTAATAACATGATATTATACTATATTCGGGCGAAATTAAAATATTCTTAACCAAATTTCTACCAAATTATAACGTTCAGCCCACATCTTTTGCCGCCCCAGGTTTTTTTCCCGTCCACCTCTCTTCCGGAATCGGGGGTTCAAGTCGGGTTTGGTATGGCTTTCGGAACCAAGCCAGGTTGTTGGGGAAAAGGAACTTCATAACAGGAAAGCTCATGAAGATCGCCGTGTTGGGGCCCGGCGCCCTGGGGTGCCTGCTGGCCGCCTCCTTGAAAGAACAGGGGGAGGAGGTGGTGTTGTTGGACTACCGCCCCCAGCGGCGGGAGTTGCTGCAACGCCGGGGGATAACGGTTCACACCCTGGCGGGCGAGGTCCGGGTGGCGCCCGTGCCCGTGGCGTTGGCCGCCGCGGGCGGGGCTTTCGATCTGGTGGTGGTGGCGGTGAAGGCCTACCAGACGGAGGCCGCGGCCGGGCTGCTGCCGCGCCTGTTGGCCCCCGGAGCCCTGGTGCTGACGGTGCAAAACGGGCTGGGAAACCTGGAGGCCCTGGCCGCCGCAGTGGGGCCGGAGCGTCTCCTGGCGGGGGTGGTCTTCGCCGGGGCCACCCGCCCCGAGGAAGGCCGGGTGGTCCACGCCGGGGCCGGGCCCACCGTCATCGGCGCGCCCCCGGGTTCCCAGGTGACGCCGGCCCGCCTCGCCCAGGTGGCCCAGGTCTTCCGCCGGGCGGGCTGGGAGTGCCGCATCCGGGATGATATTGAGGTCGTGCTCTGGGAAAAGCTCCTGGTGAACGTGGGCATCAACCCTCTGACCGCGCTCCTCAGGGTGCCCAACGGCGTCCTCCCCGCCATCCCCCCGGCCTGGGAGCTGGCCGTGGCCGCAGCCACCGAGGCGGCCGCTCTGGCCCGGGCGTCGGGTCTCGCCCTCACCGTGGACCCGGACACCCGGCTGCGGGAGGTGTGCGCCGCCACCGCGGCCAACCTTTCCTCCATGCTCCAGGACGTCCTGGCCGGCCGTCCCACGGAGATCGCCGCCCTGAACGGCCAGGTGGTGGCCCGGGCAAAGACGCACGGCCTCCCCACCCCGGTAAACTACTGCCTCACCCGCCTCCTGGAGGCCCTGGAGGCCGCCGCCCCCTCCCGTCCGTCGGCAGAAAAAGATCTAGTTGTCTGAATCCGAGGCTGTCGCAGAATAGATGCCTTCTGTTGTCCGGAAGGCGGTGGATCATATCAACTAAGACGGGAGTCATGCAGGACTCCAGGGGAGCGGGGGCGGCGGGGTCAGGTCACCGCTGCCCCGCTAACGGGGCAGCGGGGGTGGGCCCACGCCCGGGGTGTTGTGGATGATTTCCTGCTTCACCACCCGCCCCTGGTCGATGGTGAGGATGAGGTCCCGCTTATGGACGGTGAGGTAGCCCATGTGCACCGGCTGGATGACTTTGCCCTGGGGGACCCGGAGCGTCCCGGTAAACCAGGTGGCCGCCACCCGGCCGGGCTGGCCGGGGAAGAGAAACTCCATCCCCACCTCGCCCGTTTGCGTCCAGGCGGTCAGGTCCTTGAGATACAGCATATTCCCGTCGATCTCCCAGGTGGCGATGTAGCCCCGCCAATTGGCGGTGTGGGGGGAGCGGAACTTGGGGCGGGGGTTGCCGGGGCCGAAATATTTCTCCAGGGGGTTGGAGTACAGTTCATGTTTCCGCCCCTCGATGAAGATGAGGTCGGGGAACTGGGCGGTGGCCGTGGCCGGAGCGGGAAGCAGGGCCGGCATCATGGACACGGCCAGGACCGCAGCTAATAGCACTCTCAGCATGATTGCCTCCTTGTTACGCCGGCGGCGCTCCCGCTAGCGGGAAGCGGCGAAATACCACAGTCCCAGCGTCACCAGCGCCAGAATGGCCAGAACCACCAATATGGAGACCCGGGCGGACCGGGCCGGGGAGGCCGGCAGAGGCGCGGAGGCCGGCAGTTGGGAGGGGTCCTCCAGCCGGCGGTGCAGCCAGAACGGCCAGAGGGTCACGTCCCCTTCCAGAAAGTCCACCTCCAAGGGCACGGCCCAGGGGAAGCGGGCCTGAAAATCCCGCCGGTAGCGCTCGGTGTAATGCTTTGCCTTAACTGCGGAGGGCGCCGGCTCCCGGGAGAGCCCCGGGTTGAGGTGGTCGGCGTACGCGGCTTTCAGGTAGGCCAGACCCAGACGGAGATAGCCCAGCCGGTTGGCCGCCAGCTCCACGTACCAGTCGTCCGTCAAGATCTGCCGGGCCCGGGCGCCTTGGGCGGGCACGGCCCGGTCCAGCTCTTCTATGAGGCGCCTGATGCGCTCGTCATCCATGTCGTCCCCGCCTGTTAAGGCAACTGCAGGACCATGGTGCCCGCGGGGGTCTCCAGGGAGGTGAGCTTCCACTGGTAGGTGGACGTCCCCCACAGGGTGAACCAGGGCGCGGTCTGGGCGTTGTGCTGCAGGACCTTGGCGTCGGTGGTGATGGAAACCGTCCCCTCATATTGCAGGTTATAGTTCTTATAGTTTTCCTTGGTGGCATCAAGGAGCTTCTGGCCGATCTTTACCAGAACGACAGTGTCGCCCAGGTATTCGATGACCACCAGGGAGGTGTCTCTGTCCCCGAAAAAGGAGAGCGGCCTTTTCTTGTCCCCCTGACATTCATAGAGCACTTTGAAACAGTGGTTCCCCAGAGGTTTTAATTCTTTAAATTCCATTGTACCTTTTTGTAATTCCTGGGCAAGTTGTTCGTCTGTCTGGTCTTTTTCAGGCTTCATTCCCATGATGCCATCGTAGCCAAAGGAATAGCTGCCGTCTCTGTTTATAGTGATCTTTACGGTGAAATTGCCGTACCCGACATCAATACAGGCGGCGAAGAGCAACATCAGGGCCAGGAGAAGGGCGATGCGTCTCATGGGGAGACCTCCTCGGTTCGGAAAGGTTGTGGGTGGGGGAGGGGGCCGTTTCTCGCCGACGCGCTTTACCGGCACCTTGCCACAAGATGGGATAAATATCAAGAATTATTCCCGAAGCCAGCCTCACCCGGCCCTGGGGGCGGCATCCGGTCGGATCGGTTAATAACCTCTGTGGGCTCTCTCCAGAAGGATGAAAAGCCATGGTGGCGCAGGCTTCCAGCCTGCGCAGACGCCCGAGGGAGGGTGTCATCCATGCTCATAGGGCGTGCCGCGCACGCCGCAGTCGGCGGCCGCAGGCCGCCCTATGGGCTGTGCCTGGACACTCGGGCGGGGTTGTTCCATATTTTTCATTCACGGGGGTAGCCTTATGGTTCCCCGGTCCCCAGGCGGCGCCGCTCCGCCTGGGCCACGGCCTGCAGTTTGCGCACCTCCCGCAGTTCCTCTTCGGTGTAGAGCAGGCGGGGCGGGGGGGTCTGGCCCGCGTCCGCGGCCCGGCGGGCGACCGCGGCCATCTCGTAGAACTCCTCCAGGGAGATGTCCCGGCCGCCCAGGCCGCCGATGAAGCTCACCAGGACGGGGGCGCCGGGCCGGCCGTAGAGGGCCGAGGCCGTCTCGGTGAAGAGGACGCCGCCTTTGCCCATGGAGAGGTTCTGGTCGATGACCGCCGCGCCCCGCTTGCCGGTGAGCAGGCGGCGGAGCTGGGGTTCGGGAAAGGGCCGCAGCAGACGGGGGCGCACCAGGCCCACGGCCCGGCCGGCCTGGCGAAGGCGGTCCACCGCGTCCCTGGCCTTGGTGGCGAAGGAGCCCAGCATGAGGAAGACGATCTCTGCGTCGTCGGCGTGATAAGCCTCAACCGCAGGATGGTGGCGGCCGAACATCTCGCGGAAATGGACGGCCGCCTCGTCGTAGACGGTCAGGGCGCTGAGGGCGGCCAGGTGGGTCTCGTAGCGGAAATAGGAGTAAGGCGAGCCGCCCAGCACCGCCACCGCCTGGCTCACCGGGGCGCTGGCCCGGAAGCTCAGGGGGCCGGGGTCGAAGGGACCCACGAAGTCCCGGGCGGCCTGGGCCTCGGGGATCGTCACCGGCTCCCGGGTGAAGGAGAGGTAAAAGCCGTCCAGGTTGACGATGACCGGCAGGCGCACCCGGCGATCCTCGGCCAGGCGAAAGGCCAGCAGCACGCTGTCCAGCACTTCCTGGCCGGTGGCGCAGTGGATTTGCAGGAAGCCGCTGTCCCGGGCGGCCAGGACGTCGGTGTGGTCCGGCTCCAGGGTGATGGGCGCGGCCAGCCCCCGGGAGACGTTCACCAGCACCAGGGGAACGCGCCAGCCCGCCACGGCGTACAGCATTTCTATAGCGTAGAGCAGCCCCTGGCTGGAGGTGGCGGTGAAGACCCGCACGCCGGTGGTGGCCGCGGCCCCGGCCGCGGTGACCATGGAGTGCTCGGACTCCAGCATCACCAGGCGGCAGTCCATGTCACCGGCATCAATCCAGCGGGACAGGGTCTCGATGATCTCCGTCTGGGGGGTGATGGGAAAGGCCGGCACGTAATCCACCCCCGCCAGGCGGGCTCCCCAGGCCGCGGCGGCATTGCCCGTCAACAAGGTTCTGGTCATGGCTTTTCTCCGAACTTGACGGGGTGGAAGGATGGGGTGCCGGGACCCCCCCCTCACCTTGAATTCCTCTGCTTTGCTCCCTCTATGGGGTTGGGGATGGGGGTTTGGGGGAAGGGGAAGGGGCCGTTGGCCCTTGGCCCCTTCCCCCAACCTTTTCTCCTGTCTCTTCCTCGGGAACGGCGTGGAGGGCGTGGGAGGGACAGTTGGCCAGGCAGATGAGGCAGCCTTTACAGTGCTCATAGTCGATGACGGGGTAGCCCTCCTGGTCCACGCTGATGACGCCGTCGGGGCACAGGGTGCTGCAGATCCAGGCACAGCGCTTGCAGCGGGCCCGGTCCAGGACGGGGCGCACGGTGCGCCACAGGCCGGTGGGCACCAGACGGCTGGTGGCCGGGGTGAAGATGGCGGGGGCTGAGAACTCCACGCTTTCCGGAGGGAGATCCAACCAGTTGGGTTGCGCGTAGGCCTCGGCCCCGGCCTCGGGACCCTCAGTGACGCAGCCGCTGTGCCGGGACATGCCGTCAAAGGCCTGGAGGGCCTGCTCCCGGTTCTGGCCGACGACCGCGGCAGAAAATGCGGCCAGCTCCTCCTCCACGGCCCGGGCCAGCGCCTCCCGGGGGATGAGGCCCACCAGGCCGGCCGCGGCCCCGGCGCAGGCGGCGCCCAGGAAGCGGTGGGGCAGGGGGTCTGCCGCGGGTGCGGTGGGCAGGGTGAGCACCGGGCCGGGGGTGCGGAGGCGCTCCCGCCAGAGGTCCGGCGGGACCTGACTGGCCAGGAGGAGCACGGTGTGAGCCGCCACCCCTGCCAGGACCTCGGCCCCGGACACGGTCATCAGGGTGTCGTCGGCCACGATCACCAGGTCTGGGCGACGGATGACGCCCCGCTCCTGGATGGGGCGGCGGTCGGCCCGGACATAGGCGAAGATGGGCGCCCCCCGGCGCTCCGCGCCGTAGCGGGGGGCGTCCTGGACTTCGAAGCCGGCCCGGAAAAAGGCCGTGCCCAGCATGCGGCCGGCCGTCTTGATGCCCTGGCCGCCGCGGCCATGCAAGCGGATGCGAAACATGGCGGCACCTGTTTTGAAATGGGTTTTGGGTTCTGGGTTTTGGGATTATTGCTCTATGCTGGTTTCCAGGCTGCCGCTCCGAAAAGTTTGCGATGGGGGAGGGGGCCGGAGGTCAAGAGCACCCACCTCCTGCTCTGGTTCCCAAGCTCCTGCTTGGGAACCGGATTGCCCGCAAAGCTCTGCTTTGCTCCTCTGATCCCGCGCATCTTTAGTGAAACCCTTCAGGGCGCCAAGCGGGAGCTTGGCGTACAAGTGCGTTCCCAAGCAGGAGCTTGGGAACGAGAAGGATAATCACCGGCAAGATACCGGCGCGGCCCACACCCTCCCGGATCTCACCATTCCTGCGCCCCCCGGAACCCGGAACCTAAAACCCAAAACCCAGAACCCCAATCCTGACACCTGGCACCTTACATCCGGCGCCTAAAAAATCGACCAGCGCCTAAACGACATGGCCTGCTTCACCCGCCGGAGGGCCAGGTTCAGGGCCGCCTGCCGGGGCAGGATCTTCTGTCTGCGTGACTCCTCCAGCACCTGCAGGGTGTTGGCGCTGATTTTCTCTTCGATGGTTTCAAAGGCCTGGGTCTGGCTGGCGCCGTGATATTCCATGGCCGCGCAGATGACCCCGCCCGCGTTGGCGATGAAGTCCGGCAGGCACAGCACCCCCCGTTGGTGCAGGTACTGCTCGGCCCCCGGGGTGAAGGGAATGTTGGCCCCCTGGGCCACCAGTTTGGTGCGCAGGCGGTGGACGTTGTCCTCATTGACCACGTCGGGCCGGGCCGCGGGGATCCAGATGTCGCACTCGAAGTCCAGGACGGCCTCCCGGTCGAATTTTTCACCCTTGGGGTGGTCGACCACGCTGCCCCCTTCCCGCTTCAGGCGGACCAGGTCCTCCACGTCCAGGCCGTCGGCGTGGTAAATTGCGCCCCGGGAGTCGGCTGCGCCCACCAGCACGGCCTTCTTTTTGGCCAGGAAACGGGCGGCGTGCAGACCCACTGCGCCGAAGCCCTGGATCACCACCCGGGCGTGCTTCAGCTTGAAGTCGCAAAAATCCTGGGCCACGTCGATGGCGTGCCGCAGCCCCCAACCGGTGGCGCCGATTTCGTCCAGGGGGATGCCGCCCAGCGCCGCGGGCAATCCCACGGCCCGGCCGATTTCGTCCTTGACCCAGGCCATGCACTCCTCGTCGGTGCCCATGTCAGGTCCGAAGATGTACTCCTGCACGTCTTTGAGGGCGCAGGCCAGGGCGCGGATGAGGCGCTCCTTGTCGGGCCGGGGCATCCTGGGGTCGCCGGCCAGCACCGCCTTGCCGCCCCCATGGGCCAGGCCCGCGGCGGCATTCTTCAGGGTCATGGCCCGGGCCAGCCGGAAGCACTCTGCAGTGGTGACGTCCGGGGCCATGCGCACCCCGCCGATGGACGGCCCCGCGGCCACGTTGTCCACCACCAGCACCGCCTTCAGGCCCACCGAGGGCTCATAGACATGGATGATCTTGGCCGGGCCCAACTCATCGCCGAACTGAAACATATCGGACATAAACCGCCTTTCCTGGCTGGAGAAGTTTGTTGTGGGAGAGGGGGCCAGGGGCCGGTGGGCCCCTGCCCCCTCCCTCACGCCCCTTAGCCGGCCTCTGGTTCCCAAGTTGAACTTGGGAACCAGAGGCTGGGGAGCCACTTTTTTCTGTAACGAAAAGTTCCTGGTTCGTTTATGGAGGACACCCGCCCCCGGGTGTCCCTGCACAGGCTGGAAGCCTGCGCCACCAGGGCTTTTTAAGGTTTTTAGAGAGCCGCAGGCTCATGCGCGACTGCTCTGCAAATGTTTATCGTAGGGCGCGTCTTACGCGCCAAAGACGGTGCGTGAGACGCACCCTACATTTTCATGGTTTTGGGTGTTCTCCTGGTACCTGAGTGGCTCGTTCCCAAGCCCCCGCTTGGGAACGCATTTTTCCCCCCAAGCTCTGCTTGGGGACCTTGTGCTACTGAATTTGAGTTTCTGGTTTTTTCAACAAGATTTTATCTGTATCTTATTGATTTGGCAAAGTAATTGTATCATTTTTCGGTTTGGTTCCGGCCTCCAGGCCGGGATGTGCTACTGAATCAGACTTTTTTGTTTATTGACAAAGATTTGACTTATAACCACTTGACTTGACCGATGTTTCCGCCCCCCTCACCCCGGCCCTCTCCCCCCGCTGGGGGAGAGGGGGTTTGAAACGGCTATAGCCTTATCCCCTCTCCCCCGATGGGCATTGGCGCTAACTTAAGAAAAAACCAGTTTACATCATAACATACCGATTTTACTTAAAATCCCCCTAAATCCCCCTTTTCCAAAGGGGGACTTCCGGTCACCGACTGCTCATTCCCCCCTTTGGCAAAGGGGGGTAAGGGGGGATTTATCTTGACTGTTCAACAGGTTACCCTTGGCATACCCACTGCTTGCTTAAGTTAGCGCCAATGCCCCCCGATGGTGGAGAGGGTTAGGGTGAGGGGGAAGAAAAGTGCTTGCCACCTGAACTTCATGAATTCGTTGGCCAACAGGGATCAGGTCGATTTTCCGTTTGGTGGCGGCCCCAAGGTCGCGATGAGGAACCTCCGCTCCGTCCTCCTTGATGCTGCGATCCCTTCGCCAAGCAGAGCTTGGCGGGCAAGCCGGTTCCCAAGCAGAGCTTGGGAACCAGAAAGACGCCTGACGCCTGACGCCTGAACCCGGGTAAAGGCGACCACCGGGCCCAGGGGGTGTTGGCCACCGATGCCATTATAGAGGAGAAAGGGCCTGATGACGAGGAAGGAGTGAGGGACAGGAGGAAAGCTGCTCATAACCGGAGGGGGTGCAGCAAAGGCCAACCCCTTGACACCCTCCGCTCCCTCCTCTATATTCCCCAAAGCCATAGATTAGTATAACTAAAGCCAAAATTACCGGCTTCATTTTGACTGAAGGAGTAGGGAATGCCCCGCCGCACCGACATCAGGAAGGTCATGATCATCGGCTCCGGTCCCATCGTCATCGGCCAGGCCTGCGAATTCGACTATTCCGGCACCCAGGCCTGCAAGGCCCTGCGCCAGTTGGGCTATGAGATCGTCCTGGTCAATTCCAACCCCGCCACCATCATGACCGACCCGGGCATGGCCGACGCCACCTATATCGAGCCCCTGAACGTGGCTACCATGACGGACATCATCGCCAAGGAGCGGCCCGACGCCCTGCTCCCCAACCTGGGCGGCCAGTCCGGCCTCAACCTCTCCTCGGAACTGGCCCGCCGCGGCGTGCTGGAAAAATACGGCGTCCGGGTCATCGGCGTGGAGGTGGACGCCATTGAGCGGGGTGAAGACCGCCTGGCCTTTAAGGAGACCATGAACCGGCTGGGGCTGGAGATGCCCCAGAGCGCCATTGCTCTCAGTGTGGAGGAGGCCGAGCGCATCGCCGACGGGCTGGGCTACCCCGTGGTCATCCGCCCGGCCTACACCCTGGGCGGCTGGGGCGGCGGCCTGGTGTACAACCTGGAGGAGCTGCGCACCATCGCCTCCCGGGGCATTTCCGCCTCCCTGGTGGGCCAGGTGCTGGTGGAAGAGTCGGTCCTGGGCTGGGAGGAGCTGGAGCTGGAAGTGGTCCGGGACGCCAAGAACCAGATGATCACCGTCTGCTTCATCGAAAACGTGGACGCCATGGGGGTGCATACCGGCGACTCCTACTGCACCGCGCCCATGCTCTCCATCGCCCCGGAGCTCCAGGCCCGCCTGCAAAAGCACTCCTACGACATCGTGGAGGCCATCCGGGTCATCGGCGGCACCAACATCCAGTTCGCCCACGACCCCAGGACGGGCCGGGTGGTGGTCATCGAAATCAACCCCCGCACCTCCCGCTCCTCGGCCTTGGCCTCCAAGGCCACGGGCTTCCCCATCGCCCTGGTGTCGTCACTGCTGGCCGGGGGCCTCACCCTGGACGAAATCCCTTACTGGCGGGAAGGCACCCTGGAGAAGTACACCCCCTGGGGGGATTACGTAGTGGTGAAATTCGCCCGCTGGGCCTTCGAGAAATTCCCGGGCTCCATCGACCGGCTGGGCACCCAGATGCGGGCCGTGGGCGAAGTCATGAGCATCGGCAAAAATTACAAGGAGGCCTTCCAGAAATCCATCCGCTCCCTGGAGATCGGCCGCTACGGCCTGGGTTTCGCCAAGGATTTTTATAATTTGCCCCTGGACGAGCTCATGCAGCGGCTGAACGAGCCCTCCAGCGAGCGCCAGTTCCTGATGTACGAGGCGCTGCGCAAAGGCGCCACCATCGACGCCCTCTATCGCAAGACCCACATCAAGCCCTGGTTCATCGAGCAGATGCGGGAACTGGTGGACCTGGAAGAACAGGTGCGCCGCTACCGGGGCCGGGACCTGCCCGACGACCTGCTGCTGGCGGCCAAGCGGGACGGCTTCGCGGACCGCTACCTGGCAGAGCTCATCGACGCCCCGGAAGGAAAAATCCGGGAGCACCGCCTGGCCCTGGG
>Ga0194111_10004612_pt1 | contig 15928 bp, 15 predicted proteins | sample TA2KigC300mmetaG_FD_146194 | JGI IMG/M metagenome (GOLD analysis project Ga0194111, IMG submission 146194) | Freshwater microbial communities from Lake Tanganyika, Tanzania - TA2015033 Kigoma Deep Cast 300m | ecosystem: Environmental > Aquatic > Freshwater > Lake | place: Tanzania: Lake... | reverse complement strand
TTGCAAAATTATGTAGCCGCAGGCTTCAGCCTGCGCCGGCACAGGCTGGAAAGCCTGTGCTACCGGATATTTCTTTAAGCAACATGGGAAAATCGCAGCCTCAAAATGAATTTTGCAAGAGGCTCTAAAAATTAAAAATTAAAAATTAAAAACTCGAAACTGGGAACTGGCCACTGACCACAAAAAAGCCCCGCCGGCCAGAAGAAGGCCGTCTAAATGGCCGGCGGCGCTTGAAGTAAGAAGAACCGGAGCACAGCCCTCCTTGCAGGAAATCATAAACCAAGGGGGCGCTTATTGGCAAGGGGATTGAATGGGCCGCATTCGCATCCTTGACCCCCAGGTGGCGGAGAAAATCGCGGCCGGGGAAGTCATCACCCGCCCCGGGGCCGCGGTGAAGGAGCTGGTGGAAAACGCCCTGGACGCGGGGGCGCGCCACATCACGGTGGAGATCAGTGATGGCGGCCGCAAGCTCATCCGGGTGGTGGATGACGGCTGCGGCATGACCCCCGACGACGCGGCCCTCAGTCTTCAGCGCCACGCCACCAGCAAGCTGGCCGCGGAAAGCGATCTCCTGGGCATCGCCACTTTAGGGTTTCGGGGAGAGGCCCTGCCCAGCTTGGCCGCGGTGTCCCGTCTGGAGATGATCACCCGCCCGCCCGGGGCCGCAGAAGGCCGGCGCCTGGTGGCGGCGGGGGGAACGCTTATGGAGAGCGGCCCCGCCGCCGGGGCCCCGGGGACCCAGGTGACGGTGGCCGAGCTGTTCTTCAACACCCCGGCCCGGCGCAAATTTCTGAAAGGCCCGGACACGGAGCAGGCCTTTATCCTGGAGACCTTCAGAGCCCTGGCCCTGGGCTTTCCGGAAGTGGCGTTTTTCTTGAAGACCCCCGCCCGGACCCTGCTTGCCGCCCCGGGACCCCAGAGCCTGCAAGAACGGGTGGCGTCCCTGTGGGGCGCGGAAACCGCCGGCCGGATGGTGGCTCTCTCCCTGGGAGACGGCCCCTGGCAGGTCTCGGGGCTGGCCACCGACCCTGACGTCACCCTGGCCTCGGCCCGCTTTCAGGTCTTTTTGGTGAACCGCCGGGCCGTCCACGACCGGCTTCTCCCCGCGGTATTGAAAGAGGCTTACCGGGGTTTGCTTCCCGTGGGCCGGCATCCCGCCGCGGTGGTGTGCTTGCGCGCGCCGTTGGAACAGGTGGACGTCAACGTCCACCCCGCCAAGGCCGAAGTGCGGTTTCAGAACCCGGGCCGGGTTTATGCCCTCCTGCTGGAGGCGCTGCGCCAGACCCTGAGGCCGTTTATCAGCGCCGCCCCCACTTACCAGGCGACCTTCCCCCCCCCACCCCAGGTCCGGGAAGCCATCCCTTCCCTGGGGTGGGGCGCTTCGTTCCATCCTCCCGCCCCATCGCCGCCGCCGGGCCCCGGGGTGCTGGAATGGGCCCCCCGAACTCCCACGTGGCGTTTTCAGGACCTGGAGATTTTGGGCCAGCTGCAAAATACCTACATCCTGACCCAGGGGCCGGGGGGGTTGATCTTGATCGACCAGCACGCGGCCCACGAGCGCATTCTTTATGAGGCGTTCCAGACCCAATCCGGGCCGGCCGCCCGCCAGGCCCTTCTGTTTCCCCGGGTCATAGAGGTGAGCCCGGCCCAGGCTGACTGGGTCAAAGATCACCTGGAGGTCCTGGCCCAGGCGGGTCTGGAGCTTGCCTCTTTCGGGGGCGGGAGTTTCCTTTTAAGTGCGGCCCCGGCCTGTCTGGCCCAGGCCGAGTTGGAGGCCCTGGTCCTGTCCACCATCGAGGCACTGGCCCCGGTGAAAAGCCACACCCAGCCCCAGGCCCTGAAGGAGATGGCCCTCACCGTCATGGCCTGCCGGGGGGCCATCAAGGCCGGGGAGATGCTCAGCCGGGAGGAGATGGGAGCTCTCCTTATGCAGCTGGACGACATACCCGTCAATTCCCACTGTCCCCACGGCCGGCCCCTGTGGCGGCTCATCGCCACGGAAGAGATTCACCGCAGCTTCCGCCGCCCCCTGTGATGCAGTTTTCGGTCTTCGGTCTTCGGTTTTCGGTGAAAAGCTTTTGCCATGATTGTTGAAAAGCGTCCCTTGGTGGCCGTGATCGTCGGTCCCACCGCCGCGGGCAAGACCCGGGTGGCGTTGGAGTTGGCCGGGAGAATGGGCGGCGAAATCGTCAACGCCGACTCCCTCCAGGTCTACCGGGAGCTTGACCTCGGCACCGCCAAGCCCACCCCGGCGGAGCGGGCCCTGGTCCCCCACCACTTAATCGACGTGGCCGATCCGCCGGATCCCTTTGACGCGGCCCGCTACCAAAGGGAGGGCCGGAAGGTTTTGGCGGCGCTCCACGCCCGGGGGACGCCCCCCCTGGTGGTGGGAGGCACGGGCCTCTATATCAAGGCTCTCCTGTACGGCCTCTTTGAGGAAGGCCGGGAGGACCCCCAGGTGCGCCGGCGCCTGCGCCATGAGCTGGCCGGGGAAGGGCTGGCCGCCTTGCAGGCGCGCCTGCAAGACCAGGACCCGGCCACCGCGGCCCGGATAAGCCCCGGGGACACCTACCGCATCTTGCGGGCCCTGGAAGTGCTGGCGGCTACCGGCAAGCCTCTGTCGGAGCAGGTCGCGGCCCACGGCTTCAAGGATTCCCCCTACCGGGCGCTGAAACTGGGGCTGACCCTGCCCCGGGAGGAGCTATACCGCCGCATCGAGGCGCGGGTGGACGCCATGCTGGAGATGGGGTGGCTGGAAGAGGTGCGGAGTCTCCTAAGCCGCTATCCCCGGGACTTGAAGCCATTGAGGTCCCTGGGCTACCGCCACCTCATCAATTGTTTGGAAGGGCGCTGGGGGCTGGAAGAAGCGGTGCAGCTCATCAAGCGGGACACCCGGCGCTACGCCAAGCGCCAGCTCACCTGGTTTAAGGCCGACCCGGAGATTACCTGGTTTGAGCCGGGCCAGGTGGAGGAAATGGCGGCCCGGCTGGCAGGGTTTTTCGACCAGCAATAGGCTTTTGGTTCTCAGGGGTTGGCCGATGGCAAGGCGAGCCCCCGCTCGTCCCCCAAGCTCTGAGCGCAATGAACCGCCACCTCACATTTAGCGCGGCGGCGTATTTATCGAAAAACTGGAAACTGGAAACTAAAAACTGTCTTTCACGGCATTTTCTCCACCGCGGCTTCCTTGGCCCCCATCCTGGGGAAGGCCTTTAGGTAGAAAGGCTGGGTCAGCATCTGGGCCACGAACTGGCCGGGCTGGGGGCTGTGCACCTTGAAGGAGATGACCATTTTGCCCCCCGTCACCCGGGGCGCTCCGAACTCGATCCAGTAGCCGCCGGTGGGCTTTTCCCCCAAAAAGATGGCGGCGGCCACGTACTTGGAAAAATCCAGGGCCGGGGCCTTTTCCCCCATGGAGGTCTGCCACAGGCGTTCCCAGGCGCCTTTCTCGGTTACCGCCTGGGCCAAATAAGTTTTTTGGGGGCAGAACACCCCCCGCCATTCCGGGGTCTCCTCCGGGGTTTGGGCCATCAGGGCCGGGCAGCAAAGGAGAAGAAGGAACAAGATCCACCCCACCATCTGAACTTTACAGAGAAGCACCATCAACGGCCTCCTGGTAATTGCCCCTCTCGGGATTTATCCTGAGCGGCATGATACACTTTACCTCCAGCCGCATTGTACTCCGATTCCCCCCAAATGCCACTCTTTTTGCACCCTTGCATCGCTGAAAAAATTAGGCTAAGTTGAATTCGGAAGGAAAAGTAACGGCAGGAAAGATAATTCACCACCAAGACACTAAGGCACAAAGAATTAATTTGGGGTGCACTTGGGTGGCTTTGTGCCTTTGTGGTTAAAATTATTGCAGCAGGATGTCAAACCCAAGGAGTCCCACCGCCTATGGCCATTATCGCCCCGTCCATCCTGTCGGCGGATTTCGCCATCCTGGGTGAGGAAGTTAAAAAGGTGGCAGCCGCCGGTGCGGACTGGATTCACATTGACGTCATGGACGGCGCCTTCGTCCCCAACATCACCCTGGGGCCGCCGGTGATCCAGCGCCTCAAGGAGTTTTGCCGGGATAATCAGCTGGCGCAGCCCTTTGACGTGCACCTGATGATTGAGAGGCCCGAACGCTACATCCAGGACTTCGCCCAGGCCGGGGCGGACATTATTACGGTGCAGGCCGAGGCCTGCGTCCATCTCCACCGCACCCTGCAGCAGATCCAGGAAGCCGGGTGCAAACCCGGGGTGGCCCTCAACCCCGCCACCCCCCTGGATCAAATCCTCTACGTCCTGGACGACCTGTATATGGTCCTCATCATGAGCGTCAACCCGGGCTTCGGAGGGCAGGGGTTCATTTACGGAATGGGGCCGAAAATCCAGGCCTTAAATGACGTTATTCGACATCGGGGCCTCCAGGTCCTCGTTCAGGTGGACGGCGGCATTAACGGCGACACCGCTGGAGTTGCGGCCCGGGCCGGCTGCGACGTCTTCGTGGCGGGGACCGCCATCTTCGGTCAAAGCGATTATGCCGCGGCCATCGCCGAACTGCGCCGGAAGATTGCCCAGGCCCGGGGGACCGAGGCGGAAGAATAATAACAGATTCATTTTTAAATGCAACCCAGACAAATTGTAACACCTTAATATTCCTTATTCTTTTAACCGAAAACCGAAAACCGAAAACCGAAAACTGCACTAATGTGGGGTTATATCCTTAAGCGGCTGCTCCTCATGCTCCCCATGCTCCTGGGGATCACCCTGGTCTCTTTCATCGTGATCCACCTGGCGCCGGGGACGCCGGTGGAGGTGCAGACGACGCTCAATCCCAAGGCCTCCTTGGAAGCTCAGCAGCGCCTCAAGGAACTTTACGGCCTGGACAAGCCGCTGCACGTCCAATATTGGGATTGGCTCAAACGCCTGGCCGTGCTGGATTTCGGCCTTTCCTTTTCCCCGGACCGCCGTCCGGTATGGGACAAGATCAAGGAGCGCATCGGGGTGACCCTCAGCCTCAATTTCCTGAGCCTGCTGATCATCCTGCTGGTGGCCATTCCCATCGGGGTCTTGGCCGCGGTGAAACCCCATTCCTGGTTTGACCGGGGCACCACCCTGTTGGTGTTCCTGGGTTTTGCCATGCCCACCTTCTGGCTGGCGCTGCTGCTCATCATGTTCTTCGGGGTCTATTTGGATTGGCTGCCCATTTCCGGGCTTACTTCCCTCAACTTCCGCCAATTCACTTTTTGGCAGAAGGTCCAGGACCTGGCGGCCCACGTGACCCTCCCGGTGCTGGTGGCGTCCTTCGGAGGGCTGGCGGGCATGTCCCGCTATATGCGGGGCAACATGTTGGAGGTCGTCCGCCAGGACTACATCACCACGGCCCGGGCCAAGGGCCTGCCGGAGCGCGCCGTGATCTTCAAGCATGCCTTGCGGAATGCCCTCCTGCCGGTGATCACCATCCTGGGTTTGAGCGTTCCGGGACTTATCGGCGGCAGCGTCATTTTCGAGTCCATCTTCGCCATTCCGGGCATGGGCCAGCTCTTTTTCGGCGCGGTCATGGCCCGGGACTACCCCCTGGTCATGGGGGAGCTGGTCATCGGCGCGGTGCTCACCCTTTTGGGCAACTTGCTGGCCGATATGGGCTACGCCCTGGTGGACCCGCGGATCAGGGCGGGGTAGGAAAGACTGTTTTCTGTTTTCAGTTATCTGTTTTCTGTGGAGAAACAAGGAGGGTGGGATGGTTAATGGAGAAGAAGACCTGTTTCTTTGTGTCCCTATATTGGCAAGATCAGACATATTTTCTGGTTACAGGAAACGTTAAACAGAAAACAATAACCAAATGAAACGACGCGAGTTCTGGGCGCGGCTGAGGCGCAACCGGTTGGCCATGACGGGCTTGACCCTGGTGGTGGGCCTCTTTGCCGTGTCGCTGCTGGCCCCCTGGCTGGCGCCCTATGACCCCAACTTTATTGACCTCAAGGAGGTGCTCATGCCGCCCACCAGCCAGCATCTCCTGGGCACCGACCCTTTGGGCCGGGATGTCCTCTCCCGCATTATCTACGGCTCCGCGGTGTCCCTGAAGGTGGGATTTGTGGCGGTGGGGCTGGCCACCCTGATCGGCCTGATCATCGGCGCGGTGGCCGGCTTTTACGGCGGCTGGGTGGATCAAGTTCTCATGCGCCTGGTGGATTTGATGCTCTGCTTCCCCACGTTTTTTCTCATCCTGGCGGTGATCGCCCTGTTGGAGCCCAGCATCTGGAACATCATGGTGGTCATCGGGCTTACCAGCTGGATGGGGGTGGCCCGCCTGGTGCGGGCGGAATTTTTGTCCCTCAAGGAGCGGGAGTTCGTGGTGGCGGCCCGGGCCCTGGGGGCTTCGGACGCCCGCCTCATGGTGCGCCATCTGTTGCCCAACGCTTTGGCCCCGGTGATGGTCTCCGCCACTCTGGGAGTGGCCGGGGCCATCCTCACGGAGAGCGCCTTGAGCTTCCTGGGGCTGGGAGTCCAGCCCCCCACTCCCAGTTGGGGCAACATCCTCACGGCCGGCAAAGACAACATCGAGATCGCCTGGTGGCTCTCCTTTTTCCCGGGACTGGCCATCCTGGCGACGGTGATGAGCTACAACCTGCTGGGGGAAGGCATCCGGGAGGCCATCGATCCGCGCCTGAAAGAATGAAATTCGCCCCTAGCCTGTAAAAACATTGACAACCTAGAGAAAACCACTTATTGTAGGACAGGGCGGCAAACATTTAAGCGCGCTTAAAGGAATGATCTCATTAAGGGAGGGAGAAATGACAAGGACTTTTAAAATCTTAGCCGTCGCGATGGCCGTGGTTTTTCTGCTGTCCGGCATGGCATTCGCCGCCAAGAAAAAGAAGGTCGAAAAAGAATTCGACCCCACCAAGGCGCTGCTGGACAGCTTTGATCTGATCGAGAAAGGAAAAGTTGACCAAGCGGAAAAACTGCTCACCAAGGTCCTGGAAAAGGATCCCGGCAATCCCCTGGCCCTGAACAACCTGGCCTCGGTTATGGTAAAGAAGAAGAAATTCGACAAGGCCGACACCTATCTGAACCAGGCGCTGCCCCGGGCCAAAGGCTACATGGTCGCCGTGAACCGGGTTTGCTCCGTGGGGGGGATCTGCATGGCCTTCAAACCGGTGGCGGGGGGAACCGGCAACCAGGATCTAGAGCCTCTGGTCAAGATGAACATCGACATGGTCAAGCAGTACATGTCGGAAGGTCCCTTACCGGGTAAGGGCGAACGGTAATACCCGGCCTTGCCGCCCAACAGGAGCTCCTGGCCCCTTCGGGGGCCTTTTTTATTCAGGTGTCAGGTGTCAGGTGTCAGGTTTCTTTCAAAGGGGGCGGTGCTGGCTTAGGTTGGTAAAAACAAGGCAAGATAAGGAGGGAAGGGGATGAAGCCCATATACCAAGCAGTGGCGCTGGCGGCACTGTGGCTGCTGGCCGCGGCCGTTTCCGGGGAGGCCCGGACCCCCGCTGAACTGACCAAGCTGTTCATCGCATCCTATGATCTAATGGAAGCGGGGAAGCTGGATAAGGCCCAGGAAATTTATCAAAAGATCTTGCGCCAGGACCCGGGCAACCCCCTGGCCTTGAACAATTTGGCCGCCATCAAGGTTAAGCAGAAGAAATACGACGAGGCCCTAAAAAATCTGAGCCAGGCCCTGCCCCGGGCCGAGGGGTACAAAGTCAAGGTGAACAAGGTTTGCGACGTAGAGGGAGTCTGCATGGCCTTCCGGCCCCTGGCCTTGGAATACGGCGACCAGGACCTGGAGCCCCTGGTGCGGTTGAATATCGACATGGTTAAGGCCAAGATGGGAGGGACAGGGGTCAGGGAATAGGGAGTGGAAGTATTGACATTAGAACCTCTGGCAAAATGCTTTTTGGGGGAGTGAGCATTCATCAAACCTATTCCCTATCCAGTAACCAGTAACCAGTAACCAGTAATCAGTAACCAGTTATCCCTATTCCCTATTCCCTGGCCCCGCCCCCGTATCACCCCTCTTCCCCCCCGGCCAGGCGTTTCAGGCGGGTTAGGCGTTCCCAGGAAAACTCCAGCCAGCAGGGAAAGATAGAGCTATTGTGATACAAGGGTTCGAAGGCCAGGTCGTAGCGGGAACAGGCCGCGGCCTGGGGCCACAAGTCGGTCCCGGGAATGGGGGAGTATTGGGCCAACACGGGGGTGGCCCCCAGTTCTTTGACCCGCCGGATGGACTGGATGAGTTCGCCGTCGTCCTGGCAGGGGAGTCCCAGGAGCAGGTAAACCCCCATCTCTTCCCGGCGGAAGCCGGCTTCCCGGAGGTAGGCCACCGCGGCCTCCAGTTCCCCCTGGGCCAGCTTCTCATCCACACGCGTCTCCCCCACCGCGGTGGTCTCCACCCCCAGGCGCAGGGTCCGGAAGTCGGCCCGCTTCAGCCATCGGGCCACATCCCGGGTGATAAACCGGGCGTGGAGGCCGTTGGGAGTGTGGCAGCGGAAGTTGAGCCCCCGGCGGGCCAGCTCTTCCAGAATGGGGAGGAGGTGGTCTTCCGCCCGTGCCAGCAGGGCGTCGTCGTAGAAAGCCACATCAGGCAAGGATAGGCGGCCCTGCCAGTATGCCAGTTCCGCGGCTACGGCCGAGGGTGTCCGCCGCCGGTGGCGGGGCTGGAGAAGCCGGGAGGCGCAGTAGGAGCAAGTCAGGGGACAGCCCCGGGAGGTGAGCAGGGGGATGAAGGTCAGGTGGTTAAGCAGATGGAGGGCCGGATAGGGGAAGGAATTTAGATCCAGCTTTTCATCAGGGTCTTCCGAAACCAACCCCAGGGACGCCAGGGCCGCCGGGACCGCGTCTTCCCCCGGTCCGGAAAGCACTAGGTCCGCGCCGCTGTGACGCCGGGCATGGTCGGGGCATAAGGTGGCGTAAATACCCCCCAGAATCACCGGGACCCGGGGAAAGCGCTCCCGGGCCAGGCGGATGGCCGCGGTCACGCCGGGATACCAGTAGGTCATGAGGGACGTGACCAGAATGGCCCGGGGGTAGGGCGTCCGGGAAAGCCGGGCCTGAAACTCCTCTTCACTGATGCCGTAGCGGCCGTAGCGCCGGGGAATGTCCTTCAGAGGCGACGGCGTGGGCAAGATTTCCTTGGGATAGCGCCCGGTCCCGAAGCGCCCGGCCCGAGCCTGGGGCGCGTCCAGGCAGTCCACCAGGTGCACGGCAAAACCCCGGGCCTCCAGCAGTCCCGCCAGGTACAGGAGCCCCAGGGGCCGGGCAAAAAAGTCATAGGCCGCAAAGTCGTAGATCCAGGGGTTGATGAGCAAAAGAGGTTCGTGACTCATTGTCGGTTCCCTTGAGGGGGAGGGCCGGGGTCCGCGACCCCTGGCCCCCTCCCTCAAGATGAATTTCGCAGAGTTCTCAAAGCTTCTTCAACCGCTGCCGCCGGCGGCGCTCTTGCTTGGGGAGGCGGCGGGCCGGGCCTTTTTTTCCCGATGGAGGAGAAATGTCTGCCTCATTTTCCCCGGGAGAATCCCCGGCCCCTTCCAGGTATTGCCGGGCGAACTGGGCCGCGGCCACCCAGGCGGCTCCCGCGTCCCGGGCGCAGGTTTGCAGCTCCCTGTCCGAGCTCACCACCACGGCCCGCCGGCCCTCCCGGCCCAGCAGGCGCTTGATCACTTCATCGGCCCGCTCCCCCCGGCGGGAATAGACCACGATGAGTCCAAGATAGCGGTCCCGGGATTCCTGGAGCTCGCCTCCCTGCCAGCCGTCAAAAACCACGGTGACCTTGTGGGCCGGCCGGGTCTTCCGGTATGCGGCCAGCATCTCCAGCAGGGCGCCGCGCCCGGCCTCCAGGTCCCGGGCGTCCATGGCCTGAAGCCCGGCGACCTGGCGAATGACGTTATAGCCGTCCACGATGAGGTGCAGGGACATAAATTCGGTTTTCGGTTTTCGGTTTTCGGTTTTGGGCGAAAATACCTATCGATTTGTCGGCGGATCCCCTGCCGCTCCTCGGCAGGAGATTTTATCACACTCATTCCACCGGCACACCTTTAGGTTCCAGTAAGAAATTGTCATTTGTCATTCTAAGGGGGCGAAGCGACCGAAGAATCCGGTCAGGTTCTTCACTTCGCTCAGAATGACAAAAAAGGAACCTCCAAAGGCGTAAGTTAACCATTTATAACGAACCTCATTCTAATATCATAACCATCAATTACAAACAGCAATGAAAAAACTTTATTGCCAAAGGGGAAAGTCTTTGCTATAGTGGTTTTTGTTACGGCAAAATTTCAGCAGGGGGATGTGAAATAAATGCGTAACCTGAAGTTATTCCTGCTACTTTGGGCGGCTCTGGCATTTCTGGGGGGATGTGCCGGCAGCCGGGGGGAGCTGGGGACAGGACCTGCCGTTGTCGATTTGTCCGAAGAGGCGCGGCCGGCCGCGTTAACCCCGGAGCAGAAATATATCGATCAACTTTTAACCAAAAACGGTTACAATGGCCAAGGCAAGAAACCCACTGTTATTTTAGTGCATAAGTCGAGCCGCAAACTTACCACGTATCGCGGCCTGACTCCTTTAAAGACCTACCCTGTTGTTCTGGGTAGCGACCCTTATAACGACAAGTTGTGCCAGGGCGATAGATGCACCCCCGAAGGGGTTTACAAGGTGAAAGCCAAATATCCCCACCCCAAGTGGTCCTATTTCATCTGGTTGGATTATCCCAACACCCAGAACTGGCTGAAATTCGGCCGGGCCAAACAGGCCGGAAAATTGCCCCCGGACGCGGACATCGGCGGCCAGATCGGTATCCACGGCACCGAGGACGACCTGAAGAACCTTAAGGGGGAGAACTGGACCCAGGGCTGCGTGTCGCTGCGCAACAAGGACATGGATGATCTCTTCCCCCTGGTGGACGACAAGACCCTGGTGGTGATTAAGAGGGATTAGGGGAAGTGAGCAGTAAGCAGTGGTGGGAACGCAAAGGAAAGGGCGGGGAAATCCCGCCCTTTTGCATTTCCGGATTAAGTATATCTTCCGGGGCTAAACTTATTTCATTGTTATTCGCCCCAACAATCAGTCAACGCCCAGCAGTTCCACTGCTTACTGCCACCTGCTCACTGCTTACTGAGGAACCTCCACCGTATGGTACAGGGTGCGGCCGCCCCGCTTGATGAGGAACCGGGCGAAGGTCCCCTTCTCCAGGCTGCCGATGATATTCTGGTAAGTTTTGAGATTGGGCACCGGTTTGCCGCTGATTTCCATAATCAGGTCACCGGGGCGCAGGCCCGCATCCGCGGCCGCGCTTCCCTGCTCCACCCCCACTACGAGGGCTCCCTGGGTTTCTTTCAGGCGGAACCGCTTGGCCAAATCCGGGGTCAGGTCTTTAACCACCAAGCCCAGGGGACTTTCCTCCCCCTCTTCTCCCGGAGCCTGGGCCGTTTTTTCTTCGGTAAGCTCGGTAACCGTCAGCTTAATGGTCTGCTCCTTGCCTTCCCGGAGGAGCTTGAGGGTGGCCGCTGCGCCCGGGGCGGTCTCCGCCACCAGCCGGGGCAGCTCGTTCATTTCATGAATCTTGTGGCCGTTGAATTCGATGATGATGTCTCCCCGTTTGATACCCGCTTTTTCCGCCGGGGTGCCAGAGTTGACTTCAGCCACCAGGGCGCCCATGGGTTCCGACATCCCGAAAGACTTGGCCAGTTCCGGGGTGACGTTCTGCACCTGCACCCCCAGCATGCCCCGGGTCACCTTCCCCTTTTCTTGCAGTTGGGGGATGATGCTTTTGGCCATGTTGCTGGGGATAGCAAACCCGATGCCCTGGCCGGTGGCTACGATGGCAGTGCTGATGCCCACCACTTCGCCCTTTAGATTGACCAGAGGGCCCCCGGAATTCCCGGGATTGATAGAAGCGTCGGTCTGGAGGAAATTGTCATAAGGTCCGGCGCCGATAACCCGCCCCTTGGCGCTGATGATTCCCTGGGTCACGGTGTGGCTCAGACCGAAGGGATTGCCCACTGCCACGATCCAGTCCCCCACCTGGATGGCGTCCGAGTCCCCCAGGGTGAGATAGGGCAAGTCTTTGGGCGGATCGGCGATTTGAATGATGGCCAGGTCGGTCTTGGGGTCCCGGCCTTTGACCGAGGCCTGGTATTCCTTGCCCCCCACCAGCTTCACCTTGATCTTGTCCGCGCCTTCCACTACATGGTTATTGGTGATGCAAACGCCTTTGGGGTCGATGATAAAGCCCGAACCCAGGCTGCGGTGTTTGAAGCTCTTGGGCATGTCCCCGAAAAACTTGTCAAAAAAATCCTTGAAAGGGTCTTCCGGTCCGAAGGGAGAAGGCTGGCGTTCCCCGAAAGGCCCCATGAAGTCCTTCATGCGACTGCGGCCCCCCCCTTTGATGGTCTTTTCGGTGCTGATGTTGACCACTGCGGGGGAAACCTTCTTAGCCAGGTCGGCGAAACTCTCCGGGGCCGCCGCGGCCTGGCCGGGAACCGCTCCCACCACCGGCATTCCGGTTTCCAGCCCCAATAATCCCAATACCAAAAACAGACTAATTGCCAGATTTCTTAGGTTCATCCTGTTTCTCCTCTTTCCCCCCCGGAGTTAGACCGGTTAGGGAAGGCATTTCAGATTGCTTGCCCACCACCACCAGCAGATATTTATCCGGGTGAAGATATTTCTGGGCTGCGAGTTGGATGTCGGCGGCGGTCAGCCCCTGGATGAGATCGGGAAAGCGCCAGGGGTAGCCCAGTCCCAGGCCGTAAAACTCCACATAGGCCATCAGCCCGGCCCGCTTGTCCAAGGAATCCATTTTCCGGGGAAAACTGCCGATTAAATAAGACTTGGCGGCCTCCAGCTCCTGGGCGGCCACCGGTTCGTTGCGCATGCGGGCCATTTCCCCCAGGACCAGGTCCACCGCCTCCCGGGCGCTGGGGTTCTTGGTCTCCAGGGTGACCACAAATGGCCCCGGCTCCAGCCCGGGGCTGAAATCGCTCCTCACGTGATAGGCCAGACCCCGCTTTTCCCGGATATGTTCCACGAGGCGGGAAGAAAAGCCGCCCCCCCCGAAGATATAGTTCATGACCTGCACCGCGTAAAAATCGGGGTTGCTCCGGGCCAGGCCCAGGTTGCCCAGGACGATGTTGGCCTGGCTGATATCTTTATTAATTACCGTTACTTTGCTTTTGTCAAGCGCCGGGATGGGCGGCAGTGCGGGAGCGGGCCCCGTCTCTGGACGCCAGGAGCCGAAGGTCTGGGCCACCCAGCGCTGGGCTTCCTCCAGAGTCAGATCGCCGGCCACGCTGAGAAGCGAGTTATTAGGCCGGTAAAAGCGCCGGTGAAAGTCTTTGAGGTCCTTGGGCGTGATGGCGCGCAAGCCCTCCGGGGCGCCCTTGACCGGACGCCCATAGGGGAAAGGCCCGTAGAGTTGCCGGGCAAAGCTCCGGCTGGCCACCACCCCCGGCTCGTCTTCGTCAGCCTCCAGAGACCCGTGGATTTGGGCCACGGTGCGCTTCACTTCGGCGGGAGCGAAGGCCGGATTGAAGAGCACGTCTTTCAGCAACTCCAATCCCTGGGCTAGATCCTTTTTCACCACCGTGAGGCTCACCGTGGCAAAGTCATCGCCCCCCGCGGCCCTGAGGCGCGCTCCCAAGAAATCCAGTTCCTGGGCCACTTGGGCCGCACTTCTTTTTTGGGTGCCGCTCAGCAACAGCTGGGCTGTGAGATTGGCCAGCCCGGCCTTGGCCGCCGGCTCCTGCAGCACCCCGGCTTTCACCAGCAATTGCATGGTGACCAGGGGGAGCCCGCTCTGTTGGGAATGGAGCCACACCAGCCCGTTGGGCAGGGTCTGCTTAGTCCCCAGGACCTTGGGAGGGTCGCCCCCCCAAGCGGGGAAGACTGCAAAGACGATTATCCCTAAAACCGCCGCCGCCATTATTTGGCAGCGCCGGTTTTTTGCCGAAAACCGAAAACCGAAAACCGAAAACCTACTCAATGGTCCCTCCGGGGCGGTAGCGCTCCGCTCTGGTTTTCTCCGTCTTGATGGGGGAAAGAACACCCACGGTGCGATTTTCCGGCACCAGATATTTCTTCGCCACCCGGCGCACGTCCTCGGCGGTGACCTGCATCATCTTGGGGATAAAAATTTTAATCAATTGCCAATGGGCCACGGTTTCCAGGCGGCCCAAAAGCATGCCCCGGAAAAAGAGGGAGTCCAGGGACATGTAAAACTGGGATTGGATCTGGTTCTTGGCCTTGGTCAACTCTTTCTCAGGCGCCAACTCCCTTTGCAGCTTTTCGATCTCCGCCTCCAACCCCTCTTCCAGTTGCTCTGCGGTCTTTCCCGGCAGGGGCTGGGCATACAGGGTGAAAGCCGTGGGATCCGCCGTATCAAAGGCATAATCCGCGCCCGCGGACAAGGCCAGGCGCTTCTGGTACACCAGATGGTGGTAAATCCGGGAACTGCGGCCCTGGGAGAGTATGCGGTTCAACATCTCCAGGGGATAGGCATCCGCCTCCTGCCAGTTGGGAACGTGATAAACCATCAGGACAAAGGGGAGTTGGGCCTCCCGGTGCACCACCACCCGGCGCTCTCCGTACTGCCGGGGTTCCTGGGCCGTCACCTTGGGAGGCTCCGGCCCCGCCGGGATGGAGCCGAACGCGGCTTGAACCGCCTTCAGGGCCTCCGGGGTGTCGATGTCGCCCACCACCACCACGGTGCTATTATTGGGAATGTAAAACCGCCGGTAATACTTGAGAAAGTCATCCCGGGTGAGGCTGTTAATGTCATGGAACCAGCCGATGACCGGCCACTGGTAGGGATGGGCCTTGAAAGCCGCGGCCATGGTCTCTTCCATCAGGAAGCTTACCGGGTCGTCTTCGGTTCGCATGCGGCGTTCTTCCACCACCACCTGCTGTTCGGTGCGGAAGGCTTCTTCGTCCACCTGGAGGCCCTGCATGCGGTCCGCCTCCATCTCCAGCCAGCGCTTCAGTTCTGTTTTGGGGCCGTTCTGAAAGTACGCGGTATAGTCCCGGCTGGTGAAGGCGTTGTCCTGGCCGCCGGCTTTCTGCACCAGCCGGGAAAAGACCTTGGGGCCGTACTTGGCGGTGCCTTTGAACATCAGGTGCTCGGCGAGGTGGGAAAGACCGGTCTTGCCCAGCTCTTCATTCCGGGACCCCACCCGGTACCACACCTGGACGCTGATGATGGGAGCCCGGCTTTCCTTGAGGAGCAGCACCTTGAGGCCGTTGGCCAGCTTATGTTCCACCACCTGGTCGAAGAGGTCTGCGGCAACCCCCGGGGGGGTGGGAAAAAGCGCCGCGCCCAGGCCGAAGCCCAGGAACGCCATGAACAAAAAAATTCGCCCGGGGCGGGCAAGAGTCTGCATCATTTCCTTTGCCAATGCTGTAGCGTCAAAATTCTTATATATAGCGATTGCCAAAAGTTTTTTCCGATGGTTTTTTGCCGTAGGGGCACGGCTCGCCGCGCCCCTACGGGGAAATTACTTGGGGCAACCCCTATAAACCCTACGCCTTTAAGAATTCCCGGTATCTAATGAAAAATATATTAACATTTCGGATATTTCAAGGGAAGGGCAAAGGGTATGGGCGAACCTCCTTCCCATTTTGGTCTTATAATTTTTTCTTATTGAAGAGCGGCCTGGGTGTGCCGGGCGCGCACCTGGTCGGCCCCCACAAGAAAATGGTCTAAAGATATAACACTCAAGGTGAAGATTTTCGGCGAACTTGACGGGCCCGCGAAAGATATGAGAAAAAGGCCGCTAAAGAAGCCGACGCCGTATCCAGACCCACATCCCTAAGAGAACCGGTCCGGGTGGGCGCCAGGTATTGGCGGCCTTCATCCATTAGAGAAACCGCCAGGCATAATCCCAGGGACCAGAGAACACTCCGCCAACGAGTGTAGCCCAGGTGCTCCCCAAAGGCGCGATCCCA
>Ga0194111_10004595_pt1 | contig 15971 bp, 16 predicted proteins | sample TA2KigC300mmetaG_FD_146194 | JGI IMG/M metagenome (GOLD analysis project Ga0194111, IMG submission 146194) | Freshwater microbial communities from Lake Tanganyika, Tanzania - TA2015033 Kigoma Deep Cast 300m | ecosystem: Environmental > Aquatic > Freshwater > Lake | place: Tanzania: Lake... | reverse complement strand
GGCCCTTGAGTTGGGGGCTTTGTATCAGGGCGTTGTGGAGCTTCCCCTGGAGGTTGTCGGCCAGGTCGTTGAAGGAGGCGGCCCCCGCCGGGCTCAGCTTTATGAAGACCGCCAGGTGCATCTTCAGCGTCCCCGTCGCCAGGCGGTTCCGCTTGTCCCGGGACTCTTCCTCTTCCCAGAAAAACAGGGCCGGGGTCTTTACCTGGTCCAAGTCGGTGGGCTTGCCCTGCCAGCGGTGCACCGAGCCCAGCTCCGGGATGGTTCCCAGGATCTCGGCCAGCTTCCGCATCGCCTGCACCTTGACGCTGTCCGCCATCAGAGACCTGCCTCCGCCACCTTGGACAGGTCAGCGATAAATTGGGGCTTGATCCAGTTCAAGAGGTGGACGTCGGGGTCCACCCGCCGGGGCACCACCACCGAACGCTTCAAGACAAAGAGGGGGATGGGGCTCTGGTATTCCTTTTTCGTCCCCTTCTTGAACCCGAAGATCACCCCCTTGGCGATGAAGGTGGGACCCCAGATGTTGTCCAGGGGGCCATCCCGGGCCGCTCCTGCCGCAGTTTTGGCTGCGGGGAGCGGTATGGCCAGGAACTTCTTATTTTTGGGCCGGATGGTCACCTGGCTCCCTGTCGGCCCGATGTGCACCCCGGCATATTGAGCGGAAAACCCGAGGCCACCCGTGATCTTGTTCCCCTCCATGGTCACGGAGAGCGGCCGGGTGGAACGGGCCAGGGTGCCGCTCCGCCGGGCCAAGCGGTCGGCGGAGGTCCCCCCGGCCAGGTAGCGGCTCACCGTGTGCTCCCACAGCCGCTTGCTGTTCTCCTGGATGACCTTTTTCACCTTGGGGGCCAGCCCCTTGATGATCTGGTCCAGGCTGATGTCCGGGTCTTTAGCCATGGGGTCTGATCCGGTAGCGGTCCAGCACCTGCTTGACCATCGAGAGGAACTCCCCGGAACTCACCTTCTGGATGGAGCCATCCGGGAAACTCACCGACTCGAGACCAATGTCCTTGCGGCGCTTGAAGTCGTAAGCCGACTGGGTGCGGGCCGCCATCTCCAGGTCGGCGGGGACTTCATCTTCCGCATAGCCACCGCTGTAGACCACCTTCAGGGCCTTGGGACCGTAAGGCCAGGTTCCGAAGCGGGAGGCCACCATGCCCGCATTGAGCAACTGGTAGTGGTCGGCGGGGACGAGGCTGCCCCCGTCCCACTCCCAGGAGTCTGAGCCGTAGATGGAAGCGATCTCTACCACCGGCAGGCCCTTGAGATAGAGATACCGGCCACCCCCATCGTGGTATTCCACCCGCTCCTTCTTCTCGAAGTCCCGGTTGCAGTAGGTCCCCGCCCTTTGGGAGACCGCGGCGATGAGCTCTTCGAGAAGCCCGTCCCAGTCGGTCTCCGTCAACTCCAGGATGGCCTTCACCTGGGAGAGCGTGGTCAGGTTCACTTCGCCTTCGCTTCCTTGATGGCCCGGTCCTGGGGCGGCTCAGTTACTTCTTTCTCATCCGGCCTGGTATCCTTGGGCTTCCCTGGGTCGATGCCGGCATTAACCGGATCAATCTTCCAGCCCTGGCTTTCGATGATTTCCTTTTCCAGCTCACCGCTCAGCTCCACCTCTTCCCCGGCCTGGGCAAACGCCTGGTGGGGCAGGTGCAGGCAGTACCCCGGTCTGACTCTGTATCTCGCCATCTTCCACCTCGCCTACAGTACAAAGGGTCGGGGAGGGGTATATGACCCCATCCCCGTCCGGTTAGCTGTTCTTCACCCCGGTGCCCAGGCAGAAGCTCTCAGTGTGCCGGAGGCCGATGTCCACGTCGGTGATGATCCGAATCCAGGTCTGGTTCTTGGCGAAGGCGTCACCCGCCTCTTTGGAGGGCAGGATCGAGATGCCGGCCCACTGGCCCACGATGAGCTCCTGCCAGTTGCCCAGGTAGATTTCGGTCTCGTTGGACCCCGTCCCCAGATTCACCGGAATCTGCGTGGTCATGGCGAAGGGGTAGCCGATGAAGGCCTGGAGCTGGGCCGCGTCCATGGGCCGGACGATGTATTCGCCCCCGGTGTCCCCGGTGAACTGGGCCACCTTGAGCTTGGACAGCGTCCGCTTGACACAGGGGTGGAATACGAACCCCAGCCGGCCCCGCAGCGCATTGTCCACCGCCAGCTCGTACTCCATGTCGAAGAAGTAGTCGAAGTTGGGGCTGTTGGTCCCGAAAGCCTTGGTGTTGATCCCCGGGGTGTTGGCGATGCCGGTGGGCTGGCTGCCGGCGCCGCTCCCCCGCAGGGCCGCCAGGTCGATGGCCAGGGACACCACCCGGGCGATGTCGGCCCGGACCATCTGCTCCGCCGAAGGATTGGACATACGGAGCAGCCGGTTGGAGAGCTTCACGAGACACCCTACCGACTTGGGGGTGAGTTGGAGCTGCCCCAAGGTGGGGTCGCTGCCGGTGAGGGCCTCGTTCTCTCCCACCCAGTAAGCGGTGGCTCCACCGGTCTGCTTGGGGATCTCCACCGGCGAGCCGACCAGGTTGTCCAGCAAAGTCGCCCCCATCTGGAAGATCACCGCCTCGGCCCGGAGCATCTCGATGAGTTCCGGGATGGCCTGGGTCGGCACGAGATACCCGCCCGAGCTGTCCGGGGTGGTGGCCATGTCCCGGGTCTGCCGGAAGACGTCCGCCTCGAACTGAGCCTGGGACCAGTCGCCGGTGCCGATGGCGTAGATCGCCTTAAACAGGGAGAACTTTTCTTTTTCGTCTTCCAGACCGGGCACGTTGGCCCACTTGCGCTCCCGGCTGCGCTTCTCCAGCTCCTCGAAGCGGGCCGCCAAGTCAGCATACTTGACCGCCAGCTCCGGCAGCATCTTGAAGACTTCCGAGAGGTGGATCACCTTACCGTCCTCTCCGGTGTAGGAGAGGGACTTGTTGACGTCTTCCAATAGCTCTTGAATGCGAGCCAGTTCAGCTCCCATGGTCATTCTCCTTTGACGAGTCGGTGCAGATTTTTGACCGAAGTAAAGAGTTGCGAAAAACCGGGGCTCCCGGCCGGCCTCCCCCCTTCAGGCTCGGAGCCGGGGTTCAACGCCAGGGAGTAGTAGTCGGTTGCTAAAGCTCCGGATTGAGCAACCTCCTCTAGGGCCTCCATGATCACCGCCTTCAGTTGGGCGAGGTCATCATGGGGGGGCCGAAGTTCGGCAATCCGGGCCGCCAGTTCGTCTATCTTGACTTTGAGGTCCTCCACCAGGCCTGCCAGGGCTTGGAGGTCCGGTTTGGGATCGTCCTCGTTGTTTTTTTCAGTCTCCGGCGGTTGAGCAGTCTGTTCTTTCTGGTCCGGCTCAAAGGCAATGTCGGTGAGGTGCTCCACCTCCTGGGGGCTGACCACCCCTTTCTGCACCGCCAGGATCAGGGCGTTGGGGTTGGCGGGGACGGGGACCGCGGAGAGCTCGTAAAGTTCCTGCTTCTTGTAACGGAAACCGGTCTGCCTCCCCTCCTTGTCGGTGATGGGTTCCCGTTCCAGGTCCCGGAAGCCCACCGAGGTGGCCCTGAGATACCCGCCAAGGTAGAGATTGTAAATGGTGTCGGCCAAGGCGTATTCCTCTGCCGACGGGAACTTGACCTGGAAGAGCAGGCCTTTATCGGTCTTACCCACTTTTACGGCCTTGCCGACGGGCGGCTGCTTGTAGTCGTGGGTCCAGAGGAAGACCGGATTTTTCTTGTAATTCTTCAGGTCCCAGCCCTCCACCTCGATGACGTCGCCGTAGCGGTCCACGTCCGCGGTGGAGCCCACGAACTCCAGGGTCCGGTCCTTGGGGTCCCCCACCTGCTTCACTTCAAAGTCCAGGGTCTTGTGGATCAATTCCATATCGTCTCCTCACACCACCGGCGCGGCCACGCAGCGGCAGTTGATAATCTCCCCTGCCGGTCCGCCGAAGTCACAGGGGAAGCGGCAGCCGTTTGTGAAAGCCTGACCTCGCTCCACCACCACACCGCTTAGCATCTGGTGTGATTGCCTGACGTGCTCGTCCCCGGCGGTGACCCAGCGGTGCTTCACCACCTGCATCTGGCCCATGGCCGCGTCCCGGGCCGCGCCCGCCGCCTGGCCGGTTTCCGTCCGGGCGATAGTGAGGGCCCGGGAGGGCTCCGTAGTAGTCCAGCAGCCGCTTTTCGGAGTCACCGCTGCGGTCATCGAAGGAGTCCCGGATCGCCTTCAGCAGGTCCACCGTCCTGATGAACCGGCAGTGCTCCTCGCCGTGCGCCAGGAGGTCCTCCCGCAGATAGGCCACTGCCAGGTGAGTCTTGCCTATCCCCGGCGGACCGGTGATGAACGCCGGGCGTCGATCCGAAACCTTGCCCTTGTAGTTATCGAGGGAGCACCCCAGGTAGCGCTTGCTTACGCCGGCCCGGCCCATGAGTGTCTCGATGTTCTCCCAGCGATACCGGGCCTGGGCCAGAGCCCGCTCTTTTTCTTTCGCCTTTTCCGCCTCAACCCGCTTCCTTTGGCAATTTTCACAACAAGGCCCCCGCCTGATCATGCTGCCGGTTAAGGGGCTAACCATGGTCTCGACCGCAAATTCGCCACAATCCGGGCAGCGTGCCCGCCCTTCGCTATCGACCTCTACCTCAGTCCGGATCGGGGACCTCGAAGACGTACTGGTCCCGCCGCTGGTCATACCCCAGGGGGGTCCGTGGCCCCGGTGGCCCCAGCCTTGCTCCGCGTCCGTTGCCCCGGTTTTCGAAGTCTCGGTCATAATTGCCCTCCAGTACTTTCAGGCAGTTGGTGTCGTTTTTCATCAGGAAGTCGAAGGTCAGCCAGTCCCTATTCAGAGCCTTGGCTTTCTCGAAGAGACGCTTCCACCAGTCGGGATCGCCTCTTTTACGTAGGCGCAAGCTGGCCTTCTTCCGGCGGTCATCGGTGAGCTCGGATACCGTGGGCCGGCAGCCCAAGTCGTTCCAAAGCTTCATCAAACCGGCAGGCTTTAAACGCGGTGAAGGAGAAGTGGCAGGGGGGTCATCGGCCTCGCCGATGACACAGGCGCTAGCCTGTATATTCTCTTCCCTTCCCTTAACTTCTCTTAACTTCTCTTCGTCCGGAGTTCTCCCGGAGTCCTCCGGGACTGCTCCGGGAGTAGTCCCAGAAAAGGAGGAATGGTCAACTCCTTGGGACGAATTATTGTCAGTAATATCTTGATGTTGCAGTTTGTTGTTTTCGGAATAAAAGCTTGATATACCCTTGGCGTTCGCTTCTACATCCTCTTGGCCGGGCCCCTCTTCGGGTTTTTCTTGAGAGACCTTTTCCGCCGAAGGAATAATCTCACCTGGTTCGTTGCCGGAATACTCCGGTCGCCCTCCCGGACTACTCCCGGAGGAGTCCGGGAGTTCTCCTGCCCCTGCCTTTCCAGGACCGGGAGTGAAGTCAATTGGTGGCGGAAATTGGGACTTGGCCTCTTTATCTGGCCGGAGGGTCTGGTTCTTCTTGAACGCTGGATACTGCACCACCCACCGGCCATCCACCTGGTAGCGCCGGATAAGGCCCAAATGTTCCGCGTCCTGAAAAAATGCCAGCACCGACTGTGGGGTGATATGGTCCAGTAAAGGGGCTACCAGGCCTTTGAAGCTCCTGAGGTTGCCAGTGATCCTCCCCTCCACGTCCAGGTGGGCAATCCCCCAGGTAAAAAGCAGCCGGTGGGTATCGTCGGCCAGGTCGGCCACCGCTTCATTCAGGCTGATTTTCTTCTTGAGCATGCGGCCTTCGGCCATGGAAAGAGACTCCGTTGACAACCATATCCATCTTCTCTGTCACATCACATCTTGAGCACTCAGCGAGTACTCACTGAGTGCTCAGTGACCAATCCTTATCCCGACGGAATCATGCAATTTCTCTGGCTCCCTGGAGGAACCAGGGATTTTGCGGACTGCTCAGTCAGTCTGCTTGTTCGAGGTGGTGAGTTCATACACCTGGTTGACGATATCCGGGCGCAGGTCCTCCAGGCTGATGACGCCCTCCATGGCCTCTATGATCTTCCTGGCGGTCTTGAGACTCGGGCGCCGAATACCCCGGTTGATTTTCTTGATATAACTGCGATCAACCCCAATGCAGTCGGCCACTTTTACGGGAATCTTCATTTTCATGGCTTCATTATATAGGTCATAATGTCCCTATATGTCAAGCCTAAAAATTTCTAAACCTGTCATAATAGCCCATAGGACAATTTCTTAAGAGTGCTTATTTTTCTATTGACTTTGGGGGACAATAAGTCCTAAAATGAATTCGGTAGGTTAGGGAGCCTGGTGTGAGAGTAAATTGAAAAGAGATGCTATGTAAGGTTCCTTGAGCAAGCCTCCTGATATAACCGGTGGAGTATCCAAAAGACATTGGTAAGGAGGCTGAGCATGGACCAGAAGCAGATAACCTCGGAAAAAGAGATTAATACCAAGTTTCCCGTTTTGTACGTGGCCTTCGAGTTGGGAAACAGCACCTGGAAGATGGCGTGCAGCGATGGTCGGAAGGTCCGGCAAGTCACCGTGACGGCAAGGGACCTGGGGCAAGTCCAGGGTGTCCTGCTAAGAACTCAAGCCCATTTCGGCATGGTTGCGGCAGTTACCGTGGTGAGTTGCTATGAGGCCGGACGCGACGGTTTCTGGCTACACCGGTACCTGCAGGGTCGAGGGATCGATAACGTGGTGGTGGATTCGGCCAGTCTGGAAGTGGACCGGCGTCTGCGGCGGGCCAAAACCGACCGGATTGATGCCGGCAAGTTGCTGCGCATGCTGATCCGGTATCATGGTGGGGAGAAACAGTTGTGGCGGGTGGTGCGGGTGCCCAGCCGGGAAGACGAGGACGCCAGACACCTCCATCGAGAACTGGAAAGCCTTAAACGAGAGCGGACCAGGCACCGCAATCGGATTCATGGCATTTTGATGCAGCAAGGATTGTGCCTCCCCAACCCCAGCAAGAAGAGGTTCCTCAAGGACCTGGAGGCCCTGCGCACCTGGGACGGTCACCAACTGCCGGCAGGTTTGAAGGCTCGGCTGGTAAGAGTCTACCAACAGTTACGGCTGGTAGAGGACCAAATCAGCGCCCTGGCCACCGAAAAACGGGAACGGCTGAAGCAGGTGGACAACGCCAAGATGCGCCAGGTGGCCCAGCTCCTAAAGCTGCCGGGGATCGGTCCAGTGAGTTCCTGGGCCTTCGTCATGGAGTTTTTCGGGTGGCGCCAGTTTCGCAACCGACGGGAGGTGGCCGCCCTGGCGGGATTGACGCCCACCCCCTATGACAGCGGCAGGACCCTGCGAGAACAAGGTATCAGCAAAGCAGGCAACAGACGGATTCGGACCCTGGCTATCGAGATTGCCTGGGCCTGGTTGCGATATCAACCTCAAAGCAAGTTGAGCCAATGGTTCTCTGAACGGTTTGCCAGCGGAGGGACCCGTATGCGGCGAGTCGGTATCGTGGCTCTGGCCCGACGCCTGTTGGTTGATCTATGGCGTTTTCTAGAGTATGGGGTGGTCCCTGAAGGAGCCTTCCTGACTACTTAAGGGAGAATGCAACGGTGTGAAGATGTTGTGGTTGGTGAAGCTGCCCGTATAGCTGCTGGGTTTCCCGTAGGCACCGTTTTCAGAGTTTGGGCGCTTCATAATCAGGTTCCCCTTGGCGTAACCCCTGCGCATGCAGCATGAGGTGATCTGACCAAAGGTCAGCACGGATAGAAGCTGGAAGGGTCTTTGAGGCCCATCGCCTTACCGGAACCAACCAATCAGAACGGCTGCCGAAGAAGGCACGCCTTCGCATCGGCCTGGCTTTTTTAGCATGCCCCGTCGAGGTGTCAAGGTTTCCCTCCGGCGCTACCCGACCTTGACACCTCTTCCTGGGCATGCATTTGAGGAAGTAGGCCGACGGCGAAGGGATGGCCCTCTAACCTCGGGCTCAGGGATGTAATATGGATCTAATCCGATAACAAATAAGGCTTGACAAAAGGAACCCACATAGAAGCCGCTATCGGGTTAGTCTGCGGGAAAAATCAAGGGAGGGAGAGCGATGCGAGAATGGCATGAAGAGAGCGAGGAATCGGCCCCGGATTTTATCTCCCGGCGAGTCCTGGGGCTGTTAAAGGAGCGCAAGGCCAAATTGGCTCCCTTTGCCCGTGGTCTGGGGATCGACCCGGCTCTCTTTCGTAGGTTCTTAAAGGGGAAACGGCGATGGCGCATGGATTACCTGGAAAAAGTGGCCGAGGGATTCGGTTTGTCCCTGGAGGAGCTCCTTACCGGGCCAAAGCCTCCACCCGAGGTTCTGCAGCCGGTCATCAGCTTGGTGGGAGAATATGACCGGCCCCCGGAAGGCTTGATTGTCGATGACTATTTCGCCGTCCCCATGGTGGATGGCAACATCGCCGCCGGGCACGCCGGGGCGATCCCGGGGGATTACATCACGTCCATGGTCTGGGTGTATAAGCCTGAGATTGGCAAACGCAAGTACCACAATCTTCGTGCCGTCAAATTGGCCAACAATGCCAACTCCATGGAACCCACCATCCGCCGGGGCTCCATCGTGATCATCGACCCCACCGAGACCGCCATCCACAAGAGGGCCATTTATGCAGTACGCCTGGAGCAACACGAAGGGGCTTGCGCCATCAAGAGAGTGAAGGAAAACGGGGAGTTCTGGTTTTTCCTATCCGACAACCCGGAATGGGACCCTATAGTAATGAGAAAGGAGCGGAACCAAGACCCCATTATCGGCCGGGTGATCTGGTCGTGGACAAGCTGGGTAAAGTAGATTAAAGTGGCTGCGACAAAGAGGCACAAGATGCACTTATACGAAATCCTGGCCCAGCGGGTGGATCAATGGCGCAGCCAAGGCTATCCCCACCCCGACTATTCCACCATTGCTGAAATCCTGGAATGGTCTTCCAACCCGGAAGGTGATGGTTTTCGTTTGCGGCCGCCGCAACTGCGGGCCCTGGAGACTTATTGGTATCTGCGTCTTATTGAGAATACCCCCCATATTTTCGACCTCTACCGGCAAATCTTTTTAAAGCAAACCGAATTGCTGGAAGCTCTCGGCCTCGGCCACCCCTCCATTAAAGACTACGTCATGGATTACGGTCTTGAGTCGCTCCTCGACCGAATCAAAGCTGATGACGACTTTGTCCGCAGTTTCCACTTGGAAGCCCTGCGTGAGACCCTGACCTTAGCCTATCCCAGCTACATCCTGGCCCTGGCCATGGGCGCGGGCAAGACGGTGCTCATCGGCGCCATCTATGCCACCGAGTTTGCCATGGCCCTGGAATATCCGGACGGGCCATTTGTCCAAAATGCCCTGGTGTTTGCTCCGGGCAAAACCATTATCGAGAGCCTGCGGGAACTGGCCGGAACCCGTTACGACCGCATCCTTCCGCCCCGATTATATAAGCCTTTTGCCGCTTCAGTTAAACTGATTTTCACCCGGGATGGGGAAAAAGATATCCCGGTTATTCGCCAGAGTCTTTTTAACGTCATTGTTACTAACACCGAAAAGATTCGCATACAGAAAGAGACTATCCGTAAATCTGACCTCGGCCTGCTGTTGGCCCCGGAAAAAGAAGACGAAGCCCGGACTGAAATCGCCAATCTGCGCTTGCAGGCCATCGCCAGCCTGCCTCACCTGGCTGTCTTTTCCGATGAAGCCCACCATACCTACGGGCAATCCTTGGAGACCGGCCTGAAAAAAGTCCGTAAAACCGTCGACTACCTTGCGGATAAAACCAGCGTGGTATGCGTGGTCAATACCACCGGCACTCCCTACTATAAGCGTCAACCTCTAAAGGACGTGGTGATCTGGTACGGTCTCTCTCAGGGCATCCGGGACGGCATTCTCAAGGAAGTGGCCGGCAACATTCAGGCCTTCTCTTTTGAAGGCAATGTGGAAGCCTACCTTAGACATGTGATCGGCGATTTCTTCAAAGATTACGGGGACGTTTCACTCACTGACGGCACTCCTGCCAAGCTGGCAGTCTATTTTCCCCAAACCGACGACGTTGAAGCCCTGCGCCCGGCCATCGAGGCCGAGCTGGCCGAGCTTGGTTTGCCGCCTACGTTGATCCTGGAACATCATACCAAGTGCGAAAAAAAAGCCGACTTCGACCGCTTCAAGTTCAAGGATTCTCCCCATCGCCTGGCTCTCCTGGTGGACCGCGGAGTGGAGGGCTGGGACGTGCCGGCGCTTTTCGCCTGCGCCTTGGCCCGTAAACTCAAGAGCAGCAATAACTTCGTGCTCCAGGCTGCTTCCCGCTGTCTCAGGCAAATCCCCGGCAATCAGGTCAAAGCCCGCATCTATCTTTCCCTGGACAACCGCACTATTTTGGACCGACAACTACAGGAAACCTATGGAGAAACCATCGCCGACCTGAATAGCACCCAGGTTCAGAGGCGCCGGGCCACCATTTATTTGCGCAAGCTCAATATCCCGCCCCTGGTGGTCAGGCAACTGGTTCGCACCGTAATCCGCAAAGACGGCATGCAAGAGCCGCTCAGGTTAATAAACCCCCAGACGACTTACAAAGACACCCTTAAGAAAATTACCTATACCGTGGCCGAACAGCGAGCCACTTCCAGTCTGCTCCAACAAGTGGGCGATGCCTTGGAAATCGCGGCCGTGCCGGAGACCGTCGATCTATATGCTGCCGCGGTGGAACTGGCGGCAGTCTATCGTCTGGACCTGTGGGCCGTATTAGAGGAACTTCGCCGCATCTATGGCGGCGCGACCGAAATTCCCTTGCCCCACCTGGCCGATCTGGCGCTTCAGACAGAGGCCCAGACCCGCAACTATGAGTTGCAGGAAGAGACCGTGGAAAAAGCCCTGGCCCTGGTCAGACCGGAGGGCTTTCAGAAAAGCGTAGACGAACAAGGCGCCGAGGTCTATACCGCCGAGATCTCCTATCCCATAGACCGTCAGCGCCTGTTGCTTTCCTGGGAGGAAATGAGGACCACAAACCAGGGTGATTTTGGTTTTCATTACGACCCTTATAACTTCGACTCCAACCCGGAGAAGAGTTTCTTCGAGCAAATGCTGGCCCACTTGAACCTCAATCCGGATGAGGTGGAAGACATCTACTTTACCGGGGCGCTTACCACCCCGGATAAGACCGAGTTCTGGGTGGATTACAAGGGCCTCGACGACCGCTGGCACCGTTATACCCCGGACTTCATCATCCGCCGCCGAGACGGCCGTTGCCTGATTGTGGAAATCAAGAGCGCCCAGTTTGCCGCCGTCACCCAGGAAGACCTGGCCCGGGAGGAGCGGGGCGAAGCCGTCCTCACCGTGGAGGGCCGCAAGGCGGTGGCCCTGAGAAAATGGGAGCGTCTCAACCCCGACCACCTCAAGTATCAGATCATTTATGCCGGGGAAGAAACCGTGGCCTACGATCAGACGCAAACGGCCCGGCTCTTTGTGGAGGGGAAAGAAATCCCATGAACCCGGAACGCTTCCGCCAGAGTCCGGCAGGACGCCTGCTGCAAGTAGGCCAAGGGGAAACCGCCTACTGGGCCTTTGTGCCCATTCCGCTGCCCCCGGACCTGTCCCCGGATAAAAGGTTGGTTCGCACACTTTCGGATGCTGACCGGGCCCTGGGTGAACTGGCGGGCCTGGGGCGCACCATGCCCAATCCCCACCTGCTTATCGCCCCGTTCATCCGCCGTGAGGCGGTGCTGTCTTCCCGGATTGAGGGCACCCAGGCCGACCTCACCGACCTTTACGCCTATGAAGCCGGGCAACTGCCCTTATTTACCGAGGTTAAACCCCCGCCGCCCGAAGCGGATGTTAAAGAGGTGGGCAATTATGTCCGGGCCATGGAATATGGCCTGAAGCGCCTTGATACCTTGCCGGTGAGCCTGCGGTTACTGCGGGAACTCCACGCCCGGCTGATGGAGGGGGTGCGTGGCGAACATGCCACTCCCGGCGAATTCCGCCGCTCCCAAAACTGGATCGGGAGGCCCGGCTGCACTATCCAGGACGCGGAGTTTGTGCCTCCGCCAGTGCCGGAAATGCAGGAAGCCCTGGATGCTTTCGAAAAATATTTGCACGCCGAGGATACCTATCCCCCGCTCATCCGTCTGGCCTTCATTCATTACCAGTTCGAGGCCATCCATCCCTTCCTGGACGGCAACGGTCGCATCGGCCGGCTGGCGATCACTCTTTTGCTGGTGAACTGGGACCTCCTGCCCTTGCCTTTGCTTTATCTCAGCGCCTTTTTCGAAAAGCATCGGCAAGACTACTACGATTTGCTTTTGGGAGTGAGTCAGCAGGGCGCCTGGCCGCAGTGGGTCGATTTCTTTCTCCGGGGCGTGGCGGAGCAGGCTCGGGATGCCGGCCAACGGGCCAAGCGCCTCCAGGATTTGCAAGAGGAGTGGCGGGCGCGCCTGCTGAAGGGCAGGGCCTCGCCTTTGCTCCTGCGCTTGGCGGATAGCCTCTTTGCCTCGCCGATACTGACTATTCCCCAGGTACAACATTCTTTGAGAATAACCTATCGGAGCGCCAAACAGAATGTCGAAAAATTGGTGAATCTCGGTATCTTGCGGCAGGCAGGCGAGCCGTCTTATGGAAAATCCTTTATAGCCAGGGATATTCTGGAAGCAGTAGTCTGAAAAGAGGAGGAATAGAATTATACTTTTTGGCCAAAAAGTATAATTTGCCCTGGAAGAATGATACTCAGGTATAATTCGATCTCATAGGGCGGCCTGTGGCCGCCAATAATCGGCGGGCACAGCCTGCCCCGTATCTGCCTGATTAAAGGCAAAACCGTTCATTAAACCTTCGACCCCAAAACTTTAATGATCGGCTATGGCGTTAAAGCTGACCTTAATGACGGTAACGCCGCCAAATTTCAGGATTTGGACCAAAAACTGAAAATTGCCGCGAGAGAATTTCAGTTCCCTGAAATTTCGAAAGGCTTCGGATCAAACGTCAGCGGGAGGTAAGACTTTGCCTGACGGTGCAAAAGTGGAAATCAAGCCCGCCAAGGGCCGCCCCATGCTCACCTGGGTAGGGAAAAGGCCCCTGCGCCAGGTAACGGCCTTCCCGGCCCAGCTTGTCGAGACGTTCAACCCCAACCATGGCGGGGCGGGCGTCTCTGCCAGCCAACAAACCTGGGACGGATGGCCCGCCGCCTATCCCCGAGGCGGCCTCCTTTTACACGGTGACAACAAGGAGGTCCTGGCAAACCTCCTGGCCAATGGCTTCCGGGGCAAGGTGAAGCTCATCTACATCGATCCGCCTTTCGACTCCGGCGCCGATTACGTTCGGAAGGTCACCCTGCGGGGGGCCAAAGGGACCGCCAAGATCGAGGGGGAAGGCTACACCCTGGGGGAGCAGATTCAGTACACCGATATCTGGGCCAATGATAACTATCTCCAATTCATGTATGAGCGGTTGTTATTGCTTAAAGAGTTGCTTGCCGAAGATGGTAGCATTCTACTGCATTGTGATTATAGGAAAAATTCTCATTTACGATGCTTAATGGACGAAATTTTTTGCCCAGATAATTTTCGAAATGAAATTATAATTAGACGAGGGACTAACACTACAACGTTAATTACCGGCTGCTTCAGTACAACTCTTTGTATTTATTGTCATTCTGAGCGAAGCGAAGAATCTAGACCCTTCGCCTACGGCTCAGGGTGACAAAACTGATTGTCAGTAATATCCAATGGTTGGCCTATCATGGGCGATATGGGAGATATTATCTAACGTAGTAGTACTAAAAGCTTACAGGCACAATTTGAGGTTATAGATTCTCTCTCGTCGGGCAATGATACAATATTTTTATATTCTAAAAGCAGAGAAACTAAATATCGAAAATTGGAAATTGAATTGCAAGATTTCCGGAAAGGGACATGGAATAACCATTGGAGAGGAACAGACCGCCCAACTTTGCGATATGAATTATTAGGTATAACTCCAACTCATGGTCAATGGAGATGGAGTAAAAAAAGGTCACTTAAGGCAATCGATAATTATAATGAGTTTCTTAAAGTAGCCGGTAATTACTCAGATATTGATGAATATTATTTAGAGAAATTAAAAGAGGGAGTTAGACTTGATTTTATAAGACTTAGTGAAACTGGAAAGCCAGAACACTTTATTCCCCCCACTGAATCCAAGCTTGCAAGTAATCTTTGGACCGATATATCGGCATATGATGCTGGTGCACCCTTTCCAACTCAGAAAAGTGAAGAACTGCTGGAAAGAATTACTAATTGGCTAACAGACTTAAACGATATTATTCTGGATTCTTTCATCGGCTCCGGCACAACCGCAGTAGTAGCACAAAAACTGGGCCGCCGCTGGATCGGCTGCGATATCAACAAGGGCGCTATCCAGACCACGTGCAAGCGCTTGCAAACCGTTATCCTGGAGCAGATGGAAGCCGCCAGAAAGGGTAAACAACTGCCACTCCCGCCTGCAGGAGAAGAGTCACAGGACAACGGCGATCCCCCGCCCGCTCAGTTTTCCTTTGTAGTTTACCGAGTCAACGACTACGACCTCGCCATTCAGCACAACGAGGCGGTCAACCTGGCCTGTGAGCACATCGGCATCACTCGCACCAAGACCGATGCCTTTTTCGACGGCGCCCTGGGCAAAAGGCTGGTCAAGATCGTGCCCTTCGGCCACCCCTTAACCTTGCTGGACCTGGAAGAGATCAAGCGGGAACTGTCGGCCCGCCCCGAGGAAGAGCGGGACATCTGCGTGGTCTGCCTGGGGAAGGAGATCGCTGCTGACGGCTGGCTGGAGGATTGGAACCGGCTGCGGAAGCAAGGCGATGTACCCAACAAAATCGAGGTCATTGAGCTTCGCACCGATCCCCGCTACGGCAAGTTCTTCATGCATCAGCCTGCCACGGCCAAGGTGAGCATCACCCGGGACCCGGGCAAGATCAGGGTGGAGATTCAGGATTTCATTTCCCCCACCATCATCGAGCGCCTGAAGCAACAGTCCGGGCTCCTCACCCCCCAGATCGACGACTGGCGGGCCATGGTGGACAGTGTCATGATCGATCTGGCCTATAACGGCGAGGTCTTCAACGTCGCCTACGCCGACGTGCCCCCCAAGAAAAGCGACCTCATGGCAGGACAATATGACCTCGAAGCCCCGGAAGGCGAAACCACCGTCGCCGTCAAAATCACCGACATGCTGGGCGAAGAGGTATTGGTGACCCAAAAAATCTAAGCTTCATTCCCATCTCGCGGAAATCATCACCCCGCCCATTCAATAAGCCAAGAAATTGAATGGTAATACCGTACAATTGCGCGGTGTCACCATTCATCGCCCTTTTTCTGAATCCTCCCCCTGGTCTCCTCCTGTGGGACAGAAAATCTTTTTAGGTTGACAAAAGGGACATAATGACCTATATAAAGAAATCATTTTGGAATTGAGTAGTTATCATATGTCCTCTTCTTTTATGACCATTTCCGAAGCCTGCGCCAGTCTCAAGGTTTGCCGGAATACCTTGAGGACCATGATCCGGGATGGACGCATAAAGGCCATCAATCTCCGGCCGGGAGCCAGGCGTCCCACCTGGAGGATTTTCGCTGAGAGCCTCACCAATCCTGATTCATCTGAAGAAGCCATTTTGCTGCTTGACATTCGGAAGCGAGCCGGGCTATGAACATCCATATGCAGTTGTTCAAGCGAGAGAATGGGACCTGGTATGTGCAATTTGAGCGGGGCAAGAAGCTGTCCCTCAAGACCAAAGACGCGGCCCTAGCCCAGCAACTTTTCCGGAAGATTACAGTTCTGTCCGGTTAAAAAGCAGAAATAGTCCGAAAACGCCCTTAAATCTGTTACAATGGGTTTACCATAACCTATCAAACAGAAAGGAGAATTCGGACTATGGCCCATTGTAACACGATCTTTGGTCAGATGCTAAAACTAATTCCGAGACATCATTTCTCCAGCCTGGAGCAGGAACACGGCACTGGTCGGGCCGCCCGCTCTTTCAGCCGCTG
>Ga0194111_10004586_pt1 | contig 15993 bp, 16 predicted proteins | sample TA2KigC300mmetaG_FD_146194 | JGI IMG/M metagenome (GOLD analysis project Ga0194111, IMG submission 146194) | Freshwater microbial communities from Lake Tanganyika, Tanzania - TA2015033 Kigoma Deep Cast 300m | ecosystem: Environmental > Aquatic > Freshwater > Lake | place: Tanzania: Lake... | reverse complement strand
GCCAGTACTGGCAGTTCCGGTATCAGCCCGACCGCAGTCTCTCAGAGGGAGAGATGGTGGAGCAGGTGGCCGAGGCCTTCAGGACGGCCATGGCCCGGCGGGTGAAAGAGCCCCTGCAGTGCGGGGTGTCGCTGAGCGGCGGGCTGGACTGCCGGGCTGTCCTGGCCGCCACCGACCCGGGCAAGCGGAGGGAGATGGCCACCTTCAGCTACAGTCCGCCATACTGCGACGCGGTCGCCATCGCCAGGAGGGTGGCCGAGAAGTGCGGCACCCGGCACCGCTTCATGGAGCTCACGCCGGAGATGATCTTGGACAACGCAGAGCACCTGGTCTGGCTCACAGAAGGGAGAAACCACATCGAGGGCAGTTTCTTCCATCCGCTGTACCGGCAGATCAGGGGCGAAATAGACGTGGTCTTCGACGGGTTTGCCCTGGACCGCACTTTGGGCGCCAGCCATCTGACCAAGGAGCTGATCCAGCCCGGAAGCAAGGAGGAACTGCTCACCCGGATCGTCACAGGCATGAGGCTGTTCGGGGATGAAAGCCTCATCAGGCTGTTCAAGCCCGAGTACCATCAGTTGGTCAGAGAGATACCTTCGAGCGTGGTCAAGGCAGAACTCGACAAGCTGAGCCACGCCGACCCGAGCACCACCTTCGACGAGTTCTATCTGGCCGCGCGCGTGGGATATGCAGCATCATGGCACGTTCCCCTGAGGGCACTGGTGGAGGTGTCCTTCCCCGCTGCCGACAATGACCTGATTGAGGCCATATACAAGGTTCCGCCGGAGAAGCGTCTAGACCGTCGCACCCACCGGCAGGTCACCATGACTCTGTCGCCGGAGCTGGCCGGGGTCACCTACCACAACATCATGATGCCCGCCTCTGCTCCCCTATGGCTCTGGAAGTTCGGCAAGGCCTACCGCTACCTGGCGCGGGAGAAACGCGGTGAGCTGGCCTGGAAGGCCACCGGGGGCAGGCTGCGCCTCCGCAACAGAACCGACTACGTCGATCACGCCGGTTGGCTGCGGGAAGAGGACTCGTGGAAGTCGTACTTCAGGGCGATGCTGCTGAGCGGCGACTCCCTCTCGAAGGAATACCTGGACCAGGAGTACATCGGCTACCTCATGGCGCAGCACGCCAAGGCGAAGATCAAGGTCTCCTACGGGCTCATGCGGGTGATGGCCTTCGAGCTCTTCCTGCGGCGCTTCATGGCCTGAGGGCCGGGAAGCCTCTCGCGGCCGGCAGCGACCGGATTTGAATTGGCCTTCCGACACCTGCCGCGTTCGTGATGGTCAGCGCCCCCGTACAACCCCACCCATCCGTTCCCCCCGCATCCAACTCGAACCCATCACCCGGAATAGGGACCAAGGTCTCAAGACGGCGGGTGTCCAGGGTGGAATACTGGGTACATGGTCAAGCCAAAGGATGAGAGGGAGGCACCATGAGAGGGACTTCAACGGTTGGCCGGAGAATCATTGGAGCTGTTGTCGGCCTGTTGGCCGGTGGCCTGGCGCTTGGGGTCTTGGCTGCGTTTCTGGTCCTTCGGTATGACGACAGCGACGACCCCGACTACGCTCTCCTTGGGTTGATCTTCTTTGGCGGTCTGGGGCTTCTGATCGGAGCCGTCTTGGGAGCGGCAGGGGGGGCGACCTTCGCACAGAAGCTCTCAAATCAGACGAGTTCATTCTGGAGAGCCCTGCTGGGGGCAATGGTCGGCATGGTTGCAGGAATACCGTGTGTGCTATCAACCATTGGCATTCCCGTCATGCCCATTCTGATAGTCGCCGGAGCCGTCCGTGGCTCTGGTTGGGGGGCCAAGCCAGCCAAAGCCGCAGGCTCTCTGGTCTGAACAAACGACAGGAGGTGGCAGGAATGAAGGCTGTGCTGGGTGTGGCGGCTCTGCTGTTGGGCGTCGTGCTTGTCCTGGGCGGGTTGTATGGATTCGCCGCGTCTGTCGCCCTATCGGGGAGTGAACCTGAGTTCGCCGAGGGCATCGGCGGATGGGCTCTACTGGCACTGCTCTTGGGCTCCCTTCTATCCTGCGCAGGCTGGTGTTGGGGCAGAGCCTCATTGTTCAAGCCCACCGGCAACTCCCCTGATGGAAGGAGATGCCCCCCTGTGGTGTGACAAGCGTCAGGTCCAGAAGGCGCTGCGTCTTCTGTCGGAGCCCTTTGCGGTAGAAGGCAGTTGCCGCATCCAAGACATCGCTCGCTGTGCCGGCACCCTGCGGGGCTCATCTCCAGGCTGAGATTGACAGCCCCCGCTCCGTTGGCGGTATCATGCCCGTCGAGGCCCACGGCAGTGAGCCTGTGGTTCACCACGAGGTCAGGAGAACACGGCGCACACGGGGCTGCAGGATGAGGCGGGGACAGCATCGGGCTCGGGGAGGAAACAGTGAAGATCGTCTTCCTGGGAACCAACGGATGGTACAGCACGCAAACAGGCAGCACTTCCTGCGTGCTCGTTGATTCGGAGAGCCACTGCGTGGTCTTCGACGCTGGCGACGGCATATACAAACTGGGCGACTACCTCACTCGTGACAGGCCGGTTCACCTCCTTCTCAGCCACTTCCATCTGGACCACATCTCCGGGTTTCACGTTCTGGCCAAGCTCAAACTGAACCAGGGGATGGACATCTACGGTCAAAGGGGAACGGAGAATACTCTGGGCCGCCTTCTTCAGCATCCCTTCACCATCCCCTTCCGCGATCTGCCGATGGATGTAAGGATCCACGAGCTTCCCGAGGGCACGCATGAGGTTCCCTTCCCGGTGACCTGCAGGTTCCTGCGGCACGCTGACCCCTGCTATGGCTACAGGGTGAGCCTCGATGGCAAGACCATCGTCTACTGCACTGACACCGGCATCTGCGATGGCAGCCTGGAGCTGTCCAGGAATGCCGACATCCTCATTCATGAATGCGCCATGAAGTCGGGAGACATCTCCACGGACTGGCCTCACACGACCCCGGAGGAAGCCGCCCAACTGGCGCTGCAGGCCGGGGTGAAACAGCTCCTGTTGACTCATTTCGACGCTGCTGTCTATGAGTCGATCGCAGATCGGAAGCAGGCCGAAGCGGAAGCCAGAGAGGTATTCAAGAACACCTGGGCCATGGTGGACGGGGCGTCGGTAGAGCTATAGGCTTCATCCCTCGTCTACCCTGCAGAATCCCAGGCAACCCCCTTCCTATCCAGGCTGACGCTGAATGGTATAATCTCGCTGCGGAGCTTGGCGCGAAGCACCTGCGCCAGTGAATAAGAAAGGAGGGAACCATGTTCTGTCCGAAATGTGGCAAAGAACTCCCCGGCAATCCCACGTTCTGTCCCCATTGCAGCGCACGACTCATTGAGGAGGCCAACGTCTCACCGAAATCCAGGCTGGCGACAACCCTGCTGAGTATTCTCCCCGCATGCTTCGCCATCAATGGCGTTCATCGGTTCTACCTGGGCAAGATCGGCACGGGCATTCTGATGCTGATAACTCTCGGGGGCCTGTACATCTGGACCCTGATTGACTTCATCTTCGCCGTTTCAGGAGCGATGAAGGACAAGGACGGCAAACCCATCAAGAACTGGTAGGCCCGAAGGAGGTGACTGGATGAAGACTGAAGCCGAACTGCAGTGCGAGAAGATCATGACCGAGGCTGAGGCCAAGTGTAAGGCCCTCAAGGCGGAGGCTGAGGCCAAATGCAAGGGTATCAAGGCCGAGGCCGACGGCAAGTGCAAAGGGATCAAGGCAGAGGCTGAGGCGAAGTGCAAGAGCATCAAGGCGGACGCCAAGAACAAGGCATGACCTGAACCGGCTGTCGGCGTCCGCGGGGTCCCGGGAGGTTCACCGGTGGCAGCTACTGGAGTCGAACCGCTCACAGCCTGCTTCAGAGGCGACCGGCGCCATCCGGAACTTCAGGCCGTCCCCCCCTATCCAGACTGAGACTGGATGATTCGAGGTACACCTCCCCAGGTCCAGCGTCTACACAAACCAGACCTGCCGCGGCTGGGCCGGTTCAATGTGGTGAGTCTCTAGCGTCCCGGATATGTCCGAGTTCAGGAGGCAGCATGGAGAAGCAGGTGACGCGGGAGGAGCTGAGCAGGTGCGACGGGCAGGATGGCCGTCCGGCCTACGTGGCTTTCCAGGGCAAGGTGTACGACCTATCCGGAAGCAGACTCTGGTCCGGGGGTCTGCACCAGGGTCGCCACCGGGCGGGGACAGACCTCACCGCTGAGATCAGCGCCGCCCCCCACGGCGAGGGCGTCTTCCAGCGCATCTCACCCATAGGCACGCTGGTCACCCCCGGGCAGAAGTCATTGCACCCGCTATTGAGGTTGTACCTCGGCCTGCACCCCCACCCGGTCTCGGTCCACTTCCCAATTGCCCTCACCCTGGCCGGTGCAGGCTTCCTCGTCTGCCATCTGGCCTCGGGCATCGTGGGCCTGGTGGACGCGGCCTACTACACGCTGTTGGCTGCCGCCATCATGTCCCCTATAGCCGCCCTGGCCGGCGCCAGCAGCTGGTGGTTCAACTACCAACACAAGCTGACCCCCACATACAAAGGGAAGGCCGGCCTGTCCATCTTCCTCTTCGTCCTGCAGGCAGTCACCCTCACAATCTGGGCCATCAACCGCAATGCACTGGCCGAGCGCGAAGCCTCGGGCTGGCTCTATTTCGCGCTGGTCTTCGTCATGTCCGGGCTGGTGCTGGGCCTGGGCAAGCTGGGTGGTGAGATAGTCTTCCCATCCAGGAGGAAGACAGGCAACCCGGGCTGAGACTGCCCCCAACGACCCTGGCGGCACAGTGCTGCAAGCCGCGTCCCGGCCGCCGCTGCCCGTCCTTTCCGTGCCGGTTCACCGCCTGCCCACGGGGGCAATGCCATCCCGCTGCGGGGCCCACAATGACCCTGTGCAGGGCTGTCTGCATGCCCACCTGTGTCCAAGCTGAGTTTGAGGTGGTATCATAATCACCGTAAACCCTCTTGTTCGATTCAACTTGAACACGAAAGGGAGTGAGAACAGTGACCCTTGAAGACAGATTCAGAAGCTTCGCCAGTGCACACCAGGACCCTGCTGGCCAGCGCCGCGACCCCTACGAGAGGAATGTGGAGTCCTTGAAGGCGGTGGATTCAGCAGTCTCCAGAGTTCTCGAAGCGTTCAGCAACGCTGTTGGCTGGAGACTCAAGCGTAATGACTGTTGCGACAGAGACAAGGGGGCGGTCGCCTGCAACTACATCTTGGAGCACCGGGATTTCTGGCGTGAAGGCTTCGTTGCGGTGGACGTAGAAGTGACGCGGGGACACCGATCGGACCCAGTCGAAACCGTTACGGTCTACCAGGGCGTGATCGTGGGCACAACGGACCATACGCGGGACTTCGCATCGAGGATCGTCATTCCTTTCAGCAAACTGACGGAGGACGATTTGGCCACCGCACTGGAACAGCAATCTGGCAAGCTTATCAGGCGTATCAGCCGCATGGAGAAGCCCCAACAGCCTGGCTAGACGGTGCGTGACGGCTGAGTGCGAGAGGCGGCGAAGACAGTGACTCTTGAGGACCGGTTCAGAAGATTCGCCGAAGCAGAACTAAGGGCAGAACAGGATCGTCAGCACCAGGCAGCATACGAGAAGAACGTGGAGTCCCTCAGGAAGGCAGAACCGGCGGTGTCCGACTTCCTGAAAGCATACTGTTCGGCTCTCGGCTGGAGCCTCGATCGTCAGGACCACTGCTCCGGAGCGACCGGCGTAGTCAGATGCTGCTATCGGCTATGCCCTCCTGTTCGTGATATAGGCCATGTCGACGTATGGGTGTCCGTGACTGGCAGAGAAGAACCTTGGCCAGAGTTGGTCGAGTGCGTCGAAGTCGATGGCGAGACGAAGAGGTGGACGCGCATACCCTTCACGGCATTGACCAAGGAGAGGCTGGCCGCTGCACTGGCGGTACAGTCCGCCAACATCATCAGTCGCATCAGTTGCCACGAGAAGCCGCAATAGCCTGTCGCGGTGATAACCGGCCCACGTCTCTCCCCCTGCCCCTTCAGCTCCACATGGTCAACTGTGATCGAACGTCGCCGGTTGAGAGGACGACAACATGCCTACGCTGACACCGCGGTCACAACCCCGGGCGGGCCATGTTGGACGAAAGGCAGGGTCCGGGGAGGAGTCGCGGCGCTTGATCCGGGGGAACGCGCCGTCATCGCGACGGCTCCGACTTGCTCCGGCGGCGTGGCGCAGGTTACCCTGAGTATAGGAGGTGGGCCATGGGCATCCGGTTTGACACAGACGAGTGGATCAAGGCAGTCAGCCGCCAGCTCAATGAGAGCAAGGACTACGAGGCGTCAGCAAAGGACTGGGAGGGTGACTTCATATTCGTGGCTGAACCGGATGAAACCTACGCTCGCCGCTTGTTCTTCTTCATCAGCCTCTTTCATGGCAAGAGCCCGGATGCGGCCATGATCGCCAGCGAGGACGAGCGCAAGGCGGAGTACAAGGTCCGGGCCACCTTCAGCACGTGGCGGAAGGTGATTGAGGGGAAGCTGGACCCCATCCAGGGTATGATGACCAAGAAGCTCAAGCTGGAAGGCAATCTGGCCAAGGTCATGCGCTACCCCAAAGCGGCCAAGGAGATCGTCGCCGCCTGCTCCAGGGTGCCAACGGACTTCGGGGATCAGCCTCAGCAGGGGTAGCAGCCCTCACTACAGCCCCCTGAGGGACTCGGGTCGCAGCGGAGATGCGTCTCCTTCTGCGATGACACGCTCCAGTTGCCCTATCATCTTCTTCTTGTCACGGGGCAGTTGCCCACGCACAGCGAAGTAGTTTGAGGCATGCATGGAACTGAAGAAACACCTGGTGAAACTCGAGTGCCGGACAATGGTCACCAGTTCCTTGAGGGACTCCATCGGGGAGATGAGGCGGAAGGTTCCCTGCCGCCACTCGTCGTACAGCGGTGTCCCCGGTATCAGCACCAGGGTCAGCGCACCGGCGTAGTCCGGGTCCATCTCGCTGAGGACCCTGGACGTCTCAAGGGCATGCCTCTCGCTTCCCTCGACGCCGCCCAGGCCGAGAATGACCGTTACGGAGGTCAGTATCCCTGCCTCCTTCGCCCTTCTGGCGGCCTCCACCATCTGCTTGGCGTTCACGCCTTTGGCCGTCCTCCTGAGCACTTCATCATCCCCACTCTCCAGCCCCATATACAGTATGCCCAGCTTCAGGCTCCTCAGTTGTTCAAGCTGACCGGCGTCTATCCGGAGGATGTCCTGAGGAGTGGCGTAGGCACTGATCCTCTCAACGGAAGGCAACGCCTCGTTGATATGCTGCAGCACCTCGTTCAGTTTCCGCAGCGGGTACACCAAGGCGTCGCCGTCCTGGAGGAACAGCCTCTTTCCATCCCATCCCCCGGCGCTGGAATACACAATGTCGGGCACGCCCGCTACGTAGGCGCCGCTTGTCATGTAGAGGGCCAGGGCGTCGATTTCCCTTCGGACATCGTCCGGATCCCTCATCTGAAGCTTTGAGCCGTGGTAGCCGCAGAAGGTACACGTGTTGTTGGAGCAGCCGCTGGTCAGCGGCAGGAAGTAGCTTCCGGCCTCACTGGGAGGACGGATTATCTCCGGTCTTCTGAAGGACATGATTCAGGTTCGCTGAACCGGGAGTGGAGGCACAACTTCGCCGCCCTTGCCCGCTTCGATAGCCAGTATAACAGCATTCCTCAGAGAGATGGATCCCCGATGACGCGTCGCCTGGGAGCTACTCGATCTGGCTCGGCTCGGTACAGTGAACCTCCAGCTTCGCGCACTACTCGGCTTCACGAAACGCCTCGTTGGCAGAATCAGCCGCCGGCGGCCATTCGGCCTGTGGCCTCGAACCGTTGGTGGTATCGCAGAACTCCATGCTACTATGGTGCTGACACCCCTCGTGCGGGAACGAAATCATGAAATCAGCCAGGAAGATACTGGGTAACTTCTGGTTCATCCACTCCATGGTTCTGCTCGGCTTGCTCGCATTGTGGGGTTTCATCGAGCAAGAGAATGAGTACATCCTGCTGGGCGTCTACATGTCCTTCTCCGGGGCGATGTGCGGGGCTTTCATAAGAGTGGTAGACACGATCAGAAGCAAGAAGTAGAAGGCCACTCGTCTACCTGGAGTTCAGGCTGTCCAGCGGTTGGCGCCGCTTCCGGCGCTCAATGGCATCGCGGCATCCCAAAGCCAGGCAGTACCTGCTAGTCATCATCAGAGTCGTGTGTACCACCAGTCGTGCCACTTCTCGGACCACAATGGCCAGTCTTGGGTAGGTGAACGACGAGAGGAGTGGCAGACATGCACCCCTCCCCGTTTCCCACCCCTTCAGCCCCAGACGATCATGGCGCTGTCTGTGAGGAAGATGTGATCGCGGCGGCTGTGTCTGAGACCCAGGCGTGACCCGCACCTCCTACACTCCAGACAGAACTTTACTGGCACAACAGAGGCGACAATAGCCAAGAGGTTGAGGCGAGAGTCTCCAACGCTCTATGGAGGGGTCAGAAGATGCGAAGCTGTCGGTGGTTTCATGACCTAGGCGCTGGTCTCGCTGTTGTTGTCTCAGCCACAGGCGTTGTTGCCCTTGTCGCTGTCGTGATCCTTGTGGCCTTGAGTCTACTCTAGACGCCTCTCCTTCACTCGGCCACAGGACGTTCGATCATCCTCTCTATCCATTCAGCCCCAGGTGGTCACGGGGTGCATCCCTCTGTATCCAAGCTGAGACTTGGGCCCGATGTCATCGAGTGGGATGTTGGGCGAAGCGGATGGTGGCAGCTACTGGATTTGAACCAGTGACCAAGTTCCAGGTTCCTACACACCGATCATCGAGTCGGCTGTTCAACTCCAGTGCCGCCCATTTGAGCGGACCAGAACCCGCGTCAATACTCCAGCAGGAGACCTTTGACTGGGTCCTGCCTACCGCGCGAAGTGGCGGACTTCAGGCCCAGTGCCAAGCAAAGCCGCCGGGCAGCGCCTCTGGCCGCAGCCATCTGTTTTGCGATAGTCTGCGGATCTCCTGGCCAGCTACCCCCAGGGTGGTATTCAACTTCTGGGCCAGCACTTCTACCAGCCTGGTCTCGGCTTCTTGCGGCGTCGCGGCTCCTACGACTTTGCCCAGTCCCTCAATGGCGTCCTCCTGCAAGAGCTTCCAGACAAACCCGCCGGTCTGCTTGTTCTGCAGAGTCTCGATTCTGCTGGCGTCGCCCAACGCGGCTTCCCTGCGGATGGTCTCCCAGGACATGGCAATGCCCTCATCGTAGCGAGCCATAACCTCCCTTACCGCGGCCACGCCACCTGCCGAAGCCTCTGTGATGACCTCGTTGGCATTGTAGCGGGCCCAGTCCTTGGTCAGGATGCGTACTCCCAATTCCTGGGCTCGCTCAAAGAGCTCGGTGCCAGGGAATGGCGAGAGGTAGTGAAACCCGTACCGGGTGCCCCAGCGCTCCGACAGTTCCATGGCGAAAGCCAGGGTCTCGCGGGCTCTCGCAGGGGTTTCTCCAGGCAGCCCGAGCATGAAAGAGGCGAAGGTGCCTATGCCGGCTTCTGTCGCCAGCTTCACGCCGTGCCTCACCTTCTCCGGTGTAATCCCCTTCTTGATCTTCTTGAGGACCTCCTCGTTGCCAGACTCCACGCCGAACAGCATGCAGGTGCAGCCAGCTTCACGCATGAGGTTCAGGAGATCGGGTGCTAGCGTATCCGCGCGGGAGAAGATGCTCCAGGTCACAGGCAGACGGCGGCGGATCAGCTCGCGGCAGAACTCCGTGGCGTGAGGACGATTGATGGTGAAGGTGTCATCCACCATGTTTATCTGGTTGAAAGCGTATTCCCGGTGCACGACCTCGATTTCATCGACTACCTGAACAGGCGGGCGGAAGCGCACCCTTCGGCCGTACATCCTGGGAGTAGTGCAGAAGATGCAGTCATAGGGACAGCCCCGACTGCTGATCACGGGGCACGCTGCTCCCAGAGCATGGTACCTGGAGAGCGGCAGCAGGTGGCGGGCAGGAACCGGTAGCTCGGCCAGATTCTCAATGAGCCGGCGAGCAGCGGTCTTGACTGCCTTCCCACTTCGGTTTATGTACAGGCCGGCCACCTCTCCTATGTCGGAGCCCCTGTCCAGCGCCGACGCCAGCTCAACCACGGTCACTTCCCCTTCTCCGGTAACTACGACATCGATCCAGGGGGCTCGATGAAACGCGTCCTCGGCGGCGAAGCTGACGTGCTGCCCCCCCATCACCGTGGTGATGCAAGGATCGAACTCCTTGCAGACCTTGAGGATTCTGGCGGCCGCTGGGAAGGTCATGGTGACACTGGTGATGCCCACCAATTGTGGCTGGAATTGCTCCAACTTGCGGCGTATCTTGGCCACTGACGCCTTTGAGGTCAGCAAATCCAGTATCTCTACCTCAAACCCATGGGCCAGGAGACTACCCGACAGGTAGCTCAATGACAGGGGAGGAAGGGGATACTCCTCCAGAGCGTATGGAGGGGCAACTAGCAGTATGCGCACTGGTTCAGTCTTCGCCGGCGTCGGCATTATAGGCTGTCCGACCGCGTGGATTCAAGGAACCAACCTTCGATGCAATTGACCTGCCCATTTCTCATACCATATCCCAGGCTACACCTGCCAGACTGAGGGCCATTTCGAAGCGTCTGGTTCTCGATATCGTACAGTATAGCCCACCGATTGACTACGCAATCCCGTTTCCCTGGCCTCTTCGCCTGGGGAGGAACTTCACTGGCAGGGCACGATGTACTGGTCCGCTGTTCCGGATTTGTGTCCGGCGGTTTCAAGTGGTGCGGCGGTTGCCCGCGCGAGGGCCGGTCTCCGGGATCATCAGCCCGGCGGCGAACAGCAGGAGCGGGAAGAAGCAGGTGACCAGGAGGGCTTTCTCGAGACCTATGGCCTCGGCGACGTGCCCGGCCAACAGCGGGCCCATGCCGGAACCGGCGGTGAACACGGTGTACACGAACGCGGTCGCCAGCACCACTTCATGAGGCTTCGTCCCTGGCAGCTCATAGGGTATGGTCATGATCACCGGATAGTACAGCTCCACACAGCCCCACAGGAACCAGAGAGAGGCCAGGACGGGAAACGAATGAGAGGAGAGTATCCCTGTGGTAACCACGGGCAGCAGCAACCCCGACGCCCAGAGCACTGGCTTCCTGCGGCCGAGCCTCATGGTCATCAGACCCCCGAGAACGGAGCCCGCGGTGAACCCGAAATAGGACAGGCCCTCGCAGAAGCTGGCCTGGTCGAGAGAAATGAAGCCCTCGCGCACAGCGTAGGTCGGCCACAGAGTCTCCATGGCTCCAAAGCAGAGCATGTCCCCGGTGATGCCGATACCAAGCAGCCAGAGAGTCCTGTTGCGTATGACCGCTTTGAGAGCGCCGGGCCCCTGGGCTTGCTCCCTGACCCCTGAGGCAGGGTTCTCCCGGCCCAGAAACAGCCAGAGGACAAGGAGCACGGCGGAGATGGCACCGAAGAGGTAGAAGGTATCTCTCCATCCCCCCAGGGCATTCATGAGGTCGCCCATGAAGAAGACTACGGACCCACCCGCCAGACCCATGCCCACGGTCAGCACGCCGTTGACCAGGGGGATCTTCTCCTTCGGGAACCACTGTTGAATGAGAGTGGGCCGAGCGGCAAACCGTGCCAGGCCGACCGACATATACGCTATGCGGGACAGCAGCAGCACCCAGTAGTTCGGGGCCAGACCCTGTGCGACAAGCAACGGCGCTTCGAACAGACAGGAAATGGTGATCAGCGCCTTGGGGCTGTAGCGGGACAACCGCAGAGCGATGGGAATGGACAGAAGGGCGCTCACCTCCCAGTTCACAGCACCCAGCCAGCTCATCTGGCCGAGCGTCATGCGAAGGTCGTCGGATATGAGGGGCAACATGAGGCCCAGGGAGAAGGTGATGCCCATGATCGCGGCATCGATGGCCAGAAAGGCCCCGATCACCACCCATCCGTAGTTCCGAGTCCTGCCTTTGGATGCTTCCACTGTGCAACCTTCTGGTGAGGGTAGGACGTTGGGGTTACAGATCTTGTTGGGACATGGTAGCGAGTCGCGGTCCTGACCGTCAATCTCCGGCCTGCAGCTGCCAGTACAGGCACCACCACAGAGGAGTTCTACTGGTGCCAGCGACCGGATTTGAACCACGATGTCCCACAATGGTAGATTCAGCACGACGGAGTCCCGCCAATGACTGGTGCGCCAGTAATTGTCAGCAATGAAGATAGAAACTGATAGGCTGATAATCAGGTCGATACAGGAAGCTGATGCTGAATCGTTGGCCACGCTGTGGACTGATCCCGATGTTACGCTCTATATGGGCGGGCCACGCAACTATGAAGAAGTACTGGGGAGTCTGATAGAGGACGCGCAACTCAATCCGCAACCCGTCCTTGACCTATGGCCCGTCATTGAAAAGCGCACTGGCCAGATAATCGGCCATTGCGGAATCATTGAGAAAGACGTCGAGGGTGGGGGCGAATATGAGATTGTCTACGTGCTAGCCAAATCAGCCTGGGGCAAAGGATTCGCAACTGAAGCAGCGAACTCTGTGAAGGACTACGCTTTCAACCACCTTGGTTTGAAGCGTCTCATAGCACTCATTGACCCAGACAATCCAAAATCGCAGAAGACAGCCATGAACATCGGCTTGAAGCACGAGAAAGACACAGTTCGCCCAAATGGCAAGAGCATGCGGGTTTTCGCCATTGATATTGAGGATTGCCAGCGGTAGCTACACAGAACTGGCAGCGACTGGATTTGAACCGGTGACCAAGGGCCTATGAGTGCACGAATCCACAGAACAGAGATCGCTCATGCCGATTCCAGAGCGACCACGTAGTCTCTAATCTCCTGCAGGTATAGATCGAAAAACATGCTGGCCTTCTCCGGGGAGAAGCGGGATGGCCGATAGGTCAGCGCCATATTCAGATTTCCGTTAAAGACGCCCGTGACCAAGCTCATGCCCCATGGAGTCACCACCGGAGTCAATCCGGAGATATCGACTATTCTGGCCGTCCCGATTCTGGGCAGTCCCTCAGCCCCTTTCTCTCCCAGTCTGATAATGCCTGCACTCGTGAGCAGAAAGCTGTCGATGTACACCCTGGTGGCTATGAACAGCCATCCAATGATCTTGAAGATCGAGAAGGAGAGACAGGCCAGGGTGTAGGTGAAGTAGAGCATGGAGAAAGCGTTGCCATTCCTGATGACACGCGCCGATTTCCTGCTGACCTTGCGCAGCAAGGCAACGCGGTCCTTCCTGTCCGCGGACGTGGTGGCCGGTGAGACATAGGACAGTTGGTTCGAGACGATGTGCTGGGATGCTTTCCGCCCTACATCCACCGGAACCATGATGCTTATCTTCCTGCTGACTTTCCCGTGCAACTGATTCCACTTCTCTATGGTCCTGAAGCATGCTGCCAGCAGGAGGTCATTCACGGTAGCGTTGACTGCTTTCGATCCTGCATCAATCTGGCTCAGCTCAAGGGGACTCATAGACCTGTGGATGAAGGCGACCTCTCCTGACGACCCCGACCTGTCATGGAATATTCTGGTGGGAGGAGACCGGAGCGACAGCACAAACCGGTGGAACAGCCTGGCCATGATCTTTGGATAGTAGTAGCGTACCCTGGCTTTCGAACTCTGGATCCACTGCAGCACTTCATCCCGCCTGTGGCATTCGGGGGTGTCTTCCGGCATGGAAGCGTCAGCGGGGCCTCGGTCATTGTACCAGCCAATCACTTCGTTGATGAATCGGAGGGCCCTCAGCGCATCCATTGAGTAATGATGGATGCTGAGGACGAGCGAGTATTCCGCCTCTGCTTTCTTCACCAGAAGCACCCGGAAAGGCAGTTCCTTCTTCAGGTTGAAGCGCCGGTTTGTCCATTCTGACAGACATTTCTCGTACCGGGCATCGATCTTCCCAGCGACCGTATCACCCGCGTTCTCGCTGGCCGTCAGATCGGTGAAATTCAGTATCTCCTCGGCCAGCTCTTCCTGCATCTCCCGGAAATGCCTGAGCAGCCTTCTTCTAAGGATTGTCCTGAGGGCAGGGTGACGGCGGAGAGCAGACCGGAACGCCTGGTTCAGCTTGACAGGGTCCACATTTCCCTGGATGTAGAGTATGACATGATAATATATGCGCTCTATCCTGCTGTCGATGGAAAGCCACGTCTCATCGAAGCAGTTCATCGGGATGACGGTCTTCTTGTCTTTCATCCCTGCAGTCCTCTTCAGAACAGAGACAAGGTCAGCCCCCGAAGGAAAGGGCTGGCGAGGTCAGAGCCGCGATTGTCTGGCCGCAGCGAAGAAGGCGGCCTAGCCAGCCTTCGGTCTGGACGGCCTCCTTTGCGCAAGTGCTCTTACTAGCCCGACTGAGATGGACATGTCATCTTCAACCGGCATGGCGGGTGCAGTCTTGGTGCACCTGAAGAAGCCTGGAGCTGCAGCACGCCATATGTTGACTATCCGCATGGCGTCCTCTGCCGTTCCCGCCTCAAAGAGCCCAACACCCCACCCATCCGGGGTGATATCCCAGCGAATGACGCTGACTCCCTTAGGAGGGAACTTGCCTGAGGAGACGACTTTCTCCGCGATCTTGAGCCTCTGCCTTTCGGGCATTCCGTCACCCAGCTCGAAGTAGGTCATGAAAAGCATCTCACCCCTCCCTCCGCATAGCGAGACTCCTCAGAGATGGAATTATACCTCCAGGAAGCTGACAACGCCACAGGTGACTGTATCATTGCCCAGCCTCTCCGTGGCGATCAGTCCGTTGGCGACGCGTAGCGTCTGCTGGCTGGCTTCCCAACTTCAAGACGAATGAATGTACATGCAGAGTCTGAAACGATGTCTGGTTGATCTTCCTTAGTAGGTCAGGCTAACGAAGCGTTGGAGACACTACAATAGTGGTCCGGAGCCTCTCTTGTCCGGGAGGGCCAATGCAGGAACAGTAGCGTGGCTACGTGTCTCAACGCACATGCCACAACCTCACGAGAGGGGTATATAATGGGCTTGACCGCAGGCCGAGTCGAAGCCTGCCTCGCGTGCTCTGAGGCATCTCTGCGATGAGAAGCACCCTTCCCCTGTTCATGGTCGAACCGTCGGGCCAGGCAACCAGGCGCAGCCTCTCAGGAGCGCTCCTCCGATTGAGTGACCAATCCAGTCCCCAAGACCTCAAGAGCAGACTGAGGGAGATGCGGGAGCGTTGTCTCGGCGACCAGGAGTCTCTGGTGACCGCTTTCAAAGACCAAGTGTCGCGGTATCCGGGAATGGAGTGTCTCTCTGCCCGCGATGGTGTTGAGGCCGCTGAATTCGTCCTGAAGATTGCCCAGGATGCCAGGGCTGTCGTCCTTAACCGGTCAAGTTCAGTAGCCAATGAGCTGAAACCTCGCCTCCAGCGACTCGGCTTGCGGGTCATCGAGCCCTACTACACCGAACTGGGCAACTTCGAGAACAAGATCGGAGACTACTGGGACCTTCCATCTCTGCTGACAAATGGCCTCGTCCCCAATTTCGAACTGAGGGACTTCAATGCGGGCGGCTCGGTGGTGAGGAAGGATTGCGTTGCCTTACTCGGAGTCAGCGCGGCTTGCGCCCAGGACGGCTCAATGTATTTCGTGCAGCACTCCTCCAACATATCCCAGACCCTGGAACAAGCCGCAGAGGTGGTATTGGTCGTCGGCCTGGACAAAGTGGTGAACACCGGGGAAGACGCCGCTCTCCAGACAAGGGGTATGGGCATGTTCGGCCTGGAGGCGATGCTGCTCAATCTGCGGCAGCGGCGGGATGCGGGTCCCAGTATGGCCAGCCTCCCAGCCGCGGCAGAGGCCCCTGGTCAGCGATGGCACGTGATACTGCTGGACAACGGCCGGCGCCGAATCCTGTCCGGCAGTACCAGGGAATTGCTGCTGTGCATCGGGTGCAAGCGGTGTGTAGTGCAGTGTCCCATCAATCACTCCATGAGTGAGAATGGCGCCG
>Ga0194111_10004582_pt1 | contig 16001 bp, 16 predicted proteins | sample TA2KigC300mmetaG_FD_146194 | JGI IMG/M metagenome (GOLD analysis project Ga0194111, IMG submission 146194) | Freshwater microbial communities from Lake Tanganyika, Tanzania - TA2015033 Kigoma Deep Cast 300m | ecosystem: Environmental > Aquatic > Freshwater > Lake | place: Tanzania: Lake... | reverse complement strand
GGCCGCAAGCATGGCGGCCGTGTTGCCGCCGCCGGCGTCGGTCAAGCGGAGCATGGAGGCCGCCCAGCCGGCTTTGGAGATGTACCACTTGGGCAAGATGCCAGGGTAGGACGGCAGTTTGCCGACCATCGACTCGAAGTCGGCCAAATCGAGCGTGCTGAAGGCCGTGTTGCCCGTGATCGCGGTGTACAGCGATCCGGCCGCGACGGCGTTCAGCACGCCGGTGACGTGGCCGTAGGTGGACGTACCGTCGCCCAGGAACCCGCAGGCATCTTCCTTGACCGCGAAGGCGTAGGCGATTTCGCGCGTCAGATCGTCGCCGATCGAGATCAGCGCGTCTTCGTTCAGCTCGTTGGAGTAGCGCACCAGGGCGGCGAGTTTGCGGGCGGTCAGCTCGACTTGCGTCCAGGCTTTGTCGCTGGCCGTGATCTCGGCGCCTTCGCCGACAAAATACGCGGTCACGCCGGAACTACGGACGGGCTGCGTCTTGGTGTCACGGGCCATCGGGACCACGGCGGCGTCTTGGCGGAACACGCCGTACTCTTCGCGCAGGTCAATGATCGCCTCTTCGACCTCGGGCGGGACGAGGAAGCCGCCGGCGGAATCGGCGTCTTCGGACAAGGCGGCGCGAAAGGCGACGTCGATACCTTGGTTGCGGCACCACTCAGCCGAGCGCTGATTGCGGAACAGCGTGGCGGCGTAGAACTGGCCAGCCAGGTACGCGCGTCGATCGGCATGTTCGCCGCGGTAGGCTTGCAATCGGCCGGTGCGGAACTGGGCCTGGGCGGGAATCTGGATGCGGGCCACGCGGCTGACGGGAGCCGGCTCGACGCCCGGTCCGTCCGCACGTTGGAAAGGCGGTTGGCCGTCGCCCGTGCGGCTGGCCGCCAGTGCGGCTTGCCGGGCTTCGAGCTTTTCGGCGCGGTCCAGCTCGGTTTCCAGGGCGTCAATCTTGCCGGGCTTGTAGCCGGCCTCGCCCTTTTTGCCGCTGCCCAGGATGCCGTCGATTTCGACCCGTTCGTCGTCGCGCAGCTCGCGATTCTCCGACGTGGCCAGGTCGACGAGGGCTTGCGCCCGATCGGTCAGTTCGGCGATCTTCTCGCGAATGGCCTTCGGCGATAGCAACGCCATCACCGCGAGGCAAGAAGTGGGTCGGCCGAGGGTGGGAATCAGGTGTCGTCTGCGGCGCATGTGCTCCTCCATGAGCGGTGCTTTTCGAGTCGCGTCTGTGTGTGCCCTTCCGTGGGCAGGCGGCGGCGCAGGAGCCAACGGGCTCAAGAGGCCGTCGCGGTCGCGCCGCTGACGAGTGGCCGACCGAAGTGCAGGACGGAGCTTACGCGGGGAGTGGCCAGGCCGGAAGCGCGGGTTTACAGATTCACCGCTGCGCATCAGGCGCGGAGGTCCAGGCCGAGGCGTTGGGCCGCGGCGATCAGGCTTTGGATTGCGGCCGAGCGGCCGAGCCCGTGGGAATCCACCCACGCGGCCTGCTCCGGCGGCACCGAGGCCGTGAGGATTACGCTGGGTCCCGCTTCGCTTTTCTGCCGGCGGCCCGCGTTGCACCGTTTTCCGCCGTGTTTTCCGCCGTGTTTTCCGGGCTTTTCGGAAAGTTTTCCCATGTCCTAACTCCTTGTAAATCAATCATCTCTGACTAGTCTACAGATTATTTTGCAAAAAATCAAGTAGGCGAGTGCTGAGACTGTTGACTTTCGACCGAATTTACTCATAATCAATCAAGATGAGAGTTGAAACCACGAGACGAAAGGGAAAAACGATGAAGACGATCGTCGAAAAAATCGGTGGTGGATATCTACCAAAGGTCCATGCCTCCTGCGGTCAGTGCGGGAATTTTGCGTCGCACGTCCTGATTTACCAGCGTGGGCGTGCGTGGTACGAGTGCCCACGCTGTGGTGCATTCTCGACACCGCAGCAACTCCAGCACGAGGATAGCCGGCTTAACCATAGGGGCTGATTCACCGGCGCGGGGACTCACGCGGGCTGAAGTGCTGTAGCTCAGCCCTAGCGCCCGCCGGCTGATGCGCGGGCTGCAGGAGAGCCCGTGCAAGTCCAAGTACTTGCGCCGCTTGGCCTCGTTGCTGCCGGAGTAGGGCCGGACGCAAATCCGTAGCGGAAATCTCGGCATGGGCAAAACCTCCGGGATTCATTTTGCGCACAGGATGCATGATCCTGTGCGCAGTCCGCGGCAGGGGCGCGATTAAGACGCCAGTGCGGCTTCGATCGGGCCGGCGATCAGCACGTCCAGCGGCACGCCAACCGCGTCGGCGATCTTCTCGGCACGCTCGATCGTGACGCCCTGAAGGCCATTGAGTACCCGGCTCAATTCGGCCCGGTTGATGTCCGCCCGCCTGGCGATTTCCGACACGGAGAGGTCGCCGTCATCGATGATCCGATTGACGTTAGCGACGAAGAGTTGAGTCTTGCTCATGCCCCTAGTATAGCGAATGATTCGCGACATGGAAGAATTCCTTGGAGTTACGGTGCGTACTTCGCGCCCATGAACGAGATGCGAACGAAGGTCGTGTCAGCGGATGTCCCGTTGCTGGCCGTGACGACGATACGAAAGCCGTAGGCGTCAAACTCGCGTTCGACCGGCCGCTCTCCGGGCCGCGCGGCAGCAACGGCCTGTTCAATCTCCGACTTGATCTGCAGGTTGCTCTTCAGCGTGAGCGCGGTAACCGGCTCGGTCCACGTGCTCCAGACTTGGGCCGCCGTCTGGGCTGAAAACGACTCACCGACGTCGACCGTCAACGTGGACCACGTAGCCGGCGACGGGGCAATCGCCCACGCCGGACCCGAGACGGCGTCGCGCAACCGATTGAGCATGAAGCCCGGATCGGGAGCCGACTCCTCCGCCTTAGTTGGCTCCTGGCTCGCTATGACCTTCATGGGTGTGCCATCGGCGTGGTACGCTTCGGTCGCACCCTCCACGTCGTGTTCGTAGTGGGTCCGGCTCATGAGCTGCCCGTTGTCGTGCCACATTTCCCATAGCCCGTGAAGCTGCCCGCGGTCGTACTCTTTGCGAATGCGGCGCTTGCCGTCCGGCCCGTAACGAAGCTGTTCACCGTGCCGCTTGCCCTCGCGATAGTGATCGATGTCGTGGTCGCCATTGGCGCCGAACATCTCGACCGTACCGTGCAGCACCCACTCGCCACCGCTGCGCCGTTCCATTCGGAACACCTCACGCGCGGCCAAGCCCGCAGCTTCGCGGTCGGTGACGTGCAGAAGACGCTCATCGGGATCGCCGGCCGTGAACACGGCTGCGGGCAGCCAAATGGGCAACGCCTGCGACATCTCGCCTGTGGCGGTCCAGGTGCGCCCGTCGTATTGGAGTGTTTCTACCGGGCTGGCCAGCTGAGTTGGCGGCGGTGCGCTGCCGGGTGTACCGGTTGGGGACTCTTGTCGCCCACAACCGAGTGTCGCCAGAAGCACGACGGCAATTCGGAAGCTATGTATTGGGCTGGTCTGCGTTGACACGCGTGGTGCTCCTGCCTATCTTGGGAGGTCAGCCGTTGAGGCCGGGTGAGCGGGTCGGGCTATCGCCATCGACCAAGGTCAGCGCCGCGTTCATCCGGCCTCCGGCGTTTCTTGGGCCGTTTCTGGCTTGTTTCTGCATGACCGTGAATTACGCTTGAATTCCAACGCCCGCGCGGCCGCGTCTTTCATCGCAGCCGCGCATCTTCGAGCGGAGAGGACAGGACTTCACGGTCCCGCCAAAAGGCTGGGGAAAAGCCACGGATTAAGGGAGCGCACGACGCAGCGTATGGCATAGTTGAGGAATTCAACTTCACCTTGGTCTGCAGCTATGTGTGTTCCGAATGCGCCGCAAATGCGGCTGGACGTGTTCTTCCGAGACTATTTCTCTCCCCTGTTCTTGCGTTCGAGATCCGACAACACGCGGCGTCTGTACTGTACGTCCATCCGCACCTTTTCGCGGTGGCTTCAGCGGCCGGCCGTGCTGCAGGACCTGAACGACACCACCGTCAATCGATTCCTCGATTACTTCCGGCATCTTCCGCGCAGCCCGTTTAGCGTGAACAAGGAACGGGCCAACCTGTTGGCGATGTGGCGGTTCGCGTGCCGGAAGAAGTTGCTGGACGAATGGCCGGACGTGCTGCCGGAAGTGGAGCCGGAACGCGTGCCGCAGGCCTGGACGGCCAGCGAGATCGCGCGGTTGCTGGGGGCGTGCGAACGCGAGCCCGGAACGATCGGCGAAGTGCCGGCGGCCGCCTGGTGGCGAGCGCTGCACTTGGTCTGCTGGGACACGGGCGAACGGATCGGCGCTGTTCGCGATTTAGAATGGCCGCATGCGGATTTGGAAGCCGGGTTCATGCTCGTGCCGGCCGAGCTGCGGAAGGGTAAGCGGCGCGACCGGCTGTACAAGCTGGCCTCGGACACAATCGCTGCCCTGCAGGCCATTCGCCAGCCGGTGCGAGAGAAGATCTTCCCGTGGCCGTACTCGCCCACATATCTGTGGCGACGGTACGCGCGGTTGCTTGACCGCGCGCATTTGCCTCGCGATCGGCACTGCAAGTTTCATCGCATCCGCCGTAGCGTGGCGACTCATTATGAGGCTGCGGGCGGGAACGCGACCGAGTTGCTCGGGCACAGCAGTCGGTCCGTGACGCTGGCCTATCTCGATCCGCGGATCGTGCCCAAACAACACGCCGTGGATCTGCTTTTCCGGCCCGGATAATTTTCACAGTGGCCGTCTGGGGATTGCATCGGGCGATCGAGAATCGCGAACTGCAGCACGGAAAGCTAGGCTGCGATGCGAGCCGCTGGGGTGTTAGCCAGTGTGCGGACCCCGTCTTGGGCTGACGCGACGAATGCCGAATCCACTACAACGCTCTGCGACGTGTCAACAAGATCGTCCATGACCTCGTCCTTGCGTGACTTCTTGGTTTCCAATCAGATCCGTCCCAAAGATATCAGCCGCGTGGGACAGTGTTTTGGACCAACAAATCGCCCCGCCGCGTTGATTTCGTCGGAAATTCAAACAACCTAATCCCAGACTGACCCACCCCCCCGGCGGGTCCTTTCGTTCAGTTTTGGTGCGGCGCGCGACTTTAAAGTGTTGCGCGGAGTGGGCGCTGGGGGTGGGTTGGGGTGTCGTCGTCGTCAGGGTTGGGACGATAGAGATACCGGAGGCAAGGCAAGGATGGGAAAGCGGAAGGCAGAGCCGAGGGCGGCGCGGACGTGGGGGGAGCTGAGCCGGGAGGTCGGGATCTCGGAGCGGGTCCTGCAGAGACTGGGGACGCGACCGGATTTTCCGGGGCGGCCGGGGGCGCCGGGGAAGCGGGACGGGCATTTCCCGATCGAGGAGATCCGGGCGTGGCTGGCGACGGTGAGATCGTCGATCGAGACGACCGAGGACGAGGACCTGCTGGCGGCGGCGAGGCGAGTCAAGCTCCTGGAACTGGAGGAGAAAGAGGCGGCGGCCGGCGTGCGGCTGGGGAAGCTGGCCGACGTCGACGAGGTCGGCCAGTACTGCGAGCAAATCGTCAACAACGCGAAGGCGATCCTGGCGGCGCTGGAGGATGAGGTCGTGGCGCTGCTGCCGGCGTCGATCGGCGTCAAGACGCGGACGGAGATCTACCGAAAAGTACAGCAGTTGCGGGACGGGGCACTCGCGGAGCTGCAGCGGCTGTGCGAGGGAGACACGGACGACACGACCGAGCCGGAAGAATGATCACGCCAGCTATCGAGCGATTGCGGCGGCGCGTGGGGCGGGCCTGGCGGCCGGTGCAGCGCGTCGAGCCCGACGCGTGGTGTGAGTCGCACGTGCGGATGTCGGACGAGCACGAGGCGGCGCGGGGGCTGTACGATCTGACGGACCGGCCGTGGTGGCGCGAGGTCCTGCGCGCGGCGGCCGACCCGGAGACGCGGACCATCACGATTCCCGCGTCGACCCAGGTGGGCAAGACGCTTTCGCTGTGCGCGCTGATCCTGTACTTGGCCAAGCACGCGCCGGCCTCGGCGTTGGCGGTACTGCCGGACAAGCGGGCGACGATCGAATTTCGCGAGCGGCTGTATTCGCTGGCGAAGGAGTCCGGCTTCCAGATCCCGCCGGAGTACCGCTGGAATCTGCGGTATATGAACGTCGGTGGAATGCGGGTGTACCTGAGCTGGTCCGGGTCCAAGCAGGGGCTGCGCGGCCGGCGGTGCAAGTACGTCTTCCTCAGCGAGCTGGACGTCTACCTGGCCGGGCATAACGCGGGCGATCCGGTGGAGGCGGCCAGTCAGCGCGTGAAGGCGTTCCCGCGGCACCTGATCTTTCGGGAATCGTCGCCGATCCCGGAGCCGTCGCGGATCGACGCGTTGGAGCGGCAGACGGATCGGCGGCGGTGGTTCGCGCGCTGTCCGGAGTGCGGCACACCGCAGGAATTGCGGTTTTTCCCGCATTCCAAAGGCGAACTGGCCGGCCGGGGCGGGATCGCCGGCCTGAAGGACGGCGACGGGAATTGGGTCGATCCGGACGTCGCGCGGCGGACAGCGCACTACGTATGCGTGCGGGGCTGCGAGATCGGCGACGATCGCAAAGCGGAGTTTGTGCGGGCCGGTCAGTGGGTGCCGCGCGGCTGCTCGATTCACCCGAAGTCGGGCAAGCTGCAGGGGACGTCCGAGCGCGGCAAGCGGGACGTCGGCTTCCATCTGTGGGCGGCGCACAGCAACGCGCAGTGGGGCACGATCGCGGCCGAGTACTTGCGGTGCCGGATGGGAGGCCTGGTGCCGGACTATTTTCAGAACTGGCTGGGCAGGTCGTTCAAGCAGCGCGGGTCGATGCCGACCTGGCAGGAGTTGGCGCGGCGGCTGTCGGTGCCGAGCTATCCGCGCAGCGTGGTGCCGGCGGAGGCGTATTTCCTTACGGCCTCCTGCGACGTGCAGGAGGAAGAGGTCTACTGTGCGGTCCGGGCCTGGGGCGATCGCAAGACGTCGTGGCTGGTGGACTGGTGGGTCTTTGATCGCGAGGCCGGCGACGAACACGAGCTGGTAAAGTCGGATCTTGCGCAGATCGACGCAGCGGTGCTCGACACGCGGTTCCCGGTGCAGGGCCGCAATCCGCGCGGGCGATCGCAGCTCTGGGTCGCGCTGCTGGGGATCGACGCGAAATACAGGATCCTCGACGTCCACCACTGGATTCAGAGTCACGGGGCACCGGCGCGGATTCGGGCGGTGCAGGGCGACGGCACGATGCGCGACGAGCGCTACAAGGAGTCGCTGGTCACCGAGAGCCGGCGGCCGGACAAAAAGACGGGCAAGAAGGTGCGGTACGAGGGCGGGCTGCGGCTGTGGTCGATCAACTCGCTGGCGTACCGGCGGGACCTGGCGGGCCGATTCCAAGCGCCGGCGGATCAGCCGGGGGCCTGGCTGCTGCCGGCGAAGATCGAGGAGTGCGGGCGATTTTACCTCGAGCAGTTGGTCAACGAGCCGCCGACGACGCGGAAAGGGAAAGACGGGCGGCCGCGGCTGGAGTTTGTCGAACGGGACTCGACGATCGGACACGACTACTGGGACTGCGAAGTCAACCAGCTCTGCCTGGCCGACATGTTTGTGGACCAGCTCGTGGGCTCGCCGGGCTGGGACGCGGCGCGGTGGGAGGGGACGCGGGAGTTGCGGCCGGAGGGTCGGCCGGCGCAGGACCGGGCGGCGCGGGCGGTGCCGCGGAGTCGGGCGGCGCGGTGACCGAGTCCTGGTGCGACGTGACGTAGTGTTTTCCGGAAAACACGGGCGTTTTTTGCGCGCGGATTGTAAAAGTTACAAGCGGCGCGGGCGGCGGCGCGGCGGGTCCGATGGCGCGAGGCGGGGCAAGGTTTGTAAAGTTTTCCAAATCCGGTGCCGAATACACGCTAACGAGAGCCGTGTGATGGCCCCGCTGCTGGCACGACGGCAGCGGGGCCAGTTTTTTTCTTGCTGTGGGAACCGGGGCTAACGCCCGCCGGTGATGCGCTATGGACGGCATGGACGCGGTAGCGGTGCAGGACGCGCCGGAAAAGGCCAAGGGACGCAAGGGACCGAAGGGACGCAAGGACGAGCCGGCCAAGGACGTCTGCGGACGCTGCGGGACGGAGCTGTGGGCTGTGGCGGGGCGGCCGGGCTGGGTCCAGTGCCCCCAGTGCCGCTGGGAGGGCCGGACGATCGAGTCGCTGAAGAAGGCGGCTGCCGGACGGATCGCGAAGGCGCGGGCCGCGGCCAACGATCGGGCGGCGCGGTGACAAATCGCAAGGCGGTGACGGATCGCAAGCTGGAAGCTTACGCCACGGAGGCACGATGGCGCAGACGATTGGCTCGCTGCAGACGCGGCTGGACGAAGTGCGGACGGCGATTTCGCGGCTGGTGACGGCGGGGGTGTCGTCCTTCGCGCACGAGGGCGGCGATCAGGCCACGATGGTCGGCCTGGCCGAGCTGCGGCAGATGGAGAGCGAGCTGCTGCGGCAGTTGGCCAGCATGCGACGCGGGGGCAGCGGGCGGTTCCGGCCGATCCGGCCGGTACGCGTGCTGGGGATCGCGATCGCGGTGGCGGCGGCAATCGGGGCCACAGATAGGACCTATGGGACGCATGGGACCTATGCGGGCCCGGGCGCGATGGAGGCGGGCATGCAGGCGGAGTCGATTGTCGCGGGCGTGGGGATCGAGCCGACGGTGCTCAAGGCCGAAGAGTCGCAAAGTCCCAGAGTTGCAAAGTCGCAAAGTTGCAAAGTCCGGGGCGTGGCGACGGGGCGGCGGGCGGCGGTGCCGGCGTACAGCGGGGCCGAGATCACGCGGTTCAACTACGGCTTCCAGCCGCCGCATCGGTCCGGCGATTCTAGCGTGTCCCAGAGCTGGGACATGGTGGTCCGGCGGTTTCGGTGGCTGGCGGACAATACGCCGGTCATGTCGCGGTTGGTCGGGCTGCTGGTCCAGCAGGTGATCGGCGAGGGGCTGTCGGTGTACTCGGCGGCGATCGACCATTTGCGGATCGAAGAGCTGCTCGGACGCGATGGGACCAATGGGAGTGATGGGACGCGGCGGTTGCTGACGCACCCACTGTTTTTGTTCGGCGACGAGTCGGACGCGGCGTTCGAGCGGTGGGCTTCCGAGGGCTGGGCGGACGTCGAGCGGCGACGGTCACTGTGGGAGCTGCACGCCGAAGCCTGCCGGGAGCTGCTGAGTTCCGGCAATTTTCTCTGGCTCGAGGTCAACAAGCCGACGACCGATGGATCGCCGCCGGTGTGTTACCAAGTGATCGAAGCCGAGCAGTTGGATCGAGGCCGGGACCGGGCAGCCGGCCGGACGCAAAATCTGATCCGCCAGGGGATCGAGTACGCGTACGACGGCGAGCCGCTGGCGTACTGGGTGTTCGACGCGCACCCCTACGACGACCAGCAGGGCTGGGGCTACACGACGCAATCGCGGCGGATCCCGGCCAGTCGCGTGATTCACGGGGCGCTGACCACGCGGGCCTCACAGCACTTCGGCGTGCCGCTGGGGCAGGCGGCCATGCAGACGGCACGCGACGCGGATTGGCTGGTGGGGCACGAGCTGACGGCGGCGGCGATCGCCGCGGGGCTGACGCTGCTGATCAAGGAGAGCGATACCGGCGCGGCGCTGAACATGGATGGCGACGATGGGCTGTCGGCACTGAACGAAGACGTGCCGGCGACGTCGCACTTAAGCGAAGTCGGCCTGGCGGCCGGGACGTGTGCGCACGTCGGGCCGGATGAGGACGTGCAAGTGGTCGAGTCGGGGCGGCCGAATCCGGACATCGCTCCGTTTATGGATGTGCTGACGAACCTGGTCAGCATGTCCGGCGGGGTGAGCTGGCACCGGCTGATCGGCAATCCGAAGGGCGCAAGTTTTGCGACGCTAAGGGCGATGATCAACGATGACAGGGCGATGGCCCTGCCGTTGACGAATTCGATCGGCCGGCGGATCGGGCGGCGGCCGAGGCAGGCACATGACCGCTGGTGTGTGGCACGCGGCCGATACCAGAGCGTGGACGCGCGGGAGTACCTGCAGCGGTTGCCGGTGTACGAAGACTACGACGTGCTGGGGCCGCCGTTGCGGCACCTGAACCCCACCGAGGACGTCAATGCGGCGCGGGAGCGGATCCGGTGTGGGATGTCGACGCTGAGGATTGAGTGCGGGCAGCTCGGATTGAGCTACCGCGCTGTGTTGCGTCAGTTGGCGGTGGAGCGGGATTTGACGCGGGCGCTGGAGCTGGCGATCGATTTTTCGAGCGGCGGGGGGGCGGCGAGCACGCGGACCACGACGGATGCGGGGCAGAGTACTTAGAGCTTAGGACTTAGAGCTTAGTCTAAGACCTTAGCTCTAAGCACTAAGAACTGGAGAAGCCGATGGATTGGCTGTTGAGACTGCTGAACTGCTGCCTGGGGATTGACGAGCGGGCGGCCGACCAACTGCGGGTGCTGGCGCAGGGATACGCCGGGGCACCGAGCGGGACGCATCTGGCGGGGACCGTCCTGCACGTCGAGAGCATCGAGGCGATCGGCTCGCAGTTGGACGGCAGTTCGGAACCGGGGGCTAGCGCCCGGCTGATCGGAGCGGCGATCGGGGCGGCGGTGGACACGCGGATCAATCGGGGCGGCAGTCGGGTCAACGGGCGGGCGATCGTGCCGCTGACCGGCGTGCTGGTCGATAGCAATCCCTGGTACGGCGAGACGTCTTATGAGTCGTTCGCCATGCGGTTTCTGGCGGCGATCGACGATCCGGAAGTTTCCGAGGTGATCATCGCGGTCAACAGTCCGGGCGGCATGATGGCCGGGGCGGCGGAGACCAGCGACGTGGTGTTTCGCGCGCGGGGCCGCAAGCCGATCACGGCCGTGGGGGTCAATGGGTACATGGCCTCGGCTGCGTACCTGGTCGCCAGTGCGGCCGACAAGGTGTATTCCACGGTCTCCGCGTTCTCGGGCTCGATCGGCGTGGTGATGATCCACATCGAGATGGCGCGGGCGCTGGACAAAGCCGGCTTCGGTGCGACCGTGCTGCGGATGCCCGACAAGAAGGCGATCGGCAACGACGTCGAGGTGTTGACCAAGGAAGCCTACGACCTGTTGATGCGCGAGGACATCGAGCCGGCGTATCGGCTGTTCGTCGAGCGCGTGGCGCGGAACCGGGGCATTTCGGCCGAGGCGGTGCGAGAGAAATACGGCCAGGGCTTGGCGCTGATCGCCAGCCGGGCGTTGGAAGTGGGGCTGATCGATCGCGTGATCGACTGGCAAGAGTTCGTGGGCGGGCAAAAGCAAGTCGGACAAGTCGGACGTGTCGGACAAGTCGGACAGAATCAGAGTGACACGGAGGTTGCGGTCATGAAGTTTAGCGCGAAGTTGAAGGCGTTGCTGTTCGGGTTGGGGATTGTGCCGGCAGTGGACGCGACGGACGAGGTGTGCACGATTGCTTGCCAGGCGTGGTTTGCGGCGCGGGGGCAGGCCCTGCCGAGCGACGAGGCGGCGATCGAGGCGGCGGTGAAGACGCCGGCCAGTGGTCAGGGTTCAGCAGTTCAGGGTTCGGGGAACGCGCAGCCGGATGCGGCCGCCGTCCAAGCGGCGGTGCAGACGGCCCTGCAGGCCGATCGGCAACGGCGGGCGGACATTCAGGCGCGGGCCACGCTGCTGGGCGTGGCGGCTGGCAGTGCGCTCTTGACGGCGGCCCTGGACGGCAACCAGACTCCGGACCAGTTCGCGGCGGCCGTGGCCACCGATGCAGTGGCCAACAACCGGCCCCTGCAGGCCACGCGGCAGATCACGCCGGGGGCGAGCAGCCACGACACGTTCTGCCGGGCGGCGATCGACGCGCTGTTGCTGCGCAGCCAAGGCACACTGCTGGCGATCGGCGCCGCGCAGAATCGCGGCGCGGCCGGCCGGGACGCGGCCCAAGACGCGATTCGCCAACTGGTCCAGGACAACGGGACGGTGCGGCAGATCGCCGGCATGCACTGGCGCGAAATCATGGCCACGGCCGTCGAAACGCGCGGCGTGCGGCTGCGCGAGCGGGACGATCTAAGCCTGGCTCAGGAGTTCCTGCGACTGACCGGCCGGGACGCGCACCTGTTCGCGCGCGGCAACGGCCGCTACGCCGGCAGCGATCTGCTGGGTATGGACGTGGCCCAGGGCGTGAGCGATTACCCGAACATCTTGGACGGGCTCGCTCAGCGCGTCGTGATGATCGCCACGCGGCTGGCACCGGTGACCTACGACCGGGTTTGCCGTCGGCTGAGCGACATGCCGAACTTCAGCCCGCGCGAGTTCGTGACGCTGGGCTACTTCGGCGAGCTGCCGGTCCACATCGACAACCGGGAGTACGCGCAAGCCGACGTGTTGCCGACCGAGGCGAGCTGGATCCTGGCTGATGAGTACGGCGTCGAGTTCGGCCTGACGCCGCGTATGGCCATGCAGGACCCGACCGACATTCTCGTGCAGCGTTTGAGCGACATGCAGATCGCGCACGAAAAGACGGTCAACCGGCTGTACATCAATCTGCTGACCGGCAACGTACTGAGCCCGGTCGATGGCGTGGCGTGCTACAGCCACGACAACGACGTCAGCGACGGCGGCGCGCCTTCGGTCGACCAGACCAAGGCGATGCGCAAGCTGATGAACAAGCAAAAGTACATGAACGACACCGAGGAAGCCGGCATCGACCTGGCGATGGTCCTGACGGGCAGCGAGTGGCTGACCGACGCGGCGATCGTGTACACGAGCGTCAACGGCGTGCAGGTCGTCTACACGAAGGAAGACGACGTGAATCCGTTCCGCGGCCTGGTGCCGATGTACGATCCGATGCTGTCGGGGATCGGCACGGGCGAGACGCAGGGCTTCCAGTGGTACGGGGCGGCCGATCCGGCGATCTTCCCCGGCATCTACGTGGCGTTCGTGCAGGGCTTCGGGCCGGGCGGGCGCCGCGAGACGTACTACTGCCCGGAGAAGGAGGCCCAGGTGTTTCGGATCAAGGGCGCGTTCGGGGCGGCGTTGCGGCACCATGCGGCGTTCGTGCGGAATTCGGGTGTCGGACTGGTCTGACGGGTCCGACACGGGCAGCAGAAACACACGGCACGATCGACCAGCAAACCATAATTAAGAGAGAGGGCGGAACGATGCCTTTGCGAGTGCAGAAACACAGGATCGATTTCAAGAAGGGCTTGACCCCGACCGGGCTGACGGCGACGTATACGGGCACGCCCACGGGCGCGAGCGTGAGCGGCGGGCAACTAGAGCTGGTGCTCGCCGCCACCAACGAAGCGGAGACGCTGCGGGTGGACCTGGGCGACAACCTGGCGTTTCCGGTCAACGACGTCCAGGAGGTCCGCATCCGGGCCAAGCTGGAGCGGGGCGAAGGGGCGGCCGGCGACAACGTTTCGGCGGCCTTGGGGATCGCTGGGGCCGGCGCGGCGGATCCGGCGGACCTGTCGGGCTGTCTGCTGTTCGAGATCGCGACGGACGATGCGGTCACGATTCGGGCGAACGACGGGACGGTTTCCGGTGTCGATACCAGCGGGATCGAGACGGACGTCGAGGCCGGGGACGACTGGCGGACGTACGTCTTCGATTTACGGAACGGCCTGGTGCGGCGCGAGCTGCGTGAGGGCGGGGACATCGCCGGCAAGGGGGCCGTGCTGGCCAAGGTCAGCAACGACGTGGGCCTGTTGCGGCCGGTGGCCGAGGGCAGCGTGATCGACTTGACCGACTGGGCCGACGTGGGCGTGCAGCCGTACGTGCAGATCGCCAAGACGAGCAGCACGGACACGGGGACGCTGACCGTCGATTGGATCGAGATCTTCTACCGGGAGACGGTGGAAGGGTAGGGCTTAGGGCTTAGTGCTTAGGGCTTAGAGCTTAGGTCTTAGCCTAAGACCTAAGAGCTAAGGTCTAAGGACTCTTGGCATGTGCACGAGCGAGCTGCGGGACGAGATCATTGCGGAGGTGCTGGTGGCCCACGTGGGGCTGCCGCGGCGGTACGCGCAGTGGTTCGTCGCGCAGCTCGACGAGGTGCAGCGGTCGTTCGTGACGCGGGCGGCCGTGGACGGGCGGCGGAACCTGGTGCGGCAGATGCAGATGCTGGTGCACCAGGAGCGCGTGGCGGACCGGTGTTTTCCAGAAAACATCTGCGGGGAGAGGCGTCGGACGGGTCGGACTAGTCGGACGGGTCGGACGGGTCAGGCGCGTCGGACGGGCGGGCAGCAGCGGACGCTGTTCGCGTGAGCAAACCCTAACCACCGAGGGTTGTCATGGATGACGTATTTACGCCGGGGAAGGTCGCGCGGCTGTGCGAGGTCGCGCCGCGGACGGTCGATCTGTGGATCGACCGCGGGTTGCTGAAGGGCTACCGGTTGCCGACGCGGGGCAAAGTGGCGGGACACCGCCGCGTGCGCCGCGGGGACCTGGTGGCCTTTTTGTTTGCGCACGGGATGGAGTTCGCGCTGCGGAAATTGGGCGTGGTGAAGTCAGACGGGTCAGACGGGTCAGACTAGTCGGACGGGCGGGGTTGCAGGGATGACGACGTTTCGGGAGCTGCAGGAGGACGTGATGCGGAGCACGCGGCTGAATACCGCGTACTTCGCGGAGATCGTGACCTACGTGCAGACCGTGGACGGGGAGGACGTGGAGGCGGAAATCCCGGCCCACGTGCGGCACCGCATCCGGCGAGTCACGGAGCCGGACGGCAGCGAACGGATCGTCGAGGTGATCGACGTCGAGCTGGACCGAGCAGACGTGGAGGCGGCACCGACGTACCAGGATCGGATCGTATTGGCCGAGGATGACCGGCCGTACCTGTACGCACACCAGGGGCGGCACCGGCCGATTAGCTGGTGTGCGGCGTTCGAGCGCGAGCAGGTGACGGCGATCGGGAACGCTAGGAAGAGAGCTTAGAGCTTGGAGCTTAGACTAAATCATGTATTTGTGGCTGCCGGCAATTCGCGATTTAATCTTGTGCGCGGCGGGGAACGACGACGAGGATGTCGGTCCGTTGTGGGTGCCCACCCTGGAGCGGCTGGGAGTCGAGACGGAGGAGGAGGCGCAGGCCAAGTGCCACTGGCAGTTGTTCGAGTCGGCGGCGGCGATGGCCGAGGAACGGCCGTTTTTCGTGATCCGCAAGGCGGCGCATCACTGGCGGCAGTGGACGCTGACGCGGGACCTGAAGGCCGGCGGCGTGGTCGAGGTGTACTACAGCGAGCTGGCCGCGCGGGACGAAGAGGATCTGCCGCAGGATAACGACGCGGTGTTCGCCGACTTCGACGGCTGGACGTGCCGGCTGATCGAGGATTGTGCGACGCGGGCGCGGGAATGCGGTGTGGCGATCACCGGGATCGAGCAGGTGGTGGATCCGCAGCGGACGCCGCAGTCGCTGCGGGTGCCGACCGATCCGACGTCGGACTACGTGTGGGCGTGTTGGGAGTTTGAAATCGGAATGCAGGAGAGTCGCTAAGTCACGGACTCTGCGACTCTGCGACTTTGCGACTTAGCGACTTAGCGACTTTGAAAAATGCCGATCCGCTGGAAGATGACGAACGACAAGCCGGAGAGCGTGACCGTGCGAGGCTGGCGGGAAATGCTCAAGGGCGCGTGGCAGGCGGTCGGGCAGTGGTGGGACCGGACGGTCAAGCCGCGGCTGTTCGATGCGGACGCGGCGGACAAACGCGGCTGGAAGCCGCGGACGGAGCGGTACCGGCGGGCGAAGATTCGGCGGGCCGCCAAAGATTCGCGGATCAAAGAGGGCGGGCAGCGGGATCTGATTTTGACCGGCCAGACGCGGACGGATGTGATGCGGCAGCAGGTGCCGAAAGCGTTTCCGACGCGGGTCACGGTCCAGATTCCCACGCGCGAATACGTACAGATGCGGCCGAAGGCGCCGGGCCGGCCGAATTTGGGCGAAGAGCTGGCGACAGTCACGGCCGAGGAACAGGCCGAGGGCGCGCAAATCTGGCAGGCGGAGTTCGAGCGGCGGTGGAACGCGTACGAAAAGCGGACGGTGCGGACCGGATAAGCCGG
>Ga0194111_10004575_pt1 | contig 16008 bp, 18 predicted proteins | sample TA2KigC300mmetaG_FD_146194 | JGI IMG/M metagenome (GOLD analysis project Ga0194111, IMG submission 146194) | Freshwater microbial communities from Lake Tanganyika, Tanzania - TA2015033 Kigoma Deep Cast 300m | ecosystem: Environmental > Aquatic > Freshwater > Lake | place: Tanzania: Lake... | reverse complement strand
AAGAGAGAAGGAAAAAGATAGGGGTTTTACATGGGAATCAAAAAAGCCATTCTCCTGTCTTTGGTGTCAGTAGTATTGGCCGGGGGAATGCTCTGGTATCACCACCGGCCCCTGGCGCCGCCCGCGGAAGCCACCTGGGAAGATGTGACCGGCGAGGCCCAGCGGGGGGGCTACCGCCTCATTACCACCGAAGAACTGGGGCGGCTTTACCAGAAGGACCCCCAGGGCCTGCTGCTGGTGGACACCCGCCAGGAGTGGGAATACCGCAGCGGCCACATTAAGGACGCGGTGAACTTCCCCCTAGAGCCTGGCTGGTGGGGCCGCCGGCGGGCGAAAAGCCCTTTGGCCAAACTTTTAGGACCGGATAAGGACCGCCTCGCTGTGTTTTACTGAGCGGGCTTGGCCTGAGTCCGCAGTGACGCCGCGGCCCGGATGGCCGTGCAATTAGGCTACACCAAAATCTACCGGGATCCCCTGGGCTACCCCGCCTGGGAGCAGGCCGGCCTCCCCGTGGCCCGGACGCCCTATGGCTTGTGCAACGATACCCCCGGCGGCCCGCCCTCCTGCCTGCCCTCGGGCTGGGCCTTGCTGTGGACCTTCCTGGGCATCTTCGCCGGGGGCCTGGCCCTGAACCTGACCCCTTGCGTGTATCCCCTCATTCCCATCACGGTGTCCTACTTCGGCGGCCACAGCGGGGAAAGCCGGGGCCGGCTGGCGGGCCACGGTCTGTGTTATCTGACAGGCCTGGCCGTGACCAACTCCGCCCTGGGGGTGGCCGCGGCCCTGACCGGCGGCCTTCTGGGCGGCTTGCTGCAAAATCCCTGGGTCCTGTTAGCCGTGGCCCTGGTCCTGGTCCTCTTTGCCGCCAGCCTGTGGGGGATGTGGGAACTGCGCCTCCCCGGCGGACTCACCCGCATGGCGGTCAAGTCCTACGCCGGCTATTTCGGCAGCCTGTTCATGGGCCTCACCCTGGGGGTGGTGGCCGCGCCGTGCATCGGCCCCTTTATCCTGGGCCTTTTAACCTGGGTGGCCTCCCAGGGTTCAGCCTGGCTGGGATTTTTCACCTTCTTCACCCTGAGCCTGGGTCTGGGCCTGCCCCTCTTTGTCCTGGCAATATTTTCCGGCAGCCTGGATAAGCTGCCCCGCTCCGGAGAGTGGCTTTTGTGGGTGCGGAAACTCATGGGCTGGGTGCTCATGGGCATGGCCGCCTATTTCCTCCGGCCCCTGCTGCCGGAAGCCGGTTGGGTGGCCCTCATGGCCGGGGGAGCGCTGGCTGCGGGCATTCATCTGGCGCTGTGGGGCCGCACCCCCGCGACCTTCCGGCCCTTTGGCTGGCTCAAGGGTTTCACCTGGCTGGGGGCGCTGACCGCCGCCTTCCTGGTGGTGGGCTTCTTTGCCTTAAGGGGGCCGGGAGTGGCCTGGCAGCCATATTCCGAGGCGCTTGTGGCCCAGGCCCGGGAGAGCCGCAAGCCGGTGATCATCGACTTTTACGCCACCTGGTGCACCCCGTGCCGGGAACTGGAGGACATCACTTTTCATCACCCCCAGGTGGTCAAACAAGCGGCCCAGGACTTCATAACCATCAAGATTGACCTCACTCGCAAGGGAGACGCCCAGGCCGAGGCCCTGCTGCAAAAATACCAAGTCAAGGGCGTGCCCACCATTGTGTTCCTGGACCGGGAAGGCAAAGAGCTAAAGGACCTGCGCCTGGTGGATTACCTGCCCCCGGACCAGTTTTTGGGCCGCCTGGCGGCGGTGACCAAATCACCATGAAAGGAGATGTCCTTGCTTAAAGTCAGAGTTTTGATGAATGATCCCTGCGGCCTGACCTGAAAGCGGCTCCACGAGGTGTTGCCCAGGTTGGGCCAAAAATATGATCTTGGCGTGGAGATAGTCACCAAAACCAGGGAAGAATACCAAAGTGCGGAGTATCTCGCTGCGGGACTGCCGGCGGCCCCGGCGGTGATGGTGGAAGATGAGATCGCGGGGCAAGGCCCGGCTATTTCGGAAGAAAAGCTGGAGGAAATCATCCGCCGTCACTTAGATTTGCCTACTTTAGAAACCCAAGAGTAACGACTTCTATGGCTGATGTTATTTTCTTCAAACCAAGAGGGCAGGACCCCGGTTTCCGGGAGCCTGCCCCCGCGGTCAGGCTAAGAAGGGAGCCTACTTGGACTCTTGGGCCTCTTTAGCCTTCTCCTGGTCTTTGGTCGCCTTGGGGGTATCCTGTTTCAAGGCGCAGCCGCAGCCGCAGTCGCTCTTCTTTTCAGCCATGGTTTTCACCTCCTTTCTGATAAAGCTGTTAAGCAATTACTTAATTTGTAATCCAAAAAAAATTGCCGGGAGCTATTTAGACTTCATTTCTTTTATCCTTTCCCGGACGGTCCTTAGCTCATTTTGCAAATCTGCCGCATACTTTTCCAAGGATTCCAGGCTCGCGGCCTGCACCTCCTGCTCTTTCCAGTCGCCGGTCCCCTGGCAGCCGCAGGTGCAAATTTCCGTCAACCGACGCCGGTATTCATGCAATGCTTCTTCATTAATGGCATACGGTATCCAGTACCCCTTTCTCTCGCTCCGAACCAGGCCGGATTGCTTTAATATTTTCAGGTGCTGGGATGCGGCGGCCGCGGTTATTCCCGTCTGTTTGGCGATCTCCTTGGCGCCCAGCGGCCCCTGGGCCTTTAGCAGTTCGAGAATTTTCACCCGTGTTTCCACGGCTAAGACTCGAAACATTTCAAAAGGTTCTAATTCCATGTTCTCTTTCTTCAGGCTGCACAGGCTGGAAAGCCTGTGCCACCAATACTTTCATGATTTTGGATGAGCCAAGGCTCAGGAGCGATGGCTTGGCAAGCCGATTTAGCTATTAAGCAACTGCTTAAATTATAATCTGGAAAATTTTTTTGTCAAGCACCTTTTTTCAAAAAAAATCAAATCGAGGATTACACAATGCTGAAAGTCAGATGTTTTCTCAACGAGCCCCACGGCAAGCCCTGAAAGCAATTCCAGAAGATGCTGCCCAGGTTGGGTGAAAAGTATGAGTTCGAGTTGGAGTACATCTCCAAGCCCATTGCCGAGTACCAGACGGATGAATACTTCGAGTTGGACCTGCCGGTGGCCCCGGCCATCATGGTGGGGGAAGAAATCGTAGTGGAAGGCGCCGGCGTGGCGGAAGAGGTCCTGGAAGCGGCCCTACGCCGCCATTTGGGGCTGCCGCCCTTGGAGGAAAAGAAAGGATTGATTAGTCGCTTATTTAGTAGGGGATAAAATATTGCCGCCAGCAGTCAGCCGCCAGTAGCCAGGATAACCCTTTCTAACTGCTGGCGGCTGGCGGCTTAAGTCCGCTTTTCCGAAGCGGGGTTACTGCCGCGGTCAGGTGGAGCCGGGCTCGCAGCCCGGGGCGGGGGCCGGTTCGGCTAGCAGTTCCACTTGGTCCTGCACCGCCTCCAGGACTATTCCCACCGCGGGTTTTTCCCCGTAAAACAGGGCGCCTTCGGTGTAAGGCGAGGTTTTAAACCCGGTGTACCGGTCCAGGCCGGCCCGGTGGAAGCCGACTTTGAGCAGGAGCGCCAGGAAGTCCCTTCCCGGTATGGCCCCGCCGATTCACTGGAACCAGTTCTCGATGCGGCCGGCCCGCTCTTGGGGCAGGGGGCTGACCAGCACCATATCGGCCACCATGAGGCGCCCCCCGGGCTTGAGCACCCGGTGGGCCTCCCCCAGGACCTTTTCCTTGTCCACCGTCAGATTGATGACGCCGTTGGAGATGACCGCATCGAAGGAGTCGTCCGGGAAAGGCAGGGATTCAACTTCCGCCACTTCCAAGATGACGTTGGCCAGGCCGGTGAGGGTCAGGTTGGCCCGGGCCTTGGCCACCATTTCCGGGGTGACGTCGATCCCCGCCACCCAGCCCCCGGGGCCCACCATGATGGCGGCAATGAAGGCGTCCACCCCGGCGCCGCAGCCCAGGTCCAGCACCGCGTCTCCGGGGTAAAGGGCGCCCAGGCTGAAGGGGTTTCCCACCCCGCAAAAAGGGGCCAGGATCGCCGGGGGAAGTGTCCGGAGGATATCTTCCGGATAATCCTGCTTTCTAAGCCCTTCCATCCCGCAAGGGTACTGGAAGCAGCCCCCGGCGCCGGACGCGGCCACCCCGGAATATTTCTCCTTGATTTTTTGCCGAATCAGGCCGATTTCGGCCTCGGTGAGGTCGGTGGTCATGGTCGTTCTCCTTTGGAGAAAGCTGTCAGCTATCAGCTTTCAGCCCAAAAATTCCAAATAGCTGACTGCTGATAGCTGATAGCTGAAGGCTGACAGCTAAAAATCATCCAATCTCCTTGCCGATGTCAAAGGCCCGGCCCAGGTATTCTCCCAAGCCGTGGTAGGTGCGGATTTCCGGGCCGAAGACGATGGGCTTGACTTTTGCGATATCCGGCAGCCCCCGGTCCCCCAAGACCGCCTCATCGGCCTTGACGTCCAGGATCTCCCCCACGAACAGGGTGTGCAGGCCGATCTCCAGGGTGTGGAGCAGCTTGCACTCCAGGATGAGGGGAAATTCCTGGACATAAGGCGCGTCCACCAGGGTGCTGCTTACGGGGGTGAGGCGGGCTTGGGCGAACTTGTTCACTTCCCGGCCGGTGGCCATCCCCAGGTAGTCGGCTTCCCGGACGCGGTCTTCCGAAGGGATGCTGACGGTGAAGGCCTGGCGGGAGACGATGCACCCGTAGGAATAAGTGGCCTTGCGCAGAGACACCGCGACGCACGGCGGCTTGGAGCAGCACACCCCAGCCCAGGCCGCGGTCATGGCGTTGGGCTTGCCGTTCTCATCATACACGCCCACCACCCACACGGGGGTGGGAAAGGCCAGGGTGCGGGGACCCAATGACTTTTTCATGATTTTTCTCCTTGCATGTGATTTTAAGTCGGACGGTGAAAAATGCAACCGTGGTCGAACTTTTGCACCTTGGCGTTCTTGCGCCATAGCTTATCAATTATGATATTTTAGAGAAAACCAAGCAGGAGCTTGGGAAATAGACATTCATGAGCCTTTGGCTCACTCAAAATCGTGAAAAGTATTGGTGGCACAGGCTTTCCAGCCTGTGCAATGTGAGTACTTTCGGGGCGGACAAAACTCAAAACTCGAAACTTGAAACTCGAAACGCAAAACTTTTCGAAGCTGACCTAAAGAGAAAGATGCTGGAACTCAAAGCGCGGTTGGAACTACTGCAGGAATTGGCGGAGCGGCTGATCCGCCGGCGGGGGGACCTGGTGGCCGCGGCCGGCGCGGACATGGGCGCGCCCTCCGCCATCGCCGGTATCGAAGTGGACTTGGCCGCAGACTACCTTAAGACCCTGGAGGTGGAAGTCCCCAACGTCGCCGGCAAAGCCCCCTACGGCACGGTGGCCGCCATCTTTCCCTACGACGCCCCGCCGGTCATGCTGGCCCGGGTGGGCGGCTCCGCCATCCTGGGAGGCAACCGTTTCCGGTTCAGCCTGTCTTCCCAGACCCCCCGGGCGGCCCGGCTGCTGGCGGAGGTGGTGGCGCCTTTCCCGGAGTTTGAGGCGGTGACGGAAGGGGACAACCGCGGCTTCGGGGAAGACTGCGTCCGGGACCCGGAAGTCCGGGTCTTCTTCATCTCCGGGGGCGGCGAGGTGGGGGCGGCCTACGCCGAAAAAGCCCCGGCCTTTGACAAGCTCATCTTTGCCGGGCCCAGCGGGCTGCCGCCGTTGATCCTGTTTAAGGACGCGCCCCTGGACGCCGCGGTGCCCTTCATGGTGCGCCGGGCTTTTTTGAACGGGGGCCAGTACTGCACCTGCATTAAGAGGGCTTACATCCACCGGGATCTTTATCCCGAGGCCCAAAAGCGGATCCTGGCCATGATGCCGGAAATCAAAGTGGGCGATCCCCGGGACCCCGGGACCTGGATCGGCCCCCTCAAGGTGGCCCGGACCCGGGCGCTGTTGGAACGGTTTTTGGAAGTCCTTGGCGAAGCTGAATTCTTGTGGCCTTACCGCCGCGCCGGGGAGTGGCAGGGGCCGTTCCTGGTGGAGACCACCGGGCCTCCCGATGTGGAGCTGTTCGGTCCGTTTCTGGCCCTGTGCCCGGTGGCCGATGATGAGGAGGCCGCGGCCCAGGCGCTTCAGAGCCGCTACCCCTTCCTGGTGGCCTTTTTCGGGACCCCGCCGGCCGGCGCCCGGGAGCAATTCGCCGCCAACTTCGGCATGGTCTATGACAACCCCGATTTTCTCTTCACCCCCCTGCGCCTGCCCTTCGGCGGCCGGGGGGCCAGCGGCTGGATTCTGGAGAACCGCGACGGCCGGCTGGTTAAACGGGACGGGGCGTTTATGTACAGCGTGGAGCTGGTTAAATAATCCACAGATTACACCGATTTCACAGAATTAAAAAAATTCTCGTTCCCAGGCTTAACTTGGGAACGAGAACTGTATGAAATCCGTGCCAATCTGTGTAATCTGTGGATTATGGATTATGCTTTTATCCCATTCCTGGCCCCATACTTATCAGGAGGCGATAGCCCTCCAGGAGGTCCTGCGCCATCGGGTGCTGTTGACCCCGCTGCCCCGGCCGCCCCGTCTGGTGGGGGGCGCGGACGCCATCTGCGACAAAGAGGACCACCGCATTTTCGGCGCCATCGCGGTTTATCGCTACCCCGAGCTGGAGCTGGTGGAAGAGGCGGGCCTGGCGGGAGATTGCCCCTTCCCGTACCGCACCGGGCTCCTGAGCTTCCGCGAAGTGCCCATTCTGGTGGCAGTCTTTGAGAAATTGCAGCATCCGCCGGACGTGCTCCTGGTGGACGGCCAGGGCATCGCCCATCCCCGGGGCCTGGGGCTGGCGGCGCACCTGGGGCTGGCCCTGGACCTGCCCACCGTCGGGGTGGCCAAATCCCGGCTGGTGGGCCAGGGAGATGAGCCGGACGGGCGCGCCGGGGCATCCAGTCCGTTAATCTGGCAAGGCAAGGTGGTGGGTTTGATTCTGCGGACGGCAGAAAATAGAAAACCCCTCTACCTCTCCCCGGGGCATCGCATCACCCTGGAAGAGGCCCGGGGCATCACTATGGGCTGTGTCAGGCGGTACCGGATCCCGGTCCCTTTACGGCAAGCCGACCTTCTAAGCCGGCGACTGCGGGCTCAAGCGCAACGCTAACCGCAGCGCCCAGGTTCCCCCGAACCTGGCTGCCTTCGCTCAGCAGCTTGTCCCGGCCAAGCGGACAGAAGGGATAATGGCAATTATTGCACTGCTGGCGCAGGGCATCCCATTCCAGCCACGGACAATTCTGGCAAATCTCCTCAATCTCCCCATTGAGGCAGATTCTCCCCACATCCCCAAAATTCATCAGACTACCTGGAATTATTATTTTCTAAATCATCGTTAAATAAAAGATAAACAAAGTCAAACCATTTTTTCATATTTCATTGGAAATGAGAAAATATGGCGACGAATCAACCAATATGCCGAATTTGTGCCGAGGTATTCGGTAATGCGGCCTGGCAAGCCGGTAATCTTGCGAAAAAGGTTTATTTCGACTAACCTATGCGATGATGGCCTCCAGAAAAAGAGGCTCAACCAACCATGGGGGGCAAAGGCGGCCTCGGCGGGGCGGGATCGCGGATGTTGTCATGACCTGAAGGGCATGGAAGCCTGGGTAAGAGATTCTCCAAGACGAAAGGGAAATTCGACATGGATGTCACTTTAATCAGTGTGAGCGGCAGACTCGCATGTGATGGCATTCGACTGATATCATCGCTTCTTAAAAAAGCCGGACACCGGGTGACGAACGTGTATCTGGCCCGACGGGAACCCGACTATGAACTGCACGAATTGGAAAGATTGGGTGACATTTTAAAAAACACTGATCTGGTGATGATGGCGGTGTACAGTAATTACTTCGGCAGGGCCATTCGGATCACCGATCTGATTCATCAAAGATTTCCAGGACTAAAAGTGGTTTGGGGGGGGCCCCACTGCATCGCCACCCCGGAATTGAGCCTCAAGTACGCCGACGCCGTCTGCTTCTCCGAGGGCGATGAGGCCGTCGTGGAGTTGGTGAACCGCTTGGCTGCCGGCCAGGATTACCTAAATATCCCCAATATGGCTTTCAGGGTGAACGGCTCTTATGTCGCCAACCCGGTGTTGCCCCCTTTTTCCGATTTAGACAGCCTGCCTTATTACGACTACGGCCTGGATGACCAATTCCTGTTGGATGGCGAATTGCTGCCCCTGACCATGGATAAGGTCAAAACGCTTACCCAACAATATCCTTTTTATGTGCCCACCCTCTACTTTCTCACCTCCCGGGGCTGTCCCCACGAATGCTCTTACTGCAACAATTGCCGGTATGTGTCAATGTTTGGCAAGAACGTGATGCGGTTTTACAGCGTCCATCGCCTCATTGCCGAGATCAAGCACACCCTGGCCGTCCTGCCTTTCGTGGAATTCATTGTGTTCGGCGACGATGATTTCCTGGCCAGACCCTATAAGCAGCTGGAAGCCTTTGCGGTGCGGTACCGGAAGGAAATCGGCCTGCCTTTCGGCGCCGCCGCCAGCCCCCGAACCTATAGTAAAGATAAAATAGAACTCCTGTTGGACAGCGGCTTGACCACGTTTAACCTGGGGGTCCAGTCGGGAAGCCAACGGGTGGTTACGGAAGTCTATAATAGAAAAATCTCTCTGGAAAAGACCAACAGCGTCATCCAGGAGATCGCTCCTTATGTGGATACGAGGGATCTTACGGTTATCGTGGACTTTATCATTGACAATCCCTATGAGACTAAAGATGACATAATCCAAACCTATAACTACCTGCTGAATCTCCCGCGGCGCTTTAAACCGAATCTGTTCTATTTATCCTTTTATCCGGGTACGCCCATTTACGACCGCGCCGTAAAGGACGGCTTGATTAAGGAGGCGGACGAAGGGATCTTCCGGTCGTACACCGGGAGTTCCATAAGGTATCAGAAGAACTACGAAACCTTCCTCGTCCTGTGGCTGCGCCTTGCCCGGCTGCACCCCCAACTGCAGAAGATTCCCGGGTGGGTGTTCCGCCTCCTGGGGAGCCATCCCGTAAGAAAACTGGCGTCCCTACTTCCCGATTCCATTTACGAAAAAGGCGCCAATGCCTTGCAGCTTCGGATGGCGTGGGAGAAGAAGGGAAAGCGCAGGTAATCGGGATATGCGGATCATCTCGCCATTTTCATGGCTGCGAGTGTCATCGCTTCACTCATACCAAGTCGCAACCAAACGGCAAATTGGGGCGTGATTTATCACGCCCGCCATTACGGGCGCAATAAATTGCGCCCCTACGACAATAGCCTTTTGAATGCACCTTGGTATCAGAATGACAAACTCTCGGCTATGGGAGTTTTCCCCTGCCGGTTAGTTGGCCCCCTTCCCCAATTATACTTGATTCCCTTTCAAATGCAACAAATACAATTTGTAACTTATTGGTATTCCAGGTTTTCCTAACCGAAAACTGAAAACCGAAAACGGTATTAGCCCCCTTCCCCAAATATTACCCCATATTCTCAATCAGCGCCTGGCCGAAGCCGGAGCAGGAGACTTCCCGGGCGCCGGGGAGGAGGCGGGCCAGGTCGTAGGTGGCCACGCCGGATTGCAGGGTCCGGGGCAGGGCCTGGTGGATGAGCGCCGCCGCCTCCTGCCAGCCCAGGTATTCCAGCAGCAGGGCCCCCGAAAGGATAACGGAGCAAGGGTTGACCTTGTCCTGGCCGGCATACTTGGGGGCGCTGCCGTGGGTGGCCTCGAAAATGGCGCACTCGTCCCCGATGTTGGCCCCGGGGGCCATCCCCAGACCCCCCACCTGGGCCGCCAGGGCGTCGGAGATGTAGTCGCCGTTCAAGTTGGGGGTGGCGATGACCTGGTACTCGTCGGGCCGGAGCAACACCTGCTGGAAGAGGTTGTCCGCCAGGCGGTCTTTGAGCAGGGTTTTCCCCGGAGGGAGCTTCCCCTGGTGGCGGGCGGCCATTTCGGCTTCGGACACCACCCGGTCGCCGAATTCCAGGGCGACTTCATAGCCCCAATTCTGGAAGGCGCCCTCGGTATATTTCATGATGTTCCCCTTGTGCATCAGGGTGACGGAGGCCCGGCCCTGGTTCAGGGCGAATTTCAGGGCCATGCGGATAAGGCGCTTGCTGCACCGTTCGGTCATGGGCTTGATGCCGATGGCCGCGGCCGGGTCCACGTGGCAGCCCAGTTCGGCGTTGAGGAATTGAATGAGACGCTGGGCCTCTGGGCTGTGGGCTTCCCATTCAATGCCGGCGTACACGTCTTCGGTATTTTCCCGGAAAACGCACATATCGATCTTTTCCGGTTCCTTTAAAGGGCTGGGCACCCCGGCATAGTAGCGCACCGGACGGATACAGGCGTACAGGTCCAGCACCTGGCGCAGGGTGACGTTAAGGGACCGGAAACCGCCGCCGATGGGAGTGGTGAGGGGGCCTTTGAGGGCCACCCGATATTCCCGGAGCGCGGTCAAACTTTCCACCGGCAGGTAGCTACCCGTGCGTTTAAAGGCCTTTTCCCCGGCCAGGATTTCCTGCCAGGCGATTTCTTTCCCGCCGCCGTAAGCCTTGGCCACCGCCGCGTCCAGTACCGGCTGGGCGGCGCGCCAGATGTCCGGGCCGGTGCCGTCGCCTTCGATGAACAGCACGATGGGCCGGTCCGGAACGGTAAGGCCCCTGGCGGCGCTGCCCGTTACTTTTCCGGGTTCAGTATGATGGGGCATGTTTCCCTCGTTAGGAGTTTCGAGTTTTAAGTTTCGAGTTTCTAGTTAAAAGAACCTGGGATTTTAAATTATCCATGATTTTCTGGAATGCAACCTGGTATAATTTCGCTTATTTTCGCCGGGGTTGCAACTATTCCGCGGAAATTTGCCGCCATTAAAAAGGGCGGGGAAACCCCGCCCCTTTAAGTCACCAATTGGCTCTTTTTTTCTTTTAACCGAAAACCGGAAACCGAAAACCGAAAACCGTCTTCACTTCCCCATTACCTTTTTAACGATCTCGCCCAACTCGGCGATGGTGGCGGCCACGGTCACCCCCGCGGCGGTGAGGGCCGCGATTTTGTCCGAGGCCTTGCCGCTGGAGCCGGAAATGATGGCTCCGGCGTGGCCCATGCGCTTGCCTTCGGGCGCGGTCTGCCCCGCGATGAAGGCCACCACCGGCTTGGTGAGGTGGGCCTTAACAAAAGCCGCGGCCTCTTCTTCGGCGGAGCCGCCGATTTCCCCGATGAGCACCACCCCCTCGGTCTGGGGGTCGGTCTGGAAGAGCCTGAGCATATCAATAAAGTTGGTGCCGATAATGGGGTCGCCGCCGATGCCCACACAGGTGGATTGGCCCAAACCCAGGACGGTCAGCTGGTACACCGCTTCATAGGTCAGGGTGCCGCTGCGGGACACCAAGCCGATGGGCCCTTCCTGGTGGATGTGGCCCGGCATGATCCCCACCTTGGCCTGGCCCGGGGAGATAATGCCCGGGCAGTTGGGGCCGATGAGACGGATGCCGGTGTCCTTCAGGGCTTCCATCACCTTGACCATTTCCAGGGTGGGAATCCCCTCGGTGATGCAGACGATGACCCGGCATCCCGCGGCCGCGGCCTCCAGGATGGCGTCCGCGGCAAAGGGCGGAGGGACAAAAATCAGGGAGGTGTTGGCCCCGGTGTCTTGCACCGCCTGGGCCACGGTGTTGAACACCGGGATGTCATCCATTTTTTGGCCGCCCTTGCCCGGCGTCACCCCGGCCACCACCTGGGTGCCGTAATCCCGGCAGGCCCGGGCGTGAAAAGAGCCTTCCTTGCCGGTGATGCCCTGCACCACCACACGGGTTGATTTATCCACTAAAACGCTCATGTTATCTCCGGTCTTCGGTCTTCGGTCTTCGGTAAAATCCATCAAGCATAAGGACGCCGATCCCAGAAGAACGGCCTCCTTGAGTGAAAAATGGCTTAACTACCGCTTACGGACGTGTTCCCGGATGAAGGCGACGATGTCCCGGGTGTCGGTGCCGGGTCCGTAAATGGCGGCGATGCCCGCAGTCTTAAGCGCCGGGATGTCCTCTTCGGGGATGATGCCGCCGCCCATGACCAGGACGTCGGAGATACCCTTTTCCCGGACCAGTTCCATAACCCGGGGAAAAAGATAATTGTGCGCCCCGGAGAGCACGCTCATGGCAATGACGTCCGCGTCCTCCTGCACGGCCGCGGCGACGATCTGCTCCGGCGTCTGCCGCAGCCCAGTATATATCACCTCCATACCGCCATCCCGCAAGGCGGCGCAGATGACCTTGATCCCCCGGTCGTGACCGTCCAACCCGGGCTTGGCTGCCAATACCCTGATCTTCCTCTCTTCCGGCATATCGTGGTCTCCTTGATTAGTTCACAGTTCACAGTTCACAGTTCACGGTTGACAGTTCTTGGTTTTCGGTGATCCGTTGCAAATATTTCGACCACTGACTGCTGTTAACTGTCAACTGCCAACTACACCAGCGCCGCGGCTTCGTATTCGCCGAAGACGCCGCGCAAAGTGTCGCAGATTTCGCCCAGGGTGGCCAGGGCCTTCACCGCCTGGAGGATGGGGTGCATCAGGTTGGCGTCCCCTTCCGCGGCGGCCTTCAGTTCTGCCAAGGTCTGGCTGACCGAGGCGTTGTCCCGGGTGCTCTTTAGTTCATTCAAGCGGGCCACCTGCTTGTCGCCCACCGCGGGGTCTACTTTGAGCAGATCCGGGGGCTTGCCTTCCTCCTTCGCCTCAAAGCGGTTCAGGCCCACGATGGTGCGTTGTTTGGCCTCCACTTCCCGCTGGAACTTGTAGGCGCTGGCGGCGATTTCCTTCTGGATGAAGCCCTTTTCGATGGCCGCCACCGCGCCGCCCATGCGGTCGATCTGGTCGATGTAGTCCTGGGCCCGGGCCTCGATCTGGTCGGTGAGGTATTCGATGTAATAAGAGCCGGCCAGGGGATCCACCGTGTCGCAAACGTTGGTCTCATAGGCAATGACTTGCTGGGTGCGGAGCGCCACCTGCACCGCCAGTTCCGAGGGCAAGGCCAGGGCCTCGTCGAAGGAGTTGGTGTGCAGGGACTGGGTGCCGCCCAGGACCGCGCTCAGGGCCTCGAAGGCGGTGCGCATGATGTTGTTCAGGGGCTGCTGGGCGGTGAGGCTGCACCCCGCGGTCTGGGTGTGGAAGCGGAGCATCAGGGAGCGGGGGTCCTTGGCCCCGAAGCGCTCCTTCATGATCTTGGCCCACAGGCGCCGGGCGGCCCGGAACTTGGCCACCTCTTCCAGGAAATCCGAGTGGGAGTTGAAGAAAAAAGAGAGCCGGGGGCCGAACTCGTCCACCCCCATGCCCGCCTTGATGGCCGCATCCACGTACGCGATGCCGTTGGCCAGGGTGAAGGCCACTTCCTGCACCGCGGTGGACCCGGCCTCCCGGATGTGGTAGCCGCTGATGCTGATGGTGTTCCACTGGGGCACTTCCTTGGTGCAGAACTCGAAGATGTCGGTAATGAGGCGCATGGAGGGCCGGGGGCCGAAGATATAAGTGCCCCGGGCCGGGTATTCCTTCAGGATGTCGTTTTGCACCGTGCCCCGGAGCTGGTCAAAGGGGACGCCCTGTTTTTCCGCCATTGCCAGGTACATGGCCAGGATCACCGCGCACGGGCTGTTGATGGTCATGGAGGTGGACACCTGGTCCAGGGGGATGCCCTGGAAGAGGCGCTCTATGTCCCACAGGGAGTCGATGGCCACCCCCACCTTGCCCACCTCGCCCTGGGCCAGGGGGGCGTCCGAGTCGAAGCCTATCTGGGTGGGCAGGTCAAAGGCGACGGAAAGGCCCGTCTGCCCGGACTTGAGCAGAAAATGGTAGCGCTCGTTGGTCTCTTCGGCGCTGCCGAAACCGGCGTACTGGCGCATGGTCCAGTAGCGGCCCCGATAGGCGGTGGGCTGCACCGCCCGGGTATAGGGATACTGGCCGGGCAAGCCCAGCTTTTCCAGGTAGTCGAAGCCTTCCAGGTCCAGGGGCGTGTAAACCCGCTCCACGGGAATGCCGGAGGTGTTGAGGAATTCGGCCTGGCGCTCCGGCATCTTGGTCAGGACCTTGGACACTTTCTCGTCATACTTGGCCTTGGCTTCTTGAAGCTGCGCCATTTTCAAGGGATCGCACATAGGGCTACCTCGCTTTTGCGGGATGATCCATTATAAGGTTGGAATAGTGTAACTTATTTGCCTAATTCAATGAATTCAATTGTGGCGGTTCGCGAACCGCCCTGCGACCGGGGAAAAATTCTCGTATAAGAAGATTTGCTATGGCTGACAGGCCGAAGCCGCACGGCAGTCCGCCCCGCCCGCGGGGTATTCTACCGACTATCTACTATGTCAGGCAAACCGGGGAGTGAAAATCGGGCAATTTCTGATTTTTCTGTCAAAAATTTTCTTACAGGGAGAACACATTTCAATCGAAACCTCAAAATTAAACAGCCCTGACAAATTTGTCAGGGCTAAGAAGAATCTTTAGGCTAAGACAGCCTTATGAATAAGAAAATATATAGGTTTCTTCTTCGTAGTCAGTAATTGTATAATCAGGGAGACGACCATAAGTAATGTAACCTGGTGTTATTTCGGCATATTCTCCTTTTTTAGTTCTTTCAAGAAATTTCACAAGAGATTTATGCTTTTCTTCTTGTTTCCGTTTGTGGCCATGCAATTTTTTCATGGATAATTTCCTCCTCAAAAAACCAACTTTTTCCCTAAGTTGGCCTCTATATCCCGTCTTACGGGTGTTAAATCAATTTTGACACCACAAGGGCAGGTTATCAAGTTATTCACAGGCAAAGGCGTTCTTCCCTGAGCCTTCATGTCAAAATCTATTTTCGGTTCTTTTTTTAATTTAGCATATAATTTGTGCATTTTGCCACAATTATTGCAACTATGATCAATCACTACAACGTCAGCCTGTTGAGGAGCCATTCCTGGACCGGGAGCGGGTTGAACAATTGGGGGGTGAAAATGCCTAAAAATCTTCTCGTCGGCGATGGCAAAAATCTTAAAAACCGTGCTTCTTTCAAAGAGAAATCTTATTACAGTATGAATCTTAAACACAACTTCACTTAGCTTAGGATCGTCCTCAATGCGGTTAATTTTTAAGAGCTCTTGCAAATCGTTTATTTTGATAGGTCTCCCATGAGTTCGCCATGTTTCACGCTCAATTAGTTTGTCAGCGATTTCCTTAGCCCGAGCCTTCTTCATTTCATCAGTGACGGCTATTTTTCTAGTTTCAGTTGTAATCCAATTTTTAAACTTATATTTCGGAATCCAATCAATGACTAAATCTTTTGCGTATTGTAAACTATGAACTATTCCATATAATTCTCCTGGGGTAATTTGAGCTATCATGATGGCATCAAAAGGATTAAGTTTCCCAGTTTTTTCAGCTTCCGTTTTTTTCTGTTCAATCCAATCCACATAATCAGAGGCTGAAATTCGTGACCTGCCAAGTTTGACCTGTGCATCTATTGGGCCAAGGCTACCGGTTTCGGTCATGTAAATCTCATGGCCAGATAACGCCATAATAGTACCAGCACTCTTGGCCTGTCCCGCAATTATAAAGGAAATAGTATCAAATTTTCCGTGGAAAAATCCCACTATCTCTTCGACAACCTCCCCACTTCCTCCTAATGTCTCGATGAATACATCTAAATTATTTTCTGGCCTGTCTTTGAGTAAATCGTGGATAATATAGTAATCATCCTGCATAATCATTTTCTGGTCAATTGGCTTATCTCCAGCGGTGGCATAAATTAAAAGATAACTATTCCTAATTTGATTATATTTCTTAATTAAATTAACTAATTCCTCTTCAAATCTACTGACAGTCCAACCTTCTTTTTCTATTTTTTTGATGTATTCGCTCATTAGGCTCATTTTTTTCTCCTAAATGAGTAATAACAATCCAGCGCAATTAAGACATTTGTCAATATACTCATATAGTTATATGCCAT
>Ga0194111_10004565_pt1 | contig 16029 bp, 15 predicted proteins | sample TA2KigC300mmetaG_FD_146194 | JGI IMG/M metagenome (GOLD analysis project Ga0194111, IMG submission 146194) | Freshwater microbial communities from Lake Tanganyika, Tanzania - TA2015033 Kigoma Deep Cast 300m | ecosystem: Environmental > Aquatic > Freshwater > Lake | place: Tanzania: Lake... | reverse complement strand
AATTTGGTTGATAATGCCATTAAGTACACCCTTGAGGGATCTATTCAAGTGACCATGGAAAGAAATGAAAGGAGTATCATTGTCAAAATCAAGGATACGGGGATTGGAATCCCGAAAGAAGAACAAGGAAACATCTTCAAGCGTTTCTACCGAGTGGATAGATCCAGGTCGAAAGAGACCGGCGGTGTGGGATTAGGACTGAGCATCGCCGAATGGATTGCACACGCCCATCATGGAAGGATCGAGGTCGAAAGTGAGTTGAATAAGGGGTCAACCTTCACCCTTTATCTACCCATCCAAAAATCCTAAACATCCCAACCTTAAGAAATCTTCATCTCCATTTAATCTGCCATTAATCTTTTTCATTTATAATTTCTTTATCATTTCCATTGGATGGTCTTATAAATGGGAACCAATCGATGGCCATTCCTTGTCTTTCTCGGAGGCAGCCTTTTTATCCTCTTCTTCAATCTGTGGGGAAGGACTCTGGAGAACCATGATTATCTCCGTTATGCCGAGGCTGCAAAAGAGATGGTTCAATCAGGAGATTGGGTTGTCCCCCGTTATAACGGGGAAATTTATCTCCATAAACCCCCGCTCTTCTTCTGGCTGATCGCACTTCCGTCAAAAATCTATGGATCTGTCACTCCTTTTCTGGCAAGGCTTCCTTCCGCTTTCTTCGCCTGGATTGGAGGAATTGTGGTTTATCTATGGGGCCGAAAAATCTGGGGCGGAGAACGATATGGCTTGATCTCCGCTGGGGTCTTGATTTCCTCTTACCTCTATTTCTGGCAGGGACGGATTGCCAGGACGGATATGGTATTTTCAGTGCTTATTCTTCTTTCGCTTTACTTTTTCTATTTAAGGTACCATGAAGATACCTCTGATTCACCCTCATCCCCACCCTCTCCCGTCAAGAGACTGTGTCGTAATTCCGTTCATGGTTCGAGAGCCTCACCACGAACGGACTACGACATGTTAAAAATCAATCATTTAGCCGTTCGTCCTGAGTCCCGCCCAGGCGGGATCGAAGGACGAATGGCTAATTACGACACAGTCTCCAAAGGAAGAGGGAGATATAGGAATTATCTTTTGACCGGCCTCTCCTTTCTCTCGATGGGTTTGGCAGGGATAACCAAGGGGCCCGTAGGCTTGCTCCTCCCATTATCGGCCATAGTATTATTCCTTTTGGTAAAAAGAGAATTAAGACTTCTTATCCGGAGGGATTTCCTTTCAGGATATTTTATGATGACCCTCGTTTTGGGTGCATGGCTTGTACCATTTCTCTCCCATGTGGGATGGGATAAAGCTTTGGAGGTTTGGCAAGAAACAAAGATCCTCACCCGCCAAGAACCATTCTATCTTTACGGATATAGGATCTGGATTGATTTTGCCCCCTGGTCTCTTTTTCTCCCCTCCCTTTTTATTTATTACTGGAGAAAAGAAAGGAATCAAGACGAAAAATTTCTGATTCTGTGGTTCTTTGGTCTATTTTTCTTTCTCACCCTGTTCCCGTTCAGAGCTTCAAAATATCTATTGCCTGCTTTCCCGGCATTAGCCCTATTAATGGGAGGATTTTGGAGAAACAGATCTACCACCCTCTTTTGGGTACTCTTCCTTTGTGCGATCACAGTTTGGCAAGGGTATGAATTTAAATTGGTCCAGGAAAATGAGAATCGCTCTCGGGGGATTTTGATTGAAAAGGAGTTAAGACCGTTCCGGAGAGATATTTCTTTTGCCTATCGGATGGATATCGATATCCTTGGGAAAATCAATTTTTATGGGGATACCATCATTCCACAAGTGAATAAAATTAAAGATTTGAAGCGGGAAATAGCAGAGGGAAAGGAAATCCTTATTATTACACCTCAAAGGGGGATCGAAGATTTGATTCAAGAAGACTTCCACATAACCCCTGTTAAGATCATTGAACATAAGGGTACGAACTTTATATTAGCCAAGATTCAGTGATTACAAGCGCTATGGATTTAAATTCTAAAAAGTTTTTCTTCGCCTTTTTGCTCTCGGTAGGGACGCTCATATTTTTATTCAATCTCGGGGGCAGGGATCTCTGGGAGCCGGATGAGACCCGTTATGCTGTGGTGGCCCGGGAGATGAGAGAAACAGGAAACTGGATTTTGCCTCACCTCAACGGGAAGATTTATGCGGAGAAACCTCCTCTCGTTTTCTGGCTGGTCAACTTCTCTGTCTTCTTTTTGGGAGAAGATTCTGAACTGGCCAATCGCCTGCCTTCGGCATTGGCTGGATTTTTGACCATGGTCCTCACCTTCCTTTTCGGTCAGAGACTGTTCAATGCGAGAGCAGGATTTTTCTCTGCTCTGATCCTTTCCACCTGCTTTCTCTTCCCTCAGTTGTCAAGATGGATGATGATGGATTCCCTTTTTACGCTTTTCTTTCTTCTCACTCTTTTTTATTTTCATCGAGGTTATGAAGAACATGAAAAGCGGCAAAAGTATTATTTTCTGGCCGGGTTTTTTATAGGCTTTGGAGTGCTGACGAAGGGGCCCATTGCTTATCTCCCTATTCCTATCCTTCTTTTCTACTCTTTGATCCAAAAAGAACTAAAGAAAGCCTGGAATCTGGATTTACTCTATTGTTTCTTGATTTCCGTGGGATTGGTTTTCATTTGGTTAATGCCGGCCTGTTGGATAGGAGGCGAAGCTTACAGGGATAAGATTTTTTTTGGCCAAACCCTTGGAAGGCTCATCGAAGGGGGAAAGCATTTTCACGCTAAACCCTTCTTCTTTTATTTTATTCGCTTCCCTTTGGAATTTTTTCCATGGACCATCTTTTTGCCAGCTGTTTTTGTTTTTGCATTGAAGGATGTTAAAAGTAGAAACAAAATATTCCTTCCGGTCTGGTTCATAACGGTTTTTCTATTCTTTACCCTATCCAAAGGGAAAAAAGATAATTATATCCTCCCTCTTTATCCGGCTGCTGCACTGCTGGTGGGCGCCTTATGGGATTCCGAATTAGATTCCAACAAGAGATACAAGAAACTTCTCGCCGGATTGATCTTCTTAACCTCCCTGTTTCTCATGATCTTTGTTTTGGCCTTACTGGGAATTCCAAATCGGTTATATCCTGCCATTGAACCATACCATTTGTTAACGTTAGGCATCGTTTCTTATCTATTTGCCGGTTCGCTTCTCTCCACTCTTTTCTTCATGAAAAGGAGGGGATGGGCTTCTCTCATCTGCCTTGCGATGACGTTCACTTTCTTTCATCTTCACCTTTCCTATGCCCTTCCTCAAAAGCTGAATGAGCAGAGGTCGATGAGACCGTTTTCAGAAAGGATTCTTAAAAGAATGGAGAAGGGAGATGAGCTGAAGGTCGTTTTCTTCCGCCCCACTGGGCTCTACTACTATACCCGGAGACCATTTACCGAAGAGATATGGGATCAGTGCAGGTTTGAAAAGGTTCTTAAATCGTCAAATCGGGTATATTTCGTAATCCAAAAAAGAGATCTCGATCAGCTCAAAAAAGATTTGAAAATTGAAATTTATCCTATTGACCAGGGAAAGATAGGGCACTAGGAGCTCATTCTCATATCAAATCGGTGACGACAATGATGATTAGGAAACGTTCATTATTGTGGATTTTTCTCTCTGTCTTATTCATATCCATCGTTTTCCTCTGGTGGGTCATCATTGGGTTTCTCCGAGATTATCAAAGCATTCCCTCCCATCACCTGATTGGGAACCAGCTTTCCAATGTTGCCGCATTAAAAGAAGAGGGGGTACAGTTCTCTTTTCTGGTGGTGGGTGATACGAGAGGAAGCGAGGCAGCGGAAACGTTGATCGAAATGGCATTAAAGAAAGATCGTTCTTCCTTTATGATCATCTTAGGGGATTTTGTCAAAAAACCTGATATCTGGAACCATCGCTTTTTTCTCACGGAGATGACAGCAGAAATTAATCCCTCTTTTCCAGTCTTTCTGGTGTCTGGAAATCATGATATTGATTATAGCGGTTCAAAGATCAAGAGAATTGACCGAAGGGTGACGCCGGAGATTTATGAATCTCTTTATGGAGCAAGAAATTTTGATTTCATCTTTAACGATTGCCTGTTTATCATCTGCGGAGTTAATCGAACGAATTCCGCTGATTTCATATCTTATCTAAACGATGTTCTGTCCAGAAGGTCTTCGGGGAAGAGGCATATATTTGTTTTTGTTCATTATCCTCCCAAAGGATTGGCAAGGCACATCCCCGGGTCCATGCCCGTGCCACACGAAGAAGCGTTTTTCTCTCTTCTGGAGACTTTCAAGGTCACCGCCTGTTTTTTTGGCGACTACCATGGTTACTGGAGAGGCCAAAAAAATGGAGTTGCTTATATTGTTTCGGGTGGCGGTGGCGGCCGGCTAAAAGGATACCAACCCCAATGGGGAAAATTCCATCACATATTGAAGATTACCGTTGAACCTGAGAAGTTCGTTGAAGAGATCATCACCGTTAAGGAACCTTTGGGGTTAGAGGACAAATTTGAAGAGTGGGTGTTCACGAACATTTTTCCTCTCCTGGGAACCTCAATTCGAGTCTATTGCCTGGTTTTCATTGGCTTTGCGATCATTGCTGGATACTGCCTGTTTAAACTGATCAAAGCCATCCAGTTCCCAAGTTGAAATCCTCCGGTGACTGGTTTAATATTGGGTAGTTTTTTTAAAATGGAATGAAGATGAAAGAACGATTGTCAAGTTTATGGAATCGTCCTGGGGGACAAGTGGGGTTTCTTTTTGTCTTCTGTTTTATCCTCTTTTTTGTCAACCTGGGGCAGTGGGACCTCTGGAATCCGGATGAACCCCGTTATGCACAGGTGGCCAGAGAGATGGTGAACGGAGGAGACTGGATTCTGATGCATTTTAATGGGCAGATGTATGCCGATAAACCTCCGCTCTTCTTTTGGTTCATCGCTCTTTCTTCTTATCTCTGGGGTGGGTTTAATTCCTTTGCTGTTCGATTTCCTTCTGCATTTTTTGGAACCCTTGCCGCCCTGCTTACCTTTCTTATCGGGAAAAAGCTTTATTCTTCACGCATGGGTTTTATCTCCGGGCTCATTCTTGCCACAAGCCATGAATTTGCTTATCTTTCGACAAGGGCCAATATTGACGCCATGCTCACATTCTTCACCACTCTTTCTCTACTCTGTTTTTTAGAATGGTATCGAGGTAATTCCCCTCACCCCATCCCTCTCCCCAAAGGGGAGAAGGAGTATATAGCGGATAAGAAATCTTTTATCATTTATGGGTTCTATATTGGGATGGCGTTGGCGACTCTTGCAAAGGGACCTGTGGGGTTTATCCTTCCTCTTCTGGTTGTCCTTGCCTATCTCGTTGTTCAAAAAGATTGGAATGGCATCAAGAGGATGAAATTGATTCAGGGAATGATTCTGTTCATCCTCATTGTTCTCGCCTGGTATCTTCCTGCTCTCTTAAAAGGGGGAAGGGAATATTTTAATGAAACGATCCTGCTGCATACGGTTGACCGCTTTGCAAAAGGGTCAAGCCATATCCGACCTTTTTACTACTATTTTTACAACTTTCCAGGCGATTTCTTACCCTGGATCCTTTTTCTGCCGGCGGCCATTGTCTATGGGTTCTCCGGAAGGAGAGCGGGAATCAAGAGAGAGTTTCTTTTCCTGTTCGTATGGTTTTCGGTGATATTTATCTTCTTCTCTTTTTCAAAAGGGAAAAGGGGACTTTATCTTTTACCCCTTTTTCCGGCGGTCTCTTTAATGGTTGGGAAATGGTGGGACGATTTTTTATCAGACTCAATGAATAATTTTAATGGCCGGTGGTTTTCAATCCCCCTCCGGATATTTTCGGGATTGCTCCTTGGTCTGGGAGTAGGTATTCCCTGGGTGGTTTCAACGAAATTTCCATCCTACCTGTCTTACAGTATTCCCATCGCTTTTCTTTTCATCGGTGGGGCCATTACCCTGTTTATTCTTTATCGGCTCAGGTATCGGGCGGCCATATTCTTTCTTATTTTTGGAATAATGGGGGGCGGGGTCTTTTATACACAGAGGGTCATCTTTCCAATCATCAACCCTTATAAATCTGCCCGCTTCATCTCGCAGGAAGTCACCTCACGGATTCAACCCGGAGAGAAGTTAGTCATCTATGGCGATTTTGTAACCGCACCTTATAATTATTACACGGAGATCGTGCCCATCTTAGAGATAGACAAGAGAGAAGAATTCATCCGTTTTCTTCAATCTGAGAAGAGGGTATTTTGTCTCATGAAATTCAGGGACTTCTCTCAAATTCAAGTGATGGAGGATAGGCCGAAATTTGAGTTGATTGCCCGGCAAAAGGTCGGCGGCGATGATATTGTATTGATTTCCAACCGGTGAGGCGATGGGTCATTCCGAAGAGATCGACATTTCTGTTGTGGTCCCAGTTTTCAACGAAGAGGAGAACCTTCCCATCCTCATCCCAAGGTTGGCGGATGTGTTAAACCACCTTGGAGATGCTTACGAGATGATCTTTGTGGATGACGGGAGTTCGGATGGAAGTCGAAGAATCCTCAGGGAAATGGCCTCTAAATATCCTTCACTCCGAATTATCGGACTAAAAAAGAATCGGGGTCTGAGCACGGCGCTTCTTGCAGGGATGAGGGAGGTTCGGGGAGGCACGATCGTCACCCTGGATTCCGATCTCCAGAGTGACCCGGAGGATATTCCCATGTTGTTAAGTTACTTAGATCGATATGACATGGCGACCGGGTGGCGTCAGAAAAGGGATGACCCCTGGCTGAAGAGGATTTCCTCGAAGATAGCAAATGCTGTCCGTAATCGGTTAAGCGGAGAACAGATACACGACAGCGCCTGCACCCTGAGGGTCTTCAAACGGGAGTGCATCAAGGATATCCCCGTCTTTAATGGAATGCACCGGTTTCTTTCGACCCTGGTGAAGATGCAGGGATATCGAATCATTGAGGTCCCTGTTTTACACCATCAAAGGAAGTTTGGAAAATCGAAGTATAATATCCGGAACCGGGCGCTACGGTCCTTCATCGATCTGTTAGGAGTGAGATGGATGAAGGGACGTCGCATCCAATATGATGTTGAAGAAAGGATTTGATATGGATAGCCTTCCGTTGCTTGGATTTGCTTCTGATTTTATTAGAGATCTCTCGATCAGATATCCCAAGTTTCAGTTGGATTTCTGGCTCATCTTAGGATTCTTTGGGCAGGCCATGTTTACCATGCGGTTCGTCGTCCAATGGATTGCTTCTGAGAAAAGAAAAGAGAGCGTCATTCCGGTTGCCTTCTGGTATTTTAGCTTGGGCGGAGGATTGATTGTCCTCTTTTATGCAATTCATCGGATGGATCCGGTTTTCATCCTGGCCTATCTGCCCGGGAATTTCATCTACTTCAGAAATCTCTGGTTCATATATAAGAAAAGAGCAGCCGGCCCAATTGCAAAATGAGATTTAGTGTTATAAACCTATAACTCCTTTACAAACCGTTCACCCTGAGCCTGTCGAAGGGTAAACGGTATCGAGAAGTTCCGTTAATAGTTCGGAAAGCCTGTTCTGAGCAATACGTCCTTCGAGAGCCTCAGAACGAACGGCAATACGAAAGGCTTACAACGAGCATACGGTATCAAGATTTCTGAATTACTAAACCAAGGGCAGACAAGGAGTGATTCATGAGTAAAAAGATACGAAGAATTCCATTGTTCATCGGAGCGGTTCTATTGATTCTCTTTGCGAAGCCTTACCCGGCCGGAATCATCATTGGACTTATTCTCATCTTCCTGGGAGAATCGATCCGCATCTGGGCGGCAGGGCATCTTCAGAAGAATGAGATGCTCACCATGAGCGGGCCTTATTCCTATGTGAAAAATCCACTCTACATTGGTTCCATCGTGATTACCGCGGGGTTCTGTATCCTTGCGGACAACATCTATCTTCTGACAGCAGCTCTCTTTATGTTCTGCTTCCACTACATTCCATATAAAAAGAGAGTGGAGGGGGACCGGTTGAAGAAGATTTTTGGAAAGCAGTATGAAGACTACGATGAGACTGTTCCGGAGTATCTTCCCCGATGGACTCCCTATCCTCACGAAAAAGTGTCCTGGCAATTCAAGTGCTTTATTGAAAATAGCGAAGAGGGAATTCTCCTGATGATTCTTGCAGGGATTATATTGATCTTGAGCAGACCCTTCTGGGGAAGTATTTTTTAGATTGCGGATTTCGGAATGCCGATTGCGGAATAGCAGAGAGCATGAAAAGGATCACAGACCGTAAAGATATCGAAAAGCATTCAACCCTCCTCGTCAAAGGACGGTTTGGGAAACCTGATTTGAGCCGTGTTGAGGTTGATGGCCAGGCCTTCATGGTGAAAGATGTCAGGAGAAGAAATTTCTTCTTACGGTGGACCTTGGGGCTCTGGTTGATTCAACAGGAATGGAAGATCTATTCCCGGCTCAAAGGAGTGAAAGGCGTTCCCCAGCCCTTGGAACGGATCGATCGCTTTGCGTTTGCCATGGAATTCATCCAGGGAATCCCCATTGAGAGAGGGGAAACTATTCCACCTTCTTTCTTTTCAGACCTCGACCAAGTCCTCAAAGGAATCCATTCAAGAGGTGTCGTCCACATGGATTTAAGACACAAAGGGAATATCCTTGTCTCTGGAAAAGGAGAGCCTTTTCTGATTGATTTCAACAGTGGTTTCTTTTTTAAAGAAGGGGGATTGCTTTACCGATTATTCTTTCGTCTGTTCAGATGGGTGGATTATGGTGGCTTATTAAAATTAAAAGAAAGAGTCTCTCCATCCTCGATGACCCCCGAAGAAACCGCCTTTCTTAAACGGTTCAACCGCCTCCGCAAACTCTGGATATTCAATTAATCCACCTTATTATAACGGAAGGAGCTTTGGGGTCAGGCTTGACTTATTGACATTAGCATAAAAAGAAATATAAAGAAGAAAATACAAAAATCATCTGAGAAGCAAAAATTATCGGGAATGGTGTTGAAGATTGCAGAGGGCTATATCGACCTGGGAGAAACTACTGAAGAGAGAGAAAATTATCTCCGCTCCGCTTGTTCTGCATGGAACATTGCCCGTTTGCCAACTCTAAAGAGAGAAAGTGCAATTGAGCGATACGTTGAAGAATATAAAAAGATAAATAAAACCGATGCCACGGATTGTAAAGCCCTTGAAGAAAACTTAAGACTATTAATCAAGCAAAAGGACAGACTGTATCCAGATGCCAATGTGCAAATAGTAGATTCAAGAATTGATAATATTGCATAGGGGACGTACTTAAGTTATTTAAGAAACCTTACTTCTGGATAGGATGGTTTCCTTCATAAAAAGTTGGCGTATTCAAATGCGGAATTCGGAGTGCGGGTTTTGGGGTCAGCTTAAAGTTTGAAAGAAGACAGGCCATTGGGTGAGGGGCTCATTTGAAGAATAAAACCCGAAGACCAAACCTCTATATCATTGCGGGTCCAAAAGGGGCAGGGAAGACGACCTTTGCCCGAAAATTTCTTCCGGATTATGCAAAATGCTTGGAGTTTGTGAACGTAGATTTGTTTGCAAGTGGTTTATCTCCATTCGATCCGGAGAGAGCTGCTCTCAAAGCTGGAAGGATTAGGCTGGAACAAATCCATTCTTTGGGGAACCGCGGTTTTGATTTTGGTTTCGAAACAACATTATCCGGAAAGTCATATTTGAGGCTTCTAAATGAATTGAAGCAAAGGAAAGGCTACAACATTCATCTCTTTTTTCTATGGATTAGCAGCGTCAAACTCGCTTTGGAACGGATTGAATTACGAGTGCAGCAGGGTGGGCATAACATCCCGGAGGCGGTAGTGCGTCGCCGTTTCGATAAAGGAATTTCTAATTTTTTCCGTTTTTATCAATTCGTTGTAGACAGATGGATCATTTTTAATAATTCGGGAGATGTTCCTGAGGTGATCGCCTTTGAGGAATCAGGAAAGCTTGAAATTGTCGATCCAGCTCTTTTCGATCTCTTATCGAAATATAAGGAGCCATAAGGTGCCACAATGAAAAAAATAAAAAGGTCGCCTTCTCTATGGGTGCATCAGGCTCACGAAGCCTTCCGAAGAGCTGTTGCCGAAGCCATCGCCGAACATCGGCGTAACGGAGTTCCGATTGCCATCTGGAGGAATGGAAAAGTGGTTCGTATTCCTGCTGAGCAGATCGAGGTTCGAGAACCTCAGATTGAGTATGAAGTCTCTTCGAAGAAAGGGAAATCGGGGACGGGTTCACATTAGCGCTTGACCATCACACTTCGGGAGAATTTGGATGCCTCCTGGTTAGGTGTATTCTCACAGGACTATTCATCACCCAATATTCCGTCAATCCGACATTCCACTATTCAGGCATTTCCGAAAGAGGTCTTTCTGTTTAGTGGCCATCTCCCTGGCCTGTTTTTTCCCTCTCTCATGCTCGTAGCCTAAAAGGTGAAGAATTCCATGAATCACGAGAAGGGTGATCATCTCCATCTTGTTCAGACCCGACTGCCTTGATTGGCGCTTGGCCGTTTCTATGGAGATGACGAGATCTCCGAGGAGGTGAGGATGGAGCAACGCAAACTCCCCTTCTCTCATGGAGAAAGAAAGGACATTGGTGGGTTTGTCCCGGCCGAGGAAGCGATGGTTCATCTCCTGAATCTCTTTGTCGTCAACCAGCAAAAGGCTTAGTTCTGCCTCAGGAAGTCCCAATTCCGCTAATATCCTTTGGATCACCCTTCTTATCTTTTTTAGGTCTAAAGGGATAGGTTTTTGCCGGTTTTGAATCCAGATCTTCATGGTTCTTCTTTCTGTCAGGTTCCAAGGAGGGAAGAGTAGGGTATTCAATCCTTTTATGGAAGAAGGCGTTCAGGATGGGGTTGAAACTCTCTTCAATCTTTTGAAGGTCCTTCAACGTCAATTCACAATCTTCCAATTGCCCATCCAGAAAGATTTTTTGGATTTTATCCTGAACCAGTCCCCGGATTCTCGAGGGGGTTGGCTCGGAGAGGGTGCGGGTGGCAGCCTCCACAGCATCGGCTAGCAAGACAATTCCTGCTTCCTTGGTTTGGGGTTTTGGACCGGGATAGCGAAAATCTTTCTCATCAATCGAACCCAGTTGAGGATTCTCTTTCTCCTTCGCTTTCTGATAGAAATAGGTGATCAGGCTTGTTCCGTGGTGTTGCTGGATAATGTTGATGATCCGTTCGCCGAGACGGTTTTCCTGTGCCATCTCTATGCCATCCTTCACATGGGAGGCTAAAATCAAACTGGACATGGTGGGCGTGAGATGGTCATGTTTGTTTTCCTTTCCTCCAGCATTCTCAATGAAGTAAAGAGGTTTTTTCAACTTGCCAATGTCGTGGTAGTAGGCACTGACTTTGGCGAGCAAAGGGTTAGCGGCAATGGATTTGGCTCCTGCCTCTGCGAGGCTTCCGACAAAGATGCTGTGGTGATAGGTGCCGGGTGCTTGAAGGATGAGGTCCTTGAGCAGAGGATTATCCATATTGGCTAATTCAAGCAGTTTGATATCCGTGGTGTATCCGAAGAGGCTTTCGATAATGGGAGTGATTCCCAGAACCAGGACAGAAGCGAGGAGCCCGGCTAAAAAACCCATGACCACATCAGAAAAAAGGGTCATCTTGAAGAAAGCCCCAATGATCAGATTGTACGACAGGATCATCACCACGTTGATGCCACCAACGGTGACCCCTGCTTTGATAAGAATGGACCTCTGTTCACATCGAGCCACCTTATGCGCACCGATCAGACTTCCAACGAAGTTGAAGATGAAAAGAAAGAGCTGGTTTCCCATCAGAGCGGCAGCAAAGTAACTCGTTAAGGCAGCGAAAACGATTGCCACTTCAGAATTGATAACGATTCGGACAAGCATGGTTCCTGCGGCAATGGGAAAAAGGTAGGTATAAGAAGAGGAAGGAATGGTTAGGAATTCTCCGCCCAGGACATCGGTGACAATGGAAAATATTTTAAGAAGGCCGATCATTCCAAGAAGGGTGGTACAGAAAAAGAGGAGGTCTGTGGTCGAAAGGGCAATTTTCCGAATATTTTTAGTCGAGAATTCATAAAGACTTGCTAACGTAAAAAAGGTCAGGAGGGCCAGGCCGATGAGAACAGAAAGAAGATGGCTTCTCTCCTGGGCTTTTCGTATGGCATCGATTTTAAGGAGATGTTCCTCTTGAACACGCCCTCCGGCTCTTAGGACAACCTCTCCCCTCTTCATCTGGAAGAAGACCGGGCTCACCCTGTTTTTTGCCTCCATCTTTCGAGCCTCGGTTTCGTCCTTATTAAAAGTGAGGTTGGGCGCAAGAGCGTGTTCCGCAATTCTCAGGACGAGACCAGTGGTCTCCCTACCCAGAGTGGATACAAGGCGGTCGGCATCAGCCCGTAGTCTCGCTTTTGCCTCTTTTAAATCTATGCAGTTTAAAGGGGGAATATCCTTCCTTTCCTCACGCGTCTGAATGTTACGGATGGAGATTCCTTTGGTGGCATCGGGGTCAAGGAGGTCCTTATCATTGAGGATGCCCCTCTTCAAAAAGGGGGCGATCAGTTTCAGGGAAGCTTCTCCGATGGAGGGGTTGAATTTTTCTTTCCCCAGGATCTGCCATTCTCTCTGGGAGAGCATGAAACGGGACGAGGATTCCCATTCCGTTTTTTTGATGGAAGGATCAGGAGAGGTGAAGGCAATTCGAAGCCGGTTTTCTACATCGGTTAAAATTCCCGGATCGTAATCATAGACAGAGAGAACAGACCTTTCTGCCTCGCTCCGCTTTTCGTGGGTTGACCTCTGGTCTTCTACCAGGAGATCTTGATTTGATTTGATCTCCTTTGTCGCGATATCTCCAGTCTTATATTTCTTCAGAGGTATCTGAAGAGAGGGAGTGAGAAGGAGGGTGAGGAGCAAAGCGGTTCCAATGCCGATAAACCACTTTTGATTAACCGGGTTCCTGATCTTTTCCATCCAAGAATCCGTTTTAGAGCCGTTGGTCGTTTTGGGGGGATAAAATCGCTGGAATAACTCTTTTAGGTTCTTTTTAATCATGTTTTTTCAGAGGAGGACGACTGCCGGAATCGCTGGCGTCTCTCTTCCGCCCTTTCATAAGCCTTGATGATATCCTGGACAAGGGGATGCCTGACCACATCCCTGTCCGAAAAGTAGACGAATTCGATCCCTTCAATTCCTTTGATGACCCCCTGGATTTCGATCAGTCCCGAGATCTTATTTTCCGGAAGATCGACCTGGGTGATGTCTCCGGTGATCACGGCCTTGGAACTGAAACCCAACCGGGTCAGGAACATCTTCATCTGTTCGGGTCCCGTATTCTGGGCTTCGTCAAGAATGACAAATGAATCGTTGAGCGTCCTTCCCCTCATAAAGGCCAAAGGGGCGACTTCGATCACCGCTTTCTCAATAAGCCGGGAAGCCCGGTCAAAGTCCATCATATCGTGAAGGGCGTCGTAGAGGGGACGAAGATAAGGGTTGACCTTTTCATACATATTGCCGGGAAGAAACCCCAGTTTTTCGCCCGCTTCCACTGCGGGACGGGTCAGAACAATCCTTTCCACCTCCTGCTTCATGAGTGAGGCGACGGCCATGGCCATGGCCAGATAGGTCTTTCCTGTTCCTGCGGGACCGATGCCGATCACCAGATCGCATTTCCGGATGGCATCGATATATCGCTTCTGGGCGAGGCTCTTTGGCGTAATCACCCTCTTTCGGGCGGAGATGTAGACGGTATCGAGAAAGATATCCTCGAGGTTAACCGACCGGTCATCAGAGATCATCCGGATGGCATAATCGATGTCATTGGGAAAGAGGGGATAGCCTTTTTTCAGAAGGCCATAGAGGTCGTTCAGGACACGCTTTGAAAGGTCGACCTCAAGGTCGTCACCCTGGATGGTAATGGCATTGCCTTTGGCGCTGATCTTGACGCCGATTGTCCTGGCAATGCGCCTTAAATTTTCGCTGTGGACGCCGAAAAGGGTGTTGGCAAGCTGGACATCATCAAAGATGACCTTTCCGGAGGTCGCTTCCAGTGATTCTTTCAAATAAAAGCCTTTACTCCGTTAGAGCCATAACGATACAACTTATTAAACGGAGATCAATCCCCCGATAGAATTTCTGCCGGGGGTTAACTTGCAGACAGGCATAGAGGAGCATCCTATCTAACCCAATCATATCACCTTAAATGGGGGATTGCAATATTTCCCCTTTTCATCTTTGCCGCCTCACTTCTTCGACGATGGCAGGAATGATCTTTCCTGCAGAGCCGGTGATCAGATAGTCCGATATCTGGCCTGTCAGAGGGGTAGGCTCCATATTGATCTCAATGATCGTGGCTCCTTCCTCTTTTGCCATAATAGGGATGGATGCGGCCGGATAGACGACCGCAGAGGTTCCGATGACGAGCACGGTCCCACAGGATTTGGACTCTCTAAATGAATAGGTCTGGGCTTTCGGCGGGATGGGTTCCCCGAAAAAGACGACATCGGGCTTGAGAAGGGAGGAACAACGGGGACAGCGGGCAGGGAGATCTTCGATTTTGAGCGAAGCACCGTCGAGGGTCGTGGAGCACTTCAGGCAGGAGAGGGTGCGATGGCTTCCGTGAAATTCGATGACGTTTTTGCTTCCTGCGGCCTGGTGGAGGCCGTCCACATTCTGTGTGATGACAGTGGAGAGCAAGCCCATTTGTTCCAGTTCGGCTAACCCAATATGGGCAGGGTTGGGTTTGGCCGTCATGACGAGGGTAAACATATCCTTGAGCATCAACCAGACCTTGTCCGGGTCGGAATAGAAGGCGTGGATGTGGGCATACTCTTCGGGATCATATTTCTGCCAGAGCCCCTCCGCGCTTCTGAAGTCAGGGATTCCGCTTTCTACGGAGATGCCCGCCCCCGTGAAAGCGATCGTCTTTTTCGACCTGAGAATATCCTCGGCCGCTTTCTGAATCAGTTGTCGGTTCATGGTCTTCTCCTCCACCCCTTCTCTCTGTTTTTGAATCATAACAAGAGGGGAAAGGGGTGTCAATTATCATTTATTTTCTATTGCGTTGTTTTATATTTCCTGATACTATTTTTAATCATTAAACAAAGTCGGGACTTAATTTCTTTTTAACCCATTTTTTAACCTGGATCGTATGATCCAATGCTGAGGTGAAAAGAAAGGAGGGCGCTGTATGGACAAAATCTTCAGGGTCAACATGGACAGTCTTAAGGTTTCTGAGGAGAAAGCGAGCGGGGACTATGTGGGATTAGGAGGTCGAGGGCTGACCTCCATGGTTGTGAGCAAGGAAGTCCCGGCCACATGCAATCCGATCGGTCAACATAACAAACTGGTTATCACCCCCGGGCTTTTGACGGGGACGACCGCTGCCAATTCAGGGAGGCTTTCCATTGGCGCCAAGAGCCCTCTGACAGGAGGGATCAAGGAGAGCAACGTGGGAGGCACGGCGGCAACCAAATTGGCGCGGCTGGGCATTGCCGCCATCATCATCGAAGGGATGCCGGAGAAGGGAAAGCTTTACGGCCTGGCTGTCAGCAAGGACGGGGTCAAGGTCTTTCCAGCCGATGATTTGAAGGGACTGGGTAATTACGAATTAACAGAGAAACTTCAGGCCAGATATGACAAAAAAATAGGCATTATCTCCATCGGGCCTGCCGGGGAGATGAAGATGGGAATGGCCAGTATCGCTGTCACCAGCACCAATGGAACCCCTTCCCGCCATGCAGGAAGAGGAGGCATGGGGGCGGTGATGGGATCGAAAGGGTTGAAGGCAATTGTCGTGGATGACACGGGGGCTGAGAAGGTTGCTATCAAAAACCCGGACCTATTTAAGGAGGCTTCTCAAAAGTTTGTAAAGGCATTGAAAGAGCATCCCGTGACCAGCGAGGGGCTCCCGAAATACGGCACCAATGTCCTGGCCGCGATCATCAATGAATCAGGGGGCTATCCGACCCGTAATTTCTCCTCGGGGCGATTTGAGGGGACGGACAAGATCAGCGG
>Ga0194111_10004558_pt1 | contig 16039 bp, 14 predicted proteins | sample TA2KigC300mmetaG_FD_146194 | JGI IMG/M metagenome (GOLD analysis project Ga0194111, IMG submission 146194) | Freshwater microbial communities from Lake Tanganyika, Tanzania - TA2015033 Kigoma Deep Cast 300m | ecosystem: Environmental > Aquatic > Freshwater > Lake | place: Tanzania: Lake... | reverse complement strand
ATGACATGGGAATCCGTGGGATGGAAATTATCCCCCGGTCCGTACAGATTGGTGGGCATCGCCGAAATGAACCGGGTGCCGTACTGCCGGTTATAGGACTGGCACATAGTGATCCCGGCAATCTTGGCCACGGCATAGGGTTCATTGGTGGGCTCCAGTTTGCCGCTCAGGAGATAATCCTCCTTCATGGGCTGGGGGCAGAACTTGGGATAAATGCAGGAACTGCCGAGGAAGAGTAGTTTTTTCACCCCATGCAAATAAGCCTGATGAATAATGTTGCTCTGTATCATCAGGTTATCATAAATAAATTCCGCCGGATAGGTATTGTTGGCCCAGATGCCCCCCACCCGGGCCGCAGCCAGGAAGACGTATGCGGGGCGTTCCTGGGCGAAAAAGCCGGCCACCGCCGTCTGCTGCCGCAGGTCCAATTCGGCCAGGGGGCGCAAGACCAGATTAGCAAAACCTTGAGCCTGCAAGGCTCGCACGATGGCGCCGCCCACCAGGCCCTGATGACCGGCGACGTAAATTTTATCATTAGTTTGCATATATTATCGGATGGATGGTGGGCTTACGGTTTCTGCAATGCCGTTTTCCGTGGCCAGGTGGCGCACCACATCCTGGCACTGGCGCAGATCTAACAGTGCCTTCAGGTCCGCCTCTGTCATCAGGCGGGCCAATTCCTTGAAGGTTACTCGGGGTTGCCAGCCCAGCCGGCGCCGGGCTTTGCTGGGGTCGCCCAGAAGGCATTCCACTTCGGTGGGCCGGAAATACCGGGCGTCGATTTCCACATACTCGCGCCAGTCCAGGTCCAGATACCCGAAGACTTCTTCCAGAAACTCCCGCACCGAATGGGACTCACCGGTGGCGATGACATAATCCTCCGGGCTGTCCTGCTGCAGCATAAGCCACATGGCCTCCACGTATTCCGGGGCGTAGCCCCAATCCCGCCGGGCCTCCAGGTTGCCGAGATACAGTTTTTCCTGGAGCCCCAATTTGATGCGGGCCGCGGCCCGGGTGATTTTGCGGGTAACAAAGGTCTCTCCCCGCCGGGGCGATTCATGGTTGAACAGGATGCCGTTCACCGCAAAAAGCCCGTAAGCCTCCCGGTAGTTCTGCACCATCCAGTAGGCGTAGAGCTTGGCCGCAGCGTAGGGGCTCCGGGGCCGCATGGGAGTGTTTTCGTTCTGCGGCGGCGGCGCGTCCCCGAACAGTTCGCTGGAGGAGGCCTGGTAGAACCGGGTCTGGATGCCGCTCCGGCGCACCGCCTCCAGCAGCCGGGTGGCCCCCAGGCCGGTGATGTCGCCGGTATATTCCGGCATATCAAAGCTCACCCGCACGTGGCTTTGGGCGCCCAGATGATAGATTTCCTGAGGCTGCACGTTATAGATGAGGTTGGTAAGCTGGCCGGAATCGTTCAAGTCGCCGTAGTGCAGGAACAACCGCGCCGCCGGATCATGGGGGTCCACATACAGATGCTCAATCCGGTCGGTGTTAAAGGTGCTGGCCCGGCGGATCAGCCCGTGAACTTCATAGCCTTTGCCGAGAAGAAATTCGGCCAGGTAACTGCCGTCCTGGCCGGTGATGCCGGTGATTAAGGCTTTTGGGGGTGTGCTCATGGAAATATTCCTATTGTGACCTAGGCCGTCCTCTTCCACAGATAAAGACTCGTCACTGTGCTGATAAACACCGGCCTGATTACCACATTGGCCGTGGAACTCACCGCCGAGATTAAGATCAAATCAGCATCGGTCTCCCCCTGGGTGAGAGTAACCACATAGACTCCCTTCATGTTGGTGGCATCAAGCTCCGTAAAGCTGTTGGTCAATGCCGCCGAAGCCCCGCCGTCTTTGGATATCCGGGCCGTGATGTTAGCGGCGTCCCCGGTCTTAGGAGCCCCGGCCCCGTCATCCCAGGCATAGATAGCTATCTTCTGATCTGCCTTGTTCTTTTTGAGTATCATCTATACCCCCAGGGTGCGGGCGGGTGCCCGATAGGTGTCAAGGCTATCTCCAAAGTTCGAGGCCCTAAAGGAAACTTGTTTTCATCGGGATCAAGAATCTTGGCCGTATAATTCTTGTAACCGGGCTTGCTGACCGTCAGGGCATAAGGCCCAAAAAATTGCCGATGCATATTGCCGCCCGACACAAGGATATCTTCATAATTTACACCACCTGAACCAGACCACAGTTCCCTTTGCAGCGTCGCTTCGGCGTTCATTGCCAGACCGTTTGCATCCGTTGCAATCGAACTAACCATCTTCAAAATTCTTCTGCCAACCGTTGCACCAGAAGCATAAGTATGTCTCATGGTCGTCCCAAACTGCGCCCTGGCCAGAGTCAACGTGTTTCCAACTATATTTGTTACCTTATAAACTTCTGCATAACATTCACACCGGATGCAATCATTTATGCTGAACTTAGAACCATCAGATACCGTCATACTGGCCGGATTGTCAGTATTATTCAGAACACTCGCAAAGGCGGCCCCGCTGTCCACCCAAAAAGCTGATAATCCTATTCTGTGGCCCAAGACCGAACAATGAATCTATAACATCAGTATTCTGAAAATCCCCACCGGCTCCATATCTATCAGCATTGGTGGTGCCGTACCATCCAACAGCACTTGATGTAATCGCCCTCTCGTTAAACATTCTGATGATATTGGTTACTCCTGATCTTCCTGCTAATTGCCACCAGTTTGAATAAAAATTACCCGCATACGTATTATTATCATCGGTCCTCGGAATAAGAGGGAGGAGCAAATGAGAAAATATCGGTGAAAACTTGCTTGTACTATGACCAATCTCAAGAGTGACATTGTTGCCTGTCGCTATTGTCCCAGGCATTGCTATCAAAGGGCCATACCACCTAAAAATACAATCACGAATAAATAGAATTCCCCTTAATGTATACACTCCTTCGGCCCGCCAGTTTGTTCCGGCTCTCAACTGAGAAGTTCCGAGCAGTTGCAAATCGCTAAACCCGCCACCAGCCAGTGCATTTGCAATGTCCCAAAAAGTAATTCTGTCGTTGGCGTCACTATAGGCTTCTATCAATGCGTGTTCAGTATCAAAATCTAAGTTAGGAGAATTGAACCGCACATTCGTGGCAGCGCCGCCATCATCGTTTAATGAAGTCAGGGATGTTGAATAAGGGAACCCGGTAAAGCCTTGCCCTGCCAAATTAAAAGTATTCGCCCCCTCAACCGGATAACTCCCTGAAGTGGTAGTGCGCTGAATAATATAGGCATTAGCGTCAGGCACTGCTGCCCAGGAAAGTTGGGCAGTCTGGTTGCCGGAAGTAGGCGTCACAGACTGTTCTGCCGAGGCTGCCGACAAGCAGTATCGGCCAATCCCGCTAACATTTCTTAACGCAATCAACCGATAATAGTAAGTAGTGCCTACTGTTAAGCTGCCACCGGCCCCAAGAGTGATAGCATTAAGCGTCGGTGTTCCGACAGTGAAGCGGTTGACTGTTATGGCCATCTACTCCACCTCTTCCCACGTCCCCGGCAAACCCAGGTCCTCCGGATTGGTGTCATCCTCTGTGACGATCACGATCCCGACAGGATAAACTTTCTCAAGCACCTGTGTGATAATTGGGGGAGCTGTCATATCTTTGGGAAAAGTATATTGAGCCATCGGTTTTCTCCTGAATGGTCCTTCCGGGTTTAGCACGGGCAATAGAAAAAGGAAACTGACATCCTTGAGCCCGAGGCAAAAAGGCCATCCTCTCGCCCTCGGCCTACTTTTAGGCCAGCATGCCCTCAGAGGAGATGTTAAGGCCACAAAGCGCCGCTTATAACTTCTTTAACCAACAGTTCCTTCTACAAACGTTAACCCTTCGGTAACGATTGCTCCCCAGATTGGGCGGATATTACGGCGTCGGCCTTGGATAAACTTCGAAATAGAGATTCATACTGGTCAGAAATTACCTTTCTCTGCAAATTTTCTTCTGCATATGATCTTCCATTTAAACCAAACATCTCTCTTGTCTTTGGGTCAGTTTTCAATTCTATAATTGCATCTGCGAGTGCTTGGGGAGATTCAGGGGACACGCAAATCCCGCATTTTGCTCTGCGGACAAGTTCTGCTGCATCTGAGCCAGCATCAGCTGAAATGATGACTGGCCTACCGGCGCACATCATGGCAAGAAGTTTCGACGGAATCGAAAAATCAGCCAGTCCTCTCCGGTACGTGATAACGGCTACCGATGCCGTAGCCCATATTAGAGGAACCATCTCCTCGGGTTGGTGATCAATAAACACTGTGTTTGGCAGCCTTCTTTCTCTGGCCAATTTTATAATTTTTTCACGGTTTTCGCCTCTGCCAACAAAACAAAACACTATTTTGCGTTCTGTATTTAATATTTCGGCAGCATGGATGATAACCTCCACTCCATGAGGGATACCGATGTTGCCAGCATACAGAACGACAAATAAATTCTCCAAGCCATACAGTCGCGAGAAGTGATTATCCTGTTTACTAGGCCGGATAAAATCTGTGTCAATAAAATTTTCAATAAGTTGGATCTTTTTAGGTAGAACCCCCTTTTGTAACATAACCTTCCGCATACCCTGAGAAATCGTTACAACGGTAGTAGACAAGCGATAGACCAAATTTTCAGCCATCTTAAGGAAAGCCAAGACATGAGGGTTCTTTATGAGTCCAAGTTTAATGGCCATATCTGGATACAGATCCTGGACATTATAGACGACCGGACAACGCTTGAAGAGACTGATAAGCCAAGCCGAAATGCCATTGGAGATCGGAGGGGATGAAGGCGCTAAGATGATATCGTATTTGCCTTTCGATACAATACCAGCCAAGATACTGCTTAAGCTGAAAGACAGGAAATTCAGAGCACGCATGACAAGTGAATATTTATCCGTTTTAAATTCTGGAGCATATACGTAACATCTCAGTAGTCTTATGCTTTTATATGTTGATACCTCGAAGATCTTTCCTCTATATTCTTTAAATGATTTCTCATGCCCCTTTCTATAATGTGGAAAAGAGGAAATCAAAGTGACGGAATGGCCCTTTGCTACTAAATCTTCAAAGATTGCACTATAGATGGGCATTAACGGCCCTTCATAAGGATACCAGTAAAGCATGATTGCCAGAATGCGCACGGGATATCATCTCCGATAACTTAAGTTGATAGTTTGGTTGGGAGCCTGCCCGAACCCCTTTTTCTCCGGGGAAAAAATTAAACATAAATGTGTTTCATAGATTCAATCACCTTTTCGATATATCTTTCCGGATCTAGCAGCTGCTTGAAAGTTCGAAAGGCATTCTGTGAATAACTCTCATAATCAGAAGAGATTAGTTGCAAGGCGTGGCCAATCTCGCTTAGATGGCGAATGACTACCCCACATTGGTTTTTTTCCACCATATCTTTGAGCTTGGGCAGATCGTTAACGATGATTGGCTTGCCAAGGCGCAAATAGTCGGCAATTTTTCCGGACGAATAACCCAGGTAAAGAAGATTTTTACTAAATGAGCCGTCATAGAGTGCAATCCCGACCATCGCCGCCGCCACCATTTTTTCATAATTGGCGACACTGAGGGGCGTATCAGAGAGGATGACACGCGGGGGAAAGTTCGACTTTCCCGGCTGCAAGAAGGAAGTTCCTCCGTTCAACTTGGCCTTCGAGTGAATTAACAGAACCCAATCTTCTGGCCAACCTTGCACCTCCTCGGCCAGTTCTTTAGACATGGCCCATGGATCGAAAATGCTGCCGGAATAGAGTGCCACCTTCCAGTTGAGGGAAGCAGGGTGGACACCCTTGGAGGATGAAGGCCCATGGTTTAATCCGGCCGGAGAGGTCAACGCAGAATTGGGAAAAATGGCGATTGAACCGGGATCAAGCCGATTTTCATCGGCCAGGACAGCCGCCCTTAAGTCATCCTGGATAAGAGTGAGGGCAGCTCGCCGATTGAAGAAAATTTCCAGAAACTTAATGATTCTTCCAGATATGGGGGGCATTTCTTCCTGGAAGTATAATTCCAAGGAGAGATAGATAAAAGGCTCCCTGCGGATGATATGCTCGCATCCCTGCAGAAAAAGTCCTCGAATCCCCGCCGCAATGGTGAGATCATAGCGGGTTGAGGCCTTGCGGGCCATATACCATAATCCAAAACCGAGCAGCAAAGTCGGAATATTCTCTTGGTATCTTTGCGACCGCAGGGGATATAAGTACACTTTTATATTTTCTTCCCCTAGTTCCGGAAAACCCCCCTCCCAGCTGGACGTATCATTGACAGCCGTATAAACGTCCACAGCTATGCCCCTCGCGGCAAGTAACTTGATCAGTGATACCAGACAAGGGGTAGATAACAGATGTCCGCAAGGAAAAACAAAAGCAACACGCATGATATAGTTTCCCCCGAAGACGTATTGATAACACTATAAATATCAAACCGGATACTGCGTTGCGCCAGCAAAATCGCTCATAACGATACACATGGAGTAGTAACAAGATGTCACGAGGGAAAAACAATGGCGACATTCTTTTGCTTCATTTAGCACCTATTTTCCCAAGATTAATTTATGGTATAGTCGGAATTGATGTAATCTTCTAACAGAGCGAACGTTCTAAGTTGTTTATCTAGCAAAAACCTAACGGTCTGCCGGGCTCGCGATATTAGATAAACGGTCAAAAAGTCTAACCTAAATTTTTTATTCTCGTCTCTAACCAATGGCTTGATAATTTTAAGCAATAGAATCTCTATCAAACTCCTCGCTGCGTCATACACTAAGGCAAGCTCCCTTTTTTGAGAATTGGCTCGCCGAAGCACCGAGAAAGCCTTGGAAAATCCTTCCCGGTGAGCGCGATTCAAGAAATATTCTTTCTGCAGCCGGCTTTCCGGGATGAGGTGGTATACTATGGCTTCCGAATCATATTTGATCTTCAAGGCCCGCTGACGCAGCTTATCAATCAAGCCGCACTCTCCATCGCCCCGATACTTCAGTAAATGACTGGGAAACCCATCCGGATTGAACCCCCCCACCTGGAATAATACCGTTTTTCTTATGGCGAAATTACATCCATAGAGGTACTTGGTGGGGTTTAATAATGATATTCCCGGACCCAAATTTACTAAACTCAAGGCGCCGCAGTTTTCTTCATCGCCGAATTGATAAAACCATTCCGGCACGGCGGCCTCGAATCGAGGGATTACCCGTCCTCCCGCGGCCGCCGTATCCTGATCCGAGAAGCAGTTAAAGATACTCTCCACCCAGTTAGGGTCGGCAATTACGTCGTCGTCCGTGTAGAGCAAAATTGCCGATGTTGCCGCTCTGGCGCCCGCATGCCGGGCGAACATCAAACCCAAACTGTCCTCGCTCATCGCCCGCAGGTTGAAGTCAGGGCGTTGCTTGAAATGTTCAATGATTTCGGCAGTGTTGTCGATAGAACCGTTATCGACGACTATAGCCTCATAATCTTCCTTGGGAAATGTCTGCTGGTAAATTGACTCTAGGGTTTGAGCCAGTAGGGAACTTCGGTTGCGGGTCGGGATTATTACCGAAATAAGAGGAAGTTTTACCATTAAGGTCACTTGATTTCTACCAAGAGAGTTTTCAGGCCGGGAATGATTTAGGATAAATTTGCATCAACGGTTGAATTGCACGTTCCCATGTGAGATTCAAATCGCAATTTCCGTATGTTGGAAAATATATTTCCTCCCACTATTAATTTGCGACTGAACTGCTGTTGGTGGAGAGGAGTTAGGCACAGTCCTATTATTGCAAATGGTAAATAACTATAATAAAAAGCGGTAAATTGGATTAGAAAAGAAGAGATTAATATCCAGCCTATTGATTTAATTAATGGATTATTTTTTGCAATATAAATTATTCCTATACGAATAATACTTATAATAAATAATATGTTCAATAACCCACATAATAAGCCTCCGTCTACAAATATCGCTAACACAGGATTGTGTACAGGTTTAATCGCGTTATTCGCATAATAGGATATCTCATTCCATGCGTGAGGGCCAATGCCGAACCATAAGTGGTTTTGAATTATTTCAATAGCATGTGCATAGTTATCTACTCGGTTATTTAATGTCGTATCAAAGAATAGTACTCTTTGAATTGCATAGATATCGATATAAAAAAAGATGGTAACCGTGATAAATATTATTAAAAAAAGAATGAGAAATCTTTTTTCAAGCAGCAAAAATAGTGATACTATTGCTATTACAACATATATTTGCCCGCGAGAGCCGGTAAGCAACAGGGCAATGAACAAGAATAATGATATACCAATGTTTAAAAATCCAATCATCTTATGGCGATTTGATGGAATCAAGTAAAGAATCAACACCCCTAACCCTATGTTTACAGCCAAGGTATTTGCTCCTGCAATCGAGGGATCACAGAAACGGTGATCATACACATTAGATACAAACATGTTGAAAAAAATCCAAATAAAAGGAATCAGCGAAATTGCCATAAAGTATGCTATGGTAATCATAACCTCTTTGGCTTGATCAATATCATTGGCAACATTGCTAAAATAGAATAACGTCAAAGCAAAGCTTAAATATTGAATGTCTGCATTGGAGATCGATACGTCATCCCTAATTCCCCAAACTACGAAATAGGTCCCGGCCAGAAGAGTAAATATTATAGTTGGGCCGTTCAATTTAGGTTTTTGGTAGATCAAAACACCGAATACCCCGACAGCAGCAACGATAACAAATGAAGCTGCCGGCAAAATCGGTTGAAAAAGGATTCGGCTGCTTATGTCAAAGGCGATTGCAGGGCATAATAAAAATGCTCCAGCCAGTAATTGACCTTTAAAAATTCGATAACAATAGAGAAAAACGCAGAATGAATATATTCCAATTGCGGCATAGAGGAATAAAGGTGAATTCCATATAAAAGCCCCATTTTCAATGAGGTACTCTTGTTTGACGGCGGCAAGAAGCAGGCAAGCCGTCAAAGCAATAGTAGCTATAAAGGCAATAAAGCGGGAATTTTTTAATGCAGCATCAATCGATCTTTCTCTGTTGAAAGTTGTAACTACCAAGCCGTATCGGTTCATTACAATGTTATGCATACTCTTCCCTGATTATCTGCTGAATGATACTAACATGTGAAGTTGATATGAACGATTGTTTATTGATCCTTATTTCTTAAATATACCTTTTAGAGAAGAGGCCTGATTTACAGTGGTAGCACCGGCAGGTTTGCGGCAAACAAAAATATTGAGAAGGCTCAAGGAGTTAAATGCCAAAGGCTCCAAAAGGTCGTGCAACCAACGGAACCAGGCTGCCCGCCGGCAGATAACTTGTCGATAGAGAAAAGGCACAGATAAAGTAATCCCTTTGGTGTCCTCGATCAGGAATCCAGCTTCTTGCAATAGTCGCCTGTTTTCAACGAAGGGCCGTTCGCCGATGTGATTGGTATCAACATCGGTCCTGTCCAGCCGGCCTAATAACGCCATCCGGACGCGAGAATTCAAGTGGGCAAGATTGGGAATCGCAGCGATCAACTCTCCCCCCTTCTTGAGCACGCGACGTATCTCGGCCAGCGCCTTGGGTTGATCAAGATATCCCAGATGTTCAAAGACATCCAGGAATAAGACCATATCAAAACCCTCGTCTTCATACGGCAAATTTAGCACCGAGCCTCGCCGGACATATTCGCTCTCGTAATTCAGGTCCAACCCTTCAATTTGAAAACCCCGGGCCCGAAATTCTTCCACCAGAATCCCTTCCCCGCAACCCGCGTCCAGAATTCGTTTGTCCATTCCCAGTCTATCGATTTTGGAACGCAAAAAAGCCATCTTACGTAAATAGGTGGGCGTATAGGACCAGTTAGGGTCAAGATTCCGGTGATAATCGCCTTTTACTGCATACACCCAGCCTTTATAAGATGAATCATTATTACTCGCCATTATGAAGATCCTTCAAATCACTACTGTCCGCTTTGCCAAGCGAACCGTTTGCATAATAAAGTTTCGATCCAATAACCAAATGGTGGCACCGTAGGTTATTATTCCTGTTAACAAAAGAAGAGCCAGTAACAATAGATTTGAAAAAGATGTAATAAAATAAAGCGCCAATTTGACAAGGGTTATTCCTAATCCCATCGTGATAGTGGCAAGGATGAAGTTCTTACCTTCACTCCATAAGTAGAAAGGAGATAAATTTAACATCCGATGGCAGAGAAAAATGTGAAATGGTATCGCTATTAAAGTAACCACTAGGCGTACGTAGACAAAGGTCACAAACCCTGATTGAACTGCTATTAAATATGCCGGAATATAATACATGACTGTGATAATCATGAGTTTGCTGTTGACGTCCGGCCGTCCCATGGCCCTGTATAGGAAAGGATTCGCACAGACAAGCCATGCAAATCCATTGGCTAATCCAATGATGCTTAGTACGAGGCTTAATCCATGCCATTTTGCACCGAATAAAGTCTCGGCTATCTCCGGTCCGAGGAGATAGAGGCCAGTTCCAATAGGAAGAGCCAGGGCAATGATGATCCGGGCAACCTTAAGAAAATTATCTTTCAAGGCCGGCAAATCGTTCTGCAAGCGAGAGAAGGTGGGATAGAGCACAGGCAGAAAAGGATTCAAGAACAGATTAAATATTAACAAGATAATCATCCAGCCAGTGCGGTAAGCCCCCAAATCATGAAGTCCTAAATATCTTCCTACTATGAGATTATCTCCCCAAATAAGCAGCCATCCTCCGAAAGCTTCTATCATTACCCAGATACCAAACCGGAACATTTTTCTGGCTAAGATGCAGTCGTAGCAAATTTGGGGCCGCCAGTTACTGTAGTGCCAAAGGAGGAATAGATTCATGGTTTGGCCTGCCAGGGTCCCGGCAACCAGGGCCCAGACGCCGTAGCCATAAAAGGCCATAGGTATAGAGAAAAATCCGGGCAAAAAGGCGGTGAAGAGCTTAACCCAGAACAACCGGCGGAAATTCAAATCGCGCACAAAAAGTGCCTGCTGGACCGAAGAGAGCGAGGCAATGACGATCTGCAACCCCAGGACCCGGAGCACCGATCCGGAGGCGGGGCTCTTAAAGAAGATAGCCACCCAGGGCGCCGTGATGAACAGCAGGACATAGATGGTCACTCCTAAAGTCAGATTAGTCCAAAAAACTACCTGCGCCGCCTCTTCCGGCACTTCATTGGTCTGGATAAGAGCATTGCTGAGACCGGCGTCCCAAAACATTTGGGCGAAACTGATAACTATCATGGCCGTAGCTACCACGCCGAAATCCACTGGGTTAAGAAGCCGAGCCAAAACCAAGGTTATGAGGGGCGTCGTTATGCGGGCCACCATCTCAGTCATGGCTGACCACTTGACGGAACGCGTGGCTTTTTGGCTGAGGGTAGCGGCGTCAGACATTCAATAATGTTCCTAAAACTGCCAAAAATGCAGGCCAGAGCTCTGGAGAAAATGAAAAATATCCTGGTTGCGATTAAGTAAGATGCGGGAAAATATGCGAGGCTCAGACTTCGGATCCAGGTGAAAAAACATCGAGCATGCTGGGCTGGGAAGGCCCGGTCATCAAATCATGTCCGTAACGCGGCTCTCACCGCGCCTGAATACCCAGCCGCCATCGTCGTTCAAATTCACCAGCACCCATACTGCAGCTTTTTCCAAAGCCGACCGGATATCTTCCCGGCGGTAATCCGTCGCAAGGGTCAAACGGACCAAGGGGTCGATGGAGTCAATATCTTCACAGGCGCTGGAATTCAGCGGCGCCCCGAATCCCCCCAAATGATTTTGCGTGGCCAGGAAACTATCAATGATTCTTTCAACATACTGTATAGGACGCCCATCGTAAAAGTAGAGGCACCATAAATGGTAGCCGGTCTGCAATCCCATGGAGCGCGCCCACGCTGTGCTGTTGCCATATCCCCAATAGCCCGTATGAGGATCCTGATGTTGATCCAGCCAGTGATACATTTCGTTCAATACGTCGTTACACCACAATTCATTCTGAAATTGCCGGGCATACTGCAACATAACGCCATAATTTTGAATCTGGTTGCTAACATTGCAGGCATCTCGCTTCCAATTACGGCTTTCGAGCCATTCAACCATCTGCCCTTGATTACGGAAACGATCGAGAATACGGAAAGGTTTTTTAGCAACCCCGCCCAAGGCAGCCAAGGCCATCAGGGCATGGAGGGTTAGATGGCGCCAGCCCCACCAGTCTAGTTCCTCGGCTTCGGAACAAGCAATAAGCGGGTCAACAAACAGACCGTCATCCCGCTGGTTCCCCTGAATATATCCTATCCATTCCTTTTTTCCGTTCCCGGAAAGAGAACCCAAATCGCCGTATAAATCTCGGGTCAGAGCTGCATAGCAGGAGGCATAGAGCAGTGGCGGTCCGCCGACCACATAGGAATAAGCTCCAACCCCCTGCCTCGGCAGATGATTAGATGATACGTAGGATAAGGTTGATTGACGTATCTCATCGATGAACTCGTCGGATGCCGTCAGCAGAGTTCGTTGGCGGGCCACAAGTCCCGGCAGCGTAACCCGAATGGCGCACTTACGCCATAATCTAAACGGGGCGAATAATAAGCGAGTCGTGTTTCGCCAACTTTTGAATATCAAAGACAATATACAGCCTTTCTTACGGCTTCAGTTCCCCCTGCAGGGCGTCAATTAACTTAGCTGTTTGATAGCGGATCTTATCTAGCTCTTCTAACGATAGTCGCTTTTTTGCTGCGCCAGTAATGGGAGCCGGATAGTTAGTGACTCCGGGTCGCCAAGCCGGGTCAAAATGCCTTTCCTCTGCATAGAGGGTGTCCGGTGCCGGGTATAACCCATTGACTTTGATCAGCCAGTTTTCAGCCTCGCCCACCTTGGGGCTGTTAGTTCTCCTGGCCTTAGCCTCTTTTACTACCTCACTAAGAGTATATAGGTAAGAAAGGTCATAGACACCTTCCCGGAACCCTTCTAAAATCCGGGTAGCCACCGGAGTTATGCCGTCTTTCCAGGAAGGAAAGGCAAAACCGATTTCGCCCCGGTGTTCCAGATTGTCCGCGAAAGCGTCGTAAACCTCCCGCTGGCCTCGCCGGTGGTAAAAATAAGCCCAGGGCACCAGGCCGGTGATGGCTTCCTGGCTCCAAAAGCCCAGACCATTGATGAGGCGGTAGTAATGAGCATTCCGTATTGGGGCGTCCGGGTTATAGTAGAGCCAGGCCTCGCCGCCCCGTTGGTGCACTTCCTTGGCGTAATCTTGCGGGTTGGCTCCGGCCAGCAGCCACCACTCATAGAACTCCCCTGCGTGGGCCCGAATATCCACGTACGGAGCCACTTCATGTTGGAGTTTTTCCAATCGTTCCGTACGTTTAGGGCGGTAAGCCAGCTGATAAGTGACATACATCTTGACCCCCGGAACCTGCCGGGCGGCCTTGGTGAGTTCGATGTACAGCGGCAGAAGACTTAACGGATAATCAATTTCATCCGTATAATGCCTGAGAATAAGTTCATATTCCGGGTATTGCTGTTGAACCTGCCGCAATTCCAATAAGGCCTTTTTGGCCAGTTCATAAAACCGGGGGGCCCCGGAGAGGTCTTCGAAGGCGGCGCCGTGCATCGGCTTGCCCGGAGTCCATCCCGGAATGGGATGGCCCAACAGCCTGGCCAAATTTTCAAACCGGCTAAGCACGCATATTTGCGCCTGCGGCAGTCCGGCTTCCCGGCAAAGACCCAAGGCCCGTGTTATTTCGTCATATGAGATAGTGACGCCGCCCGGAGTTGCCTCGTATCTGATACCCGCACCCAGCAATAATATATCCGCTGCCTGATATTGCCGCATTTGGGCCAGTTCCAGCCGCACCCGTTTTCTGCCTGACGGATTATCCGGACTTTGTTTCTTCTCACCGCCATACATGGTCAAACTGTCACCGATTTGGTAATACATGCCAAATTTTTTATTGGGCGCCTTTTTCAAATGAAAGGGAAACACCTCTAATGAAATCTTTACGCTAGCTATGGGGTGGTTGTCCGATGTAACTTCCAGCAGTCCCGTATATATGCCGGGGGAAGCGTCATTTGGCACTTTGGCAATACCATATAACTCTCGAAATGTATTGCCGGCCAAATCAAAAGGCTCTAATGGAGGTAAAAACCGCGTGGTAACCACATGTTTACCTCCCAGCAGGATGCCGGTCTCAGGTTGTTCCTGCCGCATCCCCATCAAAAACCCAAAACTATCTTGGCCGATTTTTTTACCCTGCGAATTGATCAACTTACCCACGTTAGCGCTAATTTTTGGAATATTTCTGTTCGCAAAAATAACAAACGAAAAAGGCACATATTGTCCTTTAGCACCGAAGATATTGACCTCTTTTAATGGCTTATTTTCTTCCTCCAACCTTTTTAAGTATATGTCTTCCAAAGGTTCTTTTTTGGCCAAAAAAAGGCTTTCGTTGTTAGATGTTTTCGGCAGCCCCGGCACGACATAATATTCCTTAGGAAAATCATATGGTAGTTTGCTGCCCGCCCCCGAGGCGGCAGCGCCCAAGAAAAAAATTAGAACGATTGAAATAATACGGAATGGGTTCAACCCGAAAACTTTGAGATGCAACATGAGCCGTTTTATAATCCCTGGTGCATTTGCTATTCGATGCGGCTGCAGAATTTTCTTTTGTTCATTTTCTTCAGGCCTTTATTACCTCACCGCTGAGATTTGGCACATTGAAACAGAAAATAGCAATAAATTCTCTGTCCGACGAAGGCCTGCCAAAGGTCGGGCAGGTTGCGAATAAAGTAGACCGTGCCGCTCATGTCATCGGGTATACGTGAGTATACCCGTTCGATAAAGGCCTCCGGAGAATAGTGGCGAGAAAACGGAACCAGATAACGGTCGTCCCGCCACACCTTCAGGGCGGTTGGATCGAACTCCAAACCAGTCTGGGAACAATAAGGACTAGTAGAGTTATAGTAGGTATTGTCCAGATATAGCGGCACGATGACATATCTTCCGCCCGGTTTGAGAATGCGGGCGGCTTCATGGACGAAGTGGATATCGGCGTCGCCCATGAAACACTCGTATGCGCAGTGAAGCGCCAGAGAGGTGGCAAACCCCTTGGGCAATCCGGTGTCTCCGGCGTCCCCGCCAATATCGTGGCCATGAATCCCTTTGCGGTATAACAAATCCAGACGGTAGGCCTTAAGCCCGATTCGCCGGCGCAGCGATGTGGCATAGGGGCTGCCGGATGCGGCAATATCGATGAAAGTGTCCTGAGTAGATAGGCCTAAATATGTAAACGACAGATAATGTTCTAAGCATTTTTCTATGTATACATCCGACATGCCTTGGTAGAATGCATCAATTTCAGGAAAAGCTTTCAGCCATTTGTGGAAGTCCGCCACATCTATGGAAATGTCTTCTACCCTGACCCCCATTTGCGCAAGGCGATCTCTTATGACAATGTAAATTTGATAGCTTTTAACCGGGTCCTGGGTGAGATTATGATAAGATTGTCTCACTTCAAGCGGGCTGTGGTGAAACTCCAGTGCCGGCGGCAGGATCTCCGCCAACGCCCTGCCGACCTCGGCGCGAATGGCAGTCCTGATTTTGTCCCGGACTCGGGTTTTCAAGGAGGTGAAGATTTTCATTATCTGTACCTTGCTTAAATTGACTAGAGAGGCTCTTGCAAAATAGCCCAAAAAATCTGATTTTTAAAAGAATATAAGCTTCATGAACGATCCTGCTTGTGTTAAGGTGGTTTTGAGCAGAAAACACCGAAGCACAGCGAGGCGCCCATGAAGCTCAAATCTCCCATTCCGCACCCTTCGTGGATGAAGTCGGGGGATAAAAAAAATCATACCTAGTGCATTTTGGGCTAGCAATTTAATATCAATTATATTAATAAGTTAGAGATATCATCCAAATCTACAGGGAGGAGCAGGATGGAATCTCTAACCGATGACATTAAGTTCAGTGAAGCCAAGCACTTGCCCATCGTGGCGGCCTTTGCCAGAAAGCTCGGAATCATCGAGGAAGTGGATCGCCTCATCGATGGCC